>Ga0182036_10001407_pt1 | contig 11242 bp, 8 predicted proteins | sample sta12Cox44000080_FD_125966 | JGI IMG/M metagenome (GOLD analysis project Ga0182036, IMG submission 125966) | Lab enrichment of tropical soil microbial communities from Luquillo Experimental Forest, Puerto Rico - statoxic.12C.oxic.44.000.080 | ecosystem: Environmental > Terrestrial > Soil >...
ATTCTGCGCGACCATCTGCGCGCCGACGAGCGCGTGTTGGCGAGCACCGTTTTCCCAAGTAGCGAGCACGTGAAGCCGATGGCCGGTTTGCTGGCCTGACTTTCCCGGCCGGGTGGCGGTGCTACATTGACGCCAAAATAAAGTCAGGGCGGCAGCAATGGCGGGCAATCTCACACGACGAACGCTCTTGGCCGGAATGGCGGCGTTGCGATTTGCCGGCGCAGCCCGTGCGCAGACCACTTGGCCCGACCGACCGGTGCGCGTGATTGTGCCTTATCCGCCGGCCGGCGGCGCAGACACCACCGCGCGTATCGTCTACGCCAAGCTCGGCGCGATCCTCGGCGAGCAATTCATCATCGAGAATCGCGGCGGCGCCGGCGGCACCATTGGCGAGGCGGTCGTCGCCAAGGCCGATCCCGACGGTTACACGATCATCCACGACGCTACCGCCTTCTCGGTGAACTCCTCGCTCTATCCGAATCTGCCGTTCGACTACCGCAAGGACTTCGACCCGGTAATCTTGATTTCGCTGGTGCCGAACATCCTGGTGGTGACACCCTCCATGCCAGTGAATACGGTCGCCGATGTTGTCGCCTACGCCAAGGCGCAGCCCAACGGCATCACCATGGCATCGTCCGGCAACGGCACGCTGCAGCACCTTTGCCTCGAAATGTTCCGCTTTCAGACCGGCATCAAGGTCAATCACATACCCTATCGCGGCGGTGGGCCGGCGCTCACCGACGTGATGTCGGGGCAGGTGAAGTTCTTTTTCTCCAACGGCTCGTCGGTGGTCGGCCTGATCAAGGGGCACAAGGTGAAGGCGATCGCGCATACCGGCAAAGGCCGCCTCGATAGCCTGCCAGATATCCCGCCGGTGTCCGATACCGTAAAGGGCTTCGAGGCCTATGAGTGGAACGGCGTCTTCGTGCCGCACGGCACGCCGGCATCGGTCGTACAGAAGCTCAACGCCAAGCTCAACGAGGCGCTGCGTTCTGAGCAGGTGATCGAGCGCTTCAAACAGCTCAACATCGTCTCGCGGCAGAACACGCCAGAGGAATTCCGCAGTTTCGTAGAAGACCAGATGAAATTGTGGAGCGGCGTGGTGAAGGAAGCCAACATCAAGCTGGGTTGATTGCCTGCCCCAGGAACCGCCGCGCATCGCCCGGCCGGTTCCCCCGCGCGGGCGCTGCAGGCGCTCGTCCGCGCAAATCCGGAGCGGCCACATCCATCGATACCCGCCGAGGTGATGCCGGACGGCGGCCGTTTGCTTGATTTGTTTGGGTTGGACGTCGAACAAAGCGATGCGCCGCCGCATTCTTGTGGATACTCCGGTGCGTTTGTTCGGAATCTGAAAGTCATTCCGCCGCCTGCTGCTCGCCGACGTCGAGGAAGCCGCCGGATTGGCGCCGCCACAGGTCAGCATAGACGCCGCCGTACCGCAGCAGATTGTCGTGCGAGCCCTGTTCGACGATGCGGCCGTGGTCGAGAATGACCAGCCGGTCCATCTGCGCGATGGTCGACAGCCGGTGTGCGATGGCGATCACAGTCTTGCCGGCGATCAGCGTGCCGAGGCTCGACCGTATGGCGGCCTCCACCTCGCTGTCGAGCGCCGAGGTCGCTTCGTCGAGCACCAGGATCGGCGCGTTCTTCAGGATCACGCGCGCGATGGCGATACGCTGGCGCTGGCCGCCCGACAGCTTGACTCCGCGCTCGCCGACATATGCGTCATACCCGCGGCGGCCAAGCTGATCCTCGAGGTCGAGAATGAATTCGTGCGCATGCGCCATCTTGGCCGCCTCGATAATGTCGGCCTCGCTCGCCTCCGGCTTGCCGTAGCGGACATTATCGCGGATCGAGCGGTGCAGCAGTGAGGTATCCTGCGTCACCACCGAGATCTGCGCGCGCAACGATTCCTGCGTAACCTTGGCGATATCCTGGCCGTCGATCTGGATGCGGCCCTCCTCCAGATCGAAGAAGCGCAGCAGCAAATTAACCAGCGTGGATTTGCCGGCACCGGAGCGGCCGACGAGGCCGATCTTCTCGCCTGGTCGCACGTGGAGCGTGAGGCCGTCGATCACACCGGTCTGCCGGCCATAGCCGAAATGCACGCCATCGAATCGCACGGCGCCGCGTGTGACCTTGAGTGCCGCCGCGTCGGCTTCATCGACAAGCGTGTGCGGCCGCGCGATGGTGAGCATGCCTTCCTGCACCACGCCGACGTTCTCGAAGATGGTGGTGACCTGCCAGGCGACCCAATGAGACGCGCTGACGATCTGTATCGTCATTGGCAGCGCCATAGCCACGGTGCCGACCTCGACGTGGCCGTAGCGCCACAGCGTCAGCGCAAAGGCACCGGTGAGCGTGACCAGCATAGCGTTCAGGAAAATTAGGGTCAGCGCGAACCATGTGTTGAGCCGCAGCTGCTCATGGAAGCGACTGGTGTGGTAGTCGATGGCGTCGCGCACATAGGCGTCCTCATCCTTCGGACGCGCGAAGAGCTTCACCGTCACGATATTGGTGTAGGTATCAACGATGCGGCCGGTGAGCATCGAGCGCGCTTCCGACATCACCTTCGAGCGGTCGCGCATGCGCGGCACGAAGAAGCGTAGCATCGCGATATAGGCTGCGAACCAGAGCAACACCGGCACCGCCAGCCAACGGTCGGCGCGCGCCAGTATAATCAGCGACGACGTGCCGTAAATCATAATGAACCAGACCGCTGTGAGCAGCGACACCAGGCTTTCGCGGATCGCCGGACCAGTCTGCATCACGCGCGTGGCGATGCGGCCGGCGAAGTCATTTTGGAAGAACGACCACGACTGCCGTACTACGTGCCAGTGGTTCTGCCAGCGGATGCGGTTGGAAACGTTAGCGGCGATCGCCTGGTTCATCAGCAGGTGTTGCGTAAGGAAAGCCGCCGGCCGCAGCACCAGCAGCACGGCCGCCATGCTTGCGAGCATCCAGCCTGCGGTGGCAAGCAATTCCTCAGGCTTCGTCTTGGTCACCAGCGTGACCAATTGGCCGATGAACACCGGGATGGTGACGTCGAGCAGCGCGACCACGAATCCCGCCGCGAACAGGCCCAGCAGTAGTCCCTTCGCCTGTCGGGCGAAATGCCAATAAAAAGCGGCGAGTCCGGCCGGCGGGGTCGGCTCGCGTGGGGTGCCGGTCGGCTCTAGCAGCCGTTCGAACAGGTGGAACATTGGCACTCACAGACAGCCGCGCGCGACGCCTCGGGCGCCGCGCGCGACTCTTTTCGGTCAGGATCGAGCGTGGTGTTAAAAACTGTTTGTGTCGAGAGCGTGGTAGTCGATCAGGCCGCCTTGTTCCACAGTTGCTTCGACGCCCAGCGGGCGCCTTCGGCCAGCGACTGCAGCTTCATCCAAACGATCTTGGTGTCCACCTGCACGCGGCCGGCGAAAGTGCCGAAACCGCAGTCCACGCCGGCGGTCACATTTTCGCGACCAACCACATTTGCAAAATTGACAATGCGGTCGGCAACTACTTCTGGGTGTTCGACGGTATTCACCGTCGAGTCGATCACACCGGGGATGATCATCTTGCCTTCCGGCAGCTTCACATCGCACCAAATTTTCCATTCGTGTTGGTGACGTCCGTTGGCGGCGGGGAAGGAGACCGCATGCGGACGGCCGCTCAGCACGATGTCCACGATATCCTTGAACTCGACGTCGGTGTGATGCGGCGCGACGGTGGACCCCCAGCACACATGCATACGCATGCGCTCCGGCGGCAGATCGCGTACCGCGTGATTGAGCGCGGCAACGTTGGTGGCGATGATCTTACGGTAATCGGCAAGCGGCAGATCAAGGTAGACCATATGACGCAGCATGGCCAGGTCGGGGCAGTCGAGCTGCAAGATGAGCCCGGCCTCGACGATCGCCTCGTACTCGCGCCGCATCACGTCGGCGAGCGCGAAGATATATTCCTCCTCGGTCTTGTAGTAGCGGTTCTTCAGATAGCGCGCGATCTGGCCGGGTGAGGGCGAGGTCATGAACGCGTCGACGCATTTCACGCCGGCGACCGCCTCTTTCGCGATTTTGATGTCGGCTTCCGCCGCCGGCCAATCGTTCCATCGGACCGGGCCGGAGCATGCAGGACGGTGCTGAAAGGGCGAGGCGAACTGCTTGAGCATTTCCGCGAGTTCGGGAAATTCCGGTTCGCCAGTACCCATCGGCGGGGCACTCTCGCCCTCGAAACCGGAGAGCCGGCCGAGCACGTGCACGGTGTAGTCCGTGCGGCCCTGTTCGCCGTCATTGATGATGTCGAGCCCGCACTCGACCTGCTTCCACACGACATCGGCCACGGCTTCGCGCACCCCGGCCATCAATTCATCGCGCCTCCTGCCCGGGTTCTTCTCGTTGGCCAGCAACAGCTCGACCAACTTGAGCGTGCGCGGCAGACTGCCGGTGTGCGTTGTGAGGATGCGCTCGCTGCTTCTCATGTTAGAAGCCGCGCATGACCTCCGTGACGTGTTCCACCTCTGGCGGCGACGCGAAATAGGGACCCACCAGCTTCCGCCATTCCTGAAAATCTGCGGACCCGCGGAAATCGACGGTATGGTTCTCTAGCGTTTCCCATTGCACGAACAACCGGTAGCGCGACGGCTTCTCGTGCGAACGTTGTAGCGTGACTGACTTGCAGCCTTTGGCACGCTTGAAGATCGGCTTGGCGCTGTTCACGCCGGCTTCGAAGTCGTTTTCCGTGCCCGGCTTCACGTCGATCTGTGCAATCTCAAGGAACATGGCGTCCGCCCCGTCGTGATGGAGGCGGTATTATGGTCTGCGGTTGTTGGAGTGAAAAGGGCGGGACGCGGCCCAGTGTCGGTGAGACCAGTGCTTCTTCTGCCGCCGGCCGGGCAGTGTGAAGATGGTGAGTCCGCCGATGCCGACGAAAATCAGACCGGGCAGCAGCGCGACCGTGAACAAACTCCCTTCATTGTCCATGACGTTGCCGACCGCCAACCGAGACAACCGTGGCGGCGACAATGGTGCCCACCGTTAGCGCGATGATGGTAACCAGTTCGGAGAGTGCGACAGTGAGGGATTCGTAACCGACAGCGCAGCCTGTCGCGGCCGTAAAGCCTGAGTTTTTCTGGGGCCGCGCATTCGATTTTCCTTCTAGAAGAAAATAAGATGGGAAACCGCCTTTTCTTCGGTGCGAATGGGGCAAAGCTGGATGGGAAACGGGGCGTACCGACCTATTTTGCTGCAGCGAACGCCTCCGGCTGCCAGTCCATCGTCACATGGCCCGGCTCGGCCGCCACCCGGTCCAGCCAGTCGCGGGTCGCCGGAAAGCGCGCCAGGTCGAAGTCGCAGCGGTTCGCGACATGGGTATAGGCGTAAAGCGCGATGTCGGCGATGGTGAAATGGTTTGCAACAAAAAAGCGGTTCTTTGCCAGGTGCATCTCCATAACACCAAGCGCGCGATAGCCGTTTTCCATCCAGTCTTCGACCGCGTATTGCTGTAATTCGCGTCCGCCCTTGATTAGCGTCAACCAGAAATAGGCGGCGCCAATGTTCGGCTCCAGGCTGTGCTGCTCGAAGAACATCCATTGCAGGGCCTCGGCCCGCTCGATGCGGTCATCCGGCGCCAACGTAGTGCCGCCGGCGACGTACCAGAGGATGGCGTTCGATTCGGCGATATAGCGGCTGGGCGCGACTTCAAGCAGCGGGATTTGCCCGTTAGGATTCTTGGCGAGGAACTCCGGAGTTCGGCTGGCGCCCTGCACGATGTCGACTTCGACCAGCTTGAAGGGAATGCCGAGACGGGCGAGCGCCAGGCGCACCTTGTAGCTATTGCCAGAACGCTGATCGGAATAGAGCGTGTACATGTTTGGTGAACCCGAAGCGCGCCGCGCTTGTGCCGGATAAAGCAGACTAACTCCGGCATTTCAATGACGATACGAAAGCGACAAGGTACGCGTCGTTAGAATTTATGATGCGCTGCGACACACACAGTTTGCACCGCGCACAAAACATAAAATTTTATTCTGCTGCCACCCGGTTCGCGCGCACGTATGCGAGCAGCGCGTCGTCGGTCGGCTTGATCGGCGTGAAGTCGCGGTGCGCGATCCATGACCGGCGGCGGAAAACGCCCTACTTGTGATTTTTCGGAATCAGCAGCAACGGTCCGTTGATCGGCATCACCTCGTCGAGGAACGCAACGGTCATGGCGCGCGTTTCCGGCATTCCATCGTCGGCGCGCCCAAGTACCGTAATCCTAATGCAGTTGTCAGACGTTGCCATCGAAGGCAGCCTTGGCGCGTCGGAAAGGCCACCGACAAGAGAAGCCCAAAAGTATTGAGCTTTAACCTCGACTTGCAACCAGACGGTCGCGCGGATGTAAAAAGATAGAGAATCGGCGTCGCGCCTTGCCACACAAGCAGCGACAGCCCCGCAGGCCCCAGAAGGAATGGCGGGTAGTGCCGGCGAAGAACTGCATGCTTTGTCCGAAGATCGCCCGCTCACGGGCGTATTGGCGGGCCGGATCGAAGCGCGCTACCAGCTCGCCGCCCGGCGCCTAGCTTCCGGCGGCATAGATATAGATATAAATATTGGAGAAATCGGTAGGGTTGCGAAAGCCACAAGCAGCGCCAGCGCGATCAACCGCACCCCCGCGCGGTCAGCCAGGCGCCGGAGCGCAAAATCTTAATCAATCCGGCCATGGCCTGAAGGTCTACCAGTGCTGAATTAATGGAGGATTTGGTCATCAACAGCCTTGATGAATGCATCAGTCTTTGCGTCTTGCTGTCACCGTTTTGGCCCGTTACGACATTGTTCGTAAGCTAAAGACCCGAGTTCCGGAGCCTGCGATGGCCTTCCTTGCGGATCAGCTCAAGCGCGTCAAACCGTCGGCGACCATCGCCGTCACTGATAAGGCGCGTGCACTCAAAGCGGCCGGCCGCAACGTCATCGGGTTAGGTGCCGGCGAGCCAGATTTCGACACGCCCGATAACATCAAGGAAGCGGCGATCAAGGCGATCCGCGACGGCAAGGCGTCCAAATACACCAATGTGGACGGCATCGCAGAGCTGAAGGACGCCATCTGCAAGAAATTCAAGCGCGAGAACGACCTCGACTATAAGCCGTCGCAGATCACGGTCGGTACCGGTGGCAAGCAAGTGCTGTACAACGCGTTCATGTGCACGCTGAACCGGGGCGACGAGGTGATCATCCCGGCGCCCTACTGGGTGAGCTATCCGGACATGGTGCTGCTTGCCGGCGGCGAGCCGGTGGCGGTCGAAACGTCGATGGCGACCGGCTTTAAGATGACGGCCCAGCAGCTCGAGCACGCGATCACGCCCAAGACCAAATGGGTGCTGCTCAACTCGCCGTCGAATCCGAGCGGCGCTGCCTATACGCGCGCTGAGCTGAAGGCGCTGACAGATGTGCTGGTGAAGCACCCATACCTGCACGTGATGAGCGACGACATGTACGAGCACCTGGTCTACGATGACTTCGTGTTCACCACGCCGGCGCAGGTTGAGGCGTCGCTTTATCCACGCACGCTCACCATCAACGGCGTGTCGAAGGCCTATTGCATGACCGGCTGGCGCATTGGCTACGCCGGCGGGCCGGAGCCTTTGATCAGGGCGATGGCGATGGTGCAGTCGCAGTCCACGTCGAACCCGGCGGCGGTGTCACAATGGGCGTCGGTCGAAGCGCTCAACGGGCCGCAGGATTTTATCGCCGAGCACAACAGAATCTTCAAGGAACGGCGCGACCTTGTGGTCTCAATGCTCAACCAGGCAAACGGCATCAAGTGCCCGACGCCGGAGGGTGCTTTCTATGTCTATCCGTCCTGCGCCGGCACCATGGGCAAGACGGCGCCGAGCGGAAGGAAACTGGCAAGCGACGAGGATTTCGTCACCGAATTGTTGGAATCGGAAGGCGTTGCGGTGGTTCAAGGGACGGCCTTCGGGCTTGGACCCTACTTCTGCATTTCTTACGCGACCAAAACCGAGGACTTGGAAGAAGCCTGCCGGCGCATCCAGCGCTTCTGCGGGAACTTGAAATAGCTGGCAGGGAGTTCGTGTCAGAGCCGTAGCTTGCGGTAGGCGTCAAAATAGGCCCGGTCGCGCAGGGCGATCTATCCGTCAGGGCGGTGATGACCGTAGTTGAACTCATGGAGTGCCTGCCTGTCTTCGGCCGCGCTCATACGCAATGCGCGTAATGCGCGCCAAAAAGGCACGGACCTTCGTACGCCGATACCGGTTCGAGTAGGGCCGGCGCTTGGCCGCGCAGATTTGCGGCGCACGAGTTGGCACGCTGAAATCGGAGAATCATATTCCGGTAACGGAGGACCCGGCCTGGGCGACATTACAATATTCAATGAGATCGAGAGACCTCACTGAGAACACCTGAGGTATGCGGCCGCGCGGACCTTAACGATTCCGCCCTTGCCAGCCCGGCCGATGCCTGAGACGATAATACAACAGGGCCGGGAAACCGGGTCCGACCCCCCGGCCGGCGAGGGAGATATCTATGGCCCAAAACGGCACGGGTCCCAACGGTAATAGAAATAAGGGTCCACGGTGCATCGCGCTGGTGGGCCCGTTCCAGAGCGGCAAGACTACCCTGTTGGAGGCAATTCTCGCCCGCACAGGCGGGGTGCAACGGCAAGGCACGGTGGATGCAGGCACCTCGGTCGGCGACGCCAGCAAAGAAGCCCGCAGCCACAAAATGAGCGTCGAGTGTTCCGTCGCCACCACCAATTTCATGGGCGACAGCTACACCTTCATCGATTGTCCCGGTTCCATCGAATTTATTCACGATATGCGCGCGGCACTGCCGGCTTGCGACGCGGCCATCGTCGTCTGCGAGGCGGACGAGAAGAAGGTGCCGCAGCTGCAACTCATTCTGCGCGAATTGGAAGACCTCAACATTCCGCGCTTCCTGTTCCTCAACAAGATCGACAAGACCGATCAGCGTGTGCGCGAAACGCTTAAGCTGTTGCAGCCTGCTTCGCGGGTGCCATTGCTGTTACGGCAGATCCCGATTTGGAACGCCGACATCATCTCCGGTTTCGTTGATCTGGCGCTCGAGCGCGCCCATGTCTACAAGGAGCACGCGCCATCCGAGGTGATCGAGCTCAAGGGTGACGACCGCGACCGCGAAAAGGAAGCGCGCTTCACCATGCTGGAGACGCTGGCCGATCACGACGACCAGCTGATGGAGCAATTGCTCGAAGACGTCGAGCCGCCACGCGACAAGATCTTCGACGATCTCGCCAAAGAATTACGCGAGCGTCTGGTCGTTCCGGTGCTCTTGGGAGTCGCTTCCCGCCAGAATGGCATCCTGCGCCTGCTCAAGGCGTTGCGCCACGAAGCGCCCGGCGTCGCCGAATCGGCGGCGCGACTTGGCGCCAAGATCGGCAACGATCCGCTCGCGCTGGTGCTGAAGACCTTTCACACCACGCACGGCGGCAAGATGTCGATCGCCCGTCTACTGGCCGGCCAGGCCAGTGACGGCACCACCTTCCATACGCCACATGGCGAGGCCGGACGCGTCTCTGGCGTGTTCAAGATCATGGGCCAGCACTTTGAGAAGCGTGGCTCGGCGAGCGCCGGTGAAACCGTTGCCCTCGGGAAGCTCGACGGCGCTAAGACCGGCGACACCCTGTCAGGCGGCAAGCAGGCGCACCCTGCGCTGATCGAGGTGAGACCCTATGCGCCGGTCCTGGCGCTGGCGGTGCAGGCCAAAGAACGCAAGGACGACGTCAAGCTCGGCGTCGCTTTCACCAAGCTCACCGAGGAGGATCCCTCGATCACCGTCGTGCACAACTCAGAGATCCACGAGGTGGTGATCTGGGGCCAGGGCGAGATGCATTTGCGCGTGGCGGCCGAGCGGCTGGGCGACCGTTACGCCGTTCCGGTGTCGACGCGGCCGCCGACGGTCGGCTACCGCGAAACCATCCGCAAGCCCGTCACCGTGCGCGGCCGACATAAGAAGCAGTCCGGAGGCCATGGCCAGTTCGGGGACGTCATGCTGGAGATCAAGCCGCTACCGCGCGGCTCCGGTTTCAAGTTCGAGGACCGCATCACTGGCGGGGTGGTGCCTCGGAACTACATTCCGGCCGTGGAGGAAGGCGTACTCGACGGTCTCAAGCAAGGACCGCTTGGCTTCCCGGTTGTCGATGTTGCGGTGGCGCTCGTCGACGGATCCTATCACACCGTGGATTCCTCCGACATGGCGTTCCGCACCGCTGGCCGCATCGGCATCGCCGAAGGCTTGCCGAAGTGCCAGCCGGTGCTGCTGGAGCCAATCCACATGGTGGAGATCGTCTGTCCGACCGACGCCACCGCGAAGATGAACGCCATCCTAGCGGGACGGCGCGGGCAGATTCTCGGCTTCGACACGCGTGAGGGCTGGCAAGGATGGGACACGGTACGCGCGCAGATGGCGGAGGCCGAGATTGGCGATCTGATCATTGAGGTGCGCTCGGCCACTGCTGGCGTCGGTTCGTTCACCTTCAAGTTCGACCATATGGCCGAACTGACCGGCCGCACCGCGGATCAGATTATCGCGGCGCGGCGGGCGGCGGAGTAGGACTCCCGCGACTGTGACTTGCCTGTGAACTTAGGTAGCCGTACTCCTTGCCGCGACTCCAGGGGTCAGCGTCATGCACGTTATCCGCCGCCGCGGCTGGGAGATTCCCGAGCGTCTCGTCACGCCGGAGTATCTGTTCTTGAATCGCCGCGCCTTTCTGGCCGGCGTCAGCACGCTAGTGCTGCTACCCGGTTCAGCACGCGCGCAGCGGGTAACTGATCTCGCCAAGCTGCCGGACCCGACCGCCGATCTCTATCCGGCCAACCACAACGACAAATATGTGCTCGACCGGCCGATCACCAACGAACAGATCAACGCGCACTACAACAATTTCTATGAATTTAATTCCTCCAAGGATGTCGCCGACCAGGCGCAAAAGCTGAACACGCGGCCGTGGGTTGTGAAGATCGACGGCTTAGTCGAGAAGCCGATGGAAGTCGGTATCGACGAACTGATCCGCCAGATGACGCTGGAAGAACGCGCCTACCGGCACCGCTGCGTCGAAGCTTGGAGCATGGCGATCGTCTGGACAGGCTTTCCGTTTGCCAAGCTGGTCGATTTCGCCAGGCCTTTGGGCTCGGCCAAATATGTCGAGATGCAGACCTTCATGGACCCGAAGATTGCGCCGGGCGAGCGCATGACCTGGTTTCCCTGGCCCTATATCGAAGGCCTCA
>Ga0182036_10001410_pt1 | contig 11228 bp, 11 predicted proteins | sample sta12Cox44000080_FD_125966 | JGI IMG/M metagenome (GOLD analysis project Ga0182036, IMG submission 125966) | Lab enrichment of tropical soil microbial communities from Luquillo Experimental Forest, Puerto Rico - statoxic.12C.oxic.44.000.080 | ecosystem: Environmental > Terrestrial > Soil >...
CAGCAGCTCCTAGTGAAAGAGAAAGCCTTGACCCGCTCCCGTGACGCGCTGGCCGCCGAACGCCGGCGGATGCCGTGGATGACCGTGGACAAGAAGTACGAGTTCGACGGACCCAAGGGCAAGGTAAGCCTGCTCGATTTGTTCGAGGGCCGCCGTCAATTGATCGTCTACCGCGCGTTCTTCGAGCCCGGGGTGTTTGGCTGGCCCGAGCATGCCTGCCGCGGCTGCTCCCTGGGCGCCGATCAGGTTTCCCACCTCGCCCATCTGAACGCCCGCGACACCACGCTCGCCTACGCCTCGCGTGCGCCGCAGAAGGACATCGAGCGCCTGAAGGCACGAATGGGCTGGAAGATGCCGTGGTACACCATTACGGACAGCTTCGACACCGACTTCGGCGTGAACGAGTGGCACGGCCACAATGCATTCATCCGCAACGGCGAGCGTGTGTTTCGCACGTACTTCATCAACAACCGCGGCGACGAAGCGATGGGGAGCACCTGGAGCTATCTTGATCTAACAGCGCTCGGGCGCCAGGAGGAGTGGGAGGACTCGCCAGAGGGTTACCCCCAGACCCCGCGGTACAAGTGGTGGAACTGGCACGACAACTATGACGCCGAGGCCTCGCCTGATGCGAAATGGGTCGAGGTGTCCGAGGCTGGAGAAGCGGCCTTCCGAGAGCCCGAGAAGGACGCGAAAGCATGACCGCGGTGAGCAAGGGATAGAACGATGAATGACATGAGAGATGAACCTGCAGCGCCCAAAATAGTCGATTGGAGCGCCTTCCAAGCGGAGCTGGACGCATTGCGGGCCCGAGAGAAAGCTCTTATTGCTTGAATGGGCGCGGCAGTGGCAGGCAGCCGAGAAGATCGTCTACTCCAGAACGCTTGCCGAGCCGCGCAGCATGCGGACGCGGATCGAACGCGAGTTCGATCCCGACGTAGTGCGCCGGCTCAAGGCTGACGTCCGCCACGACATCACCGTTGATGGGCCCGGGCTCGCCGCGCAAGCGTTAAGGGCTGGTCTTGTCGACGAGCTTCAAATGATCGTTTGCCCTGTCGTCGGCGGTGGAAAACGGTTCTTCCCGGATCGCGTGCGGCTGAAGCTCGAGTCGGTCGGCGAGCTCCGGTTCCGCCACGGCGTGCCCGTTCTGCGGTACGCCGTCCGTGGCTGATGCGCTCGCCGTTAACGCGACATCAAGGAGCGGGCACTCGGAAGGACCGCTCTGATCTGGTGGGCGGCTTGTCGGCAAACCAGCAACTGACAATCCGTTGCGATGACTTCCGTGTTGGCGGCGCCAGTGGGCGTTCTCGGCGGCGCGCATGACTTCAGAAGCGCGCTGCTAACCGGCTAACTGATTATGACTTTTAATAATTACCGAATCGATCTTCGATCATCTGGAAGGCTGAGAGGTCTGCGCTTTAGCCTGTTCCGAGGAAAGAAACTGCGGTCGTTCGAAAACGATCCTTCGCCCGCTCACATCCAGACCATTGAAGAAGTCGACGACGACGTCCTGCACTTGGCGAGCGGGTAAAGTCTCATGAAAGCCGTATTCGACGATGATGTGGGTGCTGTTTGGAATGCCCCATCGAACCTCTTCCGCGTTGCTCGGCGGTGTTTCACTGTCCATTGAACCACTTAGGAGCAAGGCTGCAACCGGACTCCAGATTGGGGTGCGAAACTCCTGACCCAGGTCTGGGCTGCCGACCTCTGCGCACAGCTTTGGTTCGAGCACGAAGGCGGCTGGGCTCCCGAGCAGCGTCTGCGAAGATTGCCGTTCAGCCAGCGTGCGCCGCTCCGCCGATGCGCCATCCGAGCAGGTCATTGGGAACTGCATCAGAGAAATATCGCCGAAGCCTTCGTGAAGACGCTTCATCATCGCTCCAAACAATCCGTAGTCTCCTCGACTCGCGGTCGAGATGAGCGCTGGCAAGAGAGGCACGCTTCTACCGTCTTTCATCCGCATGTCAACCAACAGCTGTAGGGCGAACTTGCCTGCTCGCAGTGTCTCTGCTTTCCCTGTGGTTGGCTCCGTGAGGGGAATTTCAGCCGGCTGCTGCTCGAGCCGCGCGAGCGCCTTTTGCAGCGCGCTTATGAGGTCGGGGACTTCTCCATGCACGGAGGCGTCGTCGGCCACGAGCCGCGCAAGCCTCTGCAGTCCGAACTCAGCCACAATCGGAAGCTTCAGATCCTGATCCGGTCCTTGCACCGACGCGAGAATCACTCGGTTGAGATGCTCGCCGTGCCGCCGAATCGCCGCAAGCTCAAGGGATGTACCGTAGCTGTGTCCTAGCAGGCTCAAGCGTTCTACTCCCAGGGCACGGCGCAGGTCTTCAAGGTCGTCGGCGCTGGCGTTCGTGTTGTACGCGGTGAGATCCACGCCCTGCGCGCTCCAGTGCTCCGCGCACGAGCGCACCAAGCCCGTCAGAGCTTGGGCGGCCTTTTCACGTGTTTCCCACATCTCTGCCGGTAGTGGCGTGTTCGTCTTTGGACATTGCAAGTTCGGCGTGGAGAGCCCCGTCCCTCTTTGGTCGACCAGAATTACGTCCGCGATGCCCTGCAATCGCTCGAACAGCCGGAAATAGATCGGCACACGCGCCATCCCGATCCCTGGCACGCCTGGTCCACCTGCGAGAAACACAATTGGTGGCTGTGGATTCGCCGCGGTGCTTTTCAGCCTTACGAACGCTAGTTGGATCAGTCTGCCGGCACTCTTGCTGCGATTCTCAGGGACCCAGAGCTTGCCAAGCTCTGCCGGATGCTCCTGCTGATCGTAGGTCTTCAGCGAATATGGCTCGAAGGAAATGGCGCCCGCGCGGGGCTGCTGGCCGCGAAGTGGAGGCGCGAAAAGCCAAAACAGGCAAAGGGAAACCATCGTGGATCGTTTCATCGCGACAGTCCTTTTCGGGTCAAAAGAGAAGTTGAACTGCTGCATTTAGTACGAGCTCCAAGTCAGAAAGGTTCAATCCGAGATCGTCCCTCGGGACGCGCCTCTCTGACCCTGATGTTCCTCACGACGCCAGAAGGCGTCCTCAAAATCGCAGAAGCGCTAACTGAATCGACCAGCTCCCGGATGGTCGGCAAACAGAAAACTGAGAATTTGATCCGATGACTTCCGAATCGAACGTTACTCGTCCATTTGGTTCGATAAACGGGCTGGGTGTTTGGGGTCGGTGAATTCGAGCAGTTCGATGGGCGCGCCATTTTCGACGATGAACGCTACGCGGACACCGTCGGATGGGCTGTTCGGAGGAATCAGGATTTCGCGGCCAGCAAGCTCGGAGGAGAGGTCGGTCACTTCAAACGCGACGTGCGCCACTCGCCGGACGAGATCGGGAACCGCCGCGTCCGCTTCGAAGCGCATCCATTCCACGCCGAATTCGCTTTTTTGGTGACTGACGACAAAGAGTTTCAGATCTTTCAAGTGGGTCTCCCCAGGCTTCGATTCCGTAGTGGGAATCCCGATGTGATGATACCGGCGCATTGTTTTCTCTCTCCGGGAGAATTGGCACCAAATTCTACTCTATTCGTTACCGCGCTTGAATCGCGCCCCGTGACGAGCCTTCAGAAAACACAATCGGGCCGGGCTGAGTGGCACTTCCCGAACTGTCTGAGGTCAAATGGGCGATTAGTAGGCAAACAAGAAACTGAAATGAATTAACTTGGGGTTTGACCGTCATCAGCCGCAATCTGGAAGCAGCAGGCAGAATCGCTAAAAACAAGACGGCTGCGGATACTCTGGAGTTCTGATGTGCCGCCGGGCATTTGCTATCGAGCACTGCTCACTCTGCTCGCAAGGAGGCCATAGGATCAGCGCCGGTTGCACGGCGGGCGGAGGGAAGGCTCGCTAGGGTACCCGTGACAATTGCCATTACCCCCACACCGATGAGGGTAAGCGGGTCCCGAGCGCTCACTCCATAGAGCAAGCTATCGAGCACGCCCCCAAACACCAGCGCGCACCCAATCCCAATCGCCACGCCAATTCCCGCAAGCAAAACTCCCTGCCGCATCACCATCCCCAACAACTTACGCGAGCTCGCCCCCAACGCCACGCGCATTCCAAACTCGTGCATCCGCTGGCTCACCGAATACGAAATCACTCCATAAACTCCAATCACCGCCAGCACGAGCGCCAGTCCCGCAAACAATCCCACCAAAAACAAAGCAAATCGCGGCGTCGAAAAATTCTCGCCCGCAATTTTTTCCATCAACTTTGCATGCGCCACGGCCAAACTGGGATCAAGCTCCCGCACCACCTTTCGCACACTCTCCGCTAGCAATGTCGGATCTGTGTTAGCCCGCAACGCAATGGTCATACTTCTAAAAGCAAAGGGCTGCTGCATTAGCGGCCACCAAAATGCTGGCTCAGCGCTGGCACTCTCAGGTTTATCTTTCACGTCGCCCACTACACCGACCACCGTGAACCAGTCCGACTCCTTCGGCTTGTCGTCAAACGTGATCCGCTTTCCTATAACATCCTCTCCAGGCCAATAGCGTCGCGACATCACCTCATTGATAATCATCGTCCTTTGCGAATCCTTCTTGTCACGCTCGTCAAAAAATCTTCCCCGCACCAGCGGAATTCCTAAGGCTCGAAAATAATCTGGTGAAGAGGTGTGATACCGAGCGTGAAATTCCTCGTTCGGCGGAGGAGTCTTCCCCTCAATCGTGAATCCGCCCATGTTCTCGTCGTATCCGGTCCACGGCAGGTCCGTTCCCGCGCCTACCGATCGCGTTCCCGGCAGCGCGCTCAAATTCGCAAGCATCCTCGTATAAAAACTCGCGACCGCAGCCCTATCCTTGTAGGTCGCATCCGGCAAAGCAATTTCCGCCGTCAACACGTGCTCCGGCCGAAAACCGGGATCAGTCTTCAACAAATTCAAAAAACTCCGCAATAACACTCCTGCTCCCACCAGGAGCAAACAAGCCAATCCCACTTCCCCAACCACGAGCGCCGCACGCAAACGCGTCTGCCGCCCGCTTCCGCCCGAACGTCTCCCGGCATCACGCAATCCCTGTTGCGGGTCGGTTCGCGAAGCCTGCACCGCGGGCACCAACCCAAAAATCAGCCCCGTAGCCAACGCAATCGCCGCCGTAAACCCAAACACCATTCCATTTACATGGATCGCATCCAACCGCGGAAATCCCGCCGGCAAGAACGCCACGAGCACCCGCACGCCAACAATCGCCAACATTGCGCCAAATGCTCCACCCATCACGGAAATCAGCAGACTCTCGGCAAGCATTTGACGTACCAGGCGTCCACGGCTCGCACCCAGGGCTGCACGCATAGCAATTTCACGCTGCCGTGCTGCCGCTCGCGCCAGCAAAAGATTCGCAGCATTTACACACGCAATCAGCAATACCAATCCCACCGCTCCCAACAAAACCAGCAGCATCTTGTGAACGGGACCAACAATCTCCTGAAAGAGCGGAATCATATAAATCGTCCAACCCTTATCGCCCTCATGTTGCGCGGCCATTTCCGTCATCAGCCCGTTAAAGTCCGCCGCAGCCTGTTCCACCGTAACGCCCGGTTTCAGTCGCCCAATTCCCTCCACATAATGCGATCCACGATTGTTCGGGTTTCCGTCAAACGTAAACGGCGTCCACGCATCCACAGTGTCCCCGTACGCTACCGAGTTGTACGAATTTCCCGGATGATCCACGCCTGGCGGCATCACGCCCACTACGGTAAACGGCTGTGACTCCAGTAAAACTTTTTTTTCCAAGATATCCGGCGTTCCGCCAAACTGATTCCGCCATACGCGGTCACTTAAAATCACCACGTTTCCGTTTCCCGGCCGCTCCTCCGAAAAATCAAACTCGCGGCCGATAGCTGGATGAAGGCCCAGCACCTGAAAATATCCCGAGCTGATTCGAAACGCCGACAGCTTCACGGGGTCGCCCTTAACATGGGAAAGCTGTATATCGGCATGTGTATACACTGCAAAACTTTCGAACGAGCGGTTCCGTGCTCGAAAATCCAAAAAATCCCAAGGATTCAGCGGAAATTTCGGGTACGACGTGCTCCGGTAAAATACGCGGGCAATTCGCTCTGCCTGCGGATATGGCAACGGCATCAACAGAACGCCATCAATTACGCTAAAAATCGCACTGTTTGCCCCAATGCTCAACGCCAGGGTCAGAACTATCACGACCGTAAAAGTTGGATTCTTGCCGAGCATGCGTATTGCGTAACGCAGGTCTTGCAAGAAGTTTTCAAGATATTGTGTTCTGCGCATTTCCCGACACTCCTCCTCGATTTGGCTCACTCCTCCAAACATGCGAGAAGCAGCTTCCCGCGCTTCGCGAGCGTTCATACCAGCTGCGATGTTTTCTTCCGTCTGCCGCTCGACGTGATAGCGCAACTCTTTATCGAGTTCCGTCTCCGCACGCCCGCGCTTGGCCAGTGAACGAAACCTCATTCGAATGACATCCCACCAACGCCCGGCCGTCATCTCACGCCTCCTGTCCAGCGTTGATCACCATCACTACGGCGCTTGATAATCGCTGCCATTGCTCCAGCTCCTTATCGAGCTGCACTCGCCCGGCTTTGGTGAGGCTATAAAACTTCGCTTCACGTCCGCTTTCGCTTTCACGCCAAATGCCGCGCACCCAGCCCTGCTGCTCGAGGCGATGCAGCGCGGGATACAAAGCTCCCTGCGTCACCTGCAACACCTCCTTGCTCACTTGTTGAATTCGTTTAGCGACAGCCCATCCGTGCATCGGCTCCAGCGCGATGGTCTTGAGAATCAGCAGATCGAGCGTTCCCTGAATTAAGTCTGATGGCTTGCTCATAAGTGCGCTCATCATACCTAAATCAATTACAATCAGATACCTAAATTACTTACACCGAGGGCGACCGCGACACAGAGTTGGTCCCCGTGGAGGGAGGTCGTTATGAACCGGACAGCCCTGCAGGAGAGTGCGCATCATCGCCTCAAAAGAGCGCTGCACCGTTCATTACAGTTGGTGAAGCGTCAGTGAGGAGAGATGGAAGGCGGCGTTCTGTGGGCGGATCGTCGTGCTACTCTGAAGTTGGGCCTCCCGCCACATGAGGCCCAAATTTCAACTTACAGTTTGCCCTTCGACCGCCCTTGGCAAGCGCGATCAACTCATCGACGGACCACTGGTCATAGGCATGGGTCCCGTATTTCAACGCTTTGATCTGCCCAGACGGCGCGATCAGAAAGTCGCCCGGAAGACCCAATGGGCCTCCTGAAAGCCGCAGGCCAAAATGGCCGTGTGCCATCCCGCGCATGCCGGCGCCCAGGGCTTTGAGGCTCATGAACCCAAGCGAGGTTTCCACGCCAAATTCTTTGTAGAGGGCCTTCTTCGGATCGCCGACCGGACGAATGGAATATTCTTCTGGTACGACCGGATCGACTTAGCGGAGGAGTGAAAGACTATAGGTCCCAGCTCGAACGACAAGTCGACCTGTTACTTACCACCCTCGGCCTCTAGCCCCAATGCCCCTTCCGTCAGCCAGTGGAACCACCTTCTAAGTTGTTACTCGTGATCCCCAACACGCTGGCGAGCTGCGTAGGCAGCGACCTTGAGACGGTTTCCGCACAGACGCATGCTGCACCAGCGGCGGGTCCCCTTCTTGCTTGTATCGTAGAAGTGCAATACGCACCGTCTACACTTGCGCACGCGGTTGCGATCCACATCGGCGAACAACGTTGCCGCGCTGTACGCAAGCGGGGCAAACAAGTCTTCGGGTCGACGCGGATCGAACCACGACTCCGCCGTGGATCCGCTGCCACTCGCCTTCAGCCTGGTGAGCATGGGATGCTCAGCCATTAAGCGATTCAGTTCGTCGATGGCCCTGCGATGAACGGCGCTAACACGCTCTCGGGCGAGGACCTCTTTTCTCAACCTTTCCCGCAGTTCCCGCAAAGCCTCGACAACGTGTCGAGCTTGGGCCGATTCTCCCCACTGCTGGCGAAGATTTGCCACATCACCAGAAGTAAGCACGTCAGCGGCCTTAAACCACCGTAAGAGAGCGTCGAAATCAGGGAGCAACTCAGTCGCTTCGCCATTCTGGACTGGACGCGTGTTCAGAAAATCTAGAGCCAAATGGTTGCCGACGAAGAGAAATCCGTCCCTCCAGTCGGAGTTTCGAATTGGCTTGGTTGAGCTCATTGGTCCCTGTCCTCCACCCATTATAACACCGATAATGAAACCTTTTATCGGTTAGCGAATCTGATGCTGTGGATGCTTGAGTCGGTGCTGGACGATTTCCGATCTCCAATGCTTCCAAATCTGACAGGAGGGTCATTATGACCACGTATCAACACGCCGTCGTCGACGGCTCCAAGATCTTCTATCGCGAAGACGGTCCCAAGGATCGCCCTACAATTCTGTTGCTGCATGGCTTCCCTACGTCGTCGCACATGTTCCGCAACCTTATTCCAGCCTTGGCTGACCGGTACCATCTGGTGGCGCCCGACCTTCCGGGCTTCGGCTTCTCCGACGCTCCGGACCGCAAAAAGTTCCGCTACAGCTTTGAAGGCTTGGCCAAGGTCATCGACCGGTTTACGCAAGCCATCGGCATTGATCGATACGCGGTCTACGTGTTCGATTACGGAGCTCCGGTCGGGCTTCGGCTCGCATTGGCGCACCCCGAAAGGATCACCGCGATCATCTCGCAGAACGGCAACGCTTATGAGGAAGGTCTGAGCCAAGGTTGGAATCCGATCCAGAAATACTGGAAGGAGTCAACTGCGGAGAACCGTGCAGCCTTGCGCGAATTCCTCACACCCGAGGCGACCAAGTCGCAATATCTCTACGGCGTCTCGAACGCCACGCTGGTTGCACCCGAGGCGTACGAGCTTGACTCCGCTCTGCTGCGTAGGCCGGGCAATGATGAGATTCAGCTGGACCTGTTTCTGGACTATGCGAGCAACGTGGCGCTCTATCCCAAATTCCAGGAATACTTTCGCAGCAAACAGCCACCAACGCTCGCGGTCTGGGGCAACAACGATCCGTTCTTCCTGCCTCCTGGCGCCGAAGCGTTCAAACGCGACAACCCGGATGCTGAGGTGCACTTCTTCGACACTGGCCACTTTGCTTTAGAAACGCACGCTCAAGAAATTGGAAATGCCATTCGTGATTTTCTCGGTCGCAAGCTCGATGGCGTGGATGGGAGGAAGAAGTGAACAACGCAACTGTTCTTGCTCAAAGGCAAGCTCTTACGAACGTGCAAGCGATCTTTTGGGGTGGCCTGGTGGCTGGAATACTTGATGCCGTCGACGGCGTGATTGCTTTCGGCACACAGGGTTTGAATCCCATTCAGGTCCTGCAATACATCGGGAGCGGCGCGCTGGGACAGTCTGCCTTCCAGGGTGGCCTCGCTACTGCTGCTCTCGGCGTGGCGTTTCATTTCACTATCGCGTGGGTGGCCGCGGGGGTGTTCGTCTTGGCAACCCGGCGATTACAGATTTTGAAAACGCATGCTGTGCCCGCCGGACTGCTCTACGGTGCCGCAGTGTATTTCTTCATGAACTATCTTGTGCTTCCGTTATCGGCTGTGGCGGCCAGCACATTCCACCTCGGCCTCTTTCTTAACGGCGTGATTGGACACGCCCTTTTTGTAGGTCTCCCAATCTCGTTTTTCGCCCGGAGGGTACAATGACCCAAACTAACCTTTCAGTCCCTACCGTGGTCCTTGTGCATGCGGCGTGGGCGGATGCATCCAGCTGGGGCAAGATCATCCCTCCCCTCCAGCGCAGAGGATTGCAAGCCGTTGCCGTGCAGATCCCACTGAGCTCGCTGTCCGATGACGCTGGCTGGTGCTGTTGGTGGGTCACGCCTACGGGGGCGCGGTTATCACGGCTGCGGGTAGCGGGAACTCCAAGGTGAAGGCTCTTGTTTATATCGCAGCGATGGCGTCTGACGAAGGCGAGACAGTCGGCGAACTCCTCGACCGCGCTACGCCTCATGCGAGCGCTACGGCGCTTGTGCCCGACGAGGACGGGTTTCTCTGGATGTCGGCCAAGGGTTTCGCCGATGCTGTCTCTCCCGAGAGTTCCGCAGACGACGCTCTGCTGATGGCGGCAACGCAAAAGCCTATCGCGATTAAGAGCGTACAAGAGCAAATGACCAAACCGGCATGGAAAAGAAAAGCCTTCTTGGTTTCTGGTGGCGGAACGCGATCGCATGATCGCTCCCGAAACTCAGCGATTCAAGGCTCATCGTACAGGAGGCCAGATTCTTGCGGTGGAAGTGGACCACACTCCACTTGCCTCTGCGCGGACCGAGTCGTCGCGATCATCACGCACGCAGTCGATGCTGTCACGCATGAGGCCGTTGCAGATCCGCAGAGAATCGGACGGCGCGCATGAAAATCGTCTCTGTTAATGTTGGGCTACCACGGGAGGTCGTCTGGAAAGGTATTACCGTCCAGACGGCCATTTTCAAGACACCCGTTGCTGGCGCCGTGGCCATTCGGGAACTAAACTTGGCTGGTGACCAGCAGGCAGATCTCACCGTACATGGTGGTTCGGAGAAGGCGGTTTACGGTTATCCGGCCGAGCATTACGAGTATTGGTTGAAGCAGTTGTCCGATGTCTCGTTGTCGTGGGGTGCATTTGGGGAGAACCTCACAACCGAGGGGCTGCGGGAAGACACGCTTTACATTGGGGACGTTCTCAAGGTCGGGTCTGCCGTTCTTCAGATTACCCAGCCCCGCATGCCCTGTTACAAACTTGAACTCAGATTTAACCGCGACGACATGATTAAGCGTTTCCTGGTGAGTGGCCGGAGCGGATTTTACTTTTCTGTGATCGAGCAAGGGGATGTCGCTGCTGGATCAAAGGTCGAAATCTTAGACCGAGATCCCGATGGTGTCACGGTCAGCGATATAGTGCGCCTATACCTTGGTCCGGCACGCGATCCGGAACTGCTTCAACGAGCCACGAACGTCGCTTCATTGCCGCAGAATTGGAGAACTCAACTACTTTTGAGAGCACAAAAGTAGGTCGGCAACGAATACGGCGAGGGTCAACGGCAGGCCCCTTTCACAAGGGCGAGGGTCGCGAGACTGGCTGCGAGTAGGACGAGACCGCAGTCTGAACGATGGTCCGCGCTGCACGAGCCCTTGTCATGAGAAAAAGGAGAGAGTCCACGTCGCGCAGCTGTCTCAGAAATCGGCGACGAGGCCCATGCCTGCCGAGAAGCGGTTCGCACAGGCGTATAAGGACACTACGAGTGTTGTTTCAAGGATG
>Ga0182036_10001412_pt1 | contig 11224 bp, 10 predicted proteins | sample sta12Cox44000080_FD_125966 | JGI IMG/M metagenome (GOLD analysis project Ga0182036, IMG submission 125966) | Lab enrichment of tropical soil microbial communities from Luquillo Experimental Forest, Puerto Rico - statoxic.12C.oxic.44.000.080 | ecosystem: Environmental > Terrestrial > Soil >...
GATCTCGTCCCACCGGGCCTTGAGCACTTCGCCAGTCCGCGCCGCCGTCAGGATCGTGAAGCGCAGCGCCAGCGCTCCGAGGCCGGTCTTTTGCGCGAGTTCGGTCATGAAGCCGGGCAATTCGCCGTAGGGCAGCGCAGCAAAGCTCTTGGCCGGAGCGATCTTGGACCTTTTCGGCAACAAATTTTCGATGTGGCCGCGCCAACGTGCCGGGTTTTCGCCGTTGCGAAAGCCTCTCGTTGTCGCCCAGTTGAGAATATTTTCAACCCTGCCGCGCAGCCTGGAGGCGGTCTCGGTCTTGCTCCCCCAGAGCGGCTCGATCGCCCGCATAACAAGCGCAGTATCGATCGAGGCCACTGGTGAGTCGCCGAAGACCGGATAGACGTAGGCTTCGAGGGGCTGCCGCCATTGCGCGGCGTATTTGGCGTTCGTCCAGCTTTTCTCGTGCGCCGCGAAGAAGGCTTCGCCACACTGCCGAAAAGTCATCGCCTTGGCTTGCCCCAGCTTGCTCGCGAGCTTGGTCGCGCGCCTCTCCTCGACCGGATCGATGCCAGTGCGCAATTTCGCGAGCGCCGCATCGCGCGTCAGTCGCGCCTCGGCGAGGCTGACCGCGGGGTAAACGCCGAGCCCGTGGTCGTGCGTGCGGCCCGCGCGGGTGTAGCGCAGCACCCAGTTCTTTGACGGCGGGTCTTTGTGATCCAGATAGAGGTTTCCGCCATCGGCATAGAAGCCTGGGTTCTTCAATGTCTGGATCTTCCGGTCAGTCAACCGGTCGCGCTGCCGGCGCCGCTTGGCGGTGCCGCGCGCCTGTGCCTTGAGGGCGGCGCGCCGGGCGGCAAGCTCAGCGATTTTGGCGTCGAGGTCGGCGATCGCGGCATCGAACGCGGTTGACGCGGTCGCTAGGGGTAGAGTTAAGGTTTTCGTAGCCATTGTTCGAGCCTTTCTCTCGAATAGTGGTTAGAGGCGCTGCGTCGCTCCAACGGCGCGGCGTCTCGCTGTGAGGCCAACTCCCAGTCCAACTCCGGGTGCCCGTCTCAGGGCGATTATGGGAGATTAGCTGAAACGATACGTAGGCCGGTAGTCTGGTTTTGTCAAGCGATTTCAGTTGTTTAAAAGGATTGCCGGCGACTGTAGGAGACACAATATTCGCAGAAGAGTTCACTGCGCACCTGTCCGGGAACAACGAAATCGGATCGATACCGACGACCGTGACCGTGACGACACTCGGCTCGCCCTCGCCTACCAGCTACACTGGGGCGGTCCTGTCCGACGGCAGGGGCGAGGTAAAGCTCGATCTCGATCAAAAAACCCAAACCGTCACCTACACGCTGACTTATTCGAACGTCGGCACCACGCCACCGAAGACAGGCACGGTGCTGTTCGCTCACATCCATTTCGGTAAGTCGCGCGATTCCGGCGGCGTCCTCGTGTTCTTCTGCAACAACGTCACGCCGTTTACCGGCACGGGGCCGACTCCACCGCCCTGCCCCACGAATAGCGGCACCGTGTCCGGCACATGGACCGCGATGGACGTCCAAGCGATCGCGGGGCAGAATGTTGTTGCCGGCGACTTCGACGCGCTAGTGAACGCGCTGACCTCTAACACCGCCTACGCCAATGTCCACCAGACGGTCTATCCGGGGGGCGAGATCCGCGGGCAGGTTCATCTCGCAAAAGAAGAGAAAGAGCAGCACGATCACGGCAATTAACCTTGCGGCTCGACAGGACCGGGGCGGCGGCCCTCGGTCCTGCAGTGTCTTCCGGGATTAGAAGTCGCGCCCGGCCCGCGCCGCGACAGCGGCCTTCTCCGCGTCTTGGTGCGCCAATGCCGCTGTCGATTGCACAAACGCAAGGCATGGATGCGAGCCACCATGGCAGGTCAAGAAGATGGTGCTCGTCCCTCCTTCCCAAATATAATCGTCTGCGGATCGGTGGGGCCGTCTTCCTTCGCCGAACTGAGCCTGAAACGCGGCTATCATCGCCGCGCCGTTGCCCGGCCCCTTTTGGGCGACGATGAAGGCTTCGGAAAATCCACCATGGTGAAATTTGTAGAGAATTTTCGCCAGAGCGGCGCCGCCGATAGTCATGTTATCGCCGATCCTGACGTAAGCGTGATCTTGCCCGGCGGGAGTGGCGCCGATCGGCCGCAATTGGTTCTGGACGGCCGATAGAGGGGTTCCCCACGCGATCCCTCTAAACCCCGTCGGCTCGTTCTGAAACGCGATGGTGCCTGCCGGCAGCAATATCCATATACCGGCTGCCACAGCGATGGAAATGGTGCGCATTCGAACAACTTACATGCGGCGCTGTCGGCTGTCGACAGAGTGATGGTTTAATTCGTTCGTTTATGACTTAAAATTAGATTAAACTGAAGTAATGCTTTGCTACCTTCTATTTTACTCGCGAACTCCGCCCCTCGCTTGGAGAGCCATCGGATGTCCCAGCCGCTGATCGTCTCGATCCCACACAGGCTCGGCAAGCAGGAGGCGAAGCGCCGACTCGACCGCGGCATCGGCCGCCTGCGCCCGGAACTCGGCGCTCTGGTAAGCGGCCTCGATTACGGCTGGGACGGTGACAGCTTGAATTTCAACGCGTCGGCGATGTGGCAGACGATCACCGGGCGTATCGACGTGCTGGACGAGGCGGTGCGGGTCGAGATCGAGCTGCCGTGGATCATGAACCTACTTGGTGACACGATCGCCAAGCAGTTGCGCGGCCGCGGCCTCGCGCTCCTCGAAAAGCCGCCGCAGGAGGGGTAGCCGCGCCGGCGTATTCCCGCCGGAGCGGGCGATCCGGCCAGCGCCGCCCTCGTTCAATTATGAGCGGAGCGCAGAGCGCGCCACACCTTCTCCGGGGCCGCCGGGGCCTCGATCGAAGACGCGCCGACATACGCCAGTGCGTCGTTGACGGCGTTCATGACCGCGGGGATCGCACAGAGGGTGCCAGCCTCGCCGACCCCTTTGACGCCGAGCGGGTTCCGGTCCGTCAGCGTCGGATTGTTGGCGAGCTCGAAATGGCAGAAATCGTCGGCGCGCGGCATGGCATAGTCTTGGAACGAGCCGGTCAGCAGCTGACCGGTGGCCCGGTCATAGACCAGATCCTCCATCAGCGCCTGGCCGACGCCCTGAACGATGCCGCCGTGGATTTGCCCTTCGCACAAAAGCGGGTTCAGTACCCGGCCGACATCATCGACTGCGACATAGCGGGTCAGCGCGACCTCGCCAGTCTCCTTGTCGATCTCGATCTCGCAGTAATGGGCGCCGCTGGGAAAGGTCGCGCACCCGGGCGGCCCGAAATTGGCGCGCTCCGAAAACCCGACCTCGAGGTCGGTCGGCAGATGTGCGGCTTCGAACGACTGCTTGGCGACATCGACGATACCAGTCGAACGGTCGGTGCCGGCGATCGTGAATTTGCCCTTGTCAAAGACGACATCGTCGACCCCCGCTTCCATGATGTGGGCGGCAATCTTGCGCCCTTTGTCGATCAGCCGGTCGGCGGCGACGACGATCGCCGAACCGGCGAGCTGGGCCGAACGCGAGCCGAAGGTGCCGATGCCCATCGTCACCAAGTCGCTGTCGCCATAGCGATAGCGGATCAAATCGGCATCGATCCCGAGCTTTTCCGACAGGACCTGTTTGAAGGTCGTACCGTGACCTTGGCCGTGATCCATGCTGCCGGTCATCAGCACGACGCCGCCCGACGGGTCGAAGCGGATCTCGGCGTGCTCGTAATCGCGCCCGCCGGATGCCGCAACCGCAGTCGCCACGCCAACGCCCAACAGCTTGCCACTCTGTTGCGCCGCCGCGCGCCGCCCCGCGACATTCGCGTAGTCTGCAAGCGCTAAGCAATCATTGAGGTTCTTTGGAAAATCGCCACTGTCGTAGGTCTGCTGAAATATCGTCGTGAACGGCATCTTGACGGCGGGGATGGTATTACGGCGCCGCAGCTCGGCAGGCTCGATGCCGAGCTCGTGCGCGGCCTTGTCGATGATCGTTTCAATCACATAGATCGGCTCAGGCCGGCTGCCGCCGCGGTAGGGGGCGATTGCCATCGTATTGGTCAGTACCGCGACGACCTGTGCGTGGACCGCCGGGATGCCATACGTACCGACCATACAGCCGAGCCCGATCGTGATCGGTATCGTGGGCCGGTCGGTCGAGTAATAGGCGCCGATCGCCGCCTTCCATTGCGCGCGCAACGCCAGTAACCGGCCCGAGCTATCGAGCGCCAGTTCGGCGTCCACGACGCTGCCGCGGCTTTGTTCGTCGCTCAACAGGCCTTCGCTGCGTTCGGCGATCCATCGCACCGGGCGTCCGGCGACCTCGGACGCCCAAAGCGACAGTGCATATTCCGGATAGCAGCCGCCCTTCATGCCAAAACCGCCGCCCATGTTGTCGCACACCACCCGGAACTGGTGCTGCGGCAGCTTGAATATGCGGTCGGCCAATGCCGCCCGGGTGGCGTGCACCGACTGAATTGTGCAGCGGATCGTGTAGCGATCCTGATCGCGATCGTAATGCGCAAGACAGCCGCGCGGCTCCATGCTGTTCGCTGTAACCCGGTTGATGACGATCTTGTGGCGCGTGATATGGCCGGCCCTGGCGAATGCCGCTTCGACCGCGGCTTTGTCGCCGATTTCATGAAAGAAGGCCTCGTTTCCCGGGTTGTCGTCCCACACCGAGGGCGCATCCGGCGCGAGCGCCGCTTCGGCGCCGATCACCGCGGGTAGCGACTCGTATTCGACAGCGATCTGCTCGGCGGCATCTTTGGCCTGGTTCGATGTCTCGGCGACGATAAAGGCGACCGGATCTCCGATATAGCGGACCCGACTTTGCGCCAGCAGCGGCTGCGGGCAGGCAAAGGCCGGGGCGCCGTTGCGGCGCCGGCGGCGAACGCCCGGCATCAGCGTGCCGAGGCCGCGCCGGCGCAGATCCTCTCCGGTCAAAACAGCGAGCACTCCCGGCGCCGTCTTAGCTTGTCTGACATCGAGCGTGATAATCCGCGCATGGGCGTGCGGCGAGCGCAAAACATAGCCGCGGGCTTCGAGTGGCTCCCTGACATCATCGACGTACCGGCCTTTGCCCTTGAGAAGGCGCAAATCCTCCTCGCGGCGCACACTTTGTCCGATCGCTTGTACGCTCATCCCGCGGTCTCCGGCTCAAAAACCCTAGCGATGCCCACCGCTACCGCCGCCGTGGCCAGCAACGAAGCCATGGCCGAACCCCGGGCCAAAACCGCGGACAAAACCGTGCCCGAAGCCGTGGCCAAAGCCATGATGGAAGAAATGGAACCTTTGCACGACGACGATCGATGGCGCGAGGCCAAAGAACCAAGGCGAACCGAGCCAATACGGAAAAAACTCGGGATAGGCGTAATCCAGCTGGTAGGGATAGGTATAAGGATAGGGAGAAGAGGAGGACGGCGGGACATCGTATTCTTGCGTCGGCAGCCCCGGCGTGGTCTGCGTGATCTTCCAGCCTCCGTCCGGTTGCGGGCACGCCTCAATGACCGCCTGCCGCGGCTGACCGTCGACTGTGACGGAAGCAGTGTAGCTGCTGCATGCCGGCTGGTTAGGCGGCGGCTGGCCGGGGAAGGCTTGGTTGGATGGAGGTTGAGCCACCGTGCTCGTGGCCGCGGCCGGCTGTTGGCCCGGCGGCGGCAGAGTATAGGTCTGGGCCGGCAACCCCGGCGTGTTCTGCCCCACCTGCCAGCTGCCATCGGGCTGTTCACACGCTTGGCCGGTCGCCTGCTCGGGCCGCCCACCGGCCGTCACAGGTGCCGTAAAATCGTGGCACACCGGTTGCGTTTCATCTGGCAGCCGCGCTACCTGCGGACCTGGCGTGGACTGGCAAGCCGCAGAGACCAGCATCACAGCGATTGTCGAGATCCAGCGCATTGCTGTCCTCTTTGGCAATGCTTATCCGGGCCGCGTCGGATCATCGCCGAGCTTGACCAAGAGCTTGCCGAAATTGCGGCCCGCAAGAAGCCCGATGAAGGCCTCGGGCGCCCGGTCGAGCCCATCGACGATGTCCTCGCGGTATTTGAGCTCGCCGCTGCGTATGAGCGGCGCCGCCATTGCCCGGTATTCTCCGAAGCGCTGCCACCCGTCACTGACGATAAATCCTTGGATCTTGAGGCGCTTGCGCACTGCCGCCATCAGATTGGGGCCGGGCCGCGGCTCGACATCATTGTATTCCGAGACCATGCCGCACATGACCATGCGGCCGAAATCATTGAGCCGCGGAAACACAGCCTGCTGCACAGCGCCGCCGACATTTTCCCAATAGACGTCGATGCCGTCGGCGCAGGCGCGGTCGAGGGTAGCGGAGAGATCTCCCGAGCGATGGTCGATGCAAGCGTCGAAGCCCAGTTCGCCTTCCACATAACGGCATTTGTCGGCACCCCCGGCAATGCCGACGGCGCGTGCACCGGCGCGTTTGGCGAGCTGGCCAACGACCGCGCCGACGGCACCCGAGGCAGCCGAGACGACGACGGTCTCGCCGCGCTGCGGCCGTCCGATATCGCTGAGCCCGACATAGGCGGTGAGGCCCGGCATGCCGAGCACGCCGAGCGCCGTCGATAGCGGCGCCTCGTTTGGCTCGAGCTTGACGAGACCGTTGGCCGGCACCGCGCTGTAAAGCTGCCAGCCGTAACCGCCCAAGACGTAATCGCCCGCACGGAAGCCCGGATCGCGCGAGCGCACGACCCGCCCGACAACGCGGCCTTCCATGACCGCACCAACCTCGACCGGTCTGGCATAGGAGCGCGCTGCGCTCATGCGGCCGCGCATATAGGGATCGAGCGAAAGGTAGATGCCGCGCACGAGCGCCTCGCCGTCGGCGGGATCGGGGATCGGCGCGTCGACGATCTCGAAATCATCGCCGGCCGGCGCGCCGCCCGGCCGCCGTTTCAGCAGTACCTGCCGGTTTTGGTTTTCCATGCAGCTTCTCCTCGCGAGGCGACGGCTTAGGATTAACCGATCGCCTCGCAGAACCGAAGCAGCTTTGCCATTGTAGGATCGCAGACCCCTGCCAGCATGGGGTTGGAGGCCCGCGATCCGATCAAAGATGCTGCGCGAATGCCGCCGAGCCGGACGATGTATTGATGCTTGACAAAATTCATGTTTTGTTCTATGATCGACATTAATATTTCAAAAGCGATAGACGATTGCACGAGCCGGTGATCTAACCGACGGCGCCTCACGGCGTTTATTCCAGACAATTTCTCCAATCTATACTCAATGGTTCCCTACCCGATATTGTGCCGGCTCGTGTTTCCCGCCATCGCCGCTGCCGTTCGACCAGCGGCCGTCCAGCCTTATGGACCTCATTCGAAGTGAATTTCGCGAGCGGGAGTCGTGATTATCGCTGTTCTTTCGCACGAAACAGCGACAATCAGCGACCGAACCAGAGAAGCTGTTGCGATGCTGGCGGCGAGCCCTAGCGGACCGAATTCATTCCCTTGCTAATCGTCGGCGGCATCTCCATTGACTGCCGTGATGGCGGATGTCCAAAGAAGCGGAGGTTAGCATGCCGGTGGTTCGGGGAAGTTGCTTATGTGGCGGTGTGAAATACGAAATAACGGGCCCACTGATGCGCAGCGGCCATTGTCATTGTTCAAACTGCCGAAAGCCTCACGGCGCTGCTTTTCGCAGCCGTGCGCGTGTCCGTCTCGAAGACTTCAAGTGGGTGCAAGGGGAGGAGTTGGTCAAATACTTTGAATCCTCACCCGGATTTCATCGCGGGTTTTGCAGCGTCTGCGGTTCACCAATTGTAAACCGTCCTGATCGCACCCCGGAACTCGGAATTGCTCTTGGCGGTCTCGATAATGACCCGGGTGTACGCCCCGAACGCCACTTCTTTGTAGCGAGCAAAGCCCCCTGGTTCGAGATCACCGACGATCTACCCCGGCACGCGGCGCTTCCTCCTCGTTCCGAAAGCCCCGAAGCTTAAAGGCGCGACTCACGCAAATGAATATGACCATTAGATTCCCGCTTTCGCGGGACTAACGCAGAAAGAATTCGCGAATTTGGAAGATTTGGCAAAAATGCAGTGGAATAATTTCTGTTACTATCGGACATTTCCCAAACTGTTCATGCCATCGGAGTGCAAGGGAATTGTAGACCTGAATCAAAGCCTACAACCCTATACGAGTAAGATGTCCTATCTCGGTGGCTCTCATCGAGATAGCCAACTCTACTGGTTGGATACGCAAAAGCATCCGTGGATCAGCGCAAAGGTGATAGATGCAGTAAAAAAATACAATGAGGAGACGCGGTTCGATATCGATCTAAATTTGAGGATGGCACAGCTGACCGCCTACCATCCCGGTCAATTCTATGAATGGCATACGGATCTGGGTGCGGGGGAGATCAGCCTGCGAAAAATTACTGTGGTGGTGGAGTTATTACACTCCGATGGTCTGGTTGGCGGCGGTTTGGAAATATTGAACCAGAATGTTCGGCTACAGCCTGGCGACGCGGTGGTATTCCCCAGCTTTGCGTTGCACCGGGCGCTGCCGGTTTCAAGTGGAGTAAGATGGAGTCTGGTACAATGGGTGCTCGGCTCAGCGCCGTTTAGATAGGTTTAGCGGGCGCGCCTGTTTCCACCCTGTAAAATCAGGGCGACGCATCCCCGAGGATCGCCTTTGCGGCATAGGCGTAGGCGCTGGCGAGCTGCCCGTCCTGCAGCAGTTCCCCGACATGGCAGTTGAACGCGGCGCAGATCGCGGCCAGCTCGGAAAAGCGAATGCGGCGAGTTCCGGTCTCGATCCGGTGATACGTCAGTCGCGACATGCCGAGGATGCCGGCTGCATCTTCCTGGGTAAGCCCCAGGGTGCGCCGCCGCCGCCGCAACGCCGAGCGGATGCAGGCCTGGGAATCGTCCGTCCGGCGCACCGTCTTCTGCTCCGATTGTGTAGTGAACAATCCGGCGCCCATCGCGGCGCCCAATCGCGCCGCCTTTGATCGATATCCCAATTTTCCACTCCGCTTAAAATGTTCGCAATGATGCATTATTGCGCAATGACAAATAATTGTCAATAATTAACATCGAAATAGCAAATAACTGACACAGCCTTGACGGGCGCTGTCGCTAAATCCGACGATGGCGACGAAACCATCTCGGTCCAGCAACGGAGCCGGCCAATGGATTTTTCGCTCTCCGACGAGCTCATCGAGTTGAAGGAACGCACCGAGAGCTTCGTGCGCGAGAAAGTACTGCCCTATGAGGGCGACCCTCGGCAAACTCCGCACGGGCCGAGCGAGGCGCTGCGGCGCGAACTCGTCGCGCTGGGGCGCCAGGCGGGGCTCCTCAGCCCGCATGCCGGCCGCGAATGGGGCGGGCTCGGTCTCGATCATCGCGGCAAGGCGTTCGTGTTCGAAGCCGCCGGCTACTCTCCGCTCGGGCCGGTCGCGCTCAATTGCTTCGCGCCTGATGAGGGCAACATGCATCTGCTCGAGGCCGTCGCCAGGGAAGACCAAAAGGAGCGGTGGCTGAGACCGCTTGCTGCCGCCGAGATCCGCTCGTGCTTCATGATGACCGAGCCGGCACCGGGCGCCGGGGCGGATCCGTCGATGCTGGTGACGGCGGCGCGCCGCGAGGGCGAGGATTTTGTCATCGACGGTCGCAAATGGCTGATCACCGGCGCGGTCGGCGCTGACCTCGGCATCGTCATGGCGCGCAACGACAGCGATCGCGGCGGCCCTGCTGGCGCGACAATGTTCCTGACACCGATGGATGCTCCCGGGATTCATATCGAGCGGGTGCTGGACACCCTCGACCAATACATGACGGGGGGTCACGCAGGTGTCCGGCTCGACGGGTTGCGGGTGCCTGAAAGCGAGGTGCTCGGCCGGGTCGGCGAAGGTTTCCGCTATGCGCAGGTCCGGCTCGCGCCGGCGCGCCTGACGCATTGCATGCGCTGGCTCGGCGCCGCGCGCCGTGCCCATGACATCGCCATCGACTATGCGCGGCGGCGCACCGCGTTCGGCAAACCGCTCGGCGACCACGAGGGTGTCGGCTTCATGCTCGCCGACAACGAGATGGATCTGCACCAGAGCCGCCTGGTGATCTGGCATGCGGCTTGGGTCCTCGACCGCGGCGAGCGCGGGACGCGCGAGTCGAGCATGGCCAAGGTCATCTGCTCCGAGGCGATCGGGCGCGTCATCGACCGCAGCATGCAGATCTTGGGCGGGCTTGGCATCACCGACGACACAATCGTCGCGAGGCTATGGCGCGAAGTCCGCCCCTTCCGCATTTATGACGGCCCCTCCGAGGTGCATCGCTGGTCGATCGCCCGCCGCGTATTGCGGGCCGGCGGAATGTAGGATACTGACCCCCTCCCTCTCACCGCTCACGTCGGGCGAGAGGTTGCGGTCAGCGCGACGGCGCGCCCTCCCCGGGCGCCGCGGATGCCCCGAACTCCTGGAGCAAGGCATCGCGGACCGTGTCGAGATCGAGACCATGCGCGGCGATAAGGGGGCTCGTCTCGACGATGATGTCGTCGATGTCGCCGATCAACTTGAGCCGCTTGTAAAGATCCTCGCTGTGGAGGCCCAGCCCCTCGCCGAGGATCTCCATGAAGTTGACGACCTCGAAGCTGCGCCCGTTGCCGACATCGCAAAGCTCGCGGTGGCAAGCGTGGTAGATCGTCGCCAATGTCGTCACCCCGGCATCGGCGACCGCGGCGAGCTCACGCTGGACGAGCTCGCGCTTGAAGGCAGGCAACACCGCGAGGCTGTTGGCCTGGGTCCCGACGCGCGGCACATCGATCTCGACAAGCTCGACGCCGGGGATGATAGAGAGCAGCTTGCGCACCGCCGCCTGTACCGATGGCAGTACCGGCCGCTCGTGCAACGCCACTCGTTTTTCGACGCGCGTTGTCATCAGCTGCGCGAGCGTGTCGGCACGGTCGGCGAGAAACACCAGAAACGGGTTCAGATCGAACGGCCGCGCGCCAAAGCGCTCCTCGTAACTCGGCAGGGCCACTTCGCCGATCTGCACCTGACAGCTCGGGCACCACGACAACACGGTCGAAGTCCCGGCCGCGGCGAGCCCGTCGATCGTCGTAAAGCCGACCCGCGCGGTATTGGCGAATCGCCCTCGCGGAACTGGTAGACGCCGCAGCATTGCCCCGGCCCGCCCATCACCTCGTAGTCAAGGCCGAGAAGGTCGAGGGTGTCGAGGCATAAGAGCGCGATGTGCGGGGTCTTCAGGATGTTGCA
>Ga0182036_10001413_pt1 | contig 11220 bp, 10 predicted proteins | sample sta12Cox44000080_FD_125966 | JGI IMG/M metagenome (GOLD analysis project Ga0182036, IMG submission 125966) | Lab enrichment of tropical soil microbial communities from Luquillo Experimental Forest, Puerto Rico - statoxic.12C.oxic.44.000.080 | ecosystem: Environmental > Terrestrial > Soil >...
TACCTGACGGTGAGAATCCCGGGTGCCGGTGAGCCGACGCCCCTGCGCAGTTACTCCCTTTCGGGTGACCCCGCCGCGGGGGACTACCGCATCAGCGTCAAGCGCGAAGACCACGGTCTGGTGAGTCGATGGCTGCACGACCACGTCAAACCCGGATCGGTCGTCGAGGCCGCCGCCCCGCGGGGCGACTTCTACCTCACCGAGGGCAGCAACCCGGTGGTCCTGATCTCGGCGGGAATCGGCATCACCCCCGTCTTGGCGATGTTGCATTCGCTGTCGGCCGCCCGCAGCGGCCGCCACGTCTGGTGGCTGCACACGACCCGCAATCGCGAAACCCAGGCCTTTGCAGACGAGGTCACCACCCTGATCGAATCCTTGCCCCATGCCCGGACACTGGTTTCCTATACGCAGCAGCAGGGACGCCTGGACCGGCCGGCGATCGCGGCGCTGAGCCTTCCGCCCGACGCCGCCGCATACCTCTGCGGCCCAACGCAATTCATGACCGACATGCGCCAGGCCCTTACCGGCTCGGGCCTCGACCCCGCCAGGATCCATAGCGAATTGTTCGGCGCCCTTCCGGCGATCAACCCGGGCATCGTCGACGTCGCCGCGCGCAGGCCGCCGCACCAGCCGGCCGGAACGCCCGGAACCGGGCCGTCGATCACCTTCTCCCGCAGCGGACTCACGGTCAACTGGTCCCCCGAATACGGCAATATCCTCGACCTCGCCGAGGCCTGCGATGTCCCAAGCCGTTTCTCGTGCCGCAGCGGCGTATGTCATATGTGTGAGACCGGAGTCGTTGCCGGAAAAGCAACTTACGTCGAGGCGCCCCTCGAAAAGCCTGACGATGCAACGGTACTCATCTGCTCCGCCGCTCCAGAAACCGACTTGGTGCTCGACCTCTGACTGTCGCGTAAGGTCTTCGCGCGCCATCGCCGTCAGTCAGCACGTTCCCAGATCCGCCGCAGGTCGCAGGTCGAAGTGACGCGCCCACGATCGTTCTCACCCCAATCTCCCCGCAAAGCCGGACGCAAACCACGGTGTGGTAGAAGATGAGGTCCATGAATGCCGTCGGACCTCGCTGCCTGCTGACGGTGGGCATTCCGTCACCTCGGCGGGCGGCACCATCGCCGGCTTGCCCGGTCTGTGGCGGATGACCGAGCCGCTCGACGCCGCCGGCGACGGGATGACCGTGGAGTTCCTCGGCCGCCTTGGCGGGGCCATGATGACGGCCAATTATCCGGCCGACCTCGTCCGCCGCACCCTGACGTTATCGGCCGAACACTGCGGGCTCACCAACTATGTGCTCGTATTGCCCAACTACATTCAGGTCGGCGGGCCTAACCGCACCGAAGGCACCCGAGTGCGGGTCGTGCACGGTGGGGGCGACCTGCGGTACGACCAGACCTTTCCGCTGGCGGCGCTCGTCGATCGCGCCGAGTCTGGCCGCATCACTCCGGTGGACGGGTTGGCCGAGCTCGACCGGATATACGCACTACGGCCGCGTTTTCCGGGTTGGGTCGGCGTTCTCGGGTACGCCGTTCAAAGCGCCGGCTTCGCGCTGATCCTGCAACCGACACCCGTTGCCTTGCTCGCCGCGGTCGGTTTCGGGTTGCTCGTCGGCGTGTTGAGCCTCATCGGAAGGTTCACCGAGGCGATCGGCCACTTGCTGCCGGCCATCAGCGCCTTCCTGGTCGCCTTGACGGCTTTCACCGTCAACCGGTTCTGGTATCTGGGCGAAGCCAGTCTGCGGCTGCTCATTCCGCCGCTGGCTGTCTTCATGCCCGGCGTCGCGATCACCTTGGCGGTCATCGAGTTGACCACTGGCGAGGAGGAATCCGGCTCGATTCGGCTGATGGCCGGATTCATGCGGCTAGCCCAGCTCGCCTTCGGCATTCTGATCGCCGCCCAACTGGCCGGACTGACCGCATCCCAGCTCAGCACCGCGTCGGTCAACAAGCTGGGCACCTGGGCGCCGTGGCTGGGTGTCGCCGTTTATGCCCTCGGCATACTGTTCTACCTGGGCCCGCCGACCTGGTTCCTGCCCTGGGTGTGGGTGACCATGTTCGTGTCGTACGGCAGCCAGGTGATCGCGGGCGCCGTCTTCGGAAGCTATGCAAGCGGATTCGGCGGTGGCCTGGCGTTGACGCTGTGCGCGTTGGTGCTTTCCCAACGGCCGAATGCGCCGCCGGCGACGGTCCTCATCCTGCCGGGATTCTGGATGCTGGTGCCCGGATCCATCGGTCTGATCGGCGTCACCGAACTCATCAACGCGGCCAGCAGCACCATGTTCTCGGTCACCCTGATTTCATTGCTCTCCATCGCGCTCGGCGTTCAGGCCGGACTGTTGTCGTGGCGCGTCCTCCGCAAGCTGTACAGCGTGGTGCGCAACCCGCGACCGCAGTCCGGCGATTGATTTCTTACCCAATTTCGTCCGAAACCGGATGCAAGCCACCATGCGGGTGACAATCGGTCCATGAGTTCCGCTGCAACGACGGTGTTTCGCGCCCGTCGGGTGATCACCATGGAGCCGAGATGCCCTGACGTCACAGCGGTCGCGGTGACGGGTCAAAGGATTGTCGCCGTCGGGTCATTCGAGGACTTGCGCGGCTTCGGTGACGCGGTCGTGGACGAGACGTTCGCCGACTCTGTGGTGTGCGCGGGCTTCATCGACCAGCACCTGCATCCGATCCTCGGTGCCACGACGTTGGCCACCGAGGTCATCGCACCGGAGGAGTGGGCCCTTCCGAGCCGCGTCTTTCCCGCAGTGCTTACGGAAGAGGGGTATCGCCGAGCCCTGGGGGACGCCGAGCAGGCGCTGACCGATCCGCAGACGTGGCTGTTCTCCTGGGGATATCACCGCTGTGGCACGGTCGCCTTGACCGCGGCGCCCTCGATGTCATCAGCCGCGCCCGGCCGATCGCGGTCTGGCACCGCTCCTGCCACGAGTGGTTCCTGAATTCTGCGGCCATCGAGAAATTGGGCATCGCCCGCGATCAGCTGGCCGGGCACGGGCGCGCCAGCGATATGGTCGATTTTGAGGACGGACACTGGTGGGAGACCGGGCTGAATCTGCTCATACCCAAGCTCACACCGATATTCATGAGCGCGGAGCGGCTCACCGCCGGGCTCCACCAGTTGGTCAGTTACCTGCACCGCAACGGCGTCACCGCGATTAACGAGCCGGGCGTCATGTGGGACGTCGAGCCCTGGCGGCTATACCAAAAAATCCTCGGCGCCGACGAAACCCCTTTCCTGTCGACATTTCTCGTCGATGCGCGCAGCCAGGCCGACGCCGGCATGGATCCCGCCGATGCGGTGGCCGACGCCGAAGCGCAGATTGCGCGCGCGAGCACCGGCAAGGTGCGGCTGTTGCCCAAGCACGTCAAGCTATTCGCCGATGGCGCTATCATCAGCCAGCCGATGCAGATGCGGGAGCCCTACCTTGACGACGACGGCCGTCCCGACCCAGACCACCACGGCGAATGGATGATGGCGCCCGAAACCTTCCGTGCCTTCGCGGAGGTCTACTGGAACGCGGGTTGGCAATTGCACATTCACGTCAACGGCGACGCCGGTCTCGACATGGTGCTCGACGCGATCGAGCACTGCATGGCACAGAGTCCCCGCGAGGATCACCGCACGGTGATCGTCCATTTCGCCAACTCCACCGAACAACAGATCGATCGGATCGCCCGCGTCGGGGCCATCGTCTCGGCCAATTCCTACTACCCGGTCGGCTTCGCGGACAAGTTCTCCGGGCACGGGCTTGGCCCCGCCCGGGCCGACACGATGGTGCGGTCGGCGTCAGTGCTGCGCCGCGGCCTCCCGTTGTCCTTCCATTCCGACCTGCCCATGGGTCCGGCCGATCCCCTGAAGCTCGCCTGGTGCGCGGTCAACCGGCTCACCCCCGGCGGGCGCGTCGCCTGTCCCGAACAGCGCATCTCGGTGCACCACGCGTTGCGCGCAATCACCATCGAGGCGGCGTACTCGTGGCGCATGGAGAACGAACTCGGGAGCATCGCGCCGGGTAAGCTCGCCAACTTCACCGTCTTGGGCGAGGACCCGTATGCCGTCGAACCCGAACAGCTGCACCGGATTCCGGTGGCGGGCACCGTCTATGCGGGACGCTGGTTTCCGAGCTAGGGACTGAGCGCGACCGATGCCTCGGCCGTGTAGCAAAGGAAAGTCAGCGTTTCCTGCAGATAGAGCTGCACGGTGTCGGCATCATGGCTGCTGTAACCGATCGCGACATCGGTGCCCAGTTGCAGGTCGAAGTCGCCGCCCCGGGTGGTTAGCACGAAGGCGCCATCGATGGCCGGCGCCCAGATGATGTCGCCGTCGACCAGTCGGTTCAGGTGCTCGCGGATGGGATATCCCTGTTCGGTGGTCTCACTGACTTTGGTGTAGACGTCGGCGGACAGCAGCACCGAATACGGGCCGTCGACCCCGGCCAGCCGCAGTTCGGTCAACGCCTGCGAGATGGCATCGGGCATGTCACGAGGATCCTCCGGCAACCCCAGTGACTTGTTCGAGCTGGCGCTGCGGATGCCCTCGATCGACGCGGCGGCATAGCCCTCGAAGATGGTGCGGTCCTCGACGAACGCCAGCTTCTTGGCCGCGGCCTTGACCGCATCCCAGTCGGAGTCCTGCGAGCCACGTTCGACGTCGTCGATCTCGGAACGCGACAGCGTGAACGGAACCCGCAGCCGGACAAGCGGTTTGCTTGCCCGGAGGTGAGCCACCACGCCGTCGGTAGGCGCTTTGACGTCGATCAGCCGACCGGTGCTGACCGCCGCGGTGACCGGACCGCCGGGGTCGCTGACGTCGACCACGCGGCGCCCGGCGATGTGGCGTTTGAACGTCCGGGCGGCCTCCAATTCGATTTCCGCCCAAGCGACTTCGGTGACCGGTGCCAGGTCGCGGTAGAGGTTGTTCATCAGGAGGTTCCTTTCAGGCTGCCGATCGACAGTGAGCCTTTAGAGGCTGGTGCGGAAACGGGTGTGGCTGGCCGCGCCGACACCAGCGGTCCGGGCAGGGGCGGTGGATCGTCGAGGAAGTCGACGGTGGGCGAGAAGAACAGCCCGCCGGTTTCGGCGGTGGAGAAGTCGAGGATGCGGTCGGTGTTACCGGGGGGATCACCCAGGAACATGTTGCGCAGCATTCGTTCCGTGACCCGCGGCGTGCGCGAATACCCGATGAAATACGTGCCGTACTCGCCCTTGCCGACCTCGCCGAACGGCATGTTACGCCGCACGATCTTCAGCTCGGTGCCGTCGTCGGCGGTGATGACGTTGAGCGCTACGTGCGAGTTGGCGGGCTTCTCGTCGTCGTCGAGTTCGATGTCGTCCAGCTTGGTACGGCCGATCACGCGTTCCTGCTCGCTCCCCGAAAGCGATTCCCAGGACGGCATGTCGTGCACGTACTTTTGCACGTGGACATAGCACGAGCCCTCGAACTCGGGGTCCTCCTCACCAATGGCGGTGGCGCTGACGGCCAGTGCGCCGTCGGGGTTTTCGGTTCCGTCGACGAAGCCCAGCAGGTCGCGGTTGTCGAAGAACTGGAAGCCGTGGACCTCGTCGACGACGGTGACCGCACCCGCCATCGACTTGAGGATGCGGCTGGCCAACTCGAAACAGACATCCAGCGTTTCGGCGCGGATATGGAACAGTAGGTCGCCTGGCGTGGCCGGGGCGGCGTGCCGCGGTCCGGCCAGCTCGATGAACGGATGCAGTTCGGCGGGCCGCGGCCCGCCGAACAACCGGTCCCAGGCGTCGGAGCCGATCGAGGTGATTGCCGACAAGCGCTTCGCGGGGTCGCGAAAGCCGATCGCGCGCACCAGCCCCGACAGATCGGGCAGCGCGTCGTGCACGGTCGCCTCGCCACCTTCGTCGATGGTGACGACGAGGAAGATCGCGGCAGGCGTCAACGGCGCGAGAATGGGCTGGGGCTGGACCGCGGGCACTCTGCCGACCCTAGCCTGGCGACGCAAAGCGCCGGAAGCGGCACGAGTACGGAGCCGCGCAATGCGGCCCAGCGTGAACTCCGTCGTCCGGGACAGCCATGATGTTGAGCATGTCGGGCAGCGCCGCAGGCCTCTGCGAATTCATCGACGCGTCTCCCTCTCCGTTTCATGCATGTGCCACCGTGGCCGCTCGGCTGGTCGACGCGGGATATGCCGAACTCAGCGAAACCGACCGGTGGCCCGACCATCCGGGGCGCTACTTCACCGTGCGGGCCGGATCACTGGTCGCGTGGAACTCCGACGGGCCCGACGGCCCGTTCCGGATCGTCGGCGCACACACCGACAGCCCCAACCTGCGGGTCAAGCAGCATCCGGACCGCCTGGTCGCCGGCTGGCGGGTGGTGGCGCTGGAGCCGTACGGGGGAGCGTGGCTCAACTCGTGGCTGGACCGAGATCTCGGCATCAGCGGGCGCCTGACTGTGCGCGACGGCGCCGGGATCAGCCACCGGCTGGTCCGGATCGACGATCCGATCCTGCGGGTGCCTCAGCTGGCGATCCACCTGGCCGAGGACCGTGCGTCGCTGACACTCGACCCGCAGCGTCACGTCAATGCGGTCTCGGGCGTTGGCGACGCAATGGGGTCCTTTCGTGACTACGTGGCAGAGCGCGCCGGGGTGGCGCCGGCCGACGTGCTGGCCGCCGACCTGATGACACACGATCTGACCCCGTCGACAATCGTCGGCGCCGACGCCGGCCTGCTGAGCGCACCCCGGCTGGACAATCAGGCCAGCTGCTATGCGGGGATGGAAGCACTGTTGGCCGCCGAGCCGCGGGGCTTCCTGCCCGTGTTGGTGCTCTTCGACCATGAGGAGGTCGGTTCGTCCTCCGACCACGGCGCGCAGTCCAACCTGCTGGGCGCCGTCCTGGAACGCATCGTGCTGGCGGCCGGGGGCAACAGGGAAGACTTCCTGCGCCGGCTGCCGGCGTCGCTGCTGGCCTCGGCGGACATGGCGCACGCCACCCACCCCAACTACCCGGAGCGGCACGAGCCCGGCCACCTCATCGGGGTCAACGCCGGGCCCGTGCTCAAGGTGCACCCGAATCTGCGGTACGCCACCGACGGACGCACTGCGGCGGCTTTCGCGTTGGCCTGCCGGCAGGCGGGGGTCGCGTTACAGCGCTACGAGCACCGCGCCGACCTGCCGTGCGGGTCGACGATCGGGCCGCTGGCCTCGGCTCGGACCGGTATCCCGACCGTCGACGTCGGCGCCGCGCAGCTTGCGATGCACTCCGCGCGGGAGCTGATGGGCGCGCACGACGTCGCCGCCTATTCGGCTGCACTGCAAGCGTTTTTGTCACCACGGTGACCGGCGCGTGCGCTCAGCGCTCTGCAAGGATCGCCGGTTCGTAGCGGACGACGTTCTCCACCACGATGCCGTCGCGGGTGCGGACCCGATCGAGCCCGCGGATCTCGAACGGTCCGGCCGGGCCGGTGCCCTGGCCGACATAGTGCAGGAAGACCAGCTGCTCACCCTCGGCGGCGGCGGGCACGGTCGCGCTGTCGACGAGTTGAAGCCGCAGATCGGGTGCGGCGGTGAGCAATTCGGCGATCTTGGCCGTGTAGGCTTCTTTGCCTCGCACCGGTTCTAGGCTTTCGGGCCAGTAGCCGACGATGTCGTCGGCCAGGATGTCGAACCCACCGGAAAGAACGGGAGCAGCCCAATACGCGGCCCACAGCTCGGCGCTGAAGGTGGCCGCAGCTGGGTCGGCGCTCGTGCGGGGTGCGGCGGACTGGACGTCGGTCATGGCTTCCTCCAAGGGTCGGGGCTCCGGTAGAGCCCGTCGTTTTGAGCGTGCGTCCACAAGTTGGGGCAGCACAATTACCTCGGAGGTCATCGCTGTGTGTGCGTGGGCCCGGTTACCGTTGCCTGGTGAGCCACGCGGCGGTTGGCGTCCTGTTGCGGGAATGGCGGGCGCGTCGACGGGTGAGTCAGCTCGACCTGTCGCTGAATGTGGGTGTGTCGGCGCGGCATCTGAGCTTCATCGAAACGGGGCGTTCCCGTCCCAGCCCCGAGATGGTGCTCGCCCTCGCCGAGGGCCTCGACATTCCGCTGCGCGAGCGCAACACGCTGCTGCTTGCCGCCGGGTTTGCCCCGCGTTACCAATCACGCCCTCTCGACGACGCCGCGCTCTCTCCTGCTCGCGACACGGTGCAGCGCCTCCTAGATGCGCACGATCCCTACCCGGGCATCGTGATCGATCGGTGTTGGAACATCGTGGGGGCCAACGCCGCGGCGTCCGCGCTTACTGCAGGTCTACCCACGGATCTTCGCGGCCCACCGGCCAACGTCTACCGGTTATGCCTGCACCCCGACGGCCTCGCCGGTCGAACCCTGAATTTCGCCGAATGGGCGGGCTATTTGCTGTATCAGCTCCGGCGCACGCTCGCGCTCACCGGCGACCCGGCATTGCAGGCGCTCGACGAGGAAGTGCGCGGCTACCCGGGGGTCGCGACAGCCGCGAAGGGGTGGGCCGCGCCACGCGACAGCGCATCGCTGCTGGTTCCCTTCGAATTCGATGCCGGCGGTGGGCAACGGCTGTCGATGTTCACGACGCTGACGACATTTGGGACGCCGCTCGATGTCACCCTCGCCGAACTGGCGGTCGAATTGTTCTATCCTGCCGATCCTGAGAGCGCCGATCTGCTCCGCAGCGGCACCATCGAGTTTGCGGTGTGAAGCGTCGCGCGGTGGGTACCCTTTATCCGTGTATGGGGGCCCACGTGAAGATGATCACATTCGACTGCGGCGATCCCGCGACGCTGTTTGGGATGGTGGGCCGAGCAGTTAATAAGTGGTACGCCGGAACAATTATTCACAGAAAATTTGAAAGCGCTGAGTTTGCCGGAAGGGGCCCGGACCGGGGTGCAGGCGTTGCCCGATCCCAGCCCCGGCAAAAACCGAGAACACCTCGACTTCAGCGCCGCCGATGTTGACGCCGCGGCGTCGCCGCCGGCCGCGGCGGAGGCCAGTGAGGTAGGCCGACACAAGTTCGGAGACACCTTCCGCTGGGTAGCTCCGGCCGAGCGCCAGGGCGATGTGTTCTGGGTGGTGGGTCGGCGGCCTCCGCGAGGCCCAAGAGCGGCCGAAGCTCAACGTATGCGAAATACAGTGCGGCCGAGCATGTCTCGGTGCGGTAGCCGTAGCGTTGGTCACGCAGACCAAGCCACAATTTCTTGCGCCGGACAAACCGTTGGTAGGCCGCGCGCCCGCGGTGGCCCGCCATTCAACGGTCGTGAGTCACGACTGCCGGCGCATGGTTACGGCGTCGATACCATCGAGACAGGATGCAAGCATGCATGACGCCTCAGTTGGCGACTGGGCGGACGACGAGTTCTGTCCTGGCAACGGCCGACGAGAAGAGGGTATATTTGCCGCATTTATGCAAATTGATTCAAGTGCAACAGAATTATTGGCTCACGTGCGACAGACTCGTGGGCGGCGAAAACGAGTTTGTTGATTCCTCCCGCATGAACGCATGCCCTCGGGTAACATGCGAGATTGGGTAAGGATCGAGAGTCATCAATTCTCCTGGGGGACAACCGTGAGTACCAATCCGTTCGATGACGACAATGGCACCTTTTACGTCTTGATCAACGACGAGGAGCAACACACCCTGTGGCCGACATTCGCCGAAATTCCAGCCGGCTGGCGGGTGGTTTATGGCGAAGCGGACCGCGCCGCGTGCCTGGAATACATCGAGCAGAATTGGACCGATATACGGCCGAAGAGTTTGCGCGCCAGATCGGCAGCGGGCCGGGAAGCTTGATCGGCTAACCATCTCGATTTGGGGGTTGGATACAGTTGGGCGACCGCGCATTACCGGTGACGCGTGGGCAGCTAGACATTTGGCTTGCGCAGGAAACGGGCCACTCGGCACCGGAGTGGCAGCTTGGGCTATTCGTGAAAATCGAGGGCTCCGTGGGGCGTGCTGCCCTCGAGCGGGCGATCCGCCGAGTGGTGCACGAGGCCGAGCCGGTCAGGGCCGCGTTCGTCGAGGTGGATGGCCAGGTGCTGCAAACGGCGATCGACTACCCAGATGTCACGCTGGCTATTTTGACCTGAGCCGCTCACCCGATCCCGTGCGGGAAGCGCGTGAGCGGCGTCATCTATTCAACGCGCGCCAATGCCTTTCACCGGCCAACTGTTCAAATTTGTGTTATTTCGGACAGGGACAGATGAATTTCATCTATATGTGTGCTGCCACCACATAGTCATAGGCGGATTCGGCCTTGCGCTGGTTTGTCAGCGAATTGCACGGTGTACTCCGCAATTGCTTCTGGCGCACCGATCCCGCCTCCCATTTTCGGCCGGCGTCCGGGCGGCGCGAGCCGCGCGACCCTAGACTGTCTGCGTGACTGTCTCCGGGACGAGTGCGCGCACCCAGGTGATTGACACCGTCGAGCACGCCGCGACCACGCCCGACCAGCCCCAGCCGTTTGGTGAGCTCGGTCTCAAAGAGGACGAATACCAGCGCATTCGCGAAATCCTGGGCCGCAGACCAACCGACACCGAGCTGGCGATGTACTCGGTGATGTGGAGCGAGCACTGTTCCTATAAGTCCTCAAAGGTTCACTTGCGCTACTTCGGTGAGACCACCACCGACGAGATGCGCGCCGGCATGCTGGCCGGCATCGGCGAAAACGCGGGTGTCGTCGATATCGGCGACGGATGGGCCGTCACCTTCAAGGTGGAATCACACAACCACCCGTCCTACGTCGAGCCCTACCAGGGTGCGGCCACCGGCGTCGGCGGCATCGTCCGGGACATCATGGCCATGGGCGCCCGGCCGGTCGCCGTCATGGATCAGCTGCGGTTCGGCGCCGCCGACGCGCCGGATACCCGCCGGGTGCTAGACGGCGTCGTCCGCGGCATCGGCGGCTACGGCAACTCGCTGGGCCTGCCCAACATCGGCGGCGAGACCGTCTTCGACGCGTGCTACGCCGGCAACCCGTTGGTCAACGCGATGTGCGTCGGCGTATTGCGCCAGGAGGACCTGCATTTGGCGTTCGCCTCGGGCGTCGGCAACAAGATCATTCTGTTCGGCGCACGGACGGGGCTGGACGGTATCGGCGGCGTGTCGGTGCTGGCGTCGGACACCTTCGACAGCACCGGATCCCGCAAGAAACTGCCCTCGGTTCAGGTGGGCGACCCCTTCATGGAGAAGGTGCTCATCGAGTGCTGCCTCGAGCTCTA
>Ga0182036_10001429_pt1 | contig 11185 bp, 8 predicted proteins | sample sta12Cox44000080_FD_125966 | JGI IMG/M metagenome (GOLD analysis project Ga0182036, IMG submission 125966) | Lab enrichment of tropical soil microbial communities from Luquillo Experimental Forest, Puerto Rico - statoxic.12C.oxic.44.000.080 | ecosystem: Environmental > Terrestrial > Soil >...
ATCCGGTCTTGAAGGAGTATCGCGCGCACCTTGGGGTCGATTATCGGGCGCCGGAGGGCGCCCTGGTGGTGGCGGTTGCCGATGGTGTGGTGGTGGAGGCCGGCCCGGCCGGAGATGCCGGGCGCCGCGTCCACCTGCGCCACGCGAATGGATTCGAGACTGAGTACTTGCACTTGTCTTCCATATCTGTCCCTTCCGGCGCGCGCGTGCGGCAGGGCGAGCTCATTGGGCGTGTGGGATCGAGCGGCCTCGCCACAGGTCCCCATCTCGATTACCGGCTTGCGCGGAATGGCGTCTTCATGAATCCGGTCACTGCCTATCACGCCATGCCGACTGCCGATCCCGTGGCGCCGGAAGACATGGCCGCGTTTCTGGCGGTTCGCGATCGGGCCTTTCCTGCTGAGGTTCGGGGGGACAGATTCGCTGCAGCCCCCCACTCGAGGCGTCGTTAAACACGACAGCTCGTGGCTCTGACCCCCGACCAACGAGTCACAAGCCCCGAGCAATGGGCTCGGACAGTTGGCGCGAGATTGGCACACACAGAACACGTGCGCCGCCGGATCTCATTGGCCGAGTTGCTGCGGGCTGACGTGGTATTGCGTCCCGAGGAAGCCCTCGCCATAGCACAACAGTTGATCCACCGGAGCTCCGCGTCAGACCCCCCGCCGAGCAGGCCCAACGCGCTCCCGCCTGGGCCGCCAACGCCAGCCAACGTCTTCCTGGACGGGGACGGATCCGTGTCGTGTCCGGGCTGCGAGGCGACGCTGGCTGTTTCGGAGGTGGCCATCTTCCTCCAGGGCATCCTCCCGTCCATGCCCTCGCACATAGTGGGGAGCGTTCGGTATCTGGTCGCCCGCGCGCTGCTCGAGGTCGACGCCCCGCCCTTCGACTCCCTCAAGGACTTCTCACACGCGCTGGCCCGGCATGAACGGGGCGACCGCGAGGAAGTCGTCCGCCGCTTGCTCGATCGTGCACGCTCCGACATCCTCGCGCGCACCGGAGAGGCCGCATTGGTCGATCGACGGCGCACGGTGCCGGGAATCGCCGAGTTGCGTCGCGAGTTACGGGAGAGGGACGAGCGCGTCTACGACCAGCACCTTGCCCTCAACGCGCTCCAGGCAATGGCTGCGGGTACGCAGCCCGCGACGTCGCGCGGAATGGCTCTCATCGCAGGGCTGGCGATCGGCGTCACGATGGTCGGCACGGGAGAGGCGCTGTACGTGTGGCATCGGGCACCCTCGCGAGCGCCCGATCAATTGAACGTGTTGCCCGCTCTGGAATTGCAATCGCGCGGGTTGCCCGCCGTGGACGAGACGCGCGACGCGCGCAGGCTGGAGTGGCAAGCGTCCGATCCCATCGGGCCTTCTCCCGACCTTTCCGTCGCGCCCTCCCGTCCGCCTGCGTTCGTCAATATTGCGAGCAGCCGTCCGGTCGCTGCTTCATCGCATCGAGGAGGGACCAGTTCGTCGCGGCCGCCAAGCAGACCAGGTTCGTCGCCCGCGTCGGCAAAACGCACCGCTCACGAGGGTGTCGAGCCTCCTGTGCCAGCTCAACGGAAGCACTCTCTTTTCACCTGGCTCCGCTCAAAAATCGTGCTCAAAGTCGATCCGCTGTAGTTCTTTCCTTCCTGCCCTGCCGCCGCTCGCGCTCTCGCTCACCGCCCTTCCTGTCCATCCCGGCGTGACATAATTTCACCCCGGTGGCGATCCTCCTCCCATTCCGGGCATTGCGGCCGACGCCGGATGTGGCCCCCCGGATCGCGGCCGTGCCCTACGACGTCGTGAGCGCGGACGAGGCGCGAGCGCTCGCCGAGGGGAACCCATTGAGCTTTTTGCGTGTTTCGCGGGCGGAGATCGAACTGCCTCCGGGCACGGACCCATACGCGGCCGAGGTCTACGATCGTGCCGTCGAGAATTTCCGAACGCTTCGCGCGACCTCGATGGTGGTCGAGGACGAGCCCAGCGTCTACTTCTACCGCTTGCGGATGGGCAAGCACACACAAACCGGTCTGGCGGCCTGTTTTTCAATCGACGAGTACGACCGGAACATCATCAAGAAGCACGAGCGGACACGACCCGACAAGGAGGACGATCGGACGCGACACATGAAAGCCCTTCGTGCGCAGACCGGTCCGGTCTTTCTCACCTACCGTGCCGATCCAGCCTCTGGCGGAGTCGCTGAGATTCTCGAGATCGCGAAGCGCGTGAGCCAGACGGCGCCGCTCTTCGACTTCGACGCGCCCGATGCCGTTCGTCACACAATCTGGCGCGTCGGAGGAGCCGATCGAGATGCGCTCGTCAAGGGCTTCGCCCGAATTCCCGCGCTGTACATCGCGGATGGTCATCACCGGGCCGCAAGCGCGGCGCGGGCTCGCGTTCCTGCCCCCATCGCTGCCAATGATCCTGCGGCACGCCGTGATCCAGGGTTTCTCGCTGTGGCGTTTCCCAGCGATCAAGTCCAAATCCTTCCGTACAACCGCGTGGTGAAAGACCTCAACGGTCTGACGCCGGACAGCTTCCTGCGCGCCGTCGCCGGAACCTTCGAAGTGCAGCCGGACGCTCAGAGAAGCTCTGCCTCGCCTCGACATCCCGGCGAGATTGCGATGTACGTTGGCGGCACGTGGCACACGCTCACCTCTCGAGTCCAGGGGAGCCGGGGCGGTGGGGCGCCCGGGACGCCGCCAGGCGTTGGCAGCGGAGCGGGCACGCCAGATCCGTCGATGCTGATCGCGTCGCTCGATGTCAGCGTGCTGCAGGAGTGCCTGCTCGCGCCGATCTTGGGAATCGGCGACGTGCGTACGGACAAGCGAATCGATTTCGTTGGCGGCGGTCGGGGGACGCGTGAGCTGGAAGCCCTCGTCGAATCGGGGAAGGCAGCCGTCGCGTTTTCGCTTTTTCCCGTCAGCGTGGTGGACCTCATGGCCGTAGCCGACGCAGGCGCGATCATGCCGCCGAAGTCGACGTGGTTCGAGCCAAAACTGCGAGACGGGCTGCTCATTCACGAGATCTGACGCTCGATGCGAGTGCTGATTGCAGACCGGTTCGAAGACAGCGGCATCCTCGCCCTGAAGGCATCGGGCTGCGACGTCGTGTACCGTCCCGACCTCAAAGACGATGCCCTGACGGCGGCACTTCGAGAGACGGCCGCCGACATCCTGGTCGTGCGCAGCACGGTAGTCACGGCGCCCATGCTCGAGGCTGGGCCTCTCGCGCTCGTGGTCCGTGCGGGTGCCGGCTACAACACGATCGATGTCGCCACCGCCTCCAGACGCGGCATCTATGTTTCGAACTGCCCTGGTAAGAATGCGATTGCGGTGGCCGAGTTGGCATTTGCCTTGATGCTCGCGCTCGACCGGCGTGTGCCAGACAACGTCGCAGATTTGCGCGCCGGGGTCTGGAACAAGAAGGAATACTCGAACGCTCGCGGTCTGTTTGGTCGCACGCTCGGCCTTCTCGGTTACGGGAACATCGGCCAGGAGACCGCCAGACGAGCGCACGCATTCGGGATGCCGGTCGTCGTGTGGAGCCGGCGCTTCCTGAGCACCGGGGGGATGCGGTCCCTGAGCGGTGAAGCCGGCAGCGCCGGCAACGCCAAGGTTGCACAGTCCGGCGACATCGCTCCCGTGTCGGGACTCCCGATCGAGGTCGCCCGGACGCCGCAGGAAGTGGCCGGGCGATGCGACGTGCTGAGCATTCATCTTGCTTTGACGGCAGACACAAGAGGCCTGGTTGGCGCATCGGTCTTCGACAAGCTGAAAACGGGCGCTTACGTGATCAACACCGCGCGCGCAGAGGTCGTCGACTATGCCGCGCTGGCAAAGGCCGCGCGAGAGAAACATCTACGCGTCGGCCTCGACGTTTTTGCCACTGAGCCTTCAGGCGCGGCCGGTGAGTTCAAGGACGCCATCACGGCGATTCCGAACGTGTACGGCACGCACCATATCGGCGCGTCGACGGATCAAGCGCAGGAAGCCATCGCGGCCGAAACGGTTCGGATCATTACCTGTTACAAGGACACCGGGAAGGTTCGGAACGTTGTCAACCTGGCAAGAAAAACTCCCGCGACGCATATGCTCGTCGTCCGACACCGGGATCGACCCGGAATGCTCGCGCATGTTTTCGATCGGCTGCGCAGCGGCAACATCAACGTGCAGGAAACGGAGAACGTCATCTTCGACGGCGCCGAGGCGGCTGTAGCGCGCATCAACCTCGACGGCTCGCCGTCGCAGGCGTTGCTCGACCAGATACAGGACGGGAACAAGGACGTTCTCGATCTGCACCTCGTGCCTTTGTGACTGGAGTGCCGCACATGACCACCGTTCACCGCGTCTACAACTTTTCCGCCGGGCCTGCGGTGCTGCCCGTATCGGTGCTCGAGGAGATCCAGCGCGACCTGGTCGCTCTTCCGGGCGTCGGCATGTCTATCCTCGAGATCAGCCATCGTTCGGCGCCGTTCGAGGCGATCCTCGCCCGCGCCGAGGCCGATCTCCGCTCCCTCGCCGGCGTGCCCCCCAACTACAAGGTCCTGTTCCTGCAGGGCGGCGCGAGCCTGCAATTCTCCATGGTGCCGATGAACCTGCTCGGTGCCGGCACAACCGCCGACTACATCGACAGCGGTTCGTGGGCCGAGAAGGCCATCAAGGAAGCCAGGAAGGTCGGCCCTGTCAACATCGCGGCAACGACGAAGGAAGAGAACTACTCACGCGTCCCGCGGCAGGATGAGCTTCATTTGACGCCGGGTGCGGCCTACGTCCACATGACCTCGAACAACACGATCGAGGGCACCGAAGCCAAGCAGCTGCCCGACGTCGGCACCGCCCCCCTGGTCAGCGACACCTCGTCTGACATGTTCAGCCGGCCCATCGACATCAGCCGCCACGCTCTGGTCTACGCCGGCGCTCAGAAGAACATGGGCCCGGCTGGCGTGACCGTCGTGATCATCCGCGACGACCTGCTCACACGCTCGCAAAAGACGTTGCCCACCATGCTCAACTACGCTGTGCACGCCGAAAACGGATCGCTCTACAACACGCCGCCGGCGTTTGCCGTGTACGCCCTGGGCCTGGTGATGAAATGGCTGATCGCGCAGGGCGGTCTGGTCGCGATCGAGCGCGTCAACGTCCGTAAAGCGGCGAAGCTGTACGCGGAAATCGATCGAACGGGTTTTTACCGTGGCACCGCGCACAGGGATTGTCGATCGCTCATGAACGCGACGTTTCGTCTCGGATCCGAGACGCTCGAAGCGGCCTTCATCAAGGAATCGACGATCGCCGGCTTCGACGGCTTGAAGGGCCATCGATCGGTCGGCGGTATGCGCGCGTCGATTTACAACGCCTTCCCCGAAGAAGGCGTCGACGCCCTCGTGAGCTTCATGCGTGAATTCGAGCGCAAGCGCGGCTGACCGGATGTGCTAGTATCGTGTCTTCCCCCGCAGTTTTTCGGAGGTGCAAGTGTTGGTGTCGCTCTTCATCATGCTCGTAGTGTCTGCGATCGTCACGCAGGTCGCCGTATTCTCGACCACGATCTATTTGCATCGGACCGCTACGCACAAGGCCCTGTCGGTCCACCCCGCGGTCGAGTGGATGTTCAAGTTTGCGCTCTGGCTGACGACGGGCATCGTGACCAAGGAATGGGTGGCGGTGCACCGGAAGCATCATGCATTCACAGACGAAGAGGGCGATCCGCACAGTCCCGCGCTCGAGGGCTTCTGGAAAGTGCAGCTCGGCAACGTGTTCTACTACATCCGCGAGGTCCGCAAGAGCGACGTGGTTGAGCGCTACGCGCGCGACATTAAAGACGGCTGGTGGGACCGCCACCTGTTCAGTCAAGGCATGCTCGGCCTCGTCGTCGGAACGTTCGCGCTCTGTGCCGTTCTTGGCGTGGGTTGGGACCTCCTCGCAGCGGCGATCCACGCGGTTGTGTACGTGTTCGTCCTGTCGTCATCGATCAACGGTCTCTGCCATCACGTGGGCTACAAGAATTTCGACAACACGGCGACCAACATCCGTTTTATCGCCCTTCTTACGGGTGGTGAGGGACTGCACAACAACCATCACGGCTACCCGCGCAGCCCGAAATTCAGCCTTCGCGCCACTGAGATCGATCCGGCCTGGCCGGTCATCAAGCTGCTCGTCGCCCTTCGCCTCGCTCGGCCCTACAAGACCATGGAAGAAATCGCGGCCTGATCAGCGAAGCCCCAGCCGCCGGCGCCTTCTCCTTCGACGCCTCCGCCCGAACGGCTGGGGGACGCTCTCCTCGGCCGGCTGGCCAGCCTGGGTCCCCGCGCCCGACTCAGGAACCTCGGCCGCGAGCGCCCTCCAGTGTTCGACGAGGGCTGGCGCGTGGCCGTGAATCTCGAGCCACGTCATCGCCTCTCGGAAGATGTGCCGATGCACGAGTGCCCGCTGTGCGCGGACGCTGGCGGAGGAGTCGCGCAATCGGCGTTGCAATCCAAGAATCTGACGAAGCCGTTCGATGTCCTTCCTGGCCAGCGGCAGGCTGCCAAGTCGCGGCGTGGCGCCAACGTCCCCTCTGGCGTCCTGCTCTCCGAGCGGGACGCCGATGGGAACGAGGAGCGTCCCGAGCAGGATCGTGTTCGTCAGCGTCTCAGGTGTGGATTCGAACCGGCGGCGATACGCGTCGAGCGCCGCTAGCGAGCGCCAGAGCCCTTCCACTGCAACGCCGTTGACGTTGTAGAGCTTGTCCAGCTCAGGCGCCGTCGGCTCGAGGATCCCGACCGCCGCCAGCGATCGGAATGCCCGCTCTGCGGAGCCGGCGCGCAGGATCTTGTAAAGCTCCTCGAGTACTCGTGGTGCGGCGCTCTTCGCGATCTCGTGCCGGTGCGTCCGGATGGCGGCGAGGAGTGTTGGCTCGATCGTGAAGTCGAGCCGCGCGGCCAGTGCGATGGCCCTCAGCATGCGCACAGGATCCTCACGCAGCCGCACGTCGGGGTTGCCAATCGATCGCACGATCCGGGCCCGAAGGTCGTCGAGTCCGTTCACGTAATCGATGACCGAGAAGGTCGCGATGTCGTAAAACAGCGCGTTGATCGTGAAGTCTCGCCGAAAGGCGTCCTCTTCCGGTGTGCCGAACGTGTTGTCGCGATGAATCAGATGCTGGCCTTCGTCCGTTGACGGATCGGGCGCCGGCACGCCGTCCTGCACGACCTCTTCGCCTGGGGCGACCTGCCGGCGAAACGTCGCAACCTCGATGACCTTCGCGCCGAACCTGACATGCGCGAGCCGAAACCTCCGGCCAATGATCCAGCAATTGCGAAAGAGCTTCTTGACCTGGTAGGGGTGGGCGGACGTGCCCACGTCGAAATCCTTGGGTTTTCGCGCCAGCAGCAGGTCGCGGACGCTGCCGCCCACCAGATAGGCCTTGTGGTCGGCCTCGCGCAACCGGTAGAGGACCTTGAGCGCGTCGGGATCGATGTCGCGCCGCGAGATCACGTGCTGATCGCGCGGAACGATCCTCGGGTCGGCCATCGCCCGGCATTGTAACCCCCGTGCTACGATCGCCGGGTATGGGCCGGCGGTTCGCCTGCGTTGTGGTGGGAGGTCTGCTGTCGGCTTCGCCGGCCTCGGCCGCCGACGATGCTCTTGCCAGAGCGCGCCAACTGTACAATCAACGCCAGTTCGAGGCCGCAATCCAAGCCGCTGAGGCAGCGCGTGCGCTGCCGGCGTCTACAGATGCCGCGGATCTCATCGCCGCCCGCGCGTACCTCGAGCGCTTCCGTGACACCGCGGTTCCGGGCGATCTGGTGAGCGCGCGCGATCGCTTGCGCCGGTTGAGCCCCGAGCGCTTCGGCCCCCGCGAACGCACGGAATTCCTTGTCGGGCTCGGCGAGACGCTGTACTTCGATAACGCATTCGGGGCCGCTGCGGCGGTCTTCGATTCGCTCTTGCGCACGAACGATCTGCTGGGCGGGCCAGCGCGTGAGCAGGTTGTAGATTGGTGGGCCGCCTCGGTCGATCATGACATGCGGCCCCGTCCGGAGATCGATCGACAGATGGCCTATCAGAAGATGCGCGCGCGTCTCGAGGACGAGCTGGCCCTGCATCCCGGAAGCGCCGCCGCGGCGTATTGGCTGGCAGCCGCCGCGCGCGGCCAAGGGGACCTTCAGGCGGCGTGGGACGCCGCGGAAGCCGGATGGGCACGTGCGACGCTTGCCGAGGATCGGGGCGCGCGATTGCGCGGCGACCTCGATCGGCTCGTGACTGAGGCGATCGTCCCCGAGCGCGCCAGAGTCCTTGCGCAGCCGGCCGACAATCTCCGCGACGAGTGGGAGCGCTTCAAGGCCCGCTGGAGCAGGTAGCGCGCCTTCCGTTCACGGCTTGGCGTCTCTCCAGTTTTCGCCAACACCGACGTCGACCGTCAACGGCACGTTGAGGGTCGCCGCCGATTGCATGCGATCGCGAACGATCGCCGCGTACTCGTCGGCCTTCCCCTCCGGCACTTCAAATAACAACTCGTCATGGACCGTGAGGATCATGCGCGCGTCGGGGTAAGGGACCAGCGCGGCGTGGACGTCAATCATCGCACGCTTCATGATGTCGGCCGCCGTCCCCTGGATCGGAAGGTTGACGGCGACTCGTTCCGCGGCCCCTCGCACCTGGCCGTTGCGACTGTTCAGCTCGGGCACCAGCCGTCTCCGACCGTACAACGTCTTCACGACGCTCGTGGCCCGCGCCTCTTCGAGCGTCCGGTCGATGAACGCGCGCACGCGGGGAAAGCCCGCGAAATACGCGTCGATGAATTCCTGCGCCGCCCGCTGCGTGACGCCGATGTCCTTGGACAGGGTGAACGCCCCCTTTCCGTACAGGAGCGCGTAGTTGACCATTTTCGCGATGGCGCGCAGCTCGTGCGCATCGCGGCCGCTGTTCTGGCCGAAGATCTTCACGGCCGTCCGCTCGTGGAAGTCAGCCCCTTCGCGAAACGCCTCGACCAGCACCGGCTCGCATGACAGATGCGCGAGGACCCGAAACTCGATCTGGGAGTAGTCGGCCGAGATCAGCACATGGCCCGGCTCGGCGATGAACGCGCGCCGGATTTCGCGGCCAAGCGCCGTCCTGATTGGGATGTTCTGCAGGTTCGGATCGCTGCTGCTCAGCCGGCCGGTGGCGGCCACGGCCTGATTGAAGCAGGTGTGCACGCGGCCGGTGTCCGGGTTCACGAGCTGCGGCAAGGCATCGATGTAGGTGCCCTTGAGCTTCATGAGCGCCCGCCACTCGAGGATGTAGCGCGGAAGATCGTGGGCGAGCGCGAGCTCTTCGAGGACGTCGACGGCGGTCGACGGCGCCCTGGACGCGCCGGTCCGTTTGATCACCGGCAGCTGCATCCTGTCGAAGAGCACTTCCGCAAGCTGCTTCGGCGAATTGATGTTGAATTCTCCGCCGGCGGCTTCGTAGATCTGCGCCGTGCGCTGCGCCAGTTCCTGTTCCAGCCGCTTCGACTGGCTGGCCAGCGCGGGGCCGTCGACGAGAACGCCCGCGCGCTCGACGTCGACGAGCACGGGGATCAACGGCCGCTCGAGCGTCTGATAGACGCCTGCCAGATCATCCTTTTCGAGCTGCGCCCTGAAGATCGGCGCAAGCTGACCGGCCAGGTCCGCGCGCTCGCACGCGAAGTCGACCACGGCCTCTACCGGGACCTCCGCGATCGAAACGGCCTTGACGCCTTTGCCGCACACGTCCTCTTCGGGGATGGCCTTGTAGCTCACCAGCTCGAGCGCAAGGTCTTCCAGCCTGTGCTCCGATCGCGTGGCGTCGATCAGATAACTCGCCAACATGGTGTCGATGGCGAGCCCCTGGAGCATGACGCCAAAACGCTCGAGGATGATGGCGTCGAACTTCAGATCGTGACCGTGCTTGCCGATCGTCTGGTCTTCGAGAACGCTCTTCAGCGCCTCGAGCGCCGTCGCCGCCGGGATGCTTGCCACCGCTCCAAGCGCCCGATGCCCGATTGGGACGTAGGCCGCGTGATGGGCCGCGGTCGAGAAGGCCAGCCCGGCAATCGACGCCCGCATGGCCGTCGGTTGATCCGGCAACAGCCGCATCGCGAATTGCCCTGCCGCACGGAGTTGGTCTGCAAGCGCTTTCAGGCCCTCCGGGGTGTTGACGATGGAGTAGCTCTTCGCGACCGAGCTGGCTGACGGCGCATACTCGTGCGCGAACGCGCGAAATCCCAGCTCGGTGAAAATCTTGAACGAGCGCTCACGCGACCCGCCGCGATATTTCAACGCGTCGGCGTCGAACTTCACCGGCACGTCGGTCCGAATCTTCGCCAGCTCACGGCTCTGACGAGCCGTATCGGCGTGCGCCAAGAGCCCCTCTCGGTACCGCTTGTGCTTGACCTCCGCCGCATGGGCGATCAGGTTCTCGAGCGAGCCATAGGTCGCGATCAGCTCGCGTGCTCCCTTCTCGCCGATGCCCGGTACGCCCTTGATGTTGTCGATGGTGTCGCCCATCAGCGCGAGCACGTCGACGACGCGGTCCGGCGGGACTCCGAACCGCTCTTTGACGCCTTCTTCGTTGTACCAGGTGCCGTCGTCCCGCGGGTTGAACACGGAGATGCCCGGCCGCACGAGCTGAAAAAAGTCCTTGTCGCCCGTGACGATCGCGACCTCGAACCCGGCCGCCGCCGCCTTCTCCGCCAACGTTCCGATCACGTCATCCGCTTCGTACCGCTCGGAGGTGAGAATCGGGACGCCGAGCGCTTCACACGCCGCATGAACCATCGGAATCTGCTCGGCGAGCTCGTCGGGCATCGGTGCCCGGTTCGCTTTGTAGTCCGCCGCGAGCTCGTCGCGGAAGGTCCGGCCCGGAAGATCGAACGACGCGGCGATGTACTCCGGCCTGTGTTCGCTCAGGAGCTTGCGGAGCATCGTGACGAAGATGTAGACCGCGTTGGTCGGTCGTCCCTGCGCGTTCCTGAGAAAGCCGCCTTCCGCTGTGCGCACGGGCGCATGGAACGCGCGGTACATCTGCGAGCTGCCGTCGATCAGATAGAGCACAAATTTTTACTATATCATTGGCGGTTATGCGGACTCGGGCGCTCGTGCTGTGTGCGATCGCCGCGACGGCGATCGCGTGCAACGCCGCCAGTCTGTTCAGGCAGTACGAATACGAAGAAGAGATGTTTCTGTCCCTCGACGGATCGGCGACCGTGTACGTGCACAGCTCGAT
>Ga0182036_10001444_pt1 | contig 11146 bp, 11 predicted proteins | sample sta12Cox44000080_FD_125966 | JGI IMG/M metagenome (GOLD analysis project Ga0182036, IMG submission 125966) | Lab enrichment of tropical soil microbial communities from Luquillo Experimental Forest, Puerto Rico - statoxic.12C.oxic.44.000.080 | ecosystem: Environmental > Terrestrial > Soil >...
AATTTGTGCAATACTTTGAAAACGATCTGTGGGGCTATGTTGAAATTGACATTGGTAGCCCTGCTGAAAAAACAGCCACTAGAAAGCTGCTAGAGGGGTATGGGCTGAAGCCTATTCCTGTGTATCATCCAGCCGTTGATGACTATGATTATTTCGATTATTTGGCAGAGCGATATGACCGCGTATGTTGTGGAAACATGGGGCAGGCATCGGAGCCGATACGAATGCGTATACTGGCAACGCTCTATGAGCGAGCGCGGAAATACCCGTATTTGTGGGTTCATGTGTTGGGTACAAGAAATCACCATTGGTTTAATGCCTACCCGCTACAGTCGGCTGACGCCACCAGTTGGCTAGAGGGGCTACGCTTTGGACAGATCACGCATTATGTTGATGGCTATCCGATGGGGGCATTAAGCGAGGAATATACCTATCGTCAAACCGAACAGTATGCAAAAGCACGGCATCTAGCAGCCTACACCGTGGCGATGGATGTGCGTGTCAGGAGGGACAGAAATGAAATCTATTGAACGTGCCTGGGAAATGACGACCGAGTTTGAAAAACATCGGTTGACCTATTATCACGACCTGGTTTCTGAGCGGTTGGAAAGTTCGTTTGCGAAAAATATCCGCGAGGTGTCTGAAGCTGGGTATAGCCACCAGTTAGATGAAACGTGTGTCGTGGCTATTCCAGTATCAGGTGGCATGGATAGTCTGACACTAGCGCAGATGGCGAAAGAGTCACGTTGCAGGTATCGTCTTATGTACTTTGACTTGAAGCAAAGCTATGCCTGGGCAGAAATCGCAACCTGTAAAAAGCTCTTTGCAGATGCGGGCGTTATGCTGGAAATCTATGAATTGCAGTTACCTATCAGCTACCATGACTACATTTTAAGTGGGCGCAATGCCATTATCATCTTAGAGGCTGCGCGAGTGCTAGAAGAAGCTGGGCAATGGGGCGAAATATGGTTTGGCAATACGCTGGGTGAGTCGCCTGCGCTGGGTGGAGATAAGAGCAAACGGTTTCTGAACGACATCCAGACGATGTTGACCTTAATGGGGCAAGATGTGCATATTGTGCAGCCCTTGCTGGGACTCGAAAAAAGAGATATCGTGAGGTACTGGCAGGAGCGGGATGTAGATAGGATGAGGCATTCCCGCACCTGCTTTGGCAATACGCTGGGGCAATGTGGGAAATGTCAGGCATGTTTCCTGAAGTGGTCGCTGTTTGCGACGATGGGACTTGCCTGGGAGGATGTTTTTCCTGAGTTGGATTTTCCTGATGAACTACTCCAAGTCAATGAGTCAGCGATGTTAGAGGCGATTGAGTTGGGGCATTTTGACCAGTATAGCCCTGTGAGGGTGCGGCGAGTGCTGGATGCGTTACTGTTGTACAGAAGTATGGGGCATGTATACAATTAGCAAGGAATTCCATTTTGAAGCATCGCATCTGCTGCATCTGCCTTACGAAAGCAAATGTACTCGGATGCATGGGCATAGTTATCGTGTGGTCGTTGAGCTTGAGTCTGACCAGTTGGACGGCAATGGTATGGTGGTGGATTTTACGGATTTGGGCGAGTTTGGCGATTATATTGCTGACTACGTAGACCACAGACACTTGAATGGGTTGGTAGCGCAGCCTACGGCTGAAAATATCGCCCATTTTTTCTATCAGATCGTCAAGACGACCTGGGCGGAGTTCAAAGTCACTGTTAAGGTCTCAGAAACGGCAAAAACGTGGGTGACGTACACTGAGTGATACAGAATAAGGTTTTAATCATCGTACGCATTGATTGTAACGGCCTGTAGTTCAATCAACGTATCAATACACATGCACAACTATACCGCCTGTGAGTGCCATGTGAGTAGGCAAATAAATGGAACAGGTTAAAACGTCAAAGTCGTGCATAACGTGACGGGTCGCGCTTATATGTCTATAGTATAGGCAGGTTCCGTAAGGTAAGGGTATGGCTATTCATTTAGTAAAAGAAAAAATTGTGCTGGTGTCAGAAATTTTTAAGGCTACGCAGGGCGAAGGAATGCACATCGGGAAAGCAACGGTTTTTATTCGTACTGGTGGCTGTGACTATCGCTGTTCCTGGTGCGATACGCTGTATGCGGTGCTACCTGAGTATTCCAGTGAGTGGAAACCGATGACGCCAATGGAAATCTTTATAGCTGTCGAAGAGATTGCTGGTGAAGATATCATGGTGACGTTATCTGGTGGCAATCCGGCCATGCAGAAGAACCTGGGCGCGGTTATCTCGTTATTGCAGACGCATAATCACCATGTGACGATTGAGACGCAGGGAACGGTGTTTCCACAGTGGGCGACGTTGTTGAATTCAATCACGCTGAGTCCCAAGCCGCCGAGTTCGGATATGGAGTTCAATAGCATCCAGTTAGAACGCTGGATACTCGCGGCAGAAAAAGTAGCTATACCGTATTGCCTGAAGGTCGTGATTGCCAATGATACGGATTATGAGTGGGCAAGGCGATTGTATGGATTGTATCCTGATGCACCGTTCTATTTGCAGGTGTGTAACGTCGAGGCACACGAAAGTGTGGTATCACGCGGTGAACTGCTTGAAGACCTGGGAAACCTCCAAGATAAGGTCTTGAAAGATCACTGGTATGACGCTATTGTGCTGCCTCAGCTTCAAGTGCTGGTTCATGGGAATAAGCGAGGTGTCTAATGCAGTATCGAGCGGCCACTGAGGATGAATACATCCTGGCCGAAAATGCGGATAATCAGCAGTATGGCGAGCATATCAGGATAGCGCGAGAGGATGTGTGGTTAGATATCGGAGCGCATATTGGTGCATTTGCGGTGCAGATCGCTCCGTATGTGGCGGGGGTATATTGCTTTGAACCTGAACATGAAAACTTTGGGTTGCTGATGCAGAACATTCGGCGGCTTGACAATACGCGCTGTTACCTGGCTGCTGTCGTGGGGACGCAAACGAGAGGCCGTAGGCTGCATGTGTACGGGCAGGGTAAGACCAGTTGGCATAGTTTAGTCGATAAACCGCCCTATGAGCGCACGGTCTATGTGGGATGTCTGGATATACGGACAGTGTTGGACTTATCTCACGCCAATAGCATCAAGTTGGACGTTGAGGGACTCGAATTTGAAATCCTGATGGCGGTAGAAGGCTACGCTGACATCGAACAGATCGTCTTTGAATGGCACCCGCATCTCGCAGGTGAAGAAAATTTTACTCCGCTCATGAAGCGGTTATCTCAAGACTTTCCGTATACCTGGGTGAAGCATCGAGAGGGCGAAAAAAATACGCTGGTGACTGTCAGAAAATTTTTATAAGGTGGGACTTGTAAAGAATTTTTTCATTGGACACCGTAAAGATCGCGGCAATCGTAAAAATTTTATTAGAGGAGCTTGGTGAAGACTCGACACGCGAGGGCTTGAGAGACACGCCTGAGCGGGTTGCGCGGTTTTATCAAGAATTCCTGGGGTACTTGCCTGAAAATAGCGATACCACGTTTGAGGCTGTGAGGGCTGACCAGCTAGTGGTTGTCAAGGATATTCCTATTTTCAGCCTGTGCGAGCATCATTTGTTGCCGTTTTGGTGCGATGTGGCTATCGGGTATTTGACACACGAAAAAGTGCTGGGATTGTCGAAGTTCGCTCGTATTGCGCAGAACTACGCACACCAGTTACAGCTACAGGAGCGGTTAACGCAGCAGATTGCCGAAACTGTCGAAAAAGCCGTGCAGTCGCCAGATGTGGCGGTAGTTGTGTCGGGGCAGCACCTCTGTATGATGATGCGGGGCATTAAGACGCCTGCTACTATGGTCACGTCGGTGATGCTGGGGCAATTTCGAGATAATCACGAATTGCGGTCTGGGTTTTTGACTATAGTGGGGCAGAAAGGATTAGGTTGTGGGCGATAGTCCGTATAAGGGGCCAGCGATTGAGGCTGAGGATGCCACACGCAATAGGAAGTTTGGCCCGATTGACCCTAGTCAACGCGAGCTTATTAAGCATCGTTTCTTGGATGCGATGAGTAAGACGAATATCATTCAGGCGGCATTGGATGCTGGGGGTATCACTCGGCATACGTATTTGTCGTGGGTCAAAGATGGGTATATCACGCAGGAAGATTTAGATGAGGCGTTAGCGCGGTTTCTGGATTATATTCGCTCTGAGATAGCTAAAAGAACCTTTGTCGGTACTCCGAGGGTGATGAAAAACGCGGGGAAGGTGATGACCGATAAAGACGGTAATCCTATGTACGAGCATCGGTTAGATAACCAGATGTTGATTAAGCTGGCTGAAAAATACCTGCCTGAGTGGAAGGAAATCAACAAGACCGAAATCGTGCAAGTGACGGCATCGGGGATACCGCCACAGTTTGAGATTATCTTCGATATGCGGGAGTTGAATACCGACCAGATCAATGTCCTCAAAGCTATCGCTGGGGAGGTGAGGGAAAAACGACAAGCAGAGGTAGCTACTGTCATAGAGAGTACGTTACTCACATAAGCCGCCTGTGAGTTTTTGCCGTGTGTAGAATACGTGCATAGAAATAGTCTGCCTGCTTCTATGTGTATCATATACGGTGGTCTTGTTCATCGGGGTCTATCGCCCTTTCAGTGGGAATAAGCTCTACAGTATAAGACTACACCGTATACAGGAATAGGATATCTTGGGATAGTGTGAGATAGGATCGACCTTGAAAGTACCCTTGAAAGTGAACAGCCTGTTGGCCCGCAGCCGTCGAGCCGAAAAAAATTTCGCCAGTCGCCAGTTTAGAAAAATTTTACAGATAACTGGCCCTGAAAAAATTTTACATATAGCTGGCCGAAAAATTTTACATATAACTGGCGGGTCGTGAGATAGTGTCGGTGGTTTCTGGCGGTGGCTCTAGTGGCCCTGTGGCTCGCGGGTCTGTATCGTACATGGCCGTGTCGCCTACAGTGCGCATTGATAGACCATAAGCAGTGGTTTATGGGTCAGGGTAGTATACGGGTAGTCTTCGTAGTAGATAGCGGGGGTATAACCGAGTGATTATCCACTGGGTGGCACACTGGGAACCCGCATACGCGCTAGGTCGCGGGGTATAATCCCCCGTCTATATAACCGAGCCAATGTCGTAGGTCAGTCGTAGTCGTAGTCGTCGTTGAAGTCGCAGCAGTAGCCAGTAGTCGATAGCCGACCGATAGCTAGTGAGATGTTTAGAAAAAGTTTACATGTCGCCGTGGGCCAGAAAAAGTTTACAAGTTGCGGTAGCCGCGAAGCGGGGTCATCCCAAATTCATAGTTCGTTTACAAAGTGAAAAAACATGTTAGGGTGGAAGTTTCGATGTCGCAGTTGACTACATACTGTCGGTTAGAAATTTTGGTGACGTCAATTTTCCTGGCGGGTGTCGTGTCGTGAACAACGTACAGGTAAAAAAAAATTCAGGGGTGTTTTTTTATGGTGGGACAATGCGTATAGAAAAACTAGAAAATTTTTCTTGGAAGAATGAGTGGAGTCTCGTTGGGCTACATACTGCGTGGGTTGTGTTCTGTGGGGTTGACGGGTGTAGTAACTGGCAGGTATTATGGGTAAGTGAAACAGTGCAGCGACCGTTCATGCAGGATGCATTAGCGTGTGCCTATGAAATTGGGTGGCATCATATGAACCATAATAACATCACGCACTGGGTGTGTCCGTTTTGCTTTCCTGCATACTGTAGAGCGTATAGGCCAAGAGCAGAACAGCCACGTATCACTCGTCGGCTGAGACAGTTTCAGAATAGAGATCATAGCCTTTCAGGTGGGACTGAGAGTGAAGATCAGTCACGTCCAAAGAACAGCTAGATGTCCTAGCAAAACTCGAACGCGCTGAAGAGTTACTTCAGTTAGAAAAAAATTTTTCAGTGTTTTTCCGTGAAGCCTGGAAAATTTTTGAACCGAATACACCGCTCCAATGGAACTGGCATCATGATGTCATCTGTCAGCATTTACAAGCTGTCATTGAGGGTGACATAAAAAAACTCGCCATTGCACTTCCGCCTCGCCACTCAAAAAGTTCTATTGTGTCTGTGGCGTTTCCTGCGTGGGTGTGGGTGAAGTTTCCTGCTATGAGATTTTTATGTGCCTCGTATGCTATGAGTTTATCAGTCCGTGATAGTCAGAGGTGTCGTGACTTAATCGACAGCACGTGGTATCAATCACGATTTGGGCATGTGTATAAATGGTTGCCCGACCAGAATAGTAAGTCGCGCTATGAAAATAATTTTCATGGCTACCGAATAAGCACATCCGTTGAGGGTGCTGCGACTGGTGAGGGTGCCGATACAGTCATCTGCGATGATGCGCATAATATCCAAGAGGGTGAGTCGGATGCGATGCGTAACGCGACGCTCAATTGGTGGGATAGGGTGATGACCTCGCGGTTAAACGACCAGCAAACAGGGCGTATGCTGATTATCGGGCAGAGAGTGCATGAGATGGATTTGATAGGGCATGTGTTAGAGGTTGGTGGGTGGGAATATCTGTGCTTGCCTGCTGAATTTGAACCTGCTAGAAAAACATATACCTGTATAGGGTGGTCAGACCCTAGAACGCGAGAGGGTGAAGAACTCTGGCCTGCGAAGTTTCCGAAAGAAGTCCTCACATATCTACGCGCCAGCTTAGTGACTGCCTATTTTTCCCAGTACCAGCAGAGGCCAACCGCCGAAGAGGGCGCAATTATCAAAAGTCATGTGCTGTTTCCCTATCAAGATGCAGGAACGCACTATGTGTTGCTGGGTAGTAACCGAAAAATGGTGTCAAAAGCATCGTGTAGAACGGTTATCACGACCGATTTTGCGGTATCTAAAAGTCAGGAAGCTGATTATACGGTCTTTTTAGTGTGGGCGGTGACGCCTGACATGCAATTTATTTTACTGGAAATTGTGCGCGATAAGATGGAGGCTCCTGAGAGTGAAGAGTTACTCTATACGATGGCTGCCAATGCGTACAGACTGTGGGCGATTATTGTTGAGGATGTCGCGTATCAGAAAGCGATTATTCAACGGCTAAAACGGGGTGGGCCAGGTAAAAGAACTATGCCAGTGCTTGGCTATCGGCCTGTGACGGACAAAGTAGCCAGGTTACAGAATATTGCTATCTATTTTGCCTCGCAAAATTTTTATTTTTCGTTCACGATGCCTGGATTTGCGGAGTACAAGCGTGAGTTAACGGGGTTTCCAAGATCGGGTCATGACGATCAGGTGGATGCAACGAGTATTTTGCAAAAATTATTCGAGTTTCAGGTGCCTAGAATAGATAATCTTGAGTTAACGGAGGTAGAAGAACTCGCGGCTATCCAAGAAATTTTACAGGAAAACCGTGAGTTGGGTGAATTTTTATTGGAGGATGATTTCGATAGCGTGGCGACACGGGCAAGACTGGGCGTTGAAAAAATTTTTTCAGTTCACGCAGCCCCAAGTCGCGCAGATGATCGGCTTGCGTTTCTTGATCGTGAGTGGGAAACATAGGGTAAACTCGCCTGAACGAAACCATGCCTTCAATTTCTAGGTCATCCATTGACATCGCTTAGGGTCGGCGAGGCCAGGGTTGATAACAATAATACTAGAGTTACAGGTCAACTATGCTAAACATCGTAGGAAGGCTGTGGGATGGCCTGACGTACGGTAGCAATACAATCTATCATCTGCTATATTGGAACGCATGTCCGTGCCAGTACAGTTGGAAGAGGTAATAGACTCGCCTGTAGTGCGCGTCGAAAGCAGACAGCGTTTTGTGTGTTATGCACATAGGCTCACACCGCCTGTAGTGGGTGACGAAAGCCTATGCATCGTTTTGAAAATTGTGCATAAAATGAGCTATCCAGCGTATATGTCATAGCTAGGTGGGACAAAGGTAGCCTACTATGAGTGTTCGATCTCGTATTCTTGACTGGCTGTTGAAGGATGAGGAAAAACAAGCACCGCCTTTAGTGACGCAATCAGGGGTAGTAGCGTCGGGGCAAACAGTGTTGTATAGCCCTCGTAACATGCGCCAGTTTGCCATTGCCTATGAACAGAATATCGTGGTGTACCGCGCAATCAATATTGTCGCGCAAGCGTGTGCTAGTTTGGATTGGGATGTATACCTGAAAGGCACTGGCGAAAAAAAGAAACGAGTGCCGATAGCTAATCACCCGTTAAAAAAACTTTTTGCCAAGCCTAATCCAGAAAAATCTCGCTCGGCATTTATCGAGCAGCTTATTAGCTACTGGATGATTGCTGGGACGAATTATATGTATGGGACGTTTCCTGGTGCGCCTGCACAGTACAGTCAGGGCATCACGCCCAATGCACTGTATAACCTGCGACCAGACCTGGTGCAGCAAATATGCGGGGACGATGGCAGGCCAACGATTTACAGGTATCAGGTCATCGACCCGCAAGGGCATAACCGCTTTCAAGATTATTCCGCCTGGCAGGTCTTGCCGTTTCGATTTTTTAATCCACTAGATGAATTGTCTGGGCTGAGTGTTGTACAGGTAGCTGCGGCTGTCGTCGAGCGTCAGCAGGCTGGGGAAGAGTGGAATTTTAATCTCATGAAAAATATGGCACGTCCGTCAGGTGCGTTCGTGTCGCAATCAGAGTTTGGTGACGAAGCACGAACCAGACTCAAGCGGGAAATCTATCAAAAGTATGGGCGCGGCAAGGCCACGGCTGGGATGCCCATGCTGTTAGAAAACGGGTTATCCTATATCCAGTTGGCAATCAATCCAACAGATGCAGACTGGATTAATAGTGATAGTTCTGCTGGGCGCAAGATCGCATCGGCCATAGGCGTAGACCCGTTACTGCTGAATGACAAGCAGTATTCGACTTACAATAACGAGCTTGAGGCCAAACTCGCTATGTGGGAGTTTACCTGCTTTCCATTAATGGAGCGTATCAAGGATGAATTAAACGGGTTCTTAGTGCCGTTTTATGGCGATAGTATTGAAGCCGACTATGATAAAGAACCGATTGAGTCACTGCGCCGTAACCGTCAGTTAGAGAGTGTCACCACGCTGGCCGAGTGGAATACAGGAGTGCGTAGTTTTAATATGACGGCGGCTGATCTTGACCTTGAAGGGGTCACTGATGTTGACGACTTTTACAGGTTGGGCGCAATGTTCTTTGTTAGAAAAAATAATTTTTCACAGTTCTTGGACGCGATGGAAAATATTTGGAAGGGTGTCGCTCCGATGGGGCCACAGTCTATTCCGCCACTTATGCCACCGCCCTCGCCAGCAGCAGCAAGTAGCATGGGCAACCCTAGCAGCAATAAAATTCCTGGCACGTCATTGTCCAGAAATCCCGTGCCAATGATCGCGCAGCCAGGAACCTTACGTGAAAATTTTTATCAGATCACCGAAATAAAAAATTCTAAAGCCGACCTGCAAGCTATGTATCGGGCAATCGAGCATCAGCGTTCGGTGTACTATAGCCATTTTACGCAGGCTATGAAGACGTATTTTACTGGTGAGTTGGCAACCTTAATCCAAGCACTGGCGCATCAGAAATCGCTGAGTGCTGCGAAGCCATTAGTCATGGCTGCTTTAGAGTTACACCAGCAACAGCTTCAGCCTTTGTTTGCTGGCTACTACGCATCCATTGCTGAGGGTGCGGCTCATGCCATTAGCCTACAGTTTCAGCATAAGTCTACAATCTTTACAAAGCAGGGCATAGACATGCTGGGGCATTATGCTGGTACGACCATTGACGACATCAACGACACCACGAAGCAAAAAATTCTAACCGTCTTTACGGATATGGAAACCGAAGAAAAAGGTGTGGATGATCTGGCACAAAGTTTACGTGACGTGTATCAGGGGTACGGCGAAGACCGTGCTGCCTTGATCGCGCAGAATGAGGCAGTAACCGCGTATAACGCAGGCAGCTATACAGCAGCCTCGCAGTTGGGGATGCCATTGACCAAGACCTGGCTCACAGCAGGTGATAGTAAAGTGCGCGATGCACATAAAGACACCGAAGGTCAGGTAGTCCCGTTTGACCAGCCCTTTGACGTGGGTGGAGATCAGATGCAGTTTCCCAAAGATGCCAGTCTAGGGGCAGACCCAAGCAATATTATTAATTGCAGATGCACCATAATTTTTTCACAGGACTTGTCAGAGGTGTCAGAATTTTTTAGTGAACGGTGGGCGAAGCTGCAAAAAGTCTAAAGTCTTGTAACTCTTGCGTTTTTGATGTAAACTTTAAGCAATCACTGGTGGGACAGTAAGGATTGAGTCATGGCTGTCTCATTAGGTGTCGATATTAACGATATCCCCGTGCCGAGCCGCGAGCCAAAAGAACTTGCTGGCGCGGTTTCTTTGTGGCTTCCAGAGGAATACAAGCAGGCCGACTACAATCGTAAGAAGGGTGTTATCACAGCATACCTAACCGTCTATAACGATTTGACTGGTCAGCCGTTTGTAGATAGCTATTTGGATGTGATTGAGCCAGGGTCATTTTCTAAAACGATCTCTGACTTAAACAGTTCAGCCAACAAAAAATCTAATCCGTGGCTGTGCGCTGACCTCTGGCAGCATGACCGCAAGGAACCGATAGGTGGGATTAAAGCCTTATCTGAGGATAGCAAGGGCGTTATTTACGAGGCACAGCTAGTCCTGTCTATTCCACGCGCAGCCCAAGCCTTTGACCTGGCAGAAAATAAAATGATCGGGTCATCGTTTGGCTACGACGCTATCAGGTTCGAGCATAAGGGTGATATCCGCCACTTAATCGAAATACGCCTGCACGAAGTCTCGCAAGTGACGTTTCCCGCTAATCCATTAGCCCCGATTTTAGACACCAAAGATCAGAAAAAAATTTACGTCCCCGAACTACCTGGTGGGTTCAAAAAGTTCCCTGAGATACCTGGCGAGCAGGAATTCGTTGAGGAACAGTTTGAGCTTGAAGCAGTAGTGAGTTATGTTAAAGCTGCCACTGGCAATACAGGGTTGCCCATCGGCCCCAGGAATGATAGTTGGGATGCTGGCAAAGCCAGGTCGCAGTACAAAGCCTGGGGTACAGATGGGGACGGCAACCCTATTCCAAGCAAGTATAACCAAGTGCATTTGCAGGTTGATGGAGACCCGAAACTGTTAGGGTCGTACGGCTATCCGTTCGCGGATATTGTCAATGGGAGTCCA
>Ga0182036_10001445_pt1 | contig 11138 bp, 10 predicted proteins | sample sta12Cox44000080_FD_125966 | JGI IMG/M metagenome (GOLD analysis project Ga0182036, IMG submission 125966) | Lab enrichment of tropical soil microbial communities from Luquillo Experimental Forest, Puerto Rico - statoxic.12C.oxic.44.000.080 | ecosystem: Environmental > Terrestrial > Soil >...
ACCAGGGGTACACCCTCGCCGGGCTTCGGCCGCTCATCGATGCGCTGCTGGAAGTCAACGTCGGACAGCTCGAGCAGCCGCTGCCGCGTGGACGCGAAGCCGACCTCGAGAACTTCGACTCGCCCATACCGCTTGTCGCGGACGAAAGTGCCTTGGGTCTCGGCGATATAGTGGGGCTGGTCGGACGCTTCAACCTGGTCAACATCAAGCTCGATAAATGCGGGGGACTGACCGAGGCATTGGCCATGGCGAAGGAGGCGCGGCGCCTAGGCCTCGGGGTGATGGTGGGCAACATGATGGGCTCGAGTCTCGCCATGGCACCCTCCTTCATCGTCGGCCAGCTCTGTGACGTCGTCGATCTCGATGGGCCGACCTTCCTGAGCCGGGACCGCGTTCCGGGAGTGACCTACTCAGAGGGCATGATCTGGGTTGACGAGGTGGTGTGGGGGAGGGTGCCGCTGTCACCCGGCACTCGTGCGAGCCCGGTTTCAGGTTCCCGGAGTCGCTGAGGGGTGCTTCGGTGTCATCTCGATTCCAGCGATTTCTCCTCCCGGGTTTCGCCTTCAAGGCCGTTGTCATCGGGGGCGGCTATGCGACCGGCCGCGAGCTCGCTGAATTTTTCCTCCCCAGCGGCCCCTGGGGCGGCATTGCGGGAATGGTGCTCGCAACGCTCATCTGGAGCGCCATCTGCGTCGCGACGTTTCTCTTCGCGCGTGCGACCGGCGCGCGTGACTACCAGGCGTTCGTACGCGCACTCCTCGGCCCGGGCTGGGTGGTGTTCGAGGCCGCCTACGTACTCTTCGTCATCCTGATACTCGCGGTGTTCGGCGCGGCGGCGGGCGCCATCGGGGCTGCCACGCTCGGGCTCCCGACCATCGCCGGCACGCTCGCGCTCATGATTGCCATTGCGCTCGTTACGGCATTCGGCAATCCGTCGGTCGAGCGGTTATTCAAGTACGTGTCGTTGCTGCTGTACGGCGTATACGCGCTCTTCGTCGTGCTGGCCCTGACACACTTCGGCGCGCAGATTCCCGCGGGCTTCGCCCGGCAGGCGTCCCTGGAAGGCTGGGCGCTGGGTGGGGTGACCTACGCCAGTTACAACGTTGTCGCCGCGATCGTGATTCTTCCCGTGCTGCGTCACTTGACGAGCGACCGCGATGCGGTGATCGCCGGACTCATCGCGGGACCTCTCGCCATGATCCCGGCGGTGATGTTCTTCTGCTGCATGGTCGCCTACTACCCGCAGATCGCCGCCGAGACCCTGCCGTCCGACTTTCTCCTGCAACGACTGAACGTGCCGTGGTTCCATCTGCTCTTTCAGTTGATGATCTTCGCGGCACTGCTCGAGAGTGGCACGGGCGCGGTGCACGCGATCAACGAGCGCATCGGCAATGCCTGGCGCCGTCGTCATGAGGCTCCGCTGGGACACGCTCCCCGCCTGGCTATCGCGCTCATCACGTTGAGCGCCTGCATGCTGCTGGCGCAGAGATTCGGTCTGGTTGAGCTCATCGCCAAGGGCTATCGCGCGCTCGCCGCTATCTTTCTTCTGGTTTACGTCGTACCCCTGCTCACGGTCGGGCTTGGCCGCCTCCGCCACCGTGAACGCATGCAGCAGCAAATCCCATGAGGCGTCTCAGGGACTGGCCGGGCCTGCCTGATGCAGGCAGTCGCCGCGCCCAAGGAGCGAGTCAGATGCGATTCAAGATAACTGCCGCAGTCCTGGGGGTCACGCTGGCCGCGGCGGCGTCTGCAGCGCCCACCCCCGGGGTCTCCACCGGCCACCCGCTGGACGCGAGCGATCTTCACGCCTGGCTCGACGGCTTGCTCCCATACGCCATCAAAAGCGGCGACATCGCGGGTGGGGTCATCGTTGTCGTGAAGGATGGCAAGGTTCTTTTCCAGGAGGGTTACGGCTATTCCGACATGGAGAAGCGCACTCCGATGGACCCGGAGAAAACGCTGATCCGCGCGGGCTCGACCTCCAAGCTCTTCACCTGGACCGCGGTGATGCAGCTGGTCGAGCAGGGCAAAATCGATCTCGATCGGAACGTCGACGACTACCTCGACTTCAAGATCTCACCGGCTTCCGGAAAACCGATCACCCTACGCGACCTGATGAACCACAGGGGTGGCTTCGAGGAAGGTCTCAAGGACATTCTCGCCAAGGATCCGCACGGGCTGCAGTCGACCGAGACGTACCTGAAGGAGCACCCGCGACCTCTGCTCTTCCCGCCGGGCGAGGTCCCGGCGTACTCGAACTATGGCGCCGCGCTGGCGGGTTACATCGTACAGCGAGTCTCGGGTCAGCCTTTCGAGCGTTATGTGGAGGAGCACATTCTGCTGCCGCTCGGGATGCGGCATACGACCTTCGATCAGCCCCTGCCGGATGGCTTCAAGAACGCGATGTCGGATGGCTATCGAACCGCCTCGACGGGCCCGCAGCCGTATGAGCTCATCATTACGCGGCCTGCCGGCAGCATGACGACGACGGCGTCCGACATGGCGCACTTCATGATCGCCCATCTGCAACAAGGGCGGTTCGGCGATTACGCGATGCTCAGCCCGCAGACCGTGGAGCTGATGCATTCGCCATCGCAGGCGGCACCGCCGGGGTTCAGCACCCTGGCGCACGGGTTCTTCCACGCGATCAGGAATGGCCGCACCGTGATCGGACACGGTGGCGATACGGTCTTCTTCCACACGGACCTCAATCTGTTGCCGGAAGAGGGCGTCGGCATTTTCTACAACTTCAACAGCCGGGGCCGCGAGAACGCGGTGTACGCTCTGCGCAAGGCGCTGTTCGATCAGTTCATGGACCGCTACTTCCCGCCCGTTGCCCCGACGGCCGATCCGCCGGCTCTCGCTTCCGCCGTCGGCGATGCGCACAGGATGGCCGGGCGCTACCGGGAATCAAGGCGTGTCGAGCACGGCTTCCTGAGTCTCTTTTATCTTCTGCAACAAACGGTGATCGGCGCAAAACCCGATGGCACCATCACGGCGCCACGCTTTCTCGAGCCCGGCGAGGCGACCTTCCGCGAGATTGCTCCGGATCTGTGGCGCGAGGTCGGTGGGACGCGCGAGTTCGCGTTGCGCAACGTCGATGGCGTCAAGACCGTCATCGACAGCGAAGACCCGACATCCGTTTTCCAGCCCGTGCCGTTCCTGCGATCGGCGCCCCTGAATCTGACGATCCTCCTGGCTTCGCTCGCGATACTGGCGGTGACGGTGATACTTTGGCCCATCAGAGCGCTCGTGAGGCGCCGCTACGGTCGATCCGCCGATCCGAAGGAGTTGCGGCGCTTGCGGCTGTGGGTCGGTGCAGCCGTTGTATTCGTACTCCTCTATGTCGCCGCCTGGATCGTGCTCCTGTCGCCGGTTCTCAGCCTCGAGCTTTGGGTGTACTCGACGCGCCTTGACCCGGTGGTGCGTGGCTTGCAGATCGCCGGGCTCCTGGTCATCGCGGCGGCGGCAGTGGGAGTCTGGAGTCTGTGGCGCATTGCACGGTTGAGGTCCTCCCGAATGGTCTGGGTCAGGAACGCAGCGCTCGCCGCCGCTCTGCTCGGCATTGTCTGGATCGGTTTTGTGGGCAAGCTGTTCAGCTTCAACCTGAACTACTGACTTACCCGAGCTGAGGCGCGCGCGAAGCGCGCCCGAAAGGCGCTACTGCAGACCACCGCGCACGGACGTGACTCGCTCGGTGTTGAACCCGAGCCAGTGCATTCGTCCGACGTAGCGCGCGTGCTCAACCTTGAGGCAGCGATCCATGACCACTGCCAGGCCGCCATCCTCCGCGATGCGCGCACCTTCCTCGTTGATCACCGTGAACTGGCACCACAGGCACTTGGCGCCGATGGCGACGGCGTCCCGCGCGATCCCGGGGAGCGCAGAGGGCGCGCGGAACACATCGACGATATCGACGGGCACCGGCACCTCGCGGAGACTCGCGTAACTCCGCTCGCCAAGGATCTCCGGCTCGCGCGGATTCACGGGAATCACGCGGTAGCCGTGCCGCTGCAGGTAGAAGCCGACGAAGTAGCTGGCGCGCAGCGGGTTGCCCGATAGGCCAACGATGGCAATGGTCTTTGCGTCCAACAGCACGCGCTGAATGGTCAGCGGGTCCTGGTAGCGTGCGAGGTCGAAGGTCATGAGGCGCGCTCCAGGGATCCCGGGGTGCGGGCTCGCGCGAAGCCCTGCTCCAGGTCCCAGATCAGATCGTCGGCGTCCTCGATGCCGACGGAAAGTCGGATCGTCCCGGGACCGACGCCGGCGGCTCTCAGCTCCTCCTCGGTGAGTTGCCGGTGCGTCGTGCTCGCCGGATGAATGACGAGGCTCTTGGCATCGCCGACGTTGGCGAGGTGCGACCAGAGCGTGACGCCGCGAATGAACTCCTGGCCTGCCTCCCGGCCGCCGCGGATATCGAAGGAGAACACGGCGCCCGCGCCGCGCGCCAGGTACTTGTCAGCGAGCGTGCGGTACGGACTGCCGCGCAGGCCCGGGTAGCGCACGTTCGAGGCGAGCTCGTGTGATTCGAGGTAGCTCGCGATCTTTGCGGCATTCTCGACGTGCCGCGCCATCCGCAGCGACAGGGTCTCGAGTCCCTGGAGGAAGAGGAACGCATTGAAGGGGCTCATGCAGCCACCCAGATCGCGCAACGTTTCGGCGCGCAGCTTCATCAGGTAGCCGTACGTCCCGAAGGTCTCGTGGAACTGCAGCCCGTGATAGGCCGGCGAGGGCTCGGCTATCACCGGGAAGCGGCCGTTCGACCAGTTGAACTGCCCCGAATCCACGACCACACCGCCGATGCTCGTGCCGTGCCCGCCGATGTACTTGGTCGCCGAGTGCAGCACGATGTCGGCACCCCACTCGATCGGGCGGCATAGATAGGGAGTCGCGAAGGTGTTGTCGACCAGCAGCGGCAGCCCGTGCTCGTGTGCGATGGCGGCGATCGCCTCGATGTCGAGCACGTTCCCGCCGGGATTGCCGATCGTCTCGCCGAAAAACGCCTTGGTGTTCTTGCGAACCGCGGCCTTCCAGGCGCCGAGGTCATCGGGGTCGACCCAGGTGAGCTCCACACTCATCTTGCGCAGCACGTGCTTGAACTGATTGACCGTGCCGCCGTAGAGCGCCGCTGACGACACGACGTGGTCGCCCGGTGTGAGCAGCGTGAAGAGAGCCGCCGCCTGCGCTGCCAGGCCGCTGGCGAAGGCGACTCCGCCACAGCCCCCTTCGAGACTCGCGATGCGTTCTTCGAACACGGCCAACGTCGGGTTCATGATCCTGGTGTAGGTGTTGCCATACTCCTGGAGGTTGAAGTACGCCGCAGCGGCGGCAGGGTCCTCGAAGACGTAGCTCGTGGTCTGAAAGATCGGCACCGCCCGGGCACCCGTATTCGGATCCGGACGCTGACCGGCATGGACCTGGCGGGTCTCGAAGCCGAAACGACGTGACTGTTCCACTGACGGGCTTCCCGGTGAGGCGCTGGAATGCAGAATCATAGGCTTCCGGTGCGTCGCATCCAATCGCGCCATTGCGGGCTAATAACCGGGTCTTGCGGGCTCATAACCTTATGCTCGAAAGACAGCCACTACGGTCGTTCCCGCTTGTGGCGCTGCTGGGGCAGGCGTACTCTCGAATGCCCTGCGTATAACGAAGGCGCTCCATAAGACCTTCCACATCATCGAGGAGACATAACCATGGCTCAGGACGGTGTCAAAAACGGCGTCAATATCGACGCGCTGCTGGCCGCACGGGAAGCGCTGAAGAACGCGCCCGAGGCTGCCAAGTTCACCTGGCGCGCGTCCTGCAAGTGGCAGAGCGGAACCCACGCCACATCGACCGTCCAGGGTTTTCATGGCCTCGGCGATGAGCAGTCGCACAAGACTCAATTCTCGTTCGAGACTGATCATCCCGAAGTGTTCGCTTCCGAGGACCACGGCGCGACGCCGGTCGAGCTGGTGCTCGTCGGTCTCGCCAGCTGCCTCACGGCGGGTGTGGCCACGGTCGCGCAGAACCGCGGCATACAGCTGCGCTCGGTGGAGGCGAAGCTCGAAGGAAAGATGAATCTCTACGGCATCCTCGGCATCGATAGCGACGTACGCAACGGCTACGACGACATCAAGGTGACCTTCAAGATCGATGCCGACGCGTCGAAGAAGGACATCGAAGCGCTGGTCGCGCAGTCGCAGAAGCGCTCGGCCGTGTACGACATCGTGACCAATCCAACCAACGTCACAGTCGAGGTCCTCTAGCGGCAACCCGGCGCCCGCGGCGGGGCTCGCCATCGAACCGCTCACGACCGTCGTGATCGGAGCCGGTCACGCCGGCCTCGCGGTCAGCCGTGTTCTCACCGAGCACTCGATCGAGCACGTGGTGCTCGAACGGGGGGAGGTGGCGAACTCGTGGCGCTGCCAGCGATGGGATTCGCTGCGCCTGCTGACGCCGAACTGGCAGAGCCGGCTACCCGGCTATCCCTATCGTGGCAACGATCCGGACGGCTTCATGACGATGCCGGAGGTCGTCGAGCACGTCTCGGGCTTTGCTGCGGCAATCGCGGCACCGGTGCGCACGCATACGACCGTCAGCTCCGTCAGCCGCATCGACGGCGGTTATCACGTCGCCACCGATGCGGGCGAGATCCGCGGCCGCAGCGTCGTGCTGGCGAGCGGAGCCGCCAACCTTCCGCACGTGCCGAAAGTGCGCGAGGGGGTGCCGCCGCGCATCGAATGCTTCACCGCTTTCGACTATCGCAGCCCCGACAGTCTGCCTCGCGGGGGTGTGCTCGTTGTGGGCGCTTCGGCTACCGGAGTTCAGCTCGCTGACGAGATTCACCGCTCGGGGCGGCCCGTGACACTCGCAGTCGGCGAGCACGTGCGGCTGCCGCGGACCTACCGCGGCCGGGACGTGCTCTGGTGGATGGAACACTCGGGTGTCTGGAACCAGCGTTACGATGAGATCGATGACCTCGAGCGTGCCCGCGGCCTGCCATCGCCGCAGCTCATCGGCACACCCGAGCGCGCGACCCTCGATCTGAACATCCTGAGAGCTGCGGGAGTCGAGATCGTCGGGCGGCTCGCGGCCATCCGTGACGGTCGCGCGTTGTTTTCGGGAGGGCTGCGAAATCAGTTCGCGCTCGCCGACCTCAAGATGCAGCGGCTGCTCGCTACTTTCGACGAGTGGGCGCGCAACACGGCGCCGCATGTCGAAGTGGGCCCCGCGGAGCATTTCGAGCCGACACGCGCACCCGAGTCGCCGCGGTTATCGCTCGACTTGCTGCGCGGTGAGATCCGCTCGATCGTCTGGGCGACCGGATTTCGTCCCGACTATCGCTGGCTCGACGTGCCGGTCCTCGATCGCAAGGGCGAATTGCGCCACGACGGTGGGGTGGTGGTGGATGCCCCGGGAATGTACGCGATCGGCTTACCGGTCTTACGGCGGCGCAAGTCGACCTTCATCATTGGCGCGGAGGATGATGCGCGGGACATCGTCGGACATCTTGCGCATTATCTCGACAGGACTTCTTCCGGCAGCTGATCGTCCGGCGACCCTGTAGGCGCGCCGCGCGCCTCGGCATCTGCGGCCATGAGCGAGGCGACCCGAAATGGGTCGCGGTCGGCCGTGCTCCCCTGCCACGCACCAAGCATCTCAACATCCTAAGAACTCCGTAAGGATCTGGAGCCCGTCGATCCTTAACGTCACGGTCGAGGATTCAGGATAACCGACCTGACTCAGGAGACCGTCATGAACTCGAACGTCAAGCACGTGGACCGCTGGTCCCGGGCCCTCTCTGCAGCGATGTTGCTGGCTTGCACGTGGACCGTTTCCACGGCGCTTGCGGGCGAAGAGCTCCGATCGCAGACCGTGAAGTTTCAGGATCTCGACCTGAATACGCCCGAGGGGGTGCAGGCACTCTATGGTCGCATTCATGCCGCCGCCTGGAAGGTCTGCTCACGCACCAGCGACCCCATCGAGCAGCTCGGGTCAGTTGCCTGCGCCAGGAAAGCTGAGGCCAGGACAATCGAAACAGTGAACCTTCCGCAGCTCACGGCGTTCTATCGAATGAAGAACGGCGACCGCACGCAGCCGCTCAGCGCGAGTCGATAAGGGAGCACATCGAATGAATACCTCGAGCGTGTGGCGCGCGTCGGCGGCTTTTGCCGTGCTCGTCGTGGCGGGACTGACCGTGAACGTCCGGGAATCAGCCGCGGACCCCGCTCCCACCGTCGGCAGGTCGGTGAGTCACGCGGATATGCTCAACTGGCTGGCGGACGGCCAAACGGGCCTTTGGATTCAGGCAGGCAACGCCAAGTGGTTTTACGCCCGTCTCGCGAGCGTCTGTCCTGGTTTGGAATCCACTAACTGGCTCGTCTTCGAGACGGGGGCCTCGAACAGGATCGATCGAACGAGCTCCATCTTCGTGTCGGGCCAGCAACGGTGCAAGTTGCAGACCCTTATAGCGAGCGACGGACCGCCGAAGAACCGCAATGCCGGTGTGCTGATGCAGCCTCAGACCCAATGAGTGAAATCAGGCTACCCGCTGATGTGGGAGGGTCCATTCCACACGCGATCAGAGCGCCAGGGTTCAAGGACGCTCCGACTCTCTGCTCGAGAGCGTGGGTCCGAGCGCAGGAGTCGCCCGGACCCTGTTTTTTGCACGTTATTCCTTTGCGATCCCGTAAGAGTCATTGATCCAGCTTCGGGGAAGTGCTCTCATCGCCGGCCATGAGGATGCTGTTCCGTGTGCTCGCCAGCGTAAGCGCGGGCCTGCTCGCCCCGACTGCGCCCGCGTCGGGTGAGACCCACCCGACGCTTCAGATTTATTTCATCGACGTCGAAGGCGGACAGTCTACGCTCATCGTCACTCCCGAGCGTCACTCGCTTCTCATCGACACCGGATGGGCGGGCGATGGCTCAGGATTCCGGCCCGGCGACCCGCATCACGCCCGCGATGCGAACCGGATCGTTGCCGCCGCACGCGACGCGGGGATAACGCAGATCGACTACCTGCTCGTCACCCACTTCCACGTGGACCACGACGGCGGAGTCACCGAGCTCGCGCAGCTGGTGCCGATCCGGACATTCATAGACCACAGCGCCCCGAGCGATGAAGCCGACCGCGCCAGTCCCGGAACCAAGGACGCCTATGCGGCCTATCTGCGCGTACGAAGCGGGGGTGCACACCTGGAACCTCGCGCGGGCGAGCGTCTGCCGCTCGAGGACATCGAAGCGATCGTCGTCAGCTCCGCCGCTGCAACGCTCGAGGCACCAGTCGCGGATGGCGGAGCGACGAACGCGGCGTGTCCGGAGCGGGCAACGCCCGCACGCGATCAGTACGAGAATCCGCGCTCGACGGGTGTTGTTGTCCGCTACGGCAAATTCCGTTTTCTCGATGTCGGGGATCTGACCGGACAACCGCTCTTCAATCTCGTCTGCCCGAAGAACCTGATCGGGCCGGTGGACGTCTACCTGGTCGCACATCACGGTGGCCCCGATGCCGCGGTTCCGGAGACATTCGCCGCGCTCACGCCGCGAGTGGCCATCATGAACAACGGCGTCTCCAAGGGCGGTGCGCGCGTGACCTACGAGGCTCTGCATCACGTCGCGGGCCTCGAGGATGTCTGGCAACTGCACACTTCCACTGAGGCCGCCGACGCCAATTTTCCGGCGCGCGACATCGCCAATCTGGACGAAGGCAGCGCCCACTGGATCAAGCTGGTGGCGGGCGCGGACGGTTCCTTCCGCGTGCTGAATCAACGAACCGGTGAGTGGAAGAGCTACGCGCCCCGCGCGCGCTAGAGGTGTTTGCACAACAACCGGCAGGCTAAATGGAGAGCAGGGCGCTACCCTCGATCACACGTTGCTCCAGCCGCGGCCGTTCCGCTTTTCCCCAACGCTGGACGCGGTGCACGACGCGATAGCGTAAGGGTCCTCCCTCTCGCCCGCTGCTGCGCTCGATGGGTCGCGGGATGCACACGAACTCGACCTCGAGCCAGTCGCGGGTCGCATGCACGATGCTATAGCCATGCCCGCCGAAATCCAGGAACGACAGGTGCGGAGACAGATCGGGATTGCGAGCCGCGCGGGCCGCAGCGATGTCTCGGGTCCGCTGATATTCCAGGCAGGAGCGCACCCCCTGCAACATCAGCATGTTGATCGTCGGCTCAGGCTTCCTGCCCGGGGCGCCATCGAGAAGATACAGTGCGCGCAGCGGGTGATCCCGCGGCAGACGGTACTCCATGCCCTCGACGAGGGTCGGTGCCGAGAGCGAGCCGGTAACGAAAGCAACGCCCACCGGCTCGAAGGGCTTGGGCGGCAGCGATCTCGCCGCAAGCCCCGCCCAGAAAGCGTGTCGATCTCCCGCCACCGTGACGAAACCCGTGATGCCGTGAGCCTTGACGAAGTCGTAGATTTCGCCGCGCTCAAACAGGGCGTTGCCGAAATCACCCAGCGCGAGGCTTGCGTAACCCGAGCCGGGCCAGGGCTTCGAGAGCCCCTCGGGCAGATTCTGAGGATCGGCTCGAAAATCCAGCGTGCCGATGGTGTTGCCCCAGATCTTCCAGGTCGCCCTGGAAGCCGCGAGCCGCTCGAGAAACCATTGCTTCTGAACGGCGCCCAGTATCGTCTGAGGCGGCTCCCCGCGGCGGAAGTTGGCGATCTCCTGCTTGCCGTAGCGGATGCCGTCCGGCGGATGCCCGTCATCGTATGCCCGTCCAGCGTCGAGGACCTCGACGACCTCCTGCGGTACCAGCTCGGGGAAGTCCTCGGTGACGAACGCCCGGGCCTCCAGCCGGTCGACCGGGTCCTCCGAGCGATAAGAGCGCTGGTCCGTAACGATGAGGTCGACGTGCCGGCCAAAGCGGAGAGTCCGATACCCCGTGAGGCTCGCGAGTGCCGCGAGATTATTCGGCTCTTCACCCATGCCGTGCTCGTCGAAGTGCTCGACTACGGCATTCACAACGTCCGGTGGGTCGAAGTGGTCCAGTGACCGTGAGCCGGGCTTTCGTATCCGCGCGGGTTGATACTCGAACCACGCCTGATTGGCCGCGACCTTGCGTGTCTGAGCCGGACGCGTCGTGCCCTGGAACTTCTGGAAGCTCTGCCAGCCGAGCCAGCTGAACTCGTGGTTGTCCCACATGTTGACG
>Ga0182036_10001448_pt1 | contig 11126 bp, 10 predicted proteins | sample sta12Cox44000080_FD_125966 | JGI IMG/M metagenome (GOLD analysis project Ga0182036, IMG submission 125966) | Lab enrichment of tropical soil microbial communities from Luquillo Experimental Forest, Puerto Rico - statoxic.12C.oxic.44.000.080 | ecosystem: Environmental > Terrestrial > Soil >...
CACCCGCAGCTTTGCCATTATGCATGCCGCGATATATGACGCCGTAAACGCCATTGACGGGACCCATAAGCCCTACTCGGTTCGCCTTGGAGCATCTCATTTTGCTTCCCAAGAGGCGGCGGCAGCGGCAGCGGCGCACGAAGTCCTGGTAAACCTGTATCCGACCTTCCAGGCAACGCTCGACACCCAATTCCAACAGGCGCTGGCGCAACTCCCCAATAGCGGGAAGGCTGAGGGCAGCCGCATCGGACAAAAGGTCGCTGACCTTATATTGGCGCAGCGGAAGAACGACGGTTCGAATGCCCAGCCGATCCCCTATGTGTTCGGCAATGCCCCGGGAGATTACCAATCGACACCGCCGAATTTCCCCAAGCAGCCGCAGTTCACGCATTGGTCCCACGTCAGACCTTTTGCTCTGGATAGCGCAAACCAGTTTCGTCCCGGCGGCCCGCCAGCGCTGACTGCCGACAGGTACAGCGATGCTTTCGGCCAAGTCAAATCACTGGGGATCGCCGACAGCACGACTGCTACCGCGGACGAAGAACTAATCGGCCATTTTTGGAACGGGGCCATTCAGAACTACTGGAACGAGATCGCTCAGACCGCGTCATTAGGGCACAACCTGACGACCGCGGAGAACGCTCGGCTCTTTGCCCTGCTCAATCTGAGTTTCGCCGACAGCGTGATCGCCTTCTACGATGCCAAATACACGTACAATTTTTGGCGGCCAGTGACCGCGATCCGGGCTGCCGCTACGGATGGCAACCCGGAGACCGAGGCAGACCCGATTTGGCTTCCCGAGGTCGGCAACACCGCGCCAGACCCCTCCTATCCCGGTGCTCATGCGGTCATCAGCGCGACCGGGGCAGAGGTGCTGGTATCCTTTTTCCGCCAGCACCATTTCGAGTTCAGTGTGACTTCTGAGGTTATGCCGGGAGTGGAACGCTCGTTCACCAGCTTCCAGGCTGCGGCGGAGGAAGCAACGCTGAGTCGCATCTTCGCTGGTCAGCATTTCCTCTTCGACCTTACGGCCGGTCAACGGCTGGGTGACGACGTCGCCGATTTTGTCGTCGATAATTTTCTGACGTCCCTCGACCGGGATGATTAACCCAGCGGCAAATACGAGCGGGGTCAAGACACTGGCGGCGCGGGCGGAAACTCTTCCGCCCCCGACGTCACGCGACGACAATTCCCCCCCCCGGAGTGCCGGGGCCTGCCTAGACCAAGCCCGACATGCCGCCCTGATAAACCCGCTGCCGGGGCGCGTCACGCTCTTCCGCGTGACTTGCTCAGCTGAAGCCTTCGTCCATCACGCGGCGGATCTCGGTGATACTCATCCCGCTCAGACCCAGACGCGCGAGGGTGCGTGCCTCAGCCGCGAAGTCTTTCCCTGTCATGGTTCGAACGATCGCGATCAGCGCGTCAATCGCCGGTGTCGGCACCCCGGCTTCGGCGCCCAGTGCGCTCATCGGGATCAGACCGGTCGGCACGTCCTCGGTGATGAACTTGTGATCGAGGGAGCTCGGCGTTCCAGTCGCCTGGTACGGCCCGTCGGTGTTGAAGGTGAGCCGCCGGCAGGTTTCGACGAGGCTCGCTTCTCGCACACCATAGACGCGATCGAACCAGTCCTCCAAAGTCGGAACAACTGCGCCCAACGCCGCGGCGACCGCCACTCGCTCGCGATTGATGGCCTGGTACAGGTGGGCGACTGCCGGCGTCACACCATCCGCATAGAACTTGTAGCTCTCGCCGCCCTCGATCCGCGCGGCATTGGCGACGCAGTTTGCCACATGCAGCATTGCATTGGCATTGGTGAACCCGGTGTAGAATACGTTTGGCGCTGCCACGGCCTGAGGAAAAAGCGGCGACAGGCGTTGGTGGACCGTCGCAATCCGATTGCCCGGGAATGCGGCAATCTGCAACCAGCGCTTGGCGACGATCGGACGGATTCGGGTCGGCGAGAGTCGGCGGCACGAATACGGATAGTTGTCCATCTCGGCAACCGCGACATCGGCACGGCAGCCGGCCTCGTCGAGAGCTCGCCGCACGATCAGCGATCCTCCGGTGTTGCCCTGGATCAGCAGGATCACTTGGCCGTCGCGCAAAACGGGTACCAGCGATCGCGCTACTGTCGCCTGTGCATTGCCGCCGGTCACGATAATGACGATATCGGCACCGTCGACAGCCGATCGCAGATCGGTCGTCGCGCGCTCGACAGCGGCGAACCTGTCCCTCTCGCCCTCAACATCGATGCCGCCGAAGGCTCTGATGTCGGCAAGCCTTGCATCGTCGATGTCGTGCAGCCGCAACTTGTACCCGGCGATCCCCAGTTCGGCCGCAAGATAAATTCCACCAATTCCGGCGCCGACGATCGCGGCCGTTTCGACCGCAGTGTTGTCCGCCACGATTGTCTCCTTCCCAGAGCTGCGCCAACCACCAAGGTAATCCGTCTGTCCCGCGCTGAACAGTCACGGTTGACATCAAATAGGGCAAGCCGTATCCGAGCGTACGCTAGAGATGATCAGATTGCGCGGAAAAGCCCGCCGGTTTGTCGCCAGATCGTGGGCCCTGTCGTGGTTCTACTACAGGTTGCACGGACTGACGCTGGCCGGTCGGCCGGGGGACCAGGTCTGGTACTTCGCTTACGGCGCCAACATGCACGACCGTGCCTTTCGCGAGCGGCGCCGCATGAGGCCGGTCGAGCAGCGCGTCGGACGCATTCTTGACTATCGCCTCCGCTTCAACCTCGAAGGCCGGCCGAAGGGTCGCGCGGCGCCGGCCAACTTATCGCCCGAGGCGGAGGCCGAAGTCTGGGGCGTATTGTATAAGGTCACGTGCCGCGATCTGCTCCGCCTCGATTCGACCGAGGGCGTTCCCGGACGCGGCTACCGGCCCCAATGGTTCGAGGCCGAGGACCGTGACGGCCGCAAGCTTCCTGCCGTCGCCTATATCGCCCCCGGCAATGAAATCGATGGCACCCCGTCGCTACGCTACCTGACCTTGTTGCGCGAAGGGGCGCGTGCAAATGGACTCCCGGGACATTGGCTGCAGTTCCTCGACAGCGTCAAGCATGCGAAATCAGCGGACGCCACAGGATGATCCCCTTTTCCGACGAAGCCTGGCAGCGCACGGCGCGACTGCGCGAAGCGATCCATCGGCTTCCGTTCAACACCGAGCTAGCCGCCGGCTCCCTCGCTCGGGATCGTTTCCAGGGCTACATTATTCAGGATTCACTCTATCTCGGCCGCTTCTCGCGCGCTCTTGCGATCGCGGCAGCCAAGGCTCCCGATATTGGCACTATGCAGTCATTTGCCCAGTCGGCACTCAGCGCCGTCGCGGTCGAGCAGGCTCTGCACGGGCGATTTTTGCGCGAGTTCGGGATCGACCCCGCGGGGATCAGCGAGGCCGAAATTTCACCGGATTGCCTGGCCTATACCAGCTACCTGCTCGCTGCAGCCTACCACGAACCTTGGGAGGTTCTGGTTGCTGCACTGCTGCCGTGCTTTCGCCTCTATTGGGATGTCGGGTGCACGATTGCGCAGACGGCAGCACCCGATAACTCCTATCGGGCATGGATAGACACTTACGCCGACGACCGCTTTGGCAACGCGGTGCAGACCGCCGTTGCAATCGGCGATCGGGCCGGCGCCGCTGTTACTGAGGTGACTCGTGCGGCGATGCTCGCGGCCTTCGTGCGCGCTTGCCAATACGAATGGCTGTTCTGGGACGGGGCCTACCGGCGGCGTCGCTGGCCCTCCGTCGACTGACGGCGCGATTTCCTGGTCGCTGACGGGCTCGCAGCGGAACCCTTCGCCCGATCCGGAAAACAGCACCGGGCCGCGAATTCGGCGATCGGAAAGAAACCTGTTGAACCGGCTGCTGGAAAGTACTTGGTTAATCAATTCCTCCACCAGGATAGAGGGGGAGGCACGCATGGTTCGGACGCTGCGCAACGTCGGCGGTGGGCTCATCGCCTCTCTGTTGTTGTTGGCCTCGGCATTTTCAAACGGGGCACTCATTTTTACCGGCCCGCTGCAGCCCTTTCTTGGTCAGGGCGTGGCGGCCGCGCTGATCACCACGGCTGTTACCACTATCTTCGTCGCTTTGACCAGCAACTTTCCGTCGGCGATTGCGGGGCCCCTTGGCAACACGGCCGCTCTGCTGGCCGCCGTGATGGTCACCTTGGCGCCAGTGTTGTCTGCAATGCCGCCAGCCCAGGCGTTGGCGCTGGCGATCGCCGGCCTGGGGGGTGCAGCGCTGTTGACGGGGTTAGCGCTCTTCGCACTGGGCTGGAGACGGCTGGGCAAATTGATTCGCTTTGTTCCTTATCCGGTGGTCGCCGGGTTCCTAGCCGCCACCGGGTGGCTGATCGTGTCGGGCGCGATCCGCATGGCTACCGGCGTACCGATCTCACGCGCGACCCTGCTGTCCTTTGCCGCGCCGCCTACGGCTTTGCTGTTGGGAACCACCGTGCTGTGGGCGGCTACGCTGTGGCTGCTCACTGCGCGTTTTAAGGGTCCACTGACCTTGCCGTTGGCTTTGGTGGCCGCAACCCTCTTGGTTCACGGCGTCTTCGCCGGCCTCCACCTGCCGGAGCAGGTGGTGCGGCAGTCCGGACTAATGTTCTTGGTGCCCGCGAACAGTCATCCGGTGATCCCGTTGATTACCGGCGAATATTTCCGCGCCGATTGGCGCGCCTTATGGCCGGTTGCCGGCGACCTGGGTGCTGTGGCGGTGATGGCGATTCTCGGCGTACTGCTCAATTCGACGGTCATCGAGCTGGCCACCGGAGTCGAAGCGGATATCGACCGGGAACTCAGGATGCAGGGGCTCGCCAATGTCGCTTCGGCACTGGCCGGGGGTTTCGTCGGCACCGTTCACGTCACCGGTACGTTGATCAATCGAGCGGCGGGAGGGACCGGCCGACTGTCCGGGGTGGTGGCTGGACTAGTCGCCCTGGCTGTGCTGATCGGCGGCGGACAAGTGGTGGGTTATGTGCCCCGCTTCGTCCTGGGGGGTTTGCTGGTCCAGCTCGGAGCCCGATTCATTTGGGATTGGGGCCTCCGCAGCCGCCGCAGCCTCCCGTTGCGCGATTGGCTCGTCGTCCTCACCATCGTCCTGATCGCGGCCGAGCGCGGGTTTCTCGAGGCGCTGCTGTTCGGCGTCCTCGCCGGCTGCGTGATCTTCGCGGTGGATGTCAGCCGGATCCGGGTAATCCGCCACCAGTTCGGCCTCGACGAGCGAACCTCCTCGGTCATCCGCTCGACGGAGGAGAGCGCATTGTTGGCGGAGCATGGCGGGCAGGCCCAGGTCCTGGAGCTTTCCGGATATCTATTCTTCGGATCTGCCTACTCAGTTCAGGAACGCGTGACGGGGCTGGTTACGGGGAGCAAGCCGAGGGAAGTGATCTTCGATTTCTCGGGGGTCACCGGTATGGATTCATCGGCCGGAGCCTGCTTCGCGAAAATCCGCGACATGTTGCGCAAAAATGGCTCCCGTCAGGTCATGGCCGCCTTATCGCCGTCGGCGGCGAACATCCTCAGCGCTAGCTCCGGTCTCGGCGACGGCGTCGGGCGCCATGAAAATCTCGACAAGGCTCTGGAGGAAGCCGAGGAAGCGCTGTTAGCGGCCTATGCCGAGTCCTGCGGCAGCCGGCAATCGCTGGTCGCTTGGCTCGAAGAGGCGCTTGGCTCGCGTGACTTCGCCGAAGAACTTTGCGCTCACCTGACGCCGGCACCGCGCGATGCCGACTCCTACCTTTGCCGGCAGGGCGATCCAACCGACAGTCTGATCTTTGTCGAACGGGGGCCCGTTACGGTCATCTTAGAAAGGCCGGGACTGTCACCGCTCCGCGTGCGGGTGTTCGGAGCCCACACGCTGGTCGGCGAGATCGGCTTTTTTCTGGACGTGCCGCGTTCCGCAAGCCTGGCCGCCGCTCCCGATGCCGTCGCGTGGGCGCTCCGCCGCGGCGAATTCGAAGATTTGAAGAAGACGCGACCCGAGAACCTTTCGGCGCTCTTCATTTACATCATTCGATTGCAATCCGAGCGTCTCACCTTCGCCAACCGCCAGATCGTCGCGCTTCAGCGCTGAGGCGGCGGCGAGCTGCGCCAACCAAATCCGGCCATGACGGCCAGGTTGCGCAGCTCGACGAATCGGCGCTAACGGTCACCAGGTTCGCAACGGAAACCGTCGCCCCAGCGTCTGATGTAGCCGACCGATGGCGAGGGGAAGTGCATCGTGCAGCACAGGGTGCTGGTATCGCAGTAACGTTCGAGGAAGGCGCGGCGCGTAGCCGAAGCCTGCTTCTGGTCGTAGTCGACCCGCATTACAAGATCCGGATAACGCGCCTGGATCGGCGAGTGGATCAGGTCGCCGGTGAACACTGCCTGGTCGCCGCCGCGCCCGGCGCAGACAGCAAAATGATCGGGGGTGTGGCCGGGGGTGGGGGTCAGCCGGATGTGGTCGTCGACGGCATAATCGCTGGTGACGAGTTCTGCCTTTTTCGCGTCGATGATCGGCAGAACGCTATCTCTCATCGGGTCAAGGGGGGTCTCGCGATGGACGCCGTCCCAATATTCGTATTCTTTTTTCGAGAACAGATATTTGGCATTGGGAAAGGTCGGGACCCAGCGGCCATTCTCCAGTCGCGTATTCCAGCCGACGTGGTCGCCGTGCAGATGCGTGCACATGACGATGTCGATATCGTCGACCGTAACACCGGCCGCCTTCAGTGCCTGCATCCAGTTGCTGTCGCTCTTGCGGTGCCAGCTCGGGCGGTGCGGGAAAGACTTGTCGTTGCCGATGCAGGCATCGACCAGGATCGTGTGGTGCGGCGTCTTGACGACGTAGGACTGGAAGCACAGCACCGCCATGCCGGCCCGGTCGAGCGCTGCCGGCTCCATCCACGACCGGTTCTCGTCCAGCAATTCCTTGCTGAGGCTCGGCAGGAATTCGAGGATCGGCGTGAAGCCCGCCTCCTGCTCAATGATCCGATGGATTGTCATGTCATTGACGCCAAAGCTCATGCGCATCGTCTCGGCCCTCATCAAAGAATGTTTATTATCCTCGGGTTCGATGGTAGCTCCCCCTTCGCTGCGGGACAAACATGTTAGATCATCGCGGTCGCCCCCACGGTACGGGTAGGGGGCTGATCATCGCCGCCCCGGCCTCGGGAAGCGGCAAGACTCTGGTGACGGCCGGCCTGTTGCGCCACGTGCGAGGGCTCGGCGTCAACGTCGTCGCGGCCAAGGCGGGACCCGATTTCATCGACCCGACCTTTCACACCTCGGCGAGCGGCAGGCCTTGTCCTAACCTTGATGTTTGGGCGATGCGGAGCGCGACGCTCGCGGGGCTCGTTGGCGAGCTCGAGGGTTCGGCCGAGCTGGTCTTGTGCGAAGGCGTGATGGGCTTGTTCGATGGGACCGGAGCGGAGGGTGAAGCCGGTTCGACTGCCGAGCTCGCGTGCCTAACCGGCTGGCCGGTCGTGCTGATCGTCGATGCGCATGGCCAAGGCGCTTCGGTCGCGGCGTTGTTGCGCGGGTTTGCCAGACACGAGCCGGCCGCCCCGATTGTCGGCGCAATCTTTAACCGTGTCGCGGGCGCACGCCATCACGCCGTCCTCGAAGCAGCCGTGAGGCGCCACCTGCCCGATCTGGTCTGTCTCGGTGCGCTGCCCTCGGATCCCGCCTTGATCCTTCCATCGCGCCATCTCGGCCTGATACCTGCATCCGAGTCGAGAGATACCGAGCGGGTGATCGATTGCGCCGGCGGGTTGATCGGGGCGAATCTCGATGTTGCTCGGCTATTGAGCCTGGCGCGATCATCGACGCTCGATGATACACCGCCGACCCCCAGCATTCCGCCACTAGGGGGGCGCATAGCCGTGGCGCGCGACGATGCGTTCTGCTTTGCCTATCCGGCGCTGATCGACGGCTGGCGGCGCGAGGGCGCTGAACTTAGCTTCTTCTCACCTCTCGCGAATGAGCCGCCCGATGCGGCCGCGGATGCCGTCTATCTGCCGGGTGGTTATCCGGAGCTTTGGGCAGGTCGGCTCGCCGACGCGGAAGCCTTTGCCGCTGGCCTGCGCCGCGCCGCGGCCGACAGAAAACTCGTCTACGGCGAATGCGGCGGCTACATGGTGCTCGGCGAATATTTGATCGACGCCGAGGGGCGCAGACAGCGGATGGCGGGACTGTTGCCGCTGGCGACAAGCTTCGCCGACCGATGGCTTCATCTTGGCTATCGCTGTGCGACCGTGCTCGCCGACGGGCCGCTCGGGGCAGCCGGCAGCCACTTTCGCGGGCACGAATTTCATTATGCGACGGTCGTCTATCACAGCACAGACGAGCCGCTGCTGTCGGTGATGGATGCGGACGGAAGAGATCTGGGCCCCTGTGGGCTCCGCCGGGGCTCGGTTTTAGGATCCTTCATCCACTTGGTCGATTGCCGCGACGAATGATAGGCGGACGACCCGGCTCACTCGATCCGGATTTGGATCTCGTTATCGACAACCCGCACTTCGTACGTCTTCAAATCCTCAGTCGCCGGCGGATCGAGCACCTTTCCGGTGCGAATGTCAAATCGCGCGGCATGCAACGGGCACTCGATCACCTCGCCGTCGAGCCAGCCGTCGGACAGGCATGCGTAGGCGTGAGTGCAAATATTATCCGTTGCATAGATTCGGTCATCGGCGCCGTAGAGCGCGATCGAACGGCCCGCAACCTCCACACCGAGAGCCTCGCCTTCGGCCAAATCGGCGCGTCCGGCTGCTCGCACCCAGCCCGCGTCGTGCCCATTCATCGGCTCGCCCTTGGCCTTCAGGGACGCGCGACGATGCGCGGCGGGCGCGATAGAAAGGCCGGAAGATGATCGCCGAACCCAACGACCTTGGAACCTTCGCGTTCCCGTCGCCCCGCTCGATGAACTTGGCCCGCGCTCGGAAACGCTGTCACATTCGATCCGGCCGCGTTTGGCACCGGCTTATCGATTGCGTTTGGTCGGATATCCCGGCGCGGCGGGCGAGCCGCGGCTGGCGCCGGAAGGCGACCGGCATCGCGTGTGCGGGTGGGCTGGCGATCATCGGTCCGAGTGGTGCGGCGCCCGACGCGCCTTGGCCGCTCATCATATTCGAGTTCGGCGTCGTCGATCCCGGGAATGACGGTCAACGGGATCTCCTTACCGATCAGCTTGACAATCGCGGCGACGGATCTGCCGTCCTCTGGTGCCGCCAACATGAAGGACCGGCCGGTCCGTCCGGCGCGCCCGGTGCGGCCGATGCGGTGGACATAGTCCTCCGCGTGGCCCGGCACGTCGAAGCAGAAAACGTGGCTCATACCTTGGATATCCAGTCCGCGCGCTGCGACATCGCTGGCGACCAGCAGCCGGATCTCACCCTTGCGGAAGCGCTCCAACGTCTCTGTCCGTTTCGGCTGCGGCATGTCGCCGTGTAACGCCGCGGCGTCGAAGCCATGTCTGGAGAGCGAGCGGAACAGGATGTCGACGTCGCGCTTCCGATTGCAAAAGATAAGTGCGTTCTTGACGTCTTCAGATCGAAGCAGACGGCGCAAAGCTTCGCGCTTGTCTTCGGGGGGGATTACCGCGAGGGATTGCACGACGGTGGCGGCGGGTGAAGCGGGCGGAGCTACCGCAATCTCCACCGGGTTGCGGAGGAACGCGTCGGCCAGCTTGCGAATCTCCACCGGCATCGTGGCCGAGAAAAACAGCGTGTGCCGAGGCTCCGGCAGAAGGCCGACGATGCGCTCGACATCGGGGATGAACCCCATGTCGAGCATCCGGTCCGCCTCATCGATCACCAGGGTGCGTGCGTCCGACAACAGGATCTTGCCGCGGCCGTACAGGTCGAGAAGACGCCCCGGGGTAGCGATCAACACGTCGACACCGCGATCGAGTTTGCGCTCTTGATCAACAAAGCTTTCGCCGCCGATCAGCAGCGCCATCGTCAGCCGATGATACTTGCCGTATAGCTCGAAGGAAGCCGCCACCTGGGTCGCAAGCTCGCGTGTCGGCTCGAGGATTAGCGAGCGCGGCATCCGCGCTCGCGCGCGTCCGGCCGCCAGGTTATCGATCATCGGCAGCACAAAGCTCGCCGTTTTGCCGGTTCCGGTCTGCGCACAACCGAGGACATCCCGACCGCGTTGAACGTGGGGAATCGCTTGTTCTTGGATCGGAGTGGGGATTGTGTAGCCGGCGTCGGACACTGCCCGAAGAACTTCGGGCGACAAACCAAGTTCTGAAAAACCCATCGAAAAGTTGTAGCCTTTTTGTAACAATTACCGATGTTGTAGCTTATACCCTATTTGGGTTCGACACAGGAAATGTCAAACATTTTTTGGGTATGAGTATGCTCGTCGAACAGGACAAATCTCGTTACCAGAGAAGAAGGCATAGATCAGAAACGAGCGTCAACGACGGCGATATTGGGGACGAGGCGTCATTGGCGGTGCCACGCGTTCGTCTTTGTGGCGAAAGTTGATCCGGCCCTTGGTCAGGTCGTAGGGCGTCATTTCCACGGTGACTCGATCGCCGGCGAGGATCCGGATGCGGTTCTTCTTCATCCTACCGGACGAATAGGCAAGAGTTTCGTGCCCATTGTCGAGCTTTACTCGAAAGCGGGCGTCGGGGAGCAGCTCCTGTACGGTGCCATCAAACTCGATCAGGTCTTCCTTGGCCAAACAGATCTCCTCGACAAAGGGACGGGGGCGCCGCGGCGCCCCCGTGTAACATTCCGCCCTCTCCTCAGACCGGGCGCAAATTCACCGCAGAAACGCGGCCGCGCTGACCTTGCTCGAGCTCATAGCTTAGCTTTTGGCCCTCACGCAGGTTATCCATCCCCGCGCGTTCGACGGCGGAGATGTGAACGAAGACATCAGCGCCGGGAGTTTCGGGCTGGATGAACCCGTAACCCTTTTGCGCATTAAACCATTTGACCGTACCGGTCGCCATTAGCAAGACTCCAAGTAGTATCTAGGCCGCCGCGCGAGCGCGACGCATCGGACATCGATTGGCTCGGGAGACACGGTCGGACGATTGCAAACGCCCGCAGGCCGGGAAGCCGAATTCAAACGGGTCGACGCGTGTTAGTTAAGCGGCGTCGCCGATCTGCG
>Ga0182036_10001449_pt1 | contig 11126 bp, 13 predicted proteins | sample sta12Cox44000080_FD_125966 | JGI IMG/M metagenome (GOLD analysis project Ga0182036, IMG submission 125966) | Lab enrichment of tropical soil microbial communities from Luquillo Experimental Forest, Puerto Rico - statoxic.12C.oxic.44.000.080 | ecosystem: Environmental > Terrestrial > Soil >...
CTTGATCGGCTATGTGGACCGGTTTTCGGCGCGGCCGCGCGAGCGGATCGCGGTGAAGGTGTCCAGCCGGCTCACCGAGCCGTATCGGGCGGATCTGGTGCGGATCATTCATGGCGACGCCAATCCGGCCGGCCCCGGCCTCAAATTCGAAGAGGTAGAGGCCACGTTTGCCGGAACCTATTCGTCGCGGTTTCAGCCAGCGCACTCCGGCTCATGCGCGATTGTCACGCGGGACAACGCGATCGCCTTGCCCGACCCGTGCACGATTGTCGTGCGGGTGCAGCCGTGGCTGCCTGATGCCCGCCGGCAGACCGTATTGGCGATCGCAGGCGGGCCGACACTGTGGGTTACGGCCGAGGGCGCGGGTCTGACGCTCGGCGCGCGCGAATTGCGTGTCGCGGCGCCGATGCTGAAGCGGCGCTGGTACGAATTGCGGGTCATCGCCGAGGCGGGGCGGGTCCGCCTACGGCAGACCGCCTTGCAACGCAGCTGGGGCGCGACCGACTCCGCTACGCGATAAATCTTCATCCTTTCCGTCCCGTTTAGATGTAGTTGCCGAAGTATTCTCCGATGATTTCCATAGTTGGTGATAAGTACCTCTAGGTAGAACAGCTCCACACCTACTAACGGCCCCCTCAGCCCTGGTTACGAATGGCAACTTCTCACCCGGTGAGACCAGCGACTGGCTGTGGGCAATGGCCGGAATCTGGGATGGACTGGCATTGCTATCGGGTGGAAAGCTGTCATTCTCCCCCGCCATTGGTTGGCCGAGATATACCAGGTGCGGACGTTCACCTGGATTTCCCCAAACCGCCCGACATTCAATGGACAAAGGCTCCTGACCGCGTCACTCAAATCCGAATTCCTTCACGCCGCGATCAGCTGCTCCGCTGCCGCGCGCGCTCTCGCCGCGCCGCCGCCGTCCCCAAGCCGGTTGAGCGCCTGGGCGTAGTGTCGCCAGCCCCAGGCGTTGCGCGGCCGGCGATTGAGGCGCGTGGCGAGCAGTATTTTTGCCTGGTCGATACGCCCGGCACGCAACGCAGAGTCGATCAGCATCTCTTCGAATAGGTCGCGCTGCGCATGGCTACCGCCGATCCGTCGGATTATGTCCCGGACCGCGAGCAGCTGGTCGATTGCGGACTGATAGTCCCTGCGGCGATGAGCGAGCACAGCCTGCGCCAGCGCCAGGCCTGGCTTGCGTGCCACGGTCGCCTCGGTGTCGCCGCCGTTCGCAGCGTAGCTTGCCATGCTATCGACCATGCGCGCTGCATTGTTCGCCCGCCCGGCGGCCGCTAGCGCCATCAGGTAGTGCACATCACCAAAGACCAGCAAATGATCGTCGAGATGCCCTTGCGCTTGGTCCGCCAGCTCCTCCCAGCGATGCCCGACGTCAATACCCGCCTGCTCGAGCCGCCAGAGCAGTGCCACTGCATTCGAGATGTCGAGCAGGTCATCGGTCGATTCCGGCCGTACTTCGCGGTCGTAAAGGTCGAGGACTCGATCGACGGCGCCAAGCTCGATCAGGAAGAGACAACGATGCCAGAATGCGTGATAGGCGAAGTTATTACACTCGCTCCAGTGGCTTCGAAGGCTGTCAACCCAGGCGACACCCTCACGCGGCCGGCCCGTCATCTCAAAGACATGCACGACGGCATGGGCGGCCCAGATATCGGCGGGGTTGCACTCGACCGCCTCCCGCCCGATGCGCTCCGCTGCGCCGTAATCGCCGGTTTCCTCCAAAGCGAAGGCATAGCAGCCAAGAACAAAGCCGTAGCCCGGGACGCCTGCGTCCCAGGCAGCGAGAGCGCCCGCCAAGACGTCGCGCATCCGTTCGCTATCTCCAGTATAGAACCGGCCGTACTGCGCCAGCTTGAGTGCCAGCACGTCGCACGGATGATCGGCGGTAATCGACTCCCAGCGCACAGTGGCACCCCCGAAATCGCCGGCAACCCAAGCCGCGAGTGCCGCCACATGCGCTGCCTCGCGCCCAGTTATGTCCGCCGCGCGCCGCGCCGCCTGCGCCGCCTCTAGCGAGCGCTGCGCGCGTGATACCATCGCTCGCTGTCCAAAGAGCATCATGAAATAGCCGCGCAAGCACTGTCCCAGCACAGAACCCGGCTCAGCCGCGAGCGCAGCCTTGAGCCGCTCGCCAGTGTCCTTCCGGAACCCCAGATAGGCGTCCACGGCCTGGTCAAGAAGGGCTACCGGCGTTGCGCCGGAAGCGGTGATGGCATTACCACGCACATCCCTGACTAACATTTGCTCCTCCGCTTCGCTTGCCTTCCGTGCATGAACTGCGCCGTATTGCCCTTGTAATCGTGCGCGGATAAACCAGCGTTTCATCCCGCAGCTTCAACAGACGGCCAAAGAGTGACCCATATTGCGCGCGAGGGTCGCCGTTCTGGAAATCCGTGCGCCCGGTGCCGCCAATCAACAGGGTATCGCCGGTGAATACGCGATCACCACAAAAGAAGCTGTAGGAATCATCAGTGTGCCCCGGTGTTTAGATAACATCGAGCGTCAGACCCTCTATTAGGATTCGGTCGTCGTCGGCGACGCGGGTGGAAACCACATCCACATTGCTCTGCTCGCCCATCACTGTGATGCAATGCGTGCGATCGCTCAGGGCGCCGAGGCCGATGATGTGATCGGCGCGAAGATGTGTATCCACGGCCTTCACCAGATCGAGTTCGAGTTCGTGCATCAAGCGCCGATAATGACCCACGTTCTCCGATACCGGATCGATGATCGGCGCTTCCCCGCCGCGGCGGCTGGCCAGGAGGTAGGAGTAGGTACTCGATACAGGCTCAAACAACTGACGAAAGATCATGTTTACCTCCACTGGCCGCGCGGTCTGGTTTGGCATGCGGCGTCGAGCGTTCCGGACGACGCGCCGATTGCACGACGCGCCGTCCGGGCCGGTGAAGCTACTCACACGCCCGGCTGCGGCACGATGCGTAGATAAGGCCGGGGCGCCCTCCAGCCTTTCGAATACAGCTTCTCAGCTTCCTCGTCGGAGACCGAACCGGCGATGATGACATCCTCGCCGGGCTTCCAATTGACCGGCGTTGCGACCTTGTGCTTCGCCGTCAGCTGTAGCGAATCGAGCACGCGCAGCACCTCGTCAAAGTTCCGCCCAGTGGTCATGGGATAGACCAGGATCAGTTTGATCTTCTTATCGGGGCCGATGACAAAGACATTGCGCACCGTCTGGTTGTCGACCGGAGTCCGCTTGGCGGCGTCACCCGAAGCACTGGCTGGCAGCATGTTGTAAAGCTTGGAGACCTTGAGTTCGGGATCGCCGATGATCGGATAGTTAGGCGCCGTGCCCTGTGTTTCCGCGATGTCGTTCGCCCATTTGCCGTGGTCTTGCGTCGCGTCGACGCTGAGTCCAATGATCTTGGTGTGGCGCTTGTCGAACTCGGGCTTGATCCGAGCCATGTAGCCGAGCTCGGTGGTGCACACCGGGGTGAAGTCTTTGGGATGCGAGAACAGCACAGCCCAGGAATCGCCGATCCAGTCATGGAGGCGGATGCGGCCTTCGGTTGTGTCGGCCTCGAAGTCGGGAGCAACGTCATTGATTTGTAGTGACATCTCCTGTTCCTTTCGTCGTGAGATTGATGCGATCGAATCGAAGCGGTCCCGCGCAAACTTGGTGTTCTGGTTCTCCACCCTCTCGATGTGCGTTTACCGCTGGTGCGAAGGCGATATGGCGTTGCCGATGCCGCCGATCCAATGCATAATTGGCCAGAATATAGATGTTCTGGCGGCATAGGTGTGGGCCATGGACCTCAAGCGGCTACGCACATTTGTTGTGGTGGCCGAACAGGGCACGGTATCCGGTGCGGCAGAGACGCTGCGTATCACGCAGCCAGCCCTGTCCCGCCAGCTACAGGACCTGCAAGCGGAGTTTGGTGTTCCGCTGTTCGATCAGGTTGGCAGGCGGCTGCGGCTGACTGCGGAGGGTGCCGAATTGGTATCCACGTGCCGCGCCCTCCTCACGCAGGCGGATAACGTGCTGGAGCATGCGCGTTCGCTCGCCCAGGGCGATCGTGGAGAACTGAGCGTCGGCGCGACGCCGCATACGATTGCAAGCGTGTTTCCGAGATTTCTGCGGCAGTTCGCAACGAGCTATCCGCGCGTGCGCGTGAGGACGGTGGAGGCCGGAGCGGTTGATCAGCTGGAGTTGTTGCGGCGTGGCGATCTGCACGCGGCGGTCGGCTTGCTAGAGGGAACCGAAGCGGAATTCGTCGCCTACCCCCTGCCTCCGGTCAGACTTCTGATAGCCTACAATCCCGCCTGCGGCCTCTTGTTCGCGACGACAGTGGAAGTCCGCGAGCTAGTCGATGTGCCCTTGCTTCTTCTTGTGCAGGGATTTGGCACGCGGAAGTCGTTCGACGCGGCGTGCCGTCTAGAACGAGTGGTCCCCAATATTTTCATGGAAAGCACGGCGCCGGAGACGCTTCTGGCTCTCGCGCGTGAAAGCCACGGCGCGGCAGTTGTCCCGTCGACCGCTCAGATCGACCCGAGATCACTGCGGCTGGCGACCGTATTCTTCCGCGGAAGCCCGCTAACGACGGACATCGCTGTGCTTTGGAGCGGTGCGCGCCGGCTGCCGCGTTACGCAGAAGCGTTCAGCGTGATGTTGGCTGCGCATATGTGCGCGGTGGTTCCTCAATTTGGGGATGGATCGCCGATACGAAAGCGAATGAAACGAGTTGCCATCTAAAAATCTCTGCTACCCGGTGCTGCCACGGTCCCTAATCGTACAACAGCCGGAAAGCTAAATTCTGATGCGCTATTCGACCGTTGTAACCGTGTACGCTCTATTGTCGGCAACATCCGCCTTTGCTGCTGGTGGCGGTGCAATCGCGTGGGATCGAGAGACCGGGAAATACGGTGCAAGCTGGAACCAACCGACGCCAAAACGGGCGGTGGAAGCGGCAATCGGTCAATGTGGAGCCAGCGGTTGCAAGGTCGTGTTAAAGGTTCGCCCAATGATGTGTGGTGCGTTGGCGATATCCGGGGACGACAAAAAAGCCGGTGCCGCTGTGCGGAGAGATCTCGATACTGCCCGTGTTGCGGCCCTCACATCTTGCCAGAAGAATAAGGGAGCCACTGACTGCGCCGTCAAAACGGCTGATTGTAATAAGTAAAAATGGAGCCTCTCAGCAATGCCGGTCAAGGATCGTGATCGACTACCCACGCGGCTCGGGAAGTTCGTCTCGGATCAGGGCTGGCATACGGTAGATTGAAACAGTCACCGCGCGAATTTTGCCTTTCCAATCTCGTAAACCCGCCGTGATGTGGCATTGGTGAAAGCTTCGCTCCGTTCGGTCGTTAAGCATGCGAGGTGCGTCGCGAAAGCCTTTGGACGTAGTACCACGGAAAAGGGGAGCGGTTTATTATATAACCGAACTCGTCGGCGATGGTGGTTCCAGGCGCGTCGGTTGTTGCAACTCTCGTCTCCTACAATCAATCAATTCTGAAAGCATCATGGCAGGGCGGCGCTCCTTGATCTCACGCAGCACCTCCCATGTATCTGCCGGGATCTGGTTAACTAGTGCCGAGATTGTTTGATAAATTACCATTCTCAAATCCTCCCTTTTCAAGATACCAGAAACGGTGTTCTATCCAAAATGGAAGCCTCAGAAGAAATTCATTAACCATAATTTGCGGTGAGCGAATTGGTTGCGACGCAGGCGTCACTGCTGTTTGTCCCTGGTCAATCTCTTTTCAGAATGAATGTCGTTCGCACAAGGTGTATTGTTGCGGCGGCGAGTCCTGCCGGACGCTCGCCTTAATCTCGCAGTCCGGCTTGGCAAAGTCTCCCTGTTGCGGGTTTGCCACCCGCATTCCTTGCCGGTGTCGGACAGGGTTCGGCACCGGCTTTCTTTAGGAAAGTTTGTCAATTGTAGACATCGGGTGTTGGTAGGGCTGGGACAATACGTGCGACCACGTATTGTGCGCGTACGTCGAAACAGTTGACCTGTTCTGTCCACTCAGCAATCAGCTAGAGGCATTAGGATGCCGTACCAGTGCAGCGTGATGAATGCCAATGCCGGATTGGCCGCTGGTCGGTTCTCGAATGTGATTTTAGGCGAAATCTTCGAGTGTGAACTACCCCACACTTCGCCAGCCGCCTCCTGACCATGAGAGAAAAATCGCCAGTGAACTCGGCAAGCCCGACGATTCGGGGCGGGCGAGCGGAATAAACGCACGCCTCGTTGGTCTACCTCATGCCGGGATATAACTCTATGCAAGGGGAAGAGACAAATGCCAACGCCACTTGAGAAAGCTCGCGAATTCCTAGAGAAGCTGGAAGCTGATCGACGGAATGCCCTCCAAGTCAGTGAGCAAAAAGCTGAGGAGGCCATGCTGATCAAAGCTCGGCAAGAGGGGTTTCAAGCGGCGATTGAAATGTTGGGCATCACAACTTCTGTTGGCGACGCCCGAGCATCAGACGCGAAGGCACCAGCCGGACAACGGATGCGTCGGCCCATACGCCAAATAATCTTGCGTGAATTGTCGTTTTCCGGTCAGGCAATGACCACAACCCAGATTGCCAAAGCCATCGATTACAACCTCACTCGGACGAAGACGGCTCTCAGCCGCATGGAAGCGACCGGCCAGCTAATTCAGAATGGACCGGATCGATGGACGATTGCCATCGGCGCGATGGCTCAACTGAATGAGCACGCGATTACCCGTGGCAACGGCAAGTCCCTTTAGATGACAACTGCGAGTAACAGGAATTAGGCTCAATCGCGAGCACTCGGCTGTGACCGGGAAACCCAGAAATCGCGGACGAATCCAACCAGGGTTGGGGTTAAGTGTGTTAACCGGTGGCCGCTCTGAGGTTTCTGAGAGAAGATCACTTTGATTGGTATGCAACCTTTAGTATAGTCGACATCGGCAACTAATTTCCAGACCCACAGCGGCAGCGGAAGATCAGCGCCGCATAAAGAGCCGACAGCGCGACGACCGAGACCTCGACGGCGAGGAAGACCGAGATCAGCGGCGACAGAGATCTAACCAAATCAGACACGAAACTGATGATCAATCGCAAGGTCACCTGGGAACCCGAGTGGAACGCGTTCATGACGGTCTCGGCGTATCACTCCAACTGACAACGGCGCTCGATTGCCGAACCTCGCTCTTTTGGACTCGTCTCGCCGACGCTATACTGGCAGATAATGTGGTCCTGAATAGGTCTGAAGACCTCGCTAAAGGAGGCCATGATGAGCTACTTTCCTGGGATGCAAAAAGGGAATCTCGATTCCGCTAAATCCGACGTGCATGGCAAGATCAAAAAGGAGACGGTCGCCCTCCAAGGGGTCTCCGTGACACGTGTAACTTTCGATACCGGCGCGAAATGGTCAAACGATCTAAAGAGTTACGCAGGGACCAATAGCTGTGAACTTCCACACGTTGCCCTAGTACTTTCTGGAACGCTCCGGGTCGTCATGGACGATGGCTCGCAACAAGACTTCTCAAAGAACGATGTCATGTTGCTGCCACCGGGTCACGATGCGTGGTCGGTAGGTGATGAGCCTTGCGTCTTTGTCGAATTCTCCCGTGGCAATGACTACTATACTGGCGAGCACGGGCACTGAGAACTCAATCACTTTACTAGGTTGCTGTTGAAGCACGGGTGTCGTGGAGCGCTGCGTTTGATCCGACCTCGGCGGCGGGAATCATTGAATGTCAGTTAGGTGAACCCCGGCGACCTCGACCACTGAGCAGCGAATGCGTCCTGGCTTCGATAGAGAGGGCGACATGAGTTGGCAGTCCTGTCCTGATCCTGTGCACAGCGACAGGCACGTGGCCGATGCAATCGAAACAGTGATTGTGCCCAGCGCCCGCGATCTTGGCGGCTTCGAGGTTCGCCGTGCGCTGCCTTCTCGGATGCGGCAAATGGTCGGCCCTTTCATTTTCTTCGACCAGATGGGGCCTGTCGAGTTCGCCAGGGAATTGATGTCCGCCCGGTCAATAGGTCACAACTCGACCTTTTCAGAAAGCTTGAGAGCTTCAGTGAGTTCGGTTTCGAGATAGCGGGCGGTGCTTTCCAATGTCTTATTCGCGAGCAAGAGTTGGGCGGCTTTGAGAATGCCAGTCTGTTTGAGGACCAATAACTCTTTGGTGCGCCGGATGGAATGCGTGCCATACACACGAGCATCAAGACCGGCCCCGGTGACCCAATCCTCGACAATGCGCGCATACTGCCGAGCCGAGATGTGTGGCATCGCATGAAATCGGCTCGGGAATAAGAAGATCTGGCCCTTTTTTCGCTGGGTCAGCCAATCCGCTATTGCTGCTCTGGTCTCGTCGGTGATCTCAAAACGCACCGGTAAACCCGTCCGTTGCAAGACAACATTGCCATGGGCGCGGACCCGACCACGATACCAGACATCATTGATGTGCAAGGCCACGAGATCACAGCCGGGTAATTTGCTATCGATCGCGAGATTGAACAAGGCCAGATCCCGCTTGTCTCCCTCGGCCCGCAACCGACCTCGGATCTTCCGCACATCCTGGCGACGCAATGCCCGCTTTTGGCCGACTTTGTGCCCTTTGTTCCACGGTGAAGCCCCATGACCTTCACGGCTATGCGCTGCGTTACTCATGTGAGCTAAGCTACCATTATTCCTTCATCGCGTCACCCCACCGGTTTTACCGACTTGTCATCCCATCGAGTAAAAAACCACGCCCTGTAATCGGGCGGGTTTTCACACGCCCGATAACAGCCGTCTTTCCATTCAAACCAGCGCTCGTCACGATCGTCGGTCGAATACAAACCCGGCGCGACCCTCTCGATGAGCATCCGACACGTTAACCTCGCGACGGTCACATATTTGTTCGACGGCGAAATAATCCACAGAGACAGGCTCGGCACAATGATGGCGATCCGCCTAGCCGAGGTGAACTGGATGACGGCGGGACGTAGTATTGTGCATTCAGAGCGAACCAGCCCGGAGTTGAAGGCTCGCGGATCGCGACTGTTCGGATTGCAGATCTGGGTCGCGCTGCCTGCCGTCCGCGAAGAGACTGGCCCGTCCTTTGCCCATTACGAGGCAACGGACCTCCCTGTGCTCGACGCCGAAGGCAAACACGTGCGTGTAGTGGTTGGTCAATTGTCCAAGCCTGGGGACTTCGTTCGCCTGTATAGACTTTCTCCGACACGATTTACGCCGATGTAAGGCTTGAGCCCGGCGCTGTGTTGCCGGTGGATACGGCCCGCGAGGAGCGAGCTATCTATGTGGTCTCGGGCGCGGTTGACTATCCGGAGTGATTGGTTCCCGTCTGGCCAGTTTTTGGTGCTGCGCCCAGACACAATCACCGTCCGCAATGCGGAAAGTGGAGCCGCTCGGCTCGTACTCGTCGGCGGCGAGACCATGGACGGACCTCGCCATATTTGGTGGAACTTTGTCTCGTCGCGACCCGAACGGATCGAGCAAGCAATGGAAGACTGGAAGGCTGGCGGGTTCGATACCGTGCCGGGCTACACTGAGGAATTCATTCCCTTACCTGACGCGGACAGGGTAGCCAGTTACCCCTAGTGGACCACCGGCAATCAGAGGAAATCTGAGGCTCGGCGTAGCCGATGCGAGTGCTGGCGTTTGCAGTTCGAGCGCGAGGTCATCGGCGAGCGTATCCGCGACAAGGTCGCCGCCTCAAAGAAAAAAGGGCTGTGGATGGGCGGCGTGCCGCCGCTCGGTCAGGCTCTTACGGGTCTAGGGCAACATTGGGGGCAACATCGAACAGGTTTCGTGCGTAGGAAAATCGGCGATGGGGCCGAACCGATAAGGTTAGCATGGCAACCATTCCCTGAAACCGTCGACGTCTACTGACGACGACGAGCCGTTCTCGCGAAAGCCGCAGTCGTGCTCCAGCGAAAGCGAGGTCTCATTCGCAAAGCGTCGCACGGCACCGGATCGGGCTGTCGACGGCGGCGGGTGCGGTTCATACCGCGATCGGGCTGTTTCAAACCACAAAATCGCAGCGCGGCGCCCGGACGTTCCACGCGACCAGGTCGAGTGCAGACGATCGCCAGATTGTCACGATTTAACAATAAGTTCTGTCTTCAGAGGGACCGGGTTAACGACCGACACGGAGCGCGCTGCTGACCGCAAATTGGCGCGGCCACACTGCATAAAACCCGTTTATGACGCGCCGGCACCCAACGCGGCTAGTCGCCCGCCAATATGTGTGGACGGCGGGGCGACCTCAACTCGTAGATGAGAAGCGGTTTGCCATAGGTAGCTATGGGGCATCTTGCCATACGTCGCGTCGTCAACCCGGCTTTTGGATCTTGCCCGTTGGGCGCGGGGAATTCTGATGCCGAACATATTCGCAAGCCGCGCTGGGACTTCGCTTGCGCCAGTCGAGGATGCCGACCGAGCTCATTCCGCAGCTGCGATGGTCGAGAGCTGCACTCTCGGTTCAGTATCTATACAATGCCATTTCTTTTAAATGGGAATGGGAGCTGTTGCTTTTTTGACACGACTGGGTGGCACCGAGAAAGTCTGCTGGGTCCGGGAGTAGACTCACTCCCGAGTCATGGCAAATCACGAGAGCGACCGGTTGCGGACGTGGCCCTGATTCGCGTTCAATGCGTGAATGGAACCGCCGGCGCGACAGGAGCCACGCGATGACGCGCAAATTCTTTTTCTTCTCGGAGATGGGCTACAACGCCTACCCACTCGAAGCGCTGGAGCAATATGGGTATTCGGCGCTCTTATTCCCCAACAGCATCTTCGATGCGGAGAAGGCACGCGACCTCTGGCAGATGTTCCTTGGCGAGCACGAATACGCTTCCGAGATGGGCTTTGATGGCTCGGTGTGCAACGAGCACCACAATAACGTGTTGTCGATGCAGGAGAGCGTCAACATCTCTGCGGCGGTGATCAGCCAGCGCATCAAGGGCACGATCGCGCTGATCGGCAATCCACTGCCGATCCACGACAATCCGGTGCGGGTCGCCGAGGAGATCGCAATGCTCGATCTGATTTCGGGCGGGCGCATCATCTCGGGCTTTGTGCGCGGTACTGGCATCGAGCAACTCTCGACCAATGCCAATCCCGCCTACAACCGCGAGCGGTTCGAGGAAGCCTTCGCGCTGATCA
>Ga0182036_10001450_pt1 | contig 11123 bp, 10 predicted proteins | sample sta12Cox44000080_FD_125966 | JGI IMG/M metagenome (GOLD analysis project Ga0182036, IMG submission 125966) | Lab enrichment of tropical soil microbial communities from Luquillo Experimental Forest, Puerto Rico - statoxic.12C.oxic.44.000.080 | ecosystem: Environmental > Terrestrial > Soil >...
CCGTGCAGCGCTAGGATTTTCACTTCCTCAGCCGTGGAGTGCCCGAGCCGGCGGGCATTATCGGAGGCTATCTCGGCCGAGATGGCGATGTCGCCGGCGAACCTGGCTGACTCGAAGTGGGCTGGAAATGACAACACGTCAGTAGCCTTGTCTTTTCCGCGAAAACGGCCGTTCAGGCTGCGCATTTCCCGGCTGCTGGTGATCAGCACGGTTACGCTTCCGCTCAGGCCCACGGCCCGCCGTGCCCGTGCCACAAAGCGATCGAGTGAGGGTTCATTCAGGCCAACGACGCGTTTGTTGAGGATCACCATGCGGAAAAGAAAACAGGAGGGCGGCAGCGCCCTCCCCCAGCTTGCCTCCACAATTATTCTCCCGTGCGACTCTCGGAAGCCGAACCACCGATCTCTGTCGCAGGTGCGTTGTCGGGCGCCACAAAGTCACTGGATGCTGAACTGATCGGCCTCGCCTCGGCTGCCTTGGCTTCGAGCGACAACGACATCTGCTGCTCGGCGAGTCTGGTCTTGTGATCGTCGTAGGCGCGAATGATGCGTTGCACCAGGTGATGACGCACCACGTCGGACTCGTCAAAGTAGACAAACGCCAGACCTTCCACCGGCTTGAGGATCTCGATGGCCTCGACGAGTCCACTGCGGCGCGCGTTGGGCAGGTCAATCTGCGTGATGTCGCCTGTGATCACCGCCTTGGAGTTGAAGCCGAGGCGAGTCACAAACATCTTCATCTGCTCGGAGGTCGTGTTCTGCGCCTCGTCCATGATGACGAAGGAGTCGTTCAGTGTGCGCCCGCGCATGAAGGCGATGGGCGCGATCTCGATGACGTTCTTCTCCAGATAGCGATCGACTTTCTCGGGATCGAGCATGTCGTAGAGCGCGTCGTACAGCGGGCGGAGGTAAGGATCGATCTTGTCCTGCAGCGTGCCAGGGAGGAACCCCAGGCGTTCGCCGGCTTCGACCGCCGGACGCGCGAGGATGATGCGGTTCACGCGCTTGGCCAGCAGGGCGGAGATCGCCATGGCCACGGCGAGATACGTCTTTCCCGTGCCTGCCGGGCCGACGCCAAAGACCATGTCGTGCTTCTCGATCGCTTCCAGATAGCGGCGCTGGTTCGAGCTTTTGGGCTGCACGGTGCGGCGCCCGAAGGAACGCTGGCGGCCAGCTTCAGCGAGACCGCGCAAGCTGACTTTCGGGTCGCTGGTCACGACGCGCAGCATGCTGTTGAGGTCGCCGTTATTGAAGCTGAAGCCGGAGCGCTGCAGGTGCTCGTAATCGGCGAATATCTGTTCGGCGCGCGCCACATCACGGGGCGCGCCTTCGACTTCCACTCCATGCGAGCGCAGATCGATTGTGATGTTGAGGCCGTCTTCGAGCAGATGCAGGTTTTCGTCGCGCGTGCCGAAAAGGGTCTCGATGTTGGAGCTGACTTCAATACTCTTCTTCATTCAGAAGCCGATATCGTCCTCTCTGGGGGCCCTTGCGCAGCCTGCGGCAGCTTCCTCAAATCGTAGACAAGGCCATGGCTGATGGAAAGCCGCAACAGAAAATAGATGCTCGGAAACGCACCGGGAGCCCAAGCCAAGGCTCCATTTTGCAAACGATTGTCTTCGGTGGGGGTGAAAACCGTCGAAATGCTCGCTCCTGAGTGCAAGCAACTACCATTGCGTTTAAGCGTACCCCGGGTACTGGTGGGAGTCAATGGGAGGGAATCTTCAGGCGCAGTGCCTGCTGACGGAACACCATCGAGAGCTTGTTTTACAGAGGATTTCGTCTGGACAGTGCGGGCAGGACGCCCGCACGACAGCCAGCAGGATGCCGGCGCGCGACCTCTCAACGGCCTCTCTGGACGGCGCGGGCGAAGTCAACGGCGGTAGTCCGATAGCAGTGCAGCCTGGTGTTCTTGTCGCCAACCTTCGCGATTAACTTGTCGGCCGCAGCCTGGTCCTGGGCGTCCATCGCGCCTTCGCCCTCGGGCCACATCATCTGCATTAACGACTCGTCACATCCCGGATCTTTAATCGCGCGAAGCTTGTAGATTTTAGTCGTTTCTAAATCGTATTCTGCCAGGCGCTTCTCATATGGGAGTGATGTGTAGACCAGTTTGATCTGCTCGCTTCGGCTTCCCGCCACGATCTCAGCAATGACCACCTCAAAACCTTTAAAGAAGGACGACCGTCCCGAGGCTCCCGGAATCTCCATGAAACGCACCGACAAATCCTCCACGGCGGGAGGAGGCGCCGCAGGCTGGCTTTGCGGAACATCAAGGGGATCCATCGGCTCGAGCGGTTGCCCGGTAGAACCGCCACCGCCGCCTCCGGGAGGCGCAACCCCGTTCAGGTCGCCGCCGGGAATTCCTGCCCCGCGACCGTTGCCAAAACCACCGCCAGTTCCACCGCCGTTGCTATTGCCTGCACCCGCGAGTGAGGGCGGAGGCGCGACAACACCAGCACCGCCCGCGATCATCGAGCCCTCGCGGCCTGTTCCGCCCGCGCCGGTTCCGTTTCCTGCGCCTGACACGCTCGGCGGTGGAGGCACCACTCCGTTTCCACCTGCGCCGAGAGCACTGAAACGGCCAGCCCCATTGCCGCCGCTGCCGTTCCCCGTGCCCCCGACTGAAGGCGGAGGAGGCACCACCTGCGCGCCACCCCCGGCCAAACTCGCGCCGCGACCATTGCCGCTTCCCCTCCCCGGTCCGGACCCGAGTCCTCCGTTACCTGCTGACAACGAAGGTGGCGGAGGTACCACGCCATCCCCGTCGCCGGGCAAGCTTCCTCCGAAACCGCGCCCTGACTTCCCTCCCGCACCTGTGCCCGCTACGGAAGGAGGAGGCGGAACCACGGCCCAGCCCCCCGTACCGAGCGAAGTCACGCGCCCGGTTCCAGTGCCACCGCCCTGCATCGATGGAGGTGGGGCGACGACTCCCCTGTCGCCCTGGCCACTCAAAGAACCTGCTCCGCGGCCGCTGCCGAGTTGGCCCATGCCATCCTTCAGGCCCGGCGGTGGAGGAACAACCTTGTTCGAGTCACCGGAGGAGAACAACGATCCCAGTGCGGCCCATACGCCGCCGCGGCTTTGCATTGAAGGCGGAGGAGGCACCACCGGTGCGCCCATTCCGGCGACAGTCGTGCCGCGGCCTCCACCTCCGGCTGCGCCCGAACCTTGCAGGGCGGGCGGCGGAGGAACGGCAGCGAGGCCGGGACCTTTGACTGCACCGGCGCGTCCGGAATGAGCAATCGATGGCGGCGGAGGAACCACGTTGCCCCCTGCACCGAGTCCTGCAACTCCGCGAGAGCCCGAGCGCATGGTATCGTCGGTCAACTGCGGCGGTGGCGCTACCACACGCGCGCTTCCTCCGCCGAGACTGCCAAGTCCGCGGGCCGAGGCTTCCAACGTCGGAGCTGGTGCGACCACGCCAGCGCCTGGACCGCGCAAAGAACGGCCGCCCTCCACTCCTGACATAGCGACGGGCGGCGCGACCACGGAATTCTGCAGGCTCCCAAGCCGGCTGCCGCGGCCAGCAACTTCGGGCGGAGGAGGCGCAACCGCAGCCGCCATTCCTGGAGCTTGCCTGCCGGAGCTCGTTGCGGAAAGCGGAACCGCAGGGAGTTCCGCAGCGGACGCAAGATTCGGTGCCCGGGAGCCAATCGCCGCTTTCAGGTCGGGTGGAACCACCAAGCCCGCTGACCTTCGCTGCTCGCCGGCGACCTTCATCGGAGCTGACGCTTTGGCTGCCGCACGAGTCTGTGGCGGCGTTTCTTTCTTGATCCGCGGAGGAGCGCTGCGAGCTGCGGGAGATGATTTTGGCGGCGTGTAGTAAAGGGCCTCGGATGCCCGGAAGGTCGCTTGCCTCACGTGCGGCTGCGGGCGGCTGATCCATCCCTGCGAGAATCCCCAGAGTGCGATGGCAGCCACGAAATGCCACAGCAGCGATTCCTGGAACGACTTCCAGGGCAACTCGGTGGGAAGGAACACGTTGCGCCAGAAGTCGTTCGGCGGCACATTCAGGTCGAGAGGAGGCGCGCTTTGGAAGGACAGTGCTTCCAGCAGGTTGCTGAAAAACACGCGGCACGCGCGTTCGCGCTCCGGCAGCAACTTAAGCCGGGGCGTGGCCCTGGGGAGGACACTCTGATCGGAAGCTAGGATTTCCAGGGCTTCATCCATGAATCACGCGGCGGGGGAAAAACGCTGTTCCTCATTATAGGTCAGGCACGGTCCATCCCGGCCCAGGATTCGCACTCAAAAGTTCACGATTTTCCAAGCCCTTAGGCCCCAGATCCGGCCTTTATACAAGGCTCACCTGACGCAAAAAAACCAACCGGGGGCAGACCTCCGAACCTACGCCTGCATGCCCTCGGCCTTGGCATCCGGCAGCGACGCCGGCACTGCACGCTGGGCGGCCCAATCGCGCAACTGCTGAATCTCCTCCGCCCGCGTGGTCGAAAGCGGCACGGTGGCGTGAATGGCCTCGAGCAGGTGCTGATCCATAAGCTGCTGCTTTTGCGAGTAGGCGGCGTAGAGCGCAGTCTGCACCACCGATTCGATCTCGGCTCCGGAAAACCCCTTAGCGGCGGCGGCGATACGGTCCAGGCGAAAGTCGGCGGGATTCCGTTTCCGTTTGGTGAGCTGAATCGCAAGAATCTGCTGACGCTCAGCCTGGCTCGGCAAATCGACGAAGAACAATTCGTCGAAGCGGCCTTTGCGGATCAGTTCCGGCGGCAACACGCTGACGTTGTTGCACGTGGCCGCGACGAAAACGGGGGCTTTGCGCTCCTGCATCCAGGATAGGAAAGAGGCGAGCAAGCGCGAAGAAACTCCGGCGTCGGCTGAAGCCGAATCGGGTCCGCTGCCGGCGAAGACTTTTTCCAGTTCGTCGATCCAAAGCACGCAAGGCGCGAGTCCCTCGGCGACCTGAAAGACCTTCTGGATGCGCTTCTCGGTCTCGCCGATGTACTTGTCGTAGACAGCTGCGGTGTCGAACTTAACCAGTGGCAGCTTCCATTCACCAGCAATCGCTCGAGCACACATGCTCTTGCCGCAGCCCTGCACGCCGAGAATGATCACGCCACGGGGCGGATCGAGACCAAACGCGCGTGCTGATTCTTCCCACGAACCGCGGCGCTGGGCCAGAAAGCGCTTGAGGTTTTCGATTCCACCTACGCCGGCCAGGGTGTCAGAGACTTCGATGAATTCCAGCATCTCGGAACGGCGCAGCAGGGATTTCTTGGCTTCGAGCACGTCGGTGACGGTTTCAGGGCAGAGCGCATAGCGGGTAACCAGCGCTTGCGAGATGGCGCGCTCGGCTTCTTCTTCGGTCAGGCCGCGCAGGTTGTCGGCCATCGAATCGAGCCCAGGTGAATCAAGACGGCGTTGCAGTGTGTGCGTCTTGCCGACGCGCAGCAGCACCTCGTCAATGATCTGGCGGAGACGCTGGCGATCGGGCAGGGGTAATTCGAGATACTCCACCAGGCTGGCCAGCTCCGCCGGAATCGAAATCTTGGGAGCAGTCAGGATGACTGTGCGGCGGTTGGTGGCGAATTTCTGGCCTACGTCGCGCAGGCGGCGCACGACAACCGCATCTTCCATGTGGCGATGCAGGTCTTTCAGGATGAAGGCGGCTTCGACCGAGATGCCTTCCAGATTGGCCAGCATCTTGGCGGGATCGCGGGAGTCGTAGAGTGCCTTTGCGCTCTCGGCCAGATCATCGGCCGTGCCGGAGCGGTAGCCGCCCGGCGGGAAGGCGCCCCCGTTGAAGTCCGACATGACGGGGTTTCCGCCGGAGCGGATCAGCCCACTGGCGATCGTCCACTCGAAAGCGGCGAGGTTCAGCGTGGAGCAGGCCATCCGGACCATGCGCACTGCGCGCGACTCCTCAACCGTCTCCATCACCACGATGGGTGTGGAGGAATCGATGAGGACCTTCAGGCGCTCCAGGACTTTGCCCATATCCGTTTGACCAGTCAGGACTTGCTCTCGTACAATAACGTATTCGGTACCTGCCGGAATATCCCTCTAGTAGAAACGAAGGTAACCCAAGAGCATGGCAAATCATTTTTCGGCGCTGAAGCGCGCCCGTCAGACGGTCAAACGGACCGCCACCAATCGTATGAACACTACGCGCCTGCGCGGGACCCTGCGCGAAATGCGCGAATCGCTCGCCAAGGGCGACAAGGCCGCTGCCGAGAAGGTCTATCGCGAGACTGTTTCGGCGCTCGACAAAGCCATCCAGAAGGGCGTGCTCCACAAGAACACTGGCGCGCGGTACAAGTCCCGGTTGTCGGCGCGGCTGAAAGCACTGAAGTAGGGTCAGACATGGCTACGGGCTCCTAGCCACTGGCGAGCTTGCTAATCGCCGGAGGCCAGCAGCCAGAAGCCTTTTCAGCAGCTTTGCATCCTCCCAAAAACGTCGCGAAGAAATTCTAAAGTCTGATCCCGAAGTATTCCGACAAGGCCTTCCTCCATTCCTCCTCGTCCTTGAGCATTTGCTCGGTGCGCTGGCCGTGAACCGTTTTGATCCATTTCAGGTCTGAGAGCGTGATCCGGCCGTCGGGGGTTGCCAGTGTGCAAATGCGCTGGCGGGTGAAGTGGGACTCGGGGGAGGTCTGCTGGTAGACGCATCGTGCCTCAAAGTCCTCGAGCCGATGCGGCTGCAGGGTGAATTGGTATTGCGGCTTCCAGATCGCTACGTCTAGTTTTCGCTGCACGATACAGACGTCGCCGACTTTTACGATCCGATAGGTGCGCCCGGTCCTCTCTTCTTGTTCCTCTTCAGTCTCTAAGCGCAGGGGCTCGAGAAACGAATCGCCAAAGCCGACATCGGCGAGCCAGGGCTTCTCGAGGACGACGCGCAACGCCAAATGGTCGAACTCGGCTGAAGCGGTCCCATCTTCTCTGGACACTCGCGCCGAGAGCAGGGTGACATGAAACCCCAGTGCTCGCAGCAAGGCGGCGAACGCGCCGTTCAGTTCATAGCAGAACCCACCGCGACGAAGTTGGATGATCTTGTGCAGGAAGCGCTCTTCATCGCAGGCGATCTTGCGGCCCAGGTAGATATCGAGATTCTCAAATGGCACGGTGAAGAGATGAGCGACTTGTAACTGTCGAAGCGTTTCAGGCGAGGGGTCGGTTGGGCCCGAGTAGCCGATACGGGCGAGGTAGGCGGGGACGTTCATTGATCTCCGACAAAACCGGGTCGCACCAGCGTTCCGGCCGCCGATCATCTGCGGAGCCTCGCTCCGCTGGACCCTTCTTCGCTCAGGGTAGGCTCCCGAGGGCGGCTGTCCTGAGCGAACGGGCTTAAATCCCTAGCTCGTCCTGGGCCCATGGGGATTCTGGCCGAGGCTCGGCGGTCAGGTCGAGCACCAGCTTTTCCAGGACAAACCGTTTCGAGGGCGGATTCGAGCGCAACGCCAGATCCGCCTTCGCGACCTGGCGGATGGCGCTGGTCAATTCCCGTTTCGATTTGTAGCGCCGGGCCTGGCGAATGATGTCTTCGGCGGCAAACGGAGGCACGCGGAAGCCCTGCCAGAGCGCAGCCCACAACGCGCGCTGATCGCGGACATTGCGCTCCAGAATCACCAGCATCTGCCGGAACGTCTTGGCCAGCATGTAGAGATGCCCGATCGCAGCCTCTTCGCCGTCGCCAGTGGACAGAATCGCGTCCAGAATCTCGAGAGCGCGCACCCGGTCCTTGGAGGAGATCGCATCAGTGAGCTCATAGAGCGAGCGCTGCTTGGCGGCCAGCACCATGGTTTCGACGTCGCCCAGCGTTATGCGCTTTTTCGCGCCGACGTAGAGAATGAGCTTCTCCAGTTCATTGGAGATCATCATCATGTCGCCGCCCAGGGCGTCGACCAGTTCACGGGCGCCATCGGTTTCTATCTTGATCTCGCGCGAGGTGCAGTATTCGGCCACCCAGCGCACGGCTTCACTTTCTTCGACGCGGGCGAGTTCGACAATTCCGCAGAACTGGCCGAGGGTTTCGCGGATGCGCTCGTAGCGCTCCTTGTCGGTCATGTCCATGCGGCGGGCGTCGGCCGGAATGCTGAGGTGGTCGGCGATGAACACCAGCAACGCGTCGGGATTCGGGTTCTTGCAGTACTCCTCGATCGCGGCAAGCTTGTCTTCGTTCGAACCGCGCCCGTAAAGTGTCTTGACTCCGCGCACGAAGAACACCTGGAAGGGCGCCATAAGCGACGGAGTCCGAACCCGGTCCAGGATTTCGGCGAGGTCGGTGTCGGCGAGGTCGAAGTCAAACAGGCTGAAGTCGCGGAGGTCGCCCGGAACGAGATGCTCGAGAATGGCTTCGCGGAAGCGCTTGCGAAAGAAAACTTCGTCGCCCACAAAAATGTAGGCTGGCCGGAGCTTCTTGCCCTCGACTTCGGAAACGAAGCGCTCGGCCTGCGCGAACGCCTTCATCAATAGCCCTCCAGCACGGTACTCACCAAGGACTGCGCGAAATCGCGCGAGAGACGGCTCATTGCGGGCGAATCCTCTTCGAAGAAGCTGCCCGGCTCCTGCGACACCTGGTACTGCTCGCGAAACACATACGAAGGATTCTGGAACAGCAGCTTGCCTTGGCGATCCACCAGCGATACCCGGATGCTCACGACCACCAGAATACTTTCTGCGCGCCCGGTTTTGGAATCATACGTCAAAGGAGTGGCATTCGTGGTCAAGACCGTGCCGCGAAGGGTTGCATCCGCGGCTTCGCTGGTCTGATTCAGAACTTGATAGTGCGTGCGAGTCGTGAACTCGCGAACGACGGCGGAGGTCAGCGTCTGCTCAATGCGGTAGGTCTGCGATTGATTGAGGAAGGCAGGGATCGCCAAAGTTTTGACGTTTTCCGGAAGCGTGATCACGTGGCCGGCCGTGTGGTATCCACAGCCGGGAAAGGCCAGAAGCAGCGCTGCCAGAAACGCGCTCACGATCAACCGGGGAGCATTGGAAAAGGGAGCAATCGTCGGACTGCTGTTGCGTCGCGCCGGCCGGGCAGCCCGACATGGCTGGCTCACTGAATCTGACCCCGCGGACGGGTTGGCGTCATGGTTTCCGCGCACTCGACGGCGGCCACGGCGGCGATGCGAAGGTTGTCGGAGGCGGCCCAGATCCAGACTCCGTTGGGATAGTTCTCGTCCCGCGTCACCGAGATCAGGATGTCTCCTTGCCCGGCGGCGTTCACGTTGCTGGGAGAATCGTCGGCCTGGCGGGTTACGGTCACATGCTCTCCGGCCAGCGCTTGAGAAAGGTCGCCCAAGGCGAGCGGCTGCTCGGTCTCAAGGTACAGCGAGAATACATGACCATGGAAAATCGGTGCCTGAACGAGTTGCACCGAGAGCAGCGGCGCATCGGACCCTGCGATCCGCTGGTAGTGCTTGAGGATTCTCTGCTTTACGGATTGCAGGGTGGGTGAGGCATTAGGCCCGTAGGTTTCCGTCAGATTGAATGCGATTTGCGTGTCGAAGATGTTCTTGGGCAGTTCCTGGAAGGACAGCAGATTCACCGTTTGCTCGTGCAGTTCGTCCATGCCCTTCTGTCCGTGCTCGGACGCGGGTTCGTGCACGGAGGCGATCAGGTGGCGGACCTTGGCGACTTTCTGCGCGCGCAAAGCAAGCAGCGCAAGGCTCACAGCGGCGGGATGCGCCACCACGCAGGGCCCGGGCTGCAACTCCAGCGCCGGGGTCAAGCCGCGCTGGCGCTCGGTCCAGGGCGAGCGAATGGTCGCCCCCGGTTCGTCTTCCAGTGCATACGACAAATCGACAAGGGCGCTGCCGGCATCGCGCGCCGTCTTCCAGCTCTTGCGTGTCGAACCGGGATCGGACGCGAAAAACGTGAAATCCAAATGCTCGAACTGCTCGTGGCGCACGCGCTGGATGAAGGTGACCTCGTCGCCCATGGTCTCGAGCTGGCCCAGGGATTCGTCATCGTCCAGCAGCTTGACGTCGACGGCGGGAAAATTGCGGTCGTTCAACACCTCCGCCACTTCCTTGCCGCACAGCGAGGCCGCTCCCACGATGGCGACGCGGTACGGTTTTGCGCGAGAGCTTTCGATGGTTGGAGCAGTCGCGGGCTTGATCGGAGAACTCATGAAGTCTGGGATGCCTCCTCATACACGGGCGGGGGTGGCGGCGAAGGACGGCGCCGGAAGATCCATTGCAGGCGCCACCACACGCCGGAAAACATGTAGATGAGCGCGATCGCAAAAAGGACCCAGCGCGAGAAAAACCAGATCAGCGCGAACAGCGCCCCAAACAAGACAATCAGGCGGAAGGGTTGGCGGGATCCGAAGTGAATGTCTTTGAAACTGTAAAAGCGCCAGGTGCTGACCATCAGGTAGGCGGTCATCGGCACCAGAACCAGCCAGATCAAGCCCGGCGTGGCCGAGGAGAGCGGCGCTCCCAAGGAGCGATGCACGACGGCCGCAATCACGCCGGCTCCCGCCGGGATCGGCATGCCCACGAAGTATTTCTTGTCGGGGCGCCCGGGATTGGACGGCTGCGGATTGCTCGTGATGTTAAACCGCGCCAAGCGGCTCGCGCCCGCCACCAGAAAAAGAAAACTCACAACTCCGCCCAATTTGATGAGGAAGTCAGGACCGAAATCGGACAACGCGCCGCCCAACGCCGGCAGCGGAGACAAGGTGCGAAATCCCCACATGTAAGCGAGCAACGCCGGAGCCACTCCAAACGTGATGACGTCGGCCAGCGAGTCCAGTTCCCGGCCGAAATCGCTGCTGGTTTTGGTCATGCGCGCGATGCGGCCATCAAGGCCGTCGAACAATACGGCGAAGCCGATGGCTTTCGCTGCGAAATCGAAATGCCACGGTTCGGCGGCATTGCCGTGCATCACCTGGAGAATGGCGTAATAGCCGAACGCAATGTTCGCGGTCGTAAACAGCGAGGGCACGATGTACATGCCACGGCGCAGCCGCCGCGGCGGACGATCTTCCCGACGGCGTCTTGGCGTCTCCACCACAGGTTGCTGGCCGAGATCGTCCATCACCGGGCTCCCTGCCGAGTCTGCCCGCCAGATGCGGCGAGTTCTCGTCGTGCTGGCGCATACCCAAGAATGCTCGAGGCGCCCTTTACGTTCTCGCCCACCTTCACGGCCACCTGC
>Ga0182036_10001453_pt1 | contig 11111 bp, 11 predicted proteins | sample sta12Cox44000080_FD_125966 | JGI IMG/M metagenome (GOLD analysis project Ga0182036, IMG submission 125966) | Lab enrichment of tropical soil microbial communities from Luquillo Experimental Forest, Puerto Rico - statoxic.12C.oxic.44.000.080 | ecosystem: Environmental > Terrestrial > Soil >...
CGACAGCCGCCGCGCTGTTACCGATCGTGGCAGCCAGTGCGCGTGAGGTGTTGAGTCACCTTTATCCAGATTCCATGCCTGCAAGATAGACGAGCGCGACCCGATGTCCAAGGTCAAAGTGAGCGCGTCCATGTCGATTGACGGATTCGGTGCCGGTCCGCAGCAAAGCCTCGAGAATCCACAGGGGGTCGGCGGGCTGGCGCTGGCGGAATGGGTCTTCGCCACACGGTCGTTCCAGCGCATGCACGGCAAGGACTGGACGGTCCCGGGCATTCACGACAAGGACGGAGGAACGACCGGGATCGACGATGACTTCTTCGCCCGGAGCTTCCTGAACGTGGGCGCCTGGATCTTCGGCAGAAACATGTTCGGACCGGTTCGAGGGCCGTGGCGTGACAACTCCTGGAAAGGCGCCTGGGGAGACACGCCGCCGTGGCGCGCCCCGGTGTTCGTGCTGACCCACTACCCGCGCGAATCGATCCCGATGCAGGGCGGAACGACGTTCCATTTCGTGACGGATGGAATCCACCGCGCCCTCGAGAGAGCCACAGCTGCGGCGAATGGGAAAGACGTGGGTATCGGAGGCATTGCCACTGTTCAGCAATATCTTCGCGCCGCACTCGTCGATGAGCTGCATCTCTCGATATCCCCAGTGCTCCTCGGCTCGGGCGAGCGCTTCCTTGGCGACATTGATCTCGTCAAGCTCGGCTACACCTGTACGGAGTACGTCGCGGGCGAGCGCGCGACGCACGTCGTTCTCAGGCGTCACGAAGCCCTCCAGGGAAAGTCCGCTTGAGCTTGCCGCGATCTTGTTGAATCCCAGCTGTCGGCAGGCCAGGGTGACGCGACTGGCTATTGACAGAACGGTGGCCATCCTCAATAGTTCACCAACTGGTGAAGTTGCGAGAAGTAACCAAGCGGAGAACGGACATGCGTGACGCACGGCAGACGAACCTGAGACCGGCGGCCGCCGGACTCAGCATGATCGCGCTCTTCTTGACCGCCACTAACCCGGCGCAGACCGCCACCGAGCCCTATCCGAAGATGGCGCCGCTTGCGCAATACCTCTCGCCAACCGAGGCCGATGAAATCGCGCTGGCGCGCAGCGCGGCCCCGCCCTCGATCTCTGCGGATGCGGAAATCCTGGCATTCGGTCCCAAGGGCTATGTGACGGCCGTCAAAGGCAAGAACCAGTTTGTCTGCATCGTCGAGCGGCCCTGGTCCAACAATTACGACAAGCCGGATTTCTGGAATCCGAAAGTTCGGCAACCCCACTGCTTCAACGCGCCGGCGGCGCGCTCGGTGCTGCCAGCCTATCTGAAGCGCACCGAATGGGTGCTTTCGGGATTGTCGCGGGCGGAGATGTCGAGTCGCACCAGGGCCGCGGTCGCGGCGCATGAAATTGGCCCGCCTGAGCTCGGCTCGATGGTCTATATGATGTCGAAGGACACCTATCTGGCGGACGGCGTCGGCCATTGGTACCCACACCTCATGTTCCTCCTGCCGCGCACGTCGGGGGCCGAGTGGGGTGCCGACCTCAAGGGCTCGCCGGTATTCAGCGATTCCAGCTTCCTGGAACCGCTGACCATCTTTTTTGTGCCGGTGTCGCGCTGGTCCGACGGGACGCTCGCCGACGTATCGAGTCACTGATCCCATGTATCGCCGCCCCAGAGCCTGAGATAACCCTGGCTGCGCACCTGGCAGTGGTTTTCTCGCGCGTGTGCAGCGGGTGCCGCTGAGGCAGGCAACAATAGAGTGCGAGTGAAGGCTCCATCCGCGGGTGGCGCTGCAGTGACACGCGATTGACAACGCAGCGACACACCAATACTTTCTCGCCTAGTGAACTATCAAGATCGCCTCGACCGCGTTTTTGGCGCCCTCGTCGACCCGACGCGCCGCGCGATCCTCGCGCAGCTCGAGCGCAAGGACAGCGCGTCCGTCAGCGAGCTTGCCGAGCCGTTTGCAATCAAGCTGCCGGCCGTGCTGAAGCATCTCGGCGTGCTTGCCGACGCCGGCCTCATTACGCGGGCAAAATCGGGGCGCACGGTGACAGTCAGGCTGCGGGCCCAGCCGATGCGCGAGGCGATGGCATGGTTCAGCCCTTACCAGCGCTTCTGGACCGGCAGCCTCGACCGTTTGGCGGCCTATACCGAACGTGAGGAAGCCCAGGCCCGGAGCAGGGAACGGTGATATCCCTTACCGTGGTGCGCCGCATCAAGGCGCGACCGTCGATCGTGTTCCAGGCGCTCACGACCGCGGAAGGCATGGCGCAATGGTGGGGGCCGGATGACGGGCCCGTGCTGATCGCCGAGGCCGATCCGCGCAGGGGCGGCGGCTTTCGCGTGCGCTTCCGCCGGCTTGAAGACGCCACGGAGTACGAAACCAACGGCGAATTCCTCGAGGTCGTGCAGCCCGAACGCATTGTGATGAGTTGGCGCTGGAAGGACGGTCTCGTGGACCCAGGCGAATCGCGCGTCGAGATCGTGCTGCGGCCGGTTCCGGAGGGCACCGAGATCACGGTCACCCACTCGCGTCTGCACGACGAGGAGTCGCGTCGCCGCCATGAAGCGGGATGGATGGGCGCGCTCGACAAGCTGGCCGCGCGCTTCGCCGAAGCTGCCTGACTGCGCATCTCACTCGCCCCATCCGCGTGTCGGCAGTGCCAGGTCTCTCAATGAAGCGGTGTCGGAGCGCTCCGGCTGCTACCTCCTCTGGTAGGTTTTCTCAAACATCGCGGGCAGCCCGCCGTCGCTCGAGATCACGCGACGCTTGAAGTACCAACGGCCGTCGCGTTTGACGAGTTCATCGTGCTCGCGGCCCTGCTCGACGATTTGCGGCAATGAATTCACAGAGGCAGAGTTGACGCCCGTCCAGATGACATCCGCCGTGGCTGCCTCGCCGGTGACGACGATGTGGGGATTCGTCAGTAGCATGCGGAAGGTGCCGGGACGGCGCGGCGTTCCTTGCCTCACGTGCTCGTAGAGCTCCTTGATTGCCTGCTGACCTTTAGCGACGAGCCCATTCACGTCGAGGACACCGTCTGCGACATAGAAGTCTCCGAAGTCTCCGCCCCCTGTACCGAGGTGGCCATAGTAGGTGATGAGCAGGTCTTCGATCTGCGCCCGATCGATCAGAGTAGCAACAGTCATCGGAGGCGGCTCTGCGATAGCCGGCGAAACTTGCCCGCTAAGCAACCCGGCCACGAGAGCAATCAAACGGATATCGGACATCAGGGCGATCTCCCGTACGTAGTGAACGTAGTCCGTGCGGAACCGGTGCTGTCGGGCTGCGATTCTAAACACTCTGTCGCTTCCTTCGCAGGGGCCCGAACCTGATGCCATGGGCTCGGGCGCAATCTCACGGCACGAGCCGCCCGGCACAACCCACGCAACTCATTCACGCCGGCTACTTCCGCCGCGCGACAGAGACCGCGATGCCCCTTGATTCAGGTATCGAAGACGATGACCTTCTGGCCCGCCGCGAGTCCTGAGCGAATCTCCGTTTGTCCACCACTCTGCGAGCCGATTTCGACATTCACCGGGTGAAATCGCCCATCGTCTTCGCATACCGTGACCACCAGACCAGTCCCGGTCGCGATGACCGCCTCATTTGGTACCAGGAGCGCGTCTGCCCCGGCGGTAGACGCGAGCCGCACAATCACCGACATTCCGGGCAGCAGCTGCATGTTCGGGTTCGCGAGTGCCACGCGAGCGCTGAGGGTGCGGGTCGCGAGTTTCACGCTCGGGAGAACCTCTGCGATCTTCCCCACGAAGACCGCGTCCGGCAGCGTCGCTGTCAGCGCGCTGACGGCATCGCCCGCACGTAGCTCTTGGCCCAGGCGCTCGGGCACGTCCACATCGACATAGACCGTCGAGAGCCCGTTGACGTGAAACAGGGGCGCACCGTTCGTCACTCTCACGCCTTCGCGCACCTTAAGTTGGGTGACGACGCCGGAGATTGGTGCCGTCAACGCAACGCGTGACTGCGGTCGACCGGTTTCCTCGAGGACCCGGACCAGGTTCTCCGGCATTCCCAGGCGGTGCAAGCGCTGGCGCGCCACCTTCGCGAGTTCTGCGGCCCCCGCACACTCGAGATCGCGAGCCGCCAGGTAAGCCACTTGAGCCGCAAACCAATCGGGTACGTACAGATCGGCGAGCACTTCGCCCTGATGCACCGTGTCCCGGGCCGCGCGCACGCGCAGTCGTTCCACGAATCCGTTCGCCGGGGCTTGGGTGAGCGCAACCTCGCATTCATCGCAGACGATCGTGCCGCTTGCGATGACCTCGGAGCTGAGGCGGCCGCGGATGACTTCGGCGACGCGTATGCCGCAGTTCTGTTGGACGCGGGGGTTGAACTCCACGGCTCGTGTGCCAGCCCCGCCTTTGCTCACCAGACCCAGTGCGATGGCGCCGATCAGTCCGGCGGTTAGTAATTTTCGGTTCATGACAGATCTCCATAGCCGCGCACGTCTCACATCGAGTCGGAGCACCGACTGCGCGTGATCACGCGCGCGGCTCAAAGGCCGCGGAAGGTCAGTTGTCAACAGGAGCTGCCGGCGACGGCCGGCATCAGCGGCAACGCGTTAGAGACGCAGGCGCGCCGTGCGTAGGTACGTGAGGGATCTGTCAGCCGAGGAGCCGGTCGGCGGCCGCGACGCTACCATGGCGACAGCCAGCTGTCGGTCCGGTGCCGGGACCATCATTGCCAGAGAGGTGTTGGCAACACCGAGCCCCTGAGGAGGCTGCGAGGCACGTGAATCCGAGGCCCGAATTGCCCCGTAGCTTCCCATCCTGATCCAACCTGGGGTGTCAGAAGGTGTGAGGGACGGGAGCGTCAACCCAGTGACGCCGGACAGGCACGCCAGGGAAAGACATGCCGCGAGCATCAACGAGTCTGACAGCCAACGAAGCATCAACGCTCCTGCCAATCGGTCCCGAAAATAGCTGGGGACTGAGGTTGGCGATTCAAGAGCCGGAGCGACCGAAATTCCCGCGGGTGAGGGCCGCGGAGGCCCTCCAGCGGTCATTCCTGGCTGGAAGTCGCGATCGAGGAGGAGGCCGGAACGGATTGGGCGGGGGACATGGTAGCTACATGCGAAGACGCTCTCGTCCTCGCCGCTTCTGATCGCGTAGCGACTCGATGTCAGCGTTCCCGGCCGGTTAGGGGGGCGGGCCCTGCCGCCGGTGACGGCTCGCTCATGACCTCGATGGCCTGAATTTTGCTGGGGTCGCGCTGGAGGCGCCATCGACTGGTCGCGGGCTGCCTCTGCAGCCATCTTACCGCTGCGCCGTCTTGGGGACAGGCTCCATCGTGTTGTTGACCACGTACTGGGCAACCTGCCTCCCGAGGGCCGTGCCGACACGGGTCGAGAAACGGTAGTGAAATCCCGACCAGATCCGCGCATTCGCCACCTCGGTCGTGAAGTCATCGAGGTTCGACCAGCGGTGTGTCACACCCGGCGCCGTGGGGCTTGTGAGCGCGAGTTCCGGCATCGGCTGGCCTGCAGCCAGTGACTCCAACACCACCCGCGCGGCGCCACTCAGGATGCAGTGTGCGCAGGGGTACTCCGGGTGCATCGGCGTCGCATCGAGCGGCTCCCAGGTCGCATCGGGCACGGTGGCGGGGTTGTCGTTGAGATCGGCGTTACGGATTGCCGTCACCGGCCGCCAGAACTCGTAGTGATACTTGGCGTCGAACACGGCGATGTAGGCGTCGGTTAAGGTGACCGCGAACAGCGCCATGAAGCGTGCACTGTCGATGAGATCCAGATGGCGCTCGAGGATCAATTGTCGTGCGAGCGGGTGATAGGCCTGCGGTCCTGTCATTAGCCAGAATCGCGCGGTCTCGGTCTGCTGCGCGGTGCGCTTGACGCTCGTCTTGCCGCCCAGTTCCTTGATCTCGTTGTAGTCCTCCGCCCATTCGCGACTCTTCAGCGCAGGCGGCGGGCCGGGGCGAAACTGCGAGGGCGAGGCCAGCGCGAACGGCCGCATGGTGGGCCAGGTCGAACATACCATCGTCGCTGTCGGCACGTATTGCCCGGGCTTGGTCTTGGGACGGTAGGGGTCGACATCCGTGGCGCCATCCGTGGCGCGGCGCTCGACGATCTTGTGTGCGACAGTTTCGCCGAGTCGGGTGCCGGCCTCGATCGCAGTTGGGGATGCGGAAAGGCGGCTCAGGTACTCCGCCAGCGCGGTCTTGAAATCGTTCGCGCCCTGCGGATGAAGGAGAGCCAGGGCTGTAGCCGCGGCGCTGGCCGCGGCCGCGTCTGCGGAGGTTGGCTCCGTGGTCGGCAGTTGCTCCAGATAGGGCCGATAGCGCCGCGCGATTGAGTTGACGGCATCGAACATCGCGAGATCGACTATCGCTACCTCACGCTCGCCGAGGGCGGCGGATGAGGCGACCGAGGTCGCCTTGGTGTCCCAATCGGTGATCGTGTCGGCTCGGCAACTTCCCGCGTAGGCCGCCATCGCTACCAGTCCGCACGCTACCGTAGACAAGTGCCTGTTCACGGTCCTTCCCCTGTTCGACCTCGCTACCAGGTGTAGCGTACTGACTGTGCGGCTAGTAGTCCTTAGGGACTCCTGCTATTTTTCTGATGAAGTTATCAGGACCGCGTGCGATGGGTTCCGGTCGCCAGTACGAGTTCGGCGCGTACCACCTCGAAGTCCCAGGCGGGATGCTGTTTCGAGAGGGTGCCCGGGTGGCCTTGCCTCCCAAGGTCGCTGAGCTTCTGGTCGCCCTGGTCGAGGCCGGTGGCGGGGTGCTCACGAGGGAGCAACTGCTGCAGCAACTGTGGCCCGGCACCGTCGTCGAGGAGGGAAGCCTGACCTCTCACGTTTCCGTGCTGCGTAAGGCACTTGGAGAGGGTGCGCACGGGCAGGGCTTCATCGAGACCATACCGAAACGCGGCTACCGCTTCGCGGCGCCGGCTAAGCGGGCCGGGTCCGAGGCACCGGCAAGCGGGCCCCAGAGGACCATGCTTGCCGTGCTGCCGTTCGAGAACCTCTCTGCCGGGGACAGGTACGATTACTTCAGCGACGGGTTGACCGAGGAGATGATCACACAGCTGGCGCGCTTGAGCCCGGAGCGCCTCGGCGTGATCGCCCGCACCTCGGCGATGCAGTTCAAGTCGACGACGAAGAGCATCAGGCAGATCGGTAGCGATCTCGGCGTGTCTCACGCTCTGGAAGGCTCGGTGCGCCGGGTAGGTGAGCGTGTGCGCATAACGGCACAGCTCATCCGCGTCAGCGATGAATCGCACCTGTGGGCCCAGAGTTACGAGCGAGCTCAGCACGATGTGCTCCAGGTCCAGGCGGAAGTTGCTCGGGCCGTTGCGCGGGAAATCCAACTGCAGTTGACCCCGCACGAAAAGCAGCGCTCGGATCCCGACGAGACGCGGGCACTCAATCCGCACGCCTACGAGCTGTACCTTAGGGGCCGCCATTTCTGGTACCGGCGCACGGAGGAGGGGATGCGCAAAAGCATCGAGTGCTTCGAAGAGGCGCTGCGCTACGACCCAGCCTTCGCGGCGGCCCATGACGGAATCTCGGACGCATACACGATGCTCGCCTGCCGAGGTATGACTCCCGCCATCGAGTCTTTCCACAAAGCCAAGGCCGCGGCCAGAGAAGCCGTGCGCATAGAACCGGAGCTCGGTGAGGGATATGCGTCGCTTGCCCACGTGCGCTTGCACGACTGGGATTGGGTGGGGCTCGAAAGTGATTTCCTGCGTGCGGTGGAGCTCGATCCTGGCTACGCCATCGTTCACTACTGGTACGCGGAATACCTCATGGCGATGGGCAGGTCCGGGGAGGCGGTCCGCAGAGTGCAACACAGCTGGGAGCTGGATCCACTGAATTCCGTGGTCAACGCCTCGGTTGGAATGATTCGCTATCTGGCTCACGACTACGACGGCGCGCTCATTGCCCTGCGGCGCGGGCTCGAGATCGATCCCAGCCACTACGTGTCGCATCTGCGGGTAGGGCTGGTGTGCCTGCAGAAGAACCTGGTAGTCGAAGCTATCGATGCGATGCGGCAAGCCGTGACCCACTCCGGGGGCAGCACCGAGGCTCTGGCGGGACTGGCGCAAGCACACGGGGTCGCAGGCGAGACGCTCGCCATGGCGAGGATCGTCCAGGAACTAGCCGAAAGTACCCACCGCTATGTCTCACCGTACAACGTCGCAAGAGCGTATGCGGCAGTCGACGACAGGCAGCGGGCGCTCGAATGGCTGGAGAAGGCCTACCGGGATCACAACCCGGATCTCATCGAGCTGACCCGCGAGCCCTCCTTCGCCAGCCTGCGGTCCGATGCGAAGTTCCGTGAGCTGGCACAGCAAATTGGTTGGCACAGCGTGTCAGCCGCTGATTGAGTACCGGAAGACGAGCTGCGAGGCTACAGCGCACGGAACTCGTCGCTTTCGCCGCTCAGTTCACCCAGATATTGTTCCAGCTCGCGGATGCGCACCGAGCTGTGTGCCCGTCCGGCCTTGGAGACAATCCCCGGCGGGACGCGTTTCAGGTTGTCCTGCAGCATCTTCAGCGCTGCCGGCCCGTCGGGGGCGCCGCCGTTGGGATCGACGAGCGCGAAGATGCGCGCCACGCCGATCGCGCCCAGCCAGTCCAGGGCATCGGCATCGTGCAGGTAGACTGCCTCCGGTCCGACCGGCTTGCGGTCGAACATATGAGTGCGAATCGCCGCGCGCACCGCATCGATCTTGCTCATCGGAAATCCGGTGCCGCTGAGGAGCGAGCCCGCCAGCTGAGCTCCCTCGTCGGCGTGATCGGTGTGAGGCTTCTCGTACGGCGGCAACGCCGCGACATCATGAAGGTACGCCGCGGCATACAACACGTCGTCGTCAATCGTGACGTGGTCTTCGGCCGCGAGCGCCTTGGCCAGAGCGTAGTCCCTGACACAGTGAGAGTAACCCCAGGCGGGATGCTTCAGATGCTCCGCCGCGAACTGCCGCACGCTTGCACGCCAGTCACCCGCCGCGATCGGCGCTGGCGCGGGTTCCTGGGCGCCAGCCGAAGCGAGCAACCCCGAAAGTATCAGCAGCGGAACGAGCCGGCGGAGAGATTCGGTGCGAAAGGGTGCCATGGAGACTCCGTCAGCCGTGGTGGCGTGAGGGTAAATCAGTTGCGGGGCCGAGTCGGCTATCCGCCGTTGGGAGCTTCCATAGCCGCGTGTGCAGGCGTTGTTGCCGGCGCCGATCCACCCGGGGCCGCTGAGGGGCCTGCGACCTTGGCGGCCTGGGTAGCTGCGGGCGCTCGGATCGCATCGACATTCGCCTCGAGCCCGACGAGCGTCGGGATGCCGCTCGCGGCCCGCAGTGTCTGTCGCGCATAGTCCCAACGGATGGCCACCGTGTTGCTGCCCAATACGCGGTCGAGCTCCTTCGAGAGCAGCTTCAGGTCAGGTTCGACAGATTGGCCCTCCTTGTCGACCTGAGGATGGGCCTCGAGCAGCAGCTCGCCACCCACGTAGGTGACCTTGACCGGCTTGTTCAGCAACCACACCCTGGTGCCGATCGGCACGCTCTTGAAGAGGGCCGCCACGTCTTCCGGATACATGCGGATGCAGCCGTGGGTCACCGCCATCCCCACGGCGGTGGGATTGTTGGTCCCGTGGATCTCGTAGGTTCCATCCCCAACCGCCAGGCGCATCTTGAAATCGCCCAGGGGATTGTCGGGCCCGGGAAGGACGACTTTGGGCAGCGGATCACCATGTGCGGCGTGCTCCTTCCGGATCGATTCGGGGGGATGCCACTCCGGGTGCCTGACCTTCTCGATGACCTGGGTTTGCCCGAGCGGCGAGCGCCAATCCATTCGGCCGATGCTGACCGGATAGGTAATCACGACTCGTTTGCCACCCTTCCTGCCCTTCCTGGACTTTGGGAAGTAGTAGAGCCGGTGCTCGGGCAGATTGACCACGATGCCCTCGCGGGGGCCGGGCGGCAGGATTCGCCTGCCTGGCAGAAGAATGTCGGCGCCTTGCCCGGGCAACCACATGTCGACGCCGGGATTGGCGCGCATGATCTCCTCGTATCCGAGGCTGTAACGCCGCGCAATGTCGAGCAATGTGTCCTGATACTTTGCCTTGATGTGCCGATCGTTTCCGATCACGGCCGAGCCGTCCGCCGGGAGCTCGTAAACGGTCGCCCCCGCGCGCGACGCAATGCCTGCGACACAAAGGCTCAAACCCAACAGCCAGTTCTTCATACGGCAGGAGTATGACGCTTTGTCCGACCGGAGATGCATCTATCGAGAGCGGCACCTCACTTTTGGTCTCTGTCCGGAGAATGGACAGCCACTCTGGCCCCGGCTGCGGTCAATTTTCCCGATTGCCCGGACTTCCACGGACGACTCCTTCAGGCTGCGCTCTGACACCCTCCAGATATCGCATCAGCAAGTCGAGGCCGCGCGTGCGCTTCTTGCGCTCGTGCATCACCAGATAAAAGCGACGCGTCAAATGTGGCAGCTCGGTTGGCGGAGCCACCAGCGCTCCGGACTCGAGCAGATCGGCGACCACGCAGCGCGACAGGCAGGTGATGCCGAGCCCGCTGGCCACCGCACGCTTGATGGCTTCCGGGTTGCCGAACTCGATGCCAGGCCGCAAACGGTGCAGGTAGGGGATCAGCAGCTGGTTGATGATCTCGTGCGTGCCCGACCCTGGCTCGCGCAATAGCCACGTCGCCTTGCTCAGCGCCTCGAGTGAGACAGGCCGTTTATGGCCGCGCGGCACGATCGGGTCGTGGGCTGCAGCCACAACCACCAGTTCATCCTCGAGCCACGGTTGCACGGTGAGCTCGGGTTGATGGCATGGTCCCTCGATCAGGCCCAGGTCCAACTCGAAAGCGGCCACCTGTCCAGTGATATGCGCTGTGTTGGCGATGGCGACCTGCACGTGCCAGCTCTGTCGCGCCGTCTCCGGCAGACTGTCGCGAAAGCCGGCGAGAATGGCCGGCAGCAGATAGTTGCCGATGGTGGTGCTGGCACCGATGCGCAGGGTGCCGATCTGCGACTCGCGCTCGAGCGCCCAGCGTTCGATCCATCCCGCTCCATCGAGCAGCGCCAAGGCGTGCGGTAGCAGCGCACGGCCGTTGTCGTTCA
>Ga0182036_10001456_pt1 | contig 11102 bp, 5 predicted proteins | sample sta12Cox44000080_FD_125966 | JGI IMG/M metagenome (GOLD analysis project Ga0182036, IMG submission 125966) | Lab enrichment of tropical soil microbial communities from Luquillo Experimental Forest, Puerto Rico - statoxic.12C.oxic.44.000.080 | ecosystem: Environmental > Terrestrial > Soil >...
CGATCCCGATAAGTATTTGTCGGCCTTGCTGGCCGATACAAGAATCGCCGTGGACGGCACCGAGGATGAAGCCGAAGCGATGCGGCTCTTGCGCCGCATGAAGACCGAGGCGGCGTTGCTGATTGCGCTCGCCGATATCGGCGGAACCTGGCCGGTGATGCGGACAACGCAGGCGCTGACTGATTTGGCCGATACCGCCGTCAATGCCGCGGTGCGCTTTGTGCTGGCGGAAGCGGTGCGAGCCGGCCGCCTGATGGCGAAAGATAAGACGCGGCCGCAAGATGGCAGCGGCTACATGGTGCTCGCAATGGGCAAGATGGGCGCCTATGAGCTCAATTATTCGAGCGACATCGATCTCATCGTTTTCTACGACGCGGCGGCCCCGGCGTTGCCAAAGGATGCTGAGCCGGCCGACCTTTACGTACGGCTAACCCAGCGGCTGGTGAAGCTGCTGCAGGAGCGCACCGGCGACGGCTACGTGTTTCGTACCGACCTGAGGCTCAGGCCAGATCCGGCTTCGACGGCGATCGCGATCTCTACAGCGGCGGCGCTGTCCTATTACGAGAGCGTCGGCCAAAATTGGGAGCGCGCCGCGCTAATCAAGGCCCGCGCCTGCGCCGGCGACATGGCCGCCGGCGAGAAAATCCTGCGCGACCTGTCACCCTTCGTGTGGCGCAAATATCTCGATTTTGCCGCGGTCGCCGACGTCTACGCCATGAAGCGCCAGATCAATGCCTATCGTGGGTACGGCGAGATCGCGGTGGAAGGCCACAACGTCAAGCTCGGCCGCGGCGGCATCCGCGAGGTCGAGTTCTTCGCGCAGACACAGCAATTGATCGCGGGCGGGCGCAATCCAAACTTACGCGACCGGGACACCCTGACGACGCTCGACCGCTTGGCGCAGGACCGCTGGATCGAGGTGGCGGCGTGCGACGACCTGAAAGCGGCCTACGTCTTCCTGCGGACGGTCGAGCATCGATTGCAGATGGTCAATGACGAGCAGACGCAGACGCTGCCAGCCGAGCGGTCCGACCTTGAGCGTTTCGCGCACTTCCTCGGCTTCCGCGATCGCGATGCTTTCGCCGCGGTGCTGCTCGATCATCTCGAGAAAGTGCAACGCTACTATTCACGGCTGTTTGAAAAGGCGCCGGTTGGCGAAAAGGCGGCGCTAGCCTTTCCGCCCGATGTCGACGACCGTAAAACACTCGACCAACTCGGTAGGCTCGGCTTCCGCGCGCCGCTTGAGGCCTCGACCATCATCCGCCACTGGCTTAAGGGCGGGCATCGCTCGCTGCGTGGCGAGACGGCGCGCACTCATCTCGAAGCGCTGCTGCCGACTTTGCTCGAGCAGGTGGTACGCACCGACAATGCCAACGCTACGCTTGTTCTGTTTGATCATTTTCTGGCCAATTTGCACAAAGCGACGCGGCTCTTGTCGCTGTTGCGGCAAAATCCCGATCTAATCGCGTTGACCGCTTTAGTACTAGGTACTGCCCCGAGGCTCGCCGACACGCTGGCGCGCAATTCGCAGGCCATGGACGCGTTGGTCGATCCGAGCCTCTTCGGCGCGCTGCTAGACGACGAGGAACTCGGTCGTCGGCTCGGCGCGACGCTGGCACAATCGAGCCTCGACCAGGACCTGCTCGAGCAAATCCGCATGTTCGGGGTCGAATACATGTTCCTGATCGGCGTGCGCATCCTTTCCGGGACGGTGACGGCGCGGCAGGCCGGCGAAGCCTTCGCGAGGCTCGCTGACGCGGTGATCCGCGCCCTACATCGCACGGTAGCCGACAATTTCGCGACTGCTCACGGCCACATGCGTCGCGAGCGGTCCGCGGTGCTGGCCATGGGCAAGCTCGGCGGCCGCGAGATGACCGCAAGCTCGGATCTCGATCTGATCCTGATCTACGATTTCGACGGCGAGCGGCCGGAATCGGACGGCGCGCGTCCGCTCCACGGCATGCAATATTTCGCCCGCCTGACCCAGCGGCTGATCAATGCGCTGACCGCACAGACCAATTACGGCGCGCTTTACCAGGTTGACATGCGGTTGCGCCCCTCCGGTCGCGCCGGGCCGCTGGCGACGCAGCTCGGCGGCTTCGCTAGCTATCAGGAGAGGGAAGCCTGGACCTGGGAGCACATGGCGCTGACGCGCGCACGGGTGGTGTCGGCCTCACCCGGCTTCGGGACGCGTGTCGAGCAGGTGATCCGCGACGTCCTGCAGCGGCCGCGCGACCCGGCGCTGACCGCTGGCGACGTCGTGGAAATGCGTGCCGCCATTGCCAAGGAGAAAGGTGAGGGCGACCGCTGGGATCTCAAATACGGCGCCGGCGGGCTGATCGATATCGAATTCATCGCGCAATATCTGCAGCTGGTGCACGCGCACGCCCAACCTGACATCCTGGACACCTCGACTGCGCGCGTGCTCGACAAGGCCTGGGCATTGCGCCTACTGCGGGTCGAGGATGCGGAAGTCTTGCGCCCGGCCGTGGAGTTTTATCACGACCTCACGCAGATCCTGCGGCTGTGCCTCTCCCGCCCGTTCGATCCGAAGACCGCGGGGGCCGGCCTGCTGCGGCTCCTGGCGCGCGACGCCGGCGTGCCGGATTTCGCTACGCTCGACGCGACATTGATCGAGACGCAGGCCAAAGTACGCGCCAGCTTCGTGCGCATCCTGGGCAAGGCGCCTAACTAGGCCGCTTCCTCTTTCGGCAGCTGGCACTGCGGACATTTCGCCAGGCGCACCATGACCAGGGTGCCCTTTCCGAGGGTCGAGCGGATGCGCATGCGGCCGCCGTGCAGTTCGACCAGCGACTTGGAAATCGCGAGCCCCAGGCCCGAGCCTTGATGGCGCTTGGTGAGCTGGCTTTCCACCTGCTCGAAGGGCCGGCCCAGACGCGCCAGCGCGTCGCTGGCAATGCCGATGCCAGTGTCGGCGATCGCCAGGATGATGCAGCCGTCGGCGGCGCGCCCGCGCACGGTGACGCGGCCACCGACCGGCGTGAACTTCACCGCGTTGGACAGCAGGTTGAGCACGATCTGCTTAAGAGCGCGGCGGTCAGCGCGCAAGCTGAGGTTCGAGGAGATCTTTGTAACGACCTCGAGCTGCTTGTCTTGAGCGCGCGCCGAAACGACGCGTGTAGCCTCCGACAGCAGCGTGTCGAGATCAAGCTCCTCGAAGTCGAGGCGGATGCGGCCGGCTTCGATCTTAGCCATGTCGAGGATGTCGTTGATGACGTCGAGTAGGTATTGCCCGCTGGAGAGGATATCGCTGCAATATTCGCGATACTTGTCAGTGCCCAGCGGTCCGAACATTCCGGATTCCATGATCTCGGAAAAGCCGATGATCGCGTTGAGCGGCGTGCGCAGCTCGTGACTCATATTAGCGAGGAATTTCGACTTGGCCTGGTTGGCTTCCTCGGCGCGGGTCTTTTCGGCGGCGTATTTCTCAGCGAGTTCGGCGAGCCGTTGCTGCGAGGCGCGCACGTCGGAGACGGTCGTCATCAGCCGCTTCTCGCTGTCGATCAGCTTTTCCTCGTGAATCTTGAGAGCTGTGATGTCAGTGCCAACCGAGACATAGCCGCCGTCCTTGGTCCGCCGCTCGCTGATGTGGAGCCAGCGGCCGTCGTCGAGCTGCGCCTCGAAGGTGCGCGCGCCCGGGATATTTGGACCGCCGGCGATCGCGCGGCTGCGCACTACCGGCTTGCAACCGGCGGCGACCACGGCTTCGTACGAGGCGCCGACCGTGATCGCCCCGTCCGGCAGATTATGTAGTTCCTGGAATTTCGAATTGCATAGTACCAGGCGATTGTCGGCATCCCACAACACGAAAGCTTCCGGAATGGTCTCGATAGCGTCGCGCAGGCGTATATCGGCGGCCATCGTCTTCTCGACCAGGTTCTTCTGCTCGGTAATGTCGACGGCGATGCCAATCAGATGCAGGCCCGGCTCCCCGGTTTGGCGCACCAGCTCACAGCGCGCGCGCAGCCAGATCCAATGGCCGTCGGCGTGGCGCATTCGGAAAGCGTGGTCGATAGTGGTCGTGGTCGCTTTGACCAGTTCGGCGGCGAGATCATAAAGGCGCAGATCGTCGGGGTGAGTGAGCGCGCTGACGTCGCCGAACGACAGGAGATCGCGCTTGGCTTGCAGCCCCAAGATCTCGAACATCGATTGTGACCAGAAGATGCGACCGCGCGCCAGGTCCCAATCCCACAGGCCGCAGCGGCCTCGGTTGAGCGCGGTATCGATACGGCTGCGCACCGTTTCATAGATCAGGTCGGCTTCACGCGCCCGCGTCGCCTGCCAGTGGAAGGCAAAGCCGAGGATCAGCACCACGAAACCGGTGGTGGCCGACAGCGTGATAGTGAGCGTGGTGAGCGAGCGCCAGGTCATCAGGGCCGCGTCGTGCGATTGCAGCACTGCGATCTGCCCGAACGGCGCATTAAGCGTGCGCGCGGTCGCCAGCGCACGGCTATCGTCGGGCAATATGATTTCCATGACGCCGGCGTTGGCGCCGAAGGTGGTAAGTGGTTGCGTCGGGCCGAGCAGGTCGATCAGGCGGCGGCCGATGCTGGCGTCGGCGGCCGGCGTTGCCGCCGCCACCACGCCTTCCGCGTTTGTCAACAAAAAGAGACGGCCCGATGTGGTTGCCCAGCCTGGCAAGGTGCGCGCCAGCACTTCCTGCGGGCGCGCCAGCGCTTCGGCCGGCTGCTTGGCCAGCCGCTCGGCGGCAAGATCGGCGACCGCGTCGAGCGCGACGATCATGTCGGTGAGCGATTGCCTGCGGTGGTCGAGCACCTGCACCACGGCGCCAACGCACATGGTGGCGAGAAAGGCGATGATCAGCACCGGGACGGCCCGGCGCAGCAACGGCTCGGCGGTTAACAGACGCCGATACGCTGGCTTGGCGATCGATTGGGCGAGCCCCTGAATCGAATCGGAACACACTGACGCACTCGCCACACCGGCGCGCGCCATCGATGGCCTCCGTTTGGAAATTGCCCCTACCAGCCGGAAAGGATGTCCCGCATCGCTTTCCGAATCGCCTACGATTTGAATCCACGCGCGGCGATTTGTCGAGAGTCCAAAGTCAATTATCTAAAAACTATTATCCACAAATAGCATAGACTCGGCAAAGGCTAGAGCGGGCCTGAGCCGCGGACGCGGAATTCGAATCTCTAAGCTGGCGCCAATGCCCGTTCGACGATGTCGGCAAGGTCGCGCGAAAGGTTGGACGTACCCCTGATCTGCGTCAGCGCGGCTTCAGCTAGGCCGCGGCGGCCTTCCTCCAGCGTGCGCCAGGTGCGGAAGGCGGTGGCGAGACGGGCCGCCAATTGCGGATTTTTCCGATCGAGCGCGAGCACGGAATCAGCGACGAAATTATAGCCGGCGCCGTCGGCGCGGTTGAATTGGGTGGCATTGGCGTGCGCGAACACGCCGACCAGCGCGCGCACACGGTTGGGATTGGCAAACGAGAAGGCAGAATGGGCGGTGAGGGCGCGGACTTTGTCGAGAGTTTCGGGCTGCGGGATCATCGCCTGCAGCGAGAACCATTTGTCGACCACTAGGGCATCGGCTGCATAGCGCGTGTAGAAATCGGCCAGAGCGCGTTCACGCTCCGGTCCAGCGTGCAGCGACAGCGTGCCGAGCGCTGCCATGCGATCAGTCATGTTGTCGGCGACATCGTATTGGCTGGCGGCGCGCATAACGGCATCCGGTGCGCCGGTCGTGGCCAACACGTCGAGCGCAACATTGCGTAAGGAACGGCGTCCCGCGCTGGCGGCATCCGGCGAGTACGGGCCGGAAACCGCCATTAGCTCGTAGACGTTCTTCAGCGCGGAGCTGAGCTTATCGCCGATACCAGCGCGCAAGGCGCGCCGCGCGTTGAAGATGGCATCAGGATCGATGTCGCGGCCGATTTCGCGGGCGACGTCACCTTCGCCAGGGGGCACCAGCGTCAACGCTACGAAGGCCGGCTCGAGCTTCTTGTCATCGAGAATGGCGGCGAGCGCCTCGATCAGCTTCTCATCGACACGTGGCGACTCGCCGACGCGCAGTGCGCGTACGTTTTCGATCAAGAGCCGCATCGAGATCGTCTGCAGTGCTTGCCAACGGTTGAACGGATCGCTGTCGTGGGCTGCCAGGAAAGCAAGGTCGCCGGCATCGAGATCGCTCTCGATTTTAACCGGTGCCGAGAAGCCTCGGTTGATCGATAGCACCGGCTGCTCGCTCACGCCGGTGAACTCAATGGTCCGCGCTGGCTCGGTCAGTACCAGAATGCCGTGTTCGATCTTTTCTTCTTTTGTTGTCAGCTTTTGATCGTTGCCATCCTTGCCCACGAGGCCAAGCGCCAACGGAATGACCATCGGCAGCTTGACCGGCTGGCCTGGTGTGGGCGGCACGCTCTGTTTGATCTCGAGCGTGTAGGTCTTGCGCGTGCGATCGAAACGGGTGGCGACGGCAACCTCCGGCGTACCGGCCTGATCGTACCAGCGCATGAATTGCGTCATGTCGCGGCCCGACGTGTCAGCGAAGCACTGGATGAATTGCTCGACGGTTGCCGCCTCGCCGTCGTGGCGCTCGAAATAGAGATCCATGCCGGCGCGGAATTTCTTGGGACCAAGCAAGGTCTGCACCATACGCACGACCTCGGCGCCCTTTTCGTACACGGTGCTGGTGTAGAAGTTATTGATTTCCTTATAAGTTTCCGGGCGCACTGGATGTGCCAAAGGTCCGGCGTCCTCAATGAACTGCGCCGCGCGCAAGTTACGCACGTCGGAAATCCGCTTCACTGGGCGCGAGCGCATGTCGGAGGAAAATTCCTGGTCACGGAAAACGGTGAGCCCTTCCTTCAGGCAGAGCTGGAACCAGTCGCGGCAGGTGATGCGGTTGCCGGTCCAGTTGTGGAAATACTCGTGCGCGATCACCGCCTCGATGTGGCTGAAGTCGGCGTCGGTCGCGGTGTCGGCGCTCGCCAGCACGTATTTGTCGTTGAAGACGTTGAGACCTTTGTTCTCCATGGCGCCCATGTTAAAGTCGGAAACGGCGACAATCATGAAAATGTCGAGGTCGTATTCGCGGCCGAACGCTTCCTCGTCCCAGCGCATGGCGCGCTTGAGCGAATCCATTGCATAACGGCAACGCCCTTCCTTGCCTGGTTCGACATAGATGCGCAGCGTGACATTGCGTCCCGACATGGTGCGGAATTCGTCCTCGACGCAACCAAGATTGCCACCGACGAGCGCAAACAGATATGACGGTTTGGGGTGCGGGTCGTGCCAGACGGCGAAGTGCCGACCCTCCGGCAAGTTGCCGCTTTTGGTGAGGTTACCATTCGCCAACAGCACCGGCGCTTCCGTTTTGTCGGCCTCGATACGTGTGGTGTAGACCGCCATCACGTCGGGGCGATCAGGGAAATAAGTGATGCGGCGAAAGCCTTCGGCCTCGCACTGCGTGCAGTAAGTGCCGCGCGAACGGTAGAGGCCGGAAAGCTGGGTATTGGCGGTTGGGTCGACCAGCGTCTCGATCTCCAGCGTGAACGGGCGATTTGGCGGCTGTACGATCGTTAACTTGTCCGGCGTCGCGACATAGGTGTTTGTCGTCGCCGCCTTGCTGTCGAGCTTGAGTCCGGTGAGGGTGAGGCCGTCGCCGTCAAGCACCAGCGGCGCAGGCGCTGCCTCAGGATTGGGCTTGAGCTTGAGCGTTGCGCGCACCTTGGTCTTGGTCGGATGCAACGAAAAGTCGAGCAAGACCGTCTCCACCAGCCAGTCGGGCGGGCGGTAGTCCTTCAGGTGGATGGGTTGGGCGGTATCGGTACGCATGATCTTTGATCTAGAATGTCCGACGCGGAATTGGAAGGAAGAATGATGGCAAGCATGCATGCCATGACGCTTAGCGCGCCGCGCACGCCGCTTGTCATGCAGACGCGGTCGGTTCCCGTGCCCGGCGCGGGCGAAATCCTGGTCGCTGTTGCCGTCTGCGGCGTGTGCCGCACCGATCTGCACGTGGTCGACGGCGAGTTGCAAGATCCGAAATTGCCGATCGTTCCCGGCCACGAGATTGTTGGTCGCGTGGCTGCGCTCGGAATGGGTGTAAGTGGTTTTTCTGTCGGCGAACGGGTCGGCGTGCCGTGGCTGGGCGCGACCTGCGGAACTTGCGCATATTGCCGCGCCGCAGCCGAGAACCTATGCGATGCACCGATATTCACCGGCTACACCCGCGACGGTGGCTACGCAACGCATGCCGTTGCCGACGCGCGCTATTGTTTTCCACTCGGCGAGCACGGCGACGAAGCCGAGATCGCCCCCTGGCTATGCGCGGGGCTCATCGGCTGGCGCAGCTATCGTATGGCAGGTGAGGGCGCGACGCTCGGGATTTATGGCTTCGGCGCCGCCGCCCACATCCTCGCGCAGGTAGCGGCGTGGCAGGGCCGGCGCGTCTTCGCCTTCACCCGCAAGGGCGACGCGGCGGCGCAGGATTTCGCGCGCTCGCTGGGGGTTGTCTGGGCGGGTGGTTCGGAGGAACTTCCGCCGGAGCCGCTCGACGCCGCGATCATCTTCGCGCCAGTCGGTGCGCTGGTTCCTGCGGCGCTGAAGGCGGTGAAAAAGGGCGGCCGAGTGGTCTGCGGCGGGATTCACATGTCGGACATACCGAGCTTTCCTTACGCGCTGCTGTGGCAGGAACGGCACGTAATGTCGGTCGCTAACCTTACACGCGCCGACGCGCATGAATTTCTGAGCATCGCGCCTAAAGCGGGTGTCAAATGCGAGGTGACGCGCTATCCGCTGGCGCGCGCCAATGAAGCGCTGTCGGACCTGCGCGAGGGGCGGCTGCAGGGCGCGGCGACCTTGATTCCCTAGCGAATTGGTTCGGCGTGGCCGATCACGCGCTTGATCGAAGGTGAGCGAAGCTTTAAGGCGCGCTCAAGCGCGTCGACCTTGTCATGAACCGCCTGGACGCTCAGATTTGAGTCGACGCGGCAGTGGAAATTGACGATTTCGCCGTCATCGGTTTCGCGCACTCGCACATCATGCACGTCGCGCAGCGTGCGGCCGTCAGCGGCAAGCTCGGTGAGTGCGATCTGCACCGCTTTCACCCGCGCGGGCGGCGCTTCGCGGCCGGCAGCGCGGTGTGGTTGCAGCGGCTCGATATGGGTGTCGATCTCGACATCGGCGCCGAGCTCCCCGCCGATCGCTTCTTCCAGTACCGAGGCCGCAGCGTGCGCCTCTTGCAGCGACATCTTCCCATCGACTTCCAGATCAAGTGAGATGGCGAGACGGTCCTTGAGGTCGTGCACCGTGACGTGATGCACCGCGAGTGCGCGACTGCGCGCGATCACCATCACGCGGTCGAGCACGGTTTCGTTGTTGAGCGCGACCGGGTCGGTGGTGACCGTCGCCTCGGCACCCGGCATCTGTTTCCTGATCGCCGCGGTGACCGCGTCCTTGATGGCGCTCACGCGGTCGAGCGGTAGGGTGCGGCTGACGGCGACCACCAGGTCGACAAACGTTGTTTCACCAACGGCCCGAGCGCGCACCTGTTCGACCGCGACCACGCCTGCGACCTTGGCGGCCGCGGCGGTGATCCGTTCGGTAGCGCCCAGCGGCGCCACGTCGGTGAGCGTGCCGATAGTACGGCGCCCAAGCCGCCAGCCGGCGATACAGACGAGAATTGCAACCACCAGTGCGGCGACCGAGTCCGCCCACCACAGGCCGAGCCGCACGCCACCCAGTCCGATCAGTACCGCCAGCGAGGCCCACAGGTCGGACGAAAAATGCAACGCATCGGCTTCCAGCGCTTGGCTCTTTGTTTCTCTGGCGGTCTGCGACAGCGCACGCGAACGGAAGAAGTCGACCACGATCGACACCGCGATCACACCGAAGGCCCAAGCATTGGCGATCACCATATGCTCTTCATGCTCGGTCAGCCGCTTCACCGCCCCCCAGATCACAACGCCCGAGAGCAGAAAGAGCAGGGCGGTTTCCGCCAGCGCCGAGACACTTTCGATCTTGCCGTGCCCGTAATGATGCTCGGCGTCGGCCGGCTTGCCGGAAACACGCACGGCCAGAAGCGTCATTACCGTGGCGCCGAGATCAATCAGCGAGTGGCCGGCCTCCGACAAGATCGCCAGCGAACCGGTGAGAACGCCGACCACACCCTTGGCGACGGTCAGCGCGGCAGATGCTACGATGGAGGTCCAGGCGACTTGTTCTTTGTCTTGCTGCATCTAGCGCCTCTAGCGCCCTGGATGTAGCGCAACGGCCGCAGAATTGCGACTGCCGCGCGGTTAAAGCGTTTTCCCCTGTGGGAAGGCAACCGCTTGATGCAAATCAATGCGACCTTCGCGAGCCTGCTCGAATTTTTTGGCGGAAAATCAGGTATGGGTGAAGCGATGGAGACCCCAGTTCAGATCGGCACGGCAGCGTAGCTGCAGGTTCGTGGCGTCATCGCCCGATCGCCTCGATCTCAACGACATCCATGCGCACATGGGAAAGACCAAGGGAGTCAAAATCGCGATCTCCACTGATGCGTATTCGGTGAACGCATTCCAATACATGCGTTTTGGTGTCGATCAGGCGCGGCGGGCGTGGCTGACCGCCGACGATGTGATCAACACTCGCCAATTTGGGGACCTGCGCAAGCTTTTGAAACGACGAGTGCATTAATGGCTGCCCCCGGCCGCATGCTCGAGAGCAAGGCCCGATGGGAGCATTTCGCGCATGAAGCAGATGTCGGTGTCCGCGGCTTTGGCCGCACGCCGGCGGAAGCCTTCGAGCAGGGTGCGCTGGCGCTGACTGCCGTCATCACGAACGCAAAAATCGAACCGAAAACGAAGATCGAGGTGAGCTGCGAGGCGCCAGATCTGGAACTGCTCTTCGTCGAATGGCTCAATGCCATCATCTACGAGATGGCAGTGAGTAGGATGTTGTTTTCGCGGTTTGCCGTGCAGGTCGGGGGCAATCGGCTTGACGGAACTTTGTGGGGCGAGCCGGTTGACGTCGCGCGGCATGCGCCAGCCTGCGAGCCGAAGGGTGCGACCTATACCGCTCTGAAGGTCGCAGTCGACAGCGGAGGGACCTGGTCGGCCGCCTGTGTCGTTGACG
>Ga0182036_10001462_pt1 | contig 11080 bp, 8 predicted proteins | sample sta12Cox44000080_FD_125966 | JGI IMG/M metagenome (GOLD analysis project Ga0182036, IMG submission 125966) | Lab enrichment of tropical soil microbial communities from Luquillo Experimental Forest, Puerto Rico - statoxic.12C.oxic.44.000.080 | ecosystem: Environmental > Terrestrial > Soil >...
AAGAAGTCCTGTCGCTGCGGTTCCACGAGATCTTTTACCGGGCCCCGGAGTCGGAATCCCTGCTTTCGGTCTTCCATGCGCTCGCGAACATGGTCGTCGAATTGGCTCACAAGGACGGTTCGGTCGTGCGAGCTTTGATGAGCAAGTCGGCAGTCAAGCGCGCGGACGATCGCTTCGCCCTCGCGGCGTTTCAGGATCTCACTAAGCAGTTGTGGGAAGAGGAGCGCTAGCCCGGCAGCCGTGAACGCCTAAATCGCCCTAGATCGCCCTAGATCGCCTTTGTCACCGCGATGGCATCACTGGGAGAAGACGCAACGGGACGGCTGTGGCGGAGTGCCTCGCGCGCGAGGAACTCGCGGAAGTAGGGCAACGAGTCGCCCGTCGCAATGCCGCCCAGCAGAAGTTCCCAGAATTGACTCGTGCGGTCCGCAGAATTCGCGTTGACGCAGCTGACCCTGCCCCCTTCGCGGTGCCCCGCCAGGCCCTTGGCCGCGATTGCGTTGCACAGCAATCGCGTTCCGAACATGGCGCCGACGATCGACTCACTGATGACTACCGGGTTGAGGTCTGCGCGCACGTCACCTTCAGTGCTTGCGCGCCGGGCCTGAGCCGCCATGAGCTCAACCAAGTCCGCGCAGAAGTTCGCGGCCGCCCGGTTGAATCCGCTTAAGGCAGCGGTCAATTGCGTGGCAGTGCGGGCCATTTTGTCCGAACTGAGTACATCCGCGATCGTGAACGTGCCGTGGATCATGTTCTCCAGCGCCGGCGACGACGTTCCGCAGACATTGCGGAACGCGACAAATATTGCGTCGGAACCTTCCTCGATGATCGCTGACGCCAGCGATTCCTTCGAATCGAAGTGGTGGTACAGGGCTCCCTTGGTCATCCCGGTCCGCTCGATGATCGTGTTCCACCCGGCTGCCGCGTAACCCACCTCGCCAAACACATCGATGGCCGCGTCGAGAATTTTTCGGCGGGTGACTTCAGATCGAACCTGCCGAGCCATCGCGTCTACACCTCCGGAGTTCCGGTCGATGTACTTGGACCCCGGAATTCGGCGTCTTCAAATCGTCCGGCCAGAGGACCAAGCCTAACAGCGCCGCCGCTGCCCGGTACCGATTGTGCAACCCGCACGTCGCGCTAGTCGGAATCCGCTCCCGACGAGCTGGCGGTGATGGCGAGTGCCGCACGCCGCCTGAGAAATTGGCGGAAGTACCCGATCCGGTCCGTCTGCAAGATCCCGGTCAGCTGCAGCAGCCAGAAATTCTCGAGGTCGCGCAGGAACCGCTCCGGTTCGTCCAAATTGCTGGTTTGTCGCAGCCCCATATGCAGCGACACCATCAGACGTCCCACATCCTGTGGATCACACTGCGGGTCGATGTCGCCCTCTGCGATGGCTTGCTCGACAACTCCCGCCATGGCTTTGGCCCAGTCTTCTAACAGCCTCTTCTGCAGCCCTGCTGACCGGCCGACCGACTCGAGGAGGTTCAGTCCTGCCCTGATCCCGTCCGTCTTAAGGTCCCCCACGGCGATCAGATACGAAAAGTCGATGAGAGTCTCCAGGCCCGAGAGCCCCCGACTGAGCAATTCTTCCACCGCGACGCCGCCAGCCGCGGTCTGCCTTTCGATGATCGCAACGGCCAACGCATGCTTCGAACGGAAGTGGAAATACATTGCGCCCTTGGTCAGCTCCGCTTCGGCGAGGATGTCGTCGAGGCCGACATCGTGATACGCCCGCCGAGCGAACTGATGAGAGGCGGCCCGCAAAATCTGTCGCCGCGTCGTGTCTGCGCGTCCGTCGGTCGAGTGGGCCGTCATCGGGCGCCGTGGGCCGGATCGATCGCCTTCACGTTCACGATGCTTTCCTCGGGCAGGGCACGAACCTCGCTTCGTCAACAGTCCGGAGCCGGCGCTCGCCAGCGTGACTGAAGTGGCATTCGGGGCCGCTTCTGAGGTTAGCAGCAGATTGTCGAAGTGCGCCGTTCACCACTGCGAGTCGGGACGACGAGCTCCAAAAATACGTTCAGTACGGTCATGGACCGTTCGCTCGGGTCGTCGAGTCGCGCGGCAAATCGAGCGTGGCAATCGGATACAGCCCCGCGCCGTCGCGGCCGTCGCGGGCCAACGCCATGGGTGCGTAGTTCACCACGTGCGATGCGCCCGCCTTGTGCTGTTGCCAGTCCACGGACGCGCTCAGCGTGTAGTGACCCGGCGCCAAGCCCGTCAGGTCAACGTGAACCGACTCGGTAGATGAGGCGGGGACCGCCTCCTCGCGTGACTGACTGGAGTCGTCGTGAACCAGCGTCTTGAGGTTCACCGTCGCCGGCAGGCTCCGAACCACCGCTCCCGAAAAGTCCACCAGTTTGTATCCCGGTGCCCATTGCTCGGTTGCCGCCGCCGAGCCGTAGTTGGTCCACACGACGGATATGGCCGCCACTTTCCCCTGTAGCGATTGCGATCCCGGCCGCGTCTCGACCGAATAGCGGTAACCGGCGGAGGTATTGGCTTGGGCCCACAGCAGATACAACTTGGAATCCATCATCGAGGTCGAGTCGCGGTCGGGGAAGTTGACGCTCGACGTCATCGACACGTGATACCGGACGACATCGTGCAGGCCCTTTTCGTAGTAGGACCGCGGATCGGTCCCGTTGGGCAACCGGCACCATTCGGTGATCACCGGCGCGGACGCCAGCCGTTGCTTGATCGCGTTGACGACCGCATCGTTGCTCTGCACGTAATGCGAGTCGTTGGCTTCGGCCCATGCCGGCAACGGTGCCCGGACGCCGAGGCAATCCGAACGGATGCCCACGGGCATGGACAGTTTCTTGGTTACGTCATCAACGAACAGCTCGCGGACGATCTCGGGATTTTGCGGGTTGACCACGAGTTGTGTGTGGGGGAAGGCGTCGACGTTCGCCGCGACCAGCTGTCGGATGGATGCGGCGGTGATGCTCTGATCGCGGAACTGGCTGTAATACCCCAGAGTCCCGATGCTCTCCTCGGGCGTGGCACCCGGCGCGCCCAACACGTCACGCAGATAAGCGATCTGGTTCCCGCTGGCGTCCCCGTATCCGGAGAATTCGAAAACGCTGAGCCGCTCGTCACCGTCGTAGCGCCGGCCCAGCGCGGCGAGCAGCTGGGAGAACGCATCGAGGTAACCGCGGTCGTTCCAGTTCGGTACCACCTGCGTCACTCCGGGTCGGGGGCCGTTCGGCGGCGCCGGATAGTTGGTGGCGGCCGAGCGCATCCAGTCGGGAATCGCGATATTCGTGTTGTCGGGATATGAGTCGCTGCAACAGGATTTGTAGGCGTACACGCGAAGGGCAAGTCGCATGTTGCGGTTCGCCAGCTTCGTCAGCGCGTCATCGATCACGCTGAAGTCGAACTTGCGCTCGTCAGGAGCGTCGGGCGGCAGCGTTCGCGGATCGACGGGCTGTAGCTGCCGCCACGAGACAACCAAGCTGGCATCGTATGACGCGGGCCATGCCGGATACCGTTGCTGCGCGGGATTGCCTTGCGGGAAAAGTGGATTCAACAGATCCTCATACTGGCCGCGCAGCGGATTGGAGATCTCCTGAACCGTGGGCGGTATGGCCGGGAAGACCATCGCGGACAACGGCCCCGGGTTGGTGTGGTCACCACATCCGTTGAGCACCAACGCCATGCACGTGACAGTCACCACGGAGGCGAGCGCGCCCCTTTTCAATGAATGAAACATCGCCACCGGGACTAGATCGCGCCCAACGACAAAGCCTCGCGGTCGGCGAGAAACGGCATCGGCAGCCAGCGCGCGGCCAGTAACGCTTCCATTGCATCGCCCGGGACGGGTCGCGACAACAAGAATCCCTGCGCCCGGTGACATCCATGTTGCATCAAAGTCATTGCGGCGGCGGGTGTCTCGACTCCCTCGGCGACCACTTGCAGGCCAAAAGCCTCGGCGAGTCCGATGATCGCGCGGACAATGGCCAGGTCGCCGGCGTTGGTGCCCAAGTCGCGGACGAATCCGGTGTCGATCTTGAGCGTGTCGACCGGGAGGGACTTCAGGTGCGACAGAACCGCATAGCCGGTGCCGAAGTCGTCGATGGCGATCTGGACCCCGACGTCCTTGAGCTCCGCCAGGGTTTTGCGAGTGGTATCGATGTCGTGTACCACGGCCCGCTCGGTGATCTCCAGACAGACCGATCCGCTGTCGATGCCGAACTCCTGGATGGTGTCGGCAACGCTACGGACGAAATCACGCGTGATCAGCTGAATGGGCGAGACGTTGATGCGCAAGACGGCGCCCTGTCCCACGCCGTTAGATCGCCATCGGCTGAAGTCGGCGCATGCGCTTCGCATCACCCAGCGGCCCAGTGTCCCGGCCAGGTTGGTCGATTCGGCGATCCCGACGAACGAATCCGGCAACAACATCCCCCATATCGGGTGCCGCCAGCGGACCAGTGCCTCCACAGCGACGATGGCGCCGGTCCGCAGGTCGACTTCGGGCAGATAGTGCAGCAGCAGCGCTTCGCCGTCGATGTCACCCTGGAGATGCAGCTCGATGTCATTGCGGAAGGCGCTCTTCAAGGACATGTCGTCGGTGGACAGCGCGACCTGGTTGCCGCCTTCGCGCTTGGCTATCAGCACGGCCTCGTCGGCCCGGCGCAACAGGTCCGTGCTGTTGTCCCGCCCCGGCTCGCCGACAGCCAGCCCGATGCTCACGGTGCGGGTGATGATGTGGCCGCCGATCGCCAGGCGCTCGTGCAGCATCGCCCCCAGTCGGCGGGCGAACGACTCCGCGGCTCCCGTGGACATTGGCTGGTCCGGAATGACGACGAACTCGTCGCCGCCCAGCCGGGCGATCATGCTCTGACTTCCCGCGCACACCCGAACGCGTTGCGCAAAGACCCTGATAAACCAGTCGCCGGCACTGTGTCCGAGGTAATCGTTGATCGATTTCAGCCGGTCCAGGTCGAGGTACACGAGGGCGACGGGTCCGGGGCTGCCCGAGGCGAGCCGTTCGGACAGATGCGCGACCAGCGCCCGACGGTTGTAGAGGCCGGTCAGATCGTCGTGCTCGGCCAGATAGCGGAGCTTTTCCTCGGCCGCGATGCGGGCCTGCAGTTGTGCGAACAGGGCGGCGATGGCTTCCAGCGTGTTGATCTCTTCTTGCTTCCACTTCCGGGCGCCGTTCTTGACGAAGCCGAGCACGCCGGTGGTCGTCTCGCCCGAGACCAGTGGGGCGGCGGCAACTGAGGGCGAGGTGACCTGCTTCGCTCCCCCGATCCAGCGCTGGAACCCGTGGCCGGTCTGCTCCGGCCGGATCACGACCGGCTTCCTGCCGTGTTCGCAATGGGCCAGCACCGGGTCGGCGCTGGTGAAGTGCACAACGGCCATCGGATCCGGGTCCGGGACGTCGATCCGCGGTGGCCACTCCGCGACCAGTATCGAGGCGCGGATGTCGTGGTCGTGGTGGCGCAAGAAACCTGCGTCCAGATCGAACTGCTCGACGAGCTGCGCGAGTACCTGCTCACTCACCAGGGTCGCGGTAGAGCCCGTGGCCTCCATCAGCTGGGTGGCGACGGAAGTGACGACGAGATCCAGGCTGCGTGGCACGGGCTCCTCCGATATGGGGCACATGTCCCAGCTGGGCTTGCCCTCATCGGGGCCCAATCAGGGGATCGTCGTCTTCAATCTCGTTGCTACTCACAGTGCACATTCGTGCGCACCGAAGAGCCCCTCCCTCTCAGGCGGGTTACTCGGCCCGGGGCAGGTCACGAATCGTGTCGGAAGCGTATCAAAACCCGCGGTTCAGCGGCCGCGTTTACAGTGAGACGGCTCACAATCGCGGCCCCGACTGTCACGCACGGCCCGCCTGCGGTGTCTCAAGGGCACAAAGTCCCGTGAGATTAGGAGACAGCAATGACCGAGCCCGCCACCCCAAGAACGCATGTCGTCGTCGTCGGCGGCGGATACGCAGGAACCCTGGCCGCCAATCGTCTGCGGCAGCGGACCGACATCGATATCACCCTGGTCAATCCCCGTTCGGTCTTCGTCGAGCGAATCCGCCTACACCAGCTGGTCGCCGACACCGGCGCCGCAACCGCCGATTACGGCACACTGCTCGGGGACGATATCCGGTTGATCGTCGACACCGTCGAGCGCATCGAGACGCCCGACCGGCGCGTGCTGCTGACCTCGGGCGCCGAGCTGAGCTATGACTACCTGATCTACGCCGTCGGCAGCACCGGCGCGATGGCCGCCAAGGCTTCCGGGGTGCCCGGCTTATCCGAATTCGCCTACTCGGTGGCCGATCTGGAAAGCGCGCAGCGCCTGCGCTATGCGCTCTCCGACCTGCCGCTTGCCGCGCCCCTCACCGTGGTCGGCGGCGGATTGACCGGCATTGAAACCGCTTCCGAGCTGGCTGAGCGGGGACGCCAGGTGACCCTCGTCTGCGGCGGCCCACTCGGCCCGTCGCTCAGCAACCGGGGCCGACGTTCGGTGGCGAAGCGACTGCGCAAGCTCGGTGTCAACGTGCTCGAATCGGTGGCCGCCCGCGAGGTGCGCTGGGACGCGGTGGTACTGGCCGACGGCGTCGTGCTGCCGAGTGCGGCGACGGTGTGGACGGCGGGCTTTGCGGTGCCGGATTTGGCCGCCCGCAGCGGGCTTCGCACCGACGCCGTGGGCCGGCTGCTTACCGACCAGACGCTGACCAGCATCGACGATCCGCGCATCGTCGCCGCGGGCGACTGCGCCGCGCCGTCGGGTCAGCCGTTGCGGATGAGCTGCCAGGCCGCCGGGCCGCTGGCCGCCCAAGCCGCCAACACCGTGCTCAGCCGCATCGCCGGAAACCCGCCCGCGGTCCTGAACCAGGCGTTCGTCGGGCAGTGCATCAGCCTGGGCCGCGCCTACGGCACCTTGCAGTTCGCACGCACCGATGACACCCCGGTAAACGTGGTCGTGGGCGGCCGGACCGCCGCATCCATCAAGGAGGCGGTCTGCAAGGGGACCCTGTGGGCGATCCGGCGCGAGGCAGCCAAACCCGGTTCGTACTTCTGGCTCAAGGGCGGCACGCGGCCCGCACAGTCGCCGGCCGACGAGCGGGTCGCAGCGCAATGACGCCCGCATCGACCCCCGGTGAGCATGCCGAACGGTTCACCCTGCTGCGGCCGTTGCTGTTCACCATCGCCTACGAGATCCTTGGCTCGGCAACCGAGGCCGACGATGTGTTGCAGGACAGCTACCTGCGCTGGGCGGACGTCGACTTGTCGACCGTGCGCGACACCAAGTCGTACCTGGCCCAGCTGGTCACCCGGCAAGCGCTCAACGCACTGCGGGCCGACGCGCGTCGCCGCGAGGAGTACGTGGGGCCCTGGCTGCCCGAGCCGCTGCTCCTCGACGAGCAGGATCCGTCAGCCGATGTCGTTCTGGCGGAATCGGTTTCGATGGCGATGCTGGTCTTGCTGGAAACCCTGAGCCCCGACGAACGCGCGGTGTTCGTGCTACGCGAGGTGTTCGGTTTCGACTACAGCGAGATCGCCGAGGCGGTGGGCAAGCCGGCGCCGACAGTGCGGCAGGTCGCGCACCGCGCCCGCGAACACGTTCGGGCGCGGAGGAGGCGATTCGAGTCCGTCGATGCGGAGCGCAACGCCGAGATCACCGCTCAGTTTTTGGCCACGGCGTCCACCGGTGACGTCGAGGCGCTGATGACCATGCTCGCCCCGGACGCCACCTGGACGGCCGACAGTGGCGGGATCGTGAGCGCCGCCCGCAGACCGGTCGTCGGCGCCGACCGGGTGGCCAGGGCGATCGCCGGGCTGATGCGCAGAGCCGCGGAAATCGCCACGCTGCGCGTGGAGATGGTGACGTGCAACAGCGCTCCGGCGGTGTTGCTCTACCTCGGCGAACGGCTCGAAGGTCTGATCACGCTGGAGATTGCGGACGACAAGATCACCAACTTCTACGTGATGCGCAACCCGGAGAAGCTGGCGGCGCTGGCGACCCCCCGCGACATCAGCCGCAGCTGAGCGCCGGACGCCTGGGGTGCGGAAATCCACCACTCTGTCAAGCTAGAGCGGTGCGAATCGAGCGGCTTGACGACCTAGGCGCCGCACCCCGCGTGCTGCGCGCAGTCGGCGACGCCACCGGCCGGCTCGCGCTGCCACCGCCGGCCGCGCTGACCGGCGATTGGTTCGGCGCGCTGGCGGTGATCGCCCCGAGCGTGTCGGTGCGGCCGGTCAACGTCGGCGACGCCTTCGCGGTCCCGCTCGGCTCGCGGGCGCCCGGTACGGAGGCGGTGGGTGGGGGTTGGGTCGGTTACCTGTCCTATCCAGACCCCGGTGCCGACGGCCGACCGAACCGGATTCCCGAAGCCGCAGGCGGCTGGACGGACTGCGTCCTACGTCGCGACCGGGACGGCCAGTGGTGGTACGAAAGCCTGTCCGATGCGCCGATGCCAGAGTGGTTGACCGCCGCATTGGCGGCCACACCGTCACAGGGGCGCGGTTGCCGGATCGACTGGGACGCCGCCGATCGGGCGGCACACCGCGACGGGGTGCTGGCCTGCCTGGAGGCGATCCGCGCCGGGGAGGTCTACCAGGCGTGCGTGTGCACGCAATTCACCGGGACCGTCACCGGGGCCCCGCTCGACTTCTTCATCGACGGAGTCGCACGCACTTCTCCGGCCCGGGCGGCCTATGTCGCCGGACCGTGGGGAGCGGTGGCGTCGCTGTCTCCGGAACTTTTCCTGCGGCGCCGCGGAACGGTCGTCACGTCCAGCCCGATCAAGGGCACCCTGCCACTGGATGCCTGGCCGTCGGCGTTGCGCGCGTCGGCAAAAGACGTGGCCGAAAACATCATGATCGTGGACCTCGTCCGCAACGACCTTGGCCGGGTGGCGATCGTCGGCACGGTCACCGTGCCCGAGCTCTTGGTCGTGCGGCGCGCGCCGGGCGTGTGGCACCTGGTGTCCACGGTGTCGGCGCGGGTTCCCGTGGAGCTCTCGACGTCGGCACTGCTGGACGCCGCCTTCCCCCCGGCCTCGGTCACCGGAACCCCCAAACATCGTGCGCGCCAACTCATTTCGCAGTGGGAACATAACCGTCGCGGAATATATTGCGGCACAGTCGGTTTGGCGTCGCCAATCGCGGGATGCGAGCTGAACGTCGCGATCCGCACCGTCGAGTTCCACGCCGGCGGCAGCGCCGTGCTGGGTGTCGGCGGCGGGATCACCGCAGACTCGGATCCCGACGCCGAATGGGAGGAATGCCTACATAAGGCGGCCCCCATCGTCGGGCTGCCGTGCAACCCTGCGGCCGCGTCGGTCGGTTAGCTGAAATGCCGGTGCGTCGGCTGTGAATGTTTGGGATAACTCCCTCACAAAGGTCCGGCTGCGCTTAAGATCGAGGGATCGCGCCGATCGCGAGTCGACTGCTAGAAAGGGCCGTCATGAGAGTCGCTGTTCTCGGCGTCGCCGCATCTGCCCTGCTAGGTGGGACGCTGGCGGTTACGCCGCTGACCTCGGTCAGTCCGCTCCTACCACCCGCGGGAGCTCAGTGCGGCAGCGATTGCGGGAAAGTGGCGTCGGTCCTTGTGCCCGAGACGCCGACACCGTCGGGTTCGTCCGGGGCGCCGGCGGCCCAGGTGGCAGGGCCGCATGCGTCTCCAGCGGCGGCCAATGCGCCCGGTGCATCTCAACAACCTGGCGGCGGGCCGTCAGCAGCCCGTGCGGTGCCCGGAGGGAGCTCGTCCGGAGCGAGCGCGGGCGGAGCACCGGCCGCGGGCCTGCCGGGGCTCGGCGGGGTGCCCGACGTGGGCGGGGCGCCCGGGATGCCCGATCCGGCCGCTATGGCCGGCCTAACTTCCATACCCGCTGACGCGCAGGCCGTCCAGTCGGTCTGGGGCACCGTTATCGGGGTGCCAACCTCCCTCGTGGGGCTGGCAGGCAGTGCCGCCGGCGTTACGTCGAGTGTCGCCTTAACGCTTTTCTATCTTGAAGCCGCCGGTTTGTTGCCAAAGAATCTCAGCGTCCCCGGGCTTAACTTCCCCTCCATCCCTGGGCTTAGTGTCTCCTCGGGCTCTGGGCTGAGTAGTGTCCCCGTGATCCCTGGGCTTACTGTCCCGAACGCTGCGGAGGCCGTCCCCGAAGCCGTGGCGGCTGTCCCGGGGGCCTCGGTGGCCGTCCCGGCGGTGACGTCAGCCCTCCCCGCGATGAATCTCCCTGGCGTAGGTGTCCCGAACGTCGGTCTCCCCGCGGTGGGCCTCCCCGCAGCGCCCGCGCTACCGCCGCTACCGGCGTCACCGGCGCGTTTGCCGGGGTTGCCGGCGGCCCCCGCTCTGCCGCGGCTGCCGGCGGCGCCCGCTCTACCGCACTTGCCGGCGGCGCCGCACTTGCCGGCGGCGCCAGCGCTGCCGCCGGCGCCCAAGCTACCCGGGTGGGTCGCGCACCCCGGCCTGCCGCACGCCGGCCTGCCGCACCCCCACTTGCCGGGGCCGCTCACCATCCTGAAGCCGAAGTGCATCGGCCCGCACCTCGGTCCCATCGGGTTGTGCATTCCCTAACTGATGGCGCCAACTCACTGCTGGCGTGATCGCAGAACCGCGTCATAAAGCTGGCGCGAGCGCACATCCGGATGCGCGGCGGCCACCTCGCTGCAGGCGTCTTTCACGCGTACGCCCGCCGCGACCATTTCCTCCACTTCCGCCAACAGGGACGCCACGTCGGCGCGCGGGGTCGCGCCGGCAAGCACGACGGTGATCTCGCCGAGCACACCGTCGTCCGCCCAGGTCGCCAGCTCCTCGAGCGACCCGCGCACCACTTCCTCGTGCACCTTGGTCAGCTCCCGGCACACCACCGCGCGGCGCTCTTCGCCGAGCTGCTCCACGGCGTCGCGCAGACAGGCGGGCAGTCGGCGCGGCGATTCGAAGAACACGCAGGTGCGCTGCTCGTCGGCCAGCGAGGCCAACCACGTTCGGCGGGCCGACTTCTTGCGCGGCGCGAATCCCTCGAAGCAGAACCTTTCCGACGGCAGACCGGACACGGCGAGCGCGGTCGTCACCGCGGACGGCCCGGGTAGACACGTCAGCGGAACCCCGGCATCGA
>Ga0182036_10001471_pt1 | contig 11036 bp, 8 predicted proteins | sample sta12Cox44000080_FD_125966 | JGI IMG/M metagenome (GOLD analysis project Ga0182036, IMG submission 125966) | Lab enrichment of tropical soil microbial communities from Luquillo Experimental Forest, Puerto Rico - statoxic.12C.oxic.44.000.080 | ecosystem: Environmental > Terrestrial > Soil >...
ACGGCTACGAAGTCGGTGAAGGTGTTCTTCTTCTCCAACAGCTTGCCGTGCTCGTACCACAGCCGGCCCATCTCGCCGCCGCCCCGCACATGGGCGATGACGAACACCATGCCACGGTCCAGCAGCGACAACCGTGCGATGGAAAAGCTTGGGTCGGTGCAAATCTCGTAGGCGCCGTAGCCGTAAAGCAACGCCGGCGCCGGGAATTCGATATCGGCGCGGTGCACGATCGACACCGGGATCCGGGTGCCGTCGTCTGCCACCGCCCAGTCGCGCCGTTCAACGTAGTCAGCGGACCGGTACCCGCCGAGGACGGGTTGCTCGCGCAGCAGGGTGCGCTCACCGGTGCCAAGGTCCATATCGTAAATCTGCACCGGAGTGACCAGGGACCCGGCTCTGATCCGCAGTTTGGGCGAGTCCCAGCTCGGGTTGCCGCCCAGGCCGGACGACATCAGCTCGGAGTCGAACGAGATCTCTTCGGGCTCACCGTAGCCACCGTCGGAATCGATGGGCCACAGCTGGATCCGGGGCAGCGCGGCACGCCGGTAGCTCACCACCAGGTGGCCGGCGAAGGCATCCACGCCGTCGAGCCGGACATCGTCGCGGTGGGCAATCAGGGTGCGCTGCTGCGTCGGATCGGTGACCGGGGCCTCGCTGAGCGTGAAGTTGACCGCACCGTCGTTCTGCAGGATCAGGAATCGGTCCTGCCCGCCGACAACCGCGTGCTCCACCGAATATTCGACGCCTTCACGGCGCGGCAGCACGACGGTGAACTGTGCGTTCGGATCAGCCGAGTCGGCGTAGCGCAATTCTGATGTGATGGACGACCCTGCGGCGATCATCACATACTTCTCGCTTCGGGTGAGGCCCGCCCCCAACCAAAACCGTTCGTCGGCTTCGTGATACACCAGCTCCGACGGCTCGCCGGAGCCGAGCCGATACCGCCACACCTTGTCGGGACGGTGGGCGGCATCCAGGGTCAGGTAGTACACGGTGCGGTTGTCGGCCGCCCAAGTCCCTCCCGCCGCGATGTCGGGAATCTCATCGGTGTACTGCTCGCCGGTGCGTAAGTCCTTGAACCGCAGCGTATAGCGCTCATCGCCGACGATATCGACAGAGTATGCCAGTAGGTTCCCATCCAGGCTGACCATGGCGGCACCCAGCGCGAAGAATTCGTGGCCTTCGGCCTCGGCGTTCGAGTCGAGCAACACCTGTTCGCCGGGGATCTCTGTGTCCTCTTCCAGGGTCGGCGGATCCCAGTCATCGGGATCTGTTACCGGGCACCGGCACTCGACACGGTACTGCTTGCCCTCAAACGTGCGGGCGTAGTACCACCAGTCGCGTTGCCGGGTCGGCACCGACAGGTCGGTTTCCTTCGTCCTCGACTTGATCTCCTCGAATATCCGCTGCCGCAACGGTTCAAGGCGGGCGGTCATCCGATCGACGTAGTCGTTTTCGGCCTCCAGGTAGGCGACGACTTCGGGGTCGGCCTTGTCGCGCAACCATTCGTACGGGTCGACGAAGACGTCCCCGTGGTGCTCGCGCCGAGTCTCGACCCGCTTGGCTGTGGGCGGTATGGGCGGTACGGGTGTCTCAAGGGAGGCGTCAGTCATGCGTTCGGACCGATCCAATCGTCGAAGCTCAAGCCGGAAATCCGTTCGTAGGCCTGGATATAACGGTCGCGGGTCGCCTCGATGATGTCGTCCGGGAGCGGGGGTGGGGGTTGCGAGCCGTGGCGGTCCCAGCCGGAATCGGGGCTGGTCAGCCAGTTGCGGACGAATTGCTTGTCAAAGCTGGTCTGGACCACACCGGCCCGGTAATCGTCGGCCGGCCAGTACCGGGAGGAATCCGGCGTGAAGATTTCGTCGGCGAGCAGCAGGTTGCCGTCGCGGTCGGTGCCGAATTCGAACTTGGTGTCGGCGATGATGATTCCCCTCGTCAGCGTGTGATCGGCGGCCTGGACATAGATCTGCAGCGTGCGGTCGCGCAGTTGGTTGGCGCGCACCGCACCCACCATCTCGATCACCCGGGCGAACGAGACGTTCTCGTCGTGATCTCCCAGCTCCGCTTTGGTCGCCGGAGTGAACAACGGCGTGGCAAACTTGCTGGCTTCCACCAGACCCGGCGGCAGCGCAATGCCGCACACTTTGCCGGTCGCCTGGTAGTCCAGCAAGCCCGACCCGGTCAGGTAACCGCGGGCCACACATTCCACCGGAAGCATCTCCAGCTGCCGCACCACCAGCGCGCGGCCGAGCACCTCGTCGGGGATTCGTGGGTCATCGGGCGGCCCGGCCAGGTGATTGGGTGCGTCGACGAGATCGAAGAAGAAGACGCTCATCGCGGTCAGGATGCGGCCCTTGTCGGGGATCGTGCTGTTCAGCACGTAGTCGTAGGCGGAGATCCGGTCGCTCGCCACCAGCAGCAGGTGCTCGTCGTCGACGCGGTAGATCTCACGGACCTTCCCGCTGGCCAGATGCTGGTAGTCGGACAGTGCGGGGCGCATCGGGTCAGCCTATCGGGCGCCGCACGGCCGGCCCTGTGCTGGGATCAGGGCTATGACATCGCGGTTCTTGCCCTACTCCACCAGACCCGGCCGGCTGCTGGGCCAGCTGTTCAGCGACTTCGCCATCTTCGTGTGGACGGCGATCTGGCTGCTGGTCGGCATGGCGGCGTACGACGCCATCTCGACAATCGCCGACGCCGGCCGGCAGGTCGAGAACGGCGCGAACGGGATAGCCGGCAACCTGGCATCGGCGGGCCATGATGCGCAGCACATTCCCCTGGTGGGCGATGCGATCAGCAAGCCGCTTGCCTCGGCCAGCGAGGCCGCCCTCGACATCGCGGGTGCCGTACACAGCCTGGATACCACGGCGGACTGGCTTGCGGTGCTGCTGGCGGTAGCGGTCGTCGCGGTGCCCATCCTGATCGTGGATATGCCGTGGCTGTTCCTGCGTCTCCGGTTCTTCCGACGCAAATGGACCGTCACCGGCCTGGCGGCCACCCCGGCCGGCGAGCAGCTGCTGGCGCTGCGGGCCTTGACGAACCGGCCGCCGCGCAAATTGACCGCCATCAGCGCGGATCCGGTGGGTGGATGGCGCCGCGAGGATCCCGTCACCATCCGGGCTTTGGCCGCGCTGGAGCTACGGGCGGCCGGCATCACGATTCGCGCGGTCTGACGCCAAAACGCGCCACAACCGCCGCAGCCCGGCGAAGACCACAATGAGCCACGCCGCCAACGCGTCCCAGAAGAAGACCAGCGAAACGGTGGTAAGCGACGGCCGGTGGATTTCGGAGGCCATGGCGTAGGTGGCGGCGGAATACATGCCGAGCGGGAACACCAGCGCCCACCACACACCGGCGAAGCGCAGCAAGTCGGGCCGTTGGCCGATGCGGTGCAGGCCGAAGTAGACCAGCGGCGGTATCCATAGGGTGGCCGCCAGCCACGTCACGACGGTAACCAACCGTATCGGCCCGGCAAGCCAGGCGGGAGCCAGGGCGTGCAGCTTGTCGCCGGCCAATGTCGCAATCGCCAAGCCGCCCATCAAGATCCAGCTATCGGGCTCGAAAGCTTCCCCTTCCCGTACGGGACCCTGCCGCTGCCCGACCGCGCGCCACAGGATCAGCCAGGTCATCAGGCCGTAGATGCAGATCGCCGCCACCCACACGGGCACGGCGATCACCAGCCACCACCGATGGCCGGTGTAATGGGCCACCTGCGCCATCACGATCGCCACCGCGGACGTACCCACGCTGGCCAGCTCCCAGGCGCCGTGGGCATGGTCCCGTAGCACCGCGGGCCGGCGGGCCCACATGTTCCGCGCGCTGAGCGCAGTGAGCGCCAGCCATGACAACAGCGCGACAGCACCCAGAACCCGCAGCACCGACACGTTGAACGACAATCGGGCGTCGACCACGGCGCACGCGGCCACGAAGGTGAACAGCCGCAGGGTGACATCCGGATCGGTCAGATCCCAGCGCACCATCCGGCGTCCACGGAAGGCCAGGACGACAGTCATGAGGACCAGGACAACCAGGAACACCAGACCGACAGCGGCTACGACGCCCAGCGCGTCGCTGATCCACCGGTACCGGTGATAGCGCGCGACAATCGACAGGATTCCGGTGGCCATCACCGCGGCGAACACATCGGGTGACGGCTCGACATCGGCGAGCCGGATCCTCACTGCAGTTCGACGACCAAGTGCCGGATGCCGGTATGCCGATTGCTGCGAGTCCATTCCACCGGCTCCACAACCCGCACAGTGGAAAACCGGGAAAGCAGTTCCTCGAACAGCACCCGCAGCTCCAGCCGTGCGAGATTGGCGCCCAGGCAGTAGTGCACACCCTGGCCGAAACCCAAGTGCGGATTCGGTTTTCGGGCGATGTCGAATTCGTCGGCGCGATCGAACACGCTGACGTCACGGTTGGCCGAGCCCTCCCAGATCTGCACCTTCTGCCCAGCCTCGACCGACCGTCCGCCGAGCGTGACGTCGCGTGTGGCGGTGCGCCGCTTCGACGGCGACGGCGACGTCCAGCGCACCATCTCCTCGATCGCCGTCGGCAGCATGCCGAAATCCGAACGCAGCGCACGCAATTGGTCGGGGTGCTCGGCGAGTGACAGCAGCCCGCCCGCGACGGCGTTGCGGGTCGTCTCCGCGCCGGCGCTGAACAGCAGGCTGAAGAACAGGTACAACTCAAGATCCGACAAAGCGGGAGCGTCACCGTCATCGAACGCGGCGTTGGCGACGACCGACAACATGTCGTCGGTCGGGGTGGCACGTTTCGAGGCGAGCAGCTCCTGGCCGTAGCTGTACATCCGCGAGCCGGCCTCCTCGACGGACAGTTGAGAAAGCTGTGACATTGCAGCCTTGCGCGATCCGCCGAAGTCGAACTGCGGCTCGATGGCCTGGAACAGCCAATGCCGTTCGGATTCCGGCACTCCCAGCAGGATGCAGATCATCTGCATCGGCAGTTCGGCGGCGATGTCGACCAGGAAGTCGAACGGTTCGCCCGGCACCACCGCATCCAGCAGCCGGCGCGCCCGGGCCCGCAGGTCGTCCTCGACGAGACCGATCATCCGCGGCGTTAGCCCGGAGCTGACGAGCCGCCGAATCTGCGAATGCCGCGGGTCGTCCATCATGTTGAGCACCTGGCCCGCGATGGCCAGGTCCTGCAACAGCGTGCCGCCGAAAGGTCGCCCGCCGCCGGTGACCGAGGAGAAGGTCACCGGATCCTTCAGCACCGCAAGCGTTTCCGCGTAGCTGGCGACGGACCAGAAGCCCTCGCCGTCGGGCGTGTTGTCGGTAGGCTCGTGCCAGTACACCGGCGCCTCTCGCCGATGGACCGCGAACAACTCGTGCGGAAATCCGTTGGCGAAGTTGTCCAGATCGGTGAAATCGATCCCAGCGAGCGCGCCGGCGAGGGTCACAGGATCGCACCGGGGCTGTATTTGGCCGCGTCCGGGTAGCGGCTCACCAGCGCGTCCACCATCGCAACCACGTCGTCCACCTGCTCCCCGGCGGCACCGGTGAACGCCTTCTTGTCGGCCAGTGCGGCGTCGAGGGCGGCTCGGTCCAGCGGCAGCCGCGGATCGGCGGCCAGCCGGTCCAGCAGGTCGGGCTCGGCGCCCCGCTCTCGCATGGCCAGGGCCGTCGCCACGGCGTGCTCCCGGATCACGTGGTGGGCGGCCTCGCGCCCCATGCCGGCGCGCACCGCGGCGATGAGCACCTTGCTGGTCGCCAGGAACGGCAAGTAGCGATCCAGCTCGCGACCGATCACCGCCGGGTAGGCGCCGAACTCGTCGAGCACCGTCAAAAACGTCTCGATTTGCCCGTCGATGGCAAAGAAGCTGTCCGGCAACGCGACTCGGCGCACCACGGAGCAGAACACGTCGCCCTCGTTCCACTGCGCGCCCGCCAGTTCGGCGGCCATCGACGCGTAGCCGCGCAGCACCACCTGCAGTCCGTTGACCCGTTCGCAACTGCGGGTGTTCATCTTGTGCGGCATCGCCGACGAGCCGACCTGTCCCGGCGCGAACCCCTCGGTGACGAGCTCGTGCCCGGCCATCAGCCGGATGGTGTGGGCCATCGAAGATGGCCCGGCGCCGAGCTGCACCAGCGCGGAAGTCACATCGTGGTCCAGCGAACGCGGGTATATCTGGCCGACACTGGTCAAAACCGTTGTGAAGCCTAAGAATTCAGCGATGCGGCGCTCGAGCTCGGCGAGCTTGGCCGCGTCCCCGCCCAGCAGGTCGAGCATGTCCTGCGCGGTGCCCATCGGGCCTTTGATGCCGCGCAGCGGGTAGCGGTCGATCAACTCACGCAGCCGCGTCAACGCGATCAGCGTTTCTTGCGCCGCAGAGGCGAACCGCTTGCCCAAAGTCGTTGCCTGCGCCGCGACGTTGTGGCTGCGTCCGGCCATCACCAGATCGCGATAGGCCACCGCCCGCTCGGCAAGCCGCGCCACCACCGCGACCCCATGGGAGAACACCAATTCCAGCGACCGCCGGATCTGCAGCTGCTCCACGTTCTCGGTCAGGTCGCGACTCGTCATCCCCTTGTGCACGTGCTCGTGACCGGCCAGCGCGTTGAATTCCTCGATCCGGGCCTTGACGTCGTGACGCAGCACCCGTTCACGCTCCGCGATCGAGGCCAAATCGACCTCGTCGAGCACCCGTTCGTAATCGGCGATGGCTTCGGGGGGAACGTCAACCCCCAGTTCCGTCTGTGCCCGCAGCACGGCCAGCCACAGCCGCCGCTCCGCGACCATCTTGGCCTCCGGTGACCAGATCGCGACCATCTCCGGGCTGGCGTACCGGGCGGCCAGCACGTTCGGAATGCTCACAAGCACACAGCTTACGGTCGACGCATTCCGCTGACCGGCTGCCGGCTTACAAAGTGCCCGCCTCATATCGACAATGTGCGACCGCCGCGTCACCCTTCCCGCCGGAGGCCAATGTGGCGCATGTGACAGGGCCCGGCCGTACCCTGTGCGGATGTATTACGCCGGCGTGGACCTGGCCTGGGCCAGTCGCAATCCGACCGGTATCGCGGTCGTCGACGCCGACGGCCGGCTGGTGCGCCTGGGCGCGGTCCGCGACGACGCCGCCGTGCTCGCCGCGTTGTCGCCCTACGTACGGGGTGACTGCCTGGTCGCCTTCGACGCGCCCCTGGTGGTGACCAACCGCACCGGTCAGCGTCCTGCCGAGGCCGCGCTCAACCGCGACTTCCGCAGGTTCGAAGCCGGCGCGCACCCGGCCAACACCGCGAGACCGGAGTTCGCCGACGTCCCGCGCGCGGCCCGGCTGGCCCGGGCGCTGGGCCTCGACATGGACCCACGGTCACCGGCCACGCGGCGCGCCATCGAGGTCTACCCGCACCCGGCGACCGTGGTGCTGTTCCGGCTGGCGCGAACCCTCAAGTACAAGGCCAAACCGGGCCGCGATCTCGCCCAGCTCAGGTCGGAGCTGCTACTGCTGATGGACGGCATCGAAACGCTCGCGCACGCCACGGTGCCGTTGTGCGTGGCGATCCATGACGGCTGGACGGAGCTGCGCCGGCGGGTGGTCACCGCGCAACGCAAAAGCGACCTGCGCCGCGCGGAAGACCCGGTCGATGCCGTCGTCTGCGCCTATGTCGCGTTGTACGCCCAGCGCTGCCCCGCCGGCATCACGATCTACGGCGATTTCGCCACCGGATACATCGTGACGCCTTCGCTGTAGCCGCTCAGATTCGCACGGGTCGCTCGTCGATGGGTGCCAGCACGTCAATGAGATCGACCACCGTCGTCATCACCGCCGTGCGGGGATCCCGGCCCTCGACCAGCGAGGCAACCACCGAACCGTCGACCGCGCAGATCAACGTGCAGACCAGCTCGATGTGCACCGAACGACCCGACTTTTCGATGGCCTCGGACACGGCCTCGGCGCGTTGGCGCAGGTTGCGGCGCATGGTTTCGCGCAATGCGGGCAGGCGTGTGCAGGCGATGTGGCGCTCATATCGCGATATCAGCTGCTCGGCGAGTCCCGGGCCGGACATGTCGCCCACAAGCAGATCAACGAGCACCTCAGCGGTGGTCTCGGGCCCGCGACGCCGCCGGGACAGGTCTTGAACGCGTGCCCGCAGCTGCGCCACCTCGATCATGCCCACGTGTTCGACGGCGCGTGCGATCAAATCGTCGAGAGACGAGAAGTAGTAAGTCGTGGACGCCAACGGCAGGCCGGCCCGCCTGGCGACCGCTCGGTGTCGCACGGCTTCGAAACCGCCTTCAGCAAGCAGCTCGGCGGCGGCGCTTACCAGCGCATACCGTCGCCGTTCTCCTTTTGGAGTAACTGCTGAAGTCACGACTAGCCATCGTGCCAGTCAAAGTGGTACTGCGATGCCATTTCGGCCAAACGCCCATGGCATGATGGCCCGCATGCCCGATTTGAGCCGCCGCGCCCTGCTAGGTCTTGGCGCCGGCGCAGCGGTCGGCGCGGTCGGCGCATACGCCCTCGACATCCTGTTGCCGCCCCGAGCATCGCACGCCATGCCGGTGTCGACGGCCGGCACGCGGGTGCCGTTGGCGCCCGGTCCGAGCGCACCCCTCGAACCGGCGCCCACCCCGTCTGCGCCGGCTCAAGCGGCGCCCACGATGGTGACCGGCTCTTTCGTGTCGGCGGCGCGCGGCGGCGTGCCGACCAACTGGGCGATCGCCCGACCGCCTGGGCAGACCAAGACATTGCGGCCGGTGATCGCGCTGCACGGTAAGGGCAGTGACGCGTCCACGGTGATGGCCGGCGGCGTCGAGCAGGGCCTGGCCCAGGCCGTCAACGCCGGACTGCCGCCGTTCGCGGTGGTCGCCGTCGACGGCGGCGGCGGGTATTGGCACAAGCGGGCCTCCGGCGAGGACGCCGGGGCCATGGTGCTGAACGAGCTCATCCCGATGCTGGGCGGCCAGGGTCTGGACACCTCACGGGTGGCCTTCCTGGGCTGGTCGATGGGCGCTTACGGCGCATTGCTGCTCGGCGGCCGGCTTGGGCCCGCGCGTACCGCGGCGATTTGTGCCGTGAGCCCGGCATTGTGGCTGTCCTCCGGGGCGGCCGCACCCGGCGCATTCGACGGGCCCGACGACTTTTCGGCGAACTCGGTGTTCGGGATGCCGGCGCTGGCGTCGATCCCGATCCGGGTGGATTGCGGGGACGGCGACCCGTTTTACGGCGCGACAAAGCAGTTCATCGCTCAACTGCCCAACCCGCCCGCCGGTGGTTTCTCGCCGGGCGGGCACAACGGGGAGTTCTGGAGCTCGCAGCTACCGGCCGAGCTGACCTGGATGGCGCCGCTGCTGACGGCGTGACGACCCGCTGTCACATGGGCCACTCCTGCACCGTCAACAGGTCACCATGCGGTTCGAAAATTTGATAGCGCATGCGCTATCAAATTTGAGAACAGCCCCCTACCCTCGGCCACACCAAATCCGTGCGACCATCCCACCGTGACCACACCATTCGGTTGGAACTTCCCCTACGCCTGGCCGCGAAAGCCCCTTCTGGCGACAAACGCGGTGTGCACGTCGCAACCGCTCGCCGCCCAGGCGGGCCTTCGGATGCTCGCCGAGGGCGGCAGCGCGGTGGACGCGGCCATCGCCACCGCCATCACGCTCACAATCGTGGAACCGGTGTCCAACGGCATCGGCTCGGACGCTTTCGTCATCGTGTGGGACGGCGAGCAACTGCACGGACTGAACGCGTCCGGCCGCTCGCCGGCGGCGTGGACGCCAGAGTACTTCGGCGGCAACGCTGTTCCCGCGGTGGGCTGGAATTCGGTGACCGTGCCCGGGGCCGTGTCGGCGTGGGCCGAGCTGCACGCCAAGTTCGGCAGGCTTCCGTTCGCAAGACTTTTCGACCCGGCAATCTCCTACGGCCGCAACGGCTTCCTGGTTTCGCCGACCGTCGCGGAACAATGGGCCGCGCAGGTGCCGCTGTTCAAGAGCCAGCCCGGCTTCGCCGAGGCGTTCCTGCCTGCCGGTAAGGCGCCGAAACCCGGTGAGCTGTTCAGGTTTCCGGACCATGCGGCCACGCTCGAGCAGATCGCCGCAACCAACGGCGAGGCGTTCTACCGCGGGGACCTCGCCGCCAAACTCGAGGCGCACGCGTTGGCCAACGGTGGAGCCATGCGTGCAACCGACCTCGCCGCTCACCGCGCCGACTGGGTCGGCACGATCCACACCGGCTACCGCGGATACACGGTGCACGAGATACCGCCCAACGGCCACGGGATTGTTGCCCTGATCGCGCTCGGCATCCTGGAGCACTTCGACATGTCCTCGTTGCCGGCCGATTCCGCGGACAGCGTGCATCTGCAGATCGAAGCGGTGAAGCTGGCCTTCGCCGACGCGCAGGCCTACGTCGCCGACATCGACTACATGGCGCTGGCTCCGGAACGCCTGTTGGACAAGGGGTACCTGCGGCAGCGCGCGGGATTGATCGATTGGAAGCGGGCAAAGCCGGCAACCGCCGGCACCCCGAACGGGGGCACCGTGTATTTGACTGCGGCCGATTCCGCGGGGGTGATGGTGTCGATGATCCAGTCGAACTACGTCGGATTCGGTTCCGGTGTGGTGGTGCCGGGCACCGGGATTTCGCTGCAGAACAGGGGCGCGGATTTCTCTTCGGCTCAAGGACATCCAAACCGGGTCGGGCCCAACAAGCGTCCTTACCACACGATCATCCCGGGCTTTGTCACCAAGGACGGTGCCCCGGTAATGAGCTTGGGAGTGATGGGTGGCCCGATGCAGCCCCAGGGTCATGTGCAGGTGATGGTGCGCATCGCCGACCACGGCCAGAATCCGCAGGCGGCATGTGACGGACCGCGGTTCCGGTGGGTGCAGGGCATGCGGGTCAGCTGCGAAGGCGGGTTCCCGCAGTCGACGCTCGACGAGCTCCGCCGGCGCGGCCACGACCTTGTCGGCGTGGACGAATACATGGGTTTCGGTAGCTGCCAGGCGATTTGGCGCCTCGACGACGGGTATCTCGCGGTCAGCGATCCGCGCCGCGACGG
>Ga0182036_10001476_pt1 | contig 11030 bp, 7 predicted proteins | sample sta12Cox44000080_FD_125966 | JGI IMG/M metagenome (GOLD analysis project Ga0182036, IMG submission 125966) | Lab enrichment of tropical soil microbial communities from Luquillo Experimental Forest, Puerto Rico - statoxic.12C.oxic.44.000.080 | ecosystem: Environmental > Terrestrial > Soil >...
GCGCGCACTTTGCCGTAGACGTTGCCGACCACGAAGTTGTCGCCCGTGCGCAGAGTCCCGTCCTGCACCAGCACGGTAGCCACCGGGCCGCGACCGCGATCGAGTTTTGCTTCAAGCACAACGCCGCTCGCCGAACGCGTGGGATTCGCGCGCAATTCCTGTAGGTCCGCCACCAGGCAGATCATTTCCATCAACAGGTTGAGGTTTGTCTTTTTCTTTGCCGAGACATCGACGAAGACAGTCGTGCCGCCCCAGTCTTCCGGCATCAGCCCGCGATCGGCCAGTTGCTTCTTCACACGATCGGGCATGGCCTCGGGCTTGTCGATCTTGTTGACGGCAACGATGATTGGCACTTCTGCTGCGTGGGCGTGATCGATGGCCTCCAGAGTCTGCGGCATCACGCCGTCGTCGGCTGCCACGACCAGCACCACAATGTCGGTAGACTTTGCGCCCCGCGCGCGCATGCGCGTAAAGGCTTCGTGACCGGGCGTGTCGAGGAACACGATCTCGCGTCCGTAAGCCGGAGACTCGGAATCCTGCACCTGCACTTTGTACGCACCGATATGTTGTGTGATCCCGCCGGCCTCGCCTTCGGCAACGGCAGTGGAACGAATCGAGTCGAGCAGCGTCGTCTTGCCGTGGTCGACGTGGCCCATGATGGTGACCACGGGCGGACGCGGCACGGCTTCGGTGGCGCCATCCTCGCTGGTTGCAGCCGCTTCGGCAATTTCCTTCTGGGCCTGTTCTTCGAAGCTGATGACGTTGGTCTCTGCACCGAAGAAGCGCGCCATCTCGCTGGCCAGTTCCGCATCGAGGGTCTGGTTGATGGTGGCAAACACACCGCGCACCAGCAGGCGTGCAATCAGGTCCTTCGCACGGATCCCCAGCTTCTCGGCCAGGTCCTTCACGCTGATGCCTTCTGTAATGGTGATGTTTCGCGTAATCGGCTGCGGCTCGTTCGAGAGCGACAACCGGGGCGGCGGAACGTAGCCCTTCATCGGGCCTTCCTTCACACCGCGCGGCACGTAGCGCTGGCCCGGACGCCGCGACGGCCCACCCGGACGGCTCCCCGGACGCGTGGGCCCGGGAGGCGCGAGCGGCGCTCCCGGCCCAACTCCCAGCGGACGGGCACCGGTCGGCGACTGCCGCGTCGGATGCATCGGGCGACGCTCTCCCGGACGCAGCGGCGGACGCGGCCCTCCCGGCACTTGCGGACGAGGACGCTGAAAGATCGGTTGCCCTGGCACCGGGCGCCCCGGTGCAGGACGGTTCGCTCCAATCGGCACTCCCGGTTGTGGAGGCTTCGGCGGCGGAGCCTTGTACACCGGTCGCGGACCCGTCTGCGGAACAATCATTCTCGGCTGCACGGGCGGAGGAGCTGTGGGCTTGGGCGGAGCCGGAGCAGCCGGCGTTGCCGAAGCGGCGGGAACCGCGGCGGGCGGAGCGCTGGCCTGGGCTTGAATCTCGGTTGTCGCACTCGCCGGAGGAGCCGGCGAGACCGGCGGACGCGGTGGGGCCGCCACCGGGGGCGCACTCGAGACTGGCGCCGCGGGCGGAGCAGGCGGTTTCACCGGCGCGGTCGGAGGCATCACTGGAGGTCTTGCCACCGGGCGGGCCACGGTCTGCGGCGTAATCAGTCGCGGGGCGGGCGCGGGAGGCGCGGGGGGCTTGGCCACCGCTGGAGTAGCGGTCGTCGCGGCCGGTGGTGCGGCTGCGGCCGGCTTGGCTTCCAGGGGAGGAGCCGCCGGACGCGCGGGGGCTGCTGGCGCGGGAGTCTCCTTCTGTTTTGTGATCAGCTTGAGCACATCCCCGGGCTTGGAGATGTGCGAGAGGTCAATCTTGGTCTTGATTTCGTCCGTCTCACGCGTGGCTCGAGACGAACGGCTCGGCGCGCTCTGCGCCTCAGCGGCCCGGAAGTGGGCCCGCACTTTCTCTGCCTCGTGTTCTTCCACGGAGCTGGAGTGCGTCTTTTTCTCAGTGATCCCAACTTCGGTCAGCACGTCGAGGATCGCCTTGCTCTTCACCTCGAGTTCTCTGGCCAGATCGTTGATTCGAATCTTACTCATCCGCCCTTTCCTGGCACCCACCTGCTCCCTAAGTCTTCATAGCGTCCTCACGGAGTTGGCGTTGCGCGCCGCTCCCGCCGTTGCCTGCCGAGAGCGGTCCATCCCGATCATTGCTTTGGTTCGGCGGGGGTGTCTTCCTCTCCGCCTTCGGCCTGCGCGGTCGCTTCCTCGACGGCGTCGGGCGCCGTCTCTTCCGCCACCGCGGCCATTTCCTGGATCTCGCCTTCGGCCGGAACTTCTTCCGCAGGGGGCTGGCCCTCTGCCCCTTCGGCAGAGAGTTCCTGCGTTTCACCTTCCGCTGCCGCCGCCGCTTCCCCGCCCTCTAGGCTGGAAAAGTAATTATTGACCGCCAGACTGATTTTTTCCACCGTTTTGGGCCCGATGCCCTCGATGGCTTCCAATTGCTCCGGCGTCATGTCGGCCAGTGCTTCGACGGTCGTGATGCCGGCCGCGCCCAGCTTCTCCACCAGCCCTTCACCCAGCCCCGGCACGTTCTCGAGAGGCGTTGCCGTCTGCGAAGTGAGCGCCGACATCTGCTGCTCCACTTCCTGCCGCTTCTCTTCCTCGCTCTTGATGTCGATCTTCCAGCCCAGCAGCTTGGCCGCCAGCCGCACGTTCTGTCCCTTCTTGCCGATTGCCAGCGACAACTGCGTATCATCGACCACCACTTCCAGGTGCTTTTCGCTGGGATCGATCACCGTGACGCGGCTCACCTTCGCCGGTTGAAGCGCCTTCTCCGCGAATGTCACCGGATCTTCGTGGTACTCGATGATGTCGATCTTCTCCCCGCGCAGCTCGCGGATGATCGACTGCACGCGCATGCCTTTCATGCCCACGCATGCGCCCACCGCGTCCACATCTTTGTCTTTCGACATGACAGCAATCTTCGTGCGTTCACCGGCTTCACGCGCAATTGCGCGAATCACCACGGTGCCGTCATAAATCTCAGGCACTTCGGTCTGGAACAGGTTCTGCACCAATTCCGGTGCCGCCCGCGACACCACCACCTGCGGTCCCTTGGAAGCTTTCTCGACGCGCACAATCACCACCCGCACGCGCTCGCCGATCGCGAACGACTCCAGTCGCGACTGTTCTTTGCGCGGCATGCGCGACTCGGCCTTGCCGATATCGAAGATCACATCCGGACCCTCGACCCGCTTCACGGTCGCATTCACGATCTCGCCGACGCGCGAAATGTACTCGTTGTAGACGGTGTCGCGCTCGGCCTCGCGCACCTTCTGGAAGATGACCTGCTTCGCCAGTTGCGCAGCGATGCGTCCCAGAATGCCTTCGGTCACCTTCGGGATCTGCAATTCGCCCCCGACTTCGATATTCGGATCGACCTTGCGGGCATCCTCGAGGGTCACCTGCAGCAGCGGATCTTCCACCTGCTCCGGCGTCTCGACCACGCTCTTCACCGCAAACGCCCGGATCTTGCCGGTGTCCTTGTCCAGTTCCGCGCGCAGGTTTTCCTGCGTCTTGTAGTATTTGCGGGTCGCGACCACAATCGCGTCTTCCACCGCACTCACCACAATCTGCGGATCAATTCCTTTTTCCCGGCTCAGCGCGTCGATCGTGTTATAGAGCTCACTTGCCATAAAAGTCAGTTCTCAGTTGTCAGTTCCCAGTTCTCCGATCAGTTGCCTGGCTGACAACTGACAACCGCTAACTGGCAACTGCTCGTCAGACTTCCGGTACTAAATTCGCCTTCTCCACGTTCGCCAGCTCAATCTCGAGCTTCTGCGGAGCCTCTTCCGCCGGACGATGCTTCCTGCGCGCCACGCTTAGATCCAGCGTCAATCGCCCGTCGTGAAAGCTCTCCAGCCGTCCCTCAAAATGACGATTGCCGTTCACCGGTTCGCGCGTCATGAGCTTCACCTTGCTGCCCGCGAAGCGCTCGTAATCGGCCGCTTTCACCAGCTTGCGATCCAGCCCCGGCGATGAAACTTCCAGCACGTAGCTGCTGCCCGGGATCACGTCCTCCACATCGAGGATCGTCCCGAACTCGCGGCTGAACTGAGCGCAGTCCTCATGCGTCACGCCCGCCGGCTTGTCGAGAAAGACGCGCAGCATGCGGCTCTTGCCCCCGCCGCGCAACTCCACTTCGACCACTTCCAGGCCGCTCGAAGCCGCCACGCGCTCAGCAATGGCGTGCACCCGTTCCGCATCAAATGCCATTTATTCAGTTACTTACGGACACTTGGCGCGGCCGCAAGTAGCCCCAAACTAAAAAGTGGGCTTGCGCCCACTGGTGTGCCTCGCCAAGTGCTGGTACTACACAACAGTATTCAATACATGAATATACGCCCCTCGCTGGCAAAAAACAAACCGTCGGTCGGGCGGAACTTGGGAACCGAAGCCCCCCACATGACCGCGACACTCCCGACCGCTCACGCGGCCGGGAGTGTCGCCTCCACCGCTGCGTCAAACTTCGAGTAGTACTTCTTCACGTCCCCCGCCCCGTACTTCTCGCGGAACTTCTCAGTCACCGACTGGATGGTCTTGGCATCCGTGGTAGGCTGCGCCCGCAGATCGGCCCCTTTCCCTCGCGCCTCAACGCGAATGGTCGGGTTCTTCAGCACGTTCCGGTACCACTGCGTCTGGGAACCTTGGACCGGAAGCAACCAGAGTTTTTCGCCTTCCAGCACAAACCACACGGGAAGCGAAATCGTCTTCCCCGACTTCCTCCCGGTCACCGAGATATGAATTTCGTTGGTTTTTGAAAGCCGTTCCTTGAGAGCATCGTTTTGAGTTGTCATATCGACTCCTGGTTGGACAATCAGACTACTCCCGGCGCAGACAGTTCGGATCCCCTCGGGGCGGTTTCCCTTTAGCGATTGACCAGCCTCTGCATCTCCTCCGGATACCGGGCGCCTTGCACCGAAATCTTCGAAGCGGCGAGGTCAATTTGACGCAGATCCTCGGGCTTCAGTGGGATGGTGGCTGCCGCCAGGTTCTCCTCGAGACGATGCAGCTTGCTCGTGCCCGGGATGGGCACGATCCAGGGCTTCTCCGCCAGCAGCCAGGCCAGTGCAATCTGCGCCGGCGTTGCCTTCTTCTGTTGCGCGAATCTCGTCAGGACATCGATCAGAGCCTGATTCGCCCTCCGGTTCTCAGGCGTGAAGCGGGGAACGATGTTGCGGAAATCCTTCGGATCGAACTTGGTGTCTGGGTTGATCTTTCCGGTCAGAAACCCCTTGCCCAGCGGACTGAAGGGAACGAACCCGATCTCGAGTTCTTCGAGCGTGGGGAGGATGTCCGCCTCGGGCTCTCTCCACCACAGCGAGTATTCGCTTTGCAGCGCGGCGACAGGCTGTACTTTGTGTGCGCGACGGATCGTTTTCGCGCCAGCCTCGGAAAGCCCGAAGTGCTTGACCTTGCCTTCGCGGATCAGGTCCTTCACCGCACCGGCCACGTCCTCAATCGGCACGTTCGGGTCAACACGGTGTTGATAGAACAGGTCGATGACCTCGGTCTTAAGCCGCTTGAGCGAAGCCTCCGCCACTTCCTTGATATGCTCCGGCCGGCTATCTAATCCTGCCAACCCGCGCTCTGCCTTGGGATCGATCTTCCATCCGAACTTCGTCGCAATCACCACCTGGTCCCGGAAGGAGGCCACCGCCTCTCCGAGCAACTCCTCATTGGTGTACGGACCATACACCTCCGCGGTATCAAAGAAGGTCACGCCGCCTTCGAACGCCGCCCGAATGAGCGCAATTCCATCCTGCTTGTCGACTGCCGGCCCGAGCCCAAAACTCAGTCCCATGCAGCCCAGTCCGAGGGCCGACACCTCCAAACCGTTCTTGCCAAGTTTGCGTTTTTGCATTTTTTCTCCTTATCCATGTCAATGAAATCCGGTTACGATGCTGCCGCAGCCCGCTGCTGCTCCCGCCATTGTGCCGGGGGAATCCCTTCCCATGTGCGAAACGCCCGCACGAAAGAATTCCCATCCTCGTATCCCAGCAGATAGGCCGCTTCATTCAGTTCCAGCACCGGGTTGTTGAGGTAGTGCCGTGCCAGCTGACGGCGCGCATCTTCGAGAACTTTCTGGAAGCTGGCCCCCTCATCCTGCAACCGCCGCTGCAATGTGCGCGTACTGATGTGCAGCGCATCGGCCACATCCTCCATGCTCGGCCGCCGGCCTGTGAGTTGCTGCTGTATAGCTGCGCGAACCCGCTCGGCGAAGCTTTCACCGCCCTTCGCCTGCGTCAGTTCCTCCTCAAACTGCGGGGCCAGCATGGCGAGAAGTTCGGCATTGCGGGTGACGAATGACCGCTGCGCGTCGGCCGCGCGAAACACGATCGCGTCGCGAGCGGTGCCGGAGACCACGGGGCATCCCAGATGGCGTTCAATGGTTTTGACGTGTGCGCGTGGCTGCGTGAACTCAACTCGCACCGGCGACAGGCGCGTCCCCGTACCGTGACGCCCGACCGCGAGCATCCAGGCAAAACAACATTCACTCAGCACCGCCGGTTCGCTTTCGTCGGCCAGCAGCCAGTGGAACTGAACACTCCACTCCTGTTCGTCCTTTTCCTGCCGGATCTGTTCCGGGCAGGTGAGCTGTTTGTAGCGTGCGATGCGGTCGACGGCGGCCCCGAAGTTCTCGCACGAAAGGGCGGCCAGACCTACGGGCGTAAAGCGCTCGGTCCGGTTCTCCGCGCCCAGCCGCAGTCCGATCGCCGGATCGTTGCTGACTTCGCGAATCGCGCGCCACACGGCAAAAAGTTCCTCCGTGCTCAACAGCACGCGAGACTGATCGCGGTAGCTCTGAGGAAGGCCGGCCCGGCGCAGGACGGCCGAGACCGATACGCCCAAGTCTTCCAGCTTAAGGAATGTATTGCCCGAGAAACGAAAGTGTTTGTTCATCGCTCTACTCTGATTTGAGAGACGCCATGTCGATCGAGAAGCGATATTTCACATCCGACTTGAGCAGCCTCTCGTAAGCTTCGTTGACCTTCTGGATGGGGATGATTTCCACATCGGCCGTAATGTTGAGCTGGCCGCAGAAGTCGAGCATCTCCTGGGTTTCGGGGATGCCGCCGATCGGCGAACCAGAAAGGCTCCGCCGCCCCATGATCAACCCGAACACGGGAACCGCAAGCGGCTTCTCTGGCGCGCCCACCATTGTGATGTTGCCATCGCGGCGCAGCAAATTGATGTATGCCCCGATGTCATGATCGGCCGAGACCGCATCGAGAATGAAATCAAAGCTGCGCTCATGCTTTTGCATCTCGTTCGCGTTCTTCGAAATGACGACCTCATCCGCTCCCAGCCGCAACGCATCTTCCTTCTTCTTCGGCGAAGTCGTGAAGACCACCACGTGCGCTCCGAGCGCATGCGCAAACTTCACGCCCATGTGTCCCAGTCCGCCCAGCCCGACCACGCCGACCTTTTTGCCCTTGGTGACCCCCCAACGACGCATCGGGGAATAAGTCGTGATCCCTGCACAGAGCAAGGGAGCAACTCCGGCGAGTTTCAGGTTCGACGGCGCGCTCAGCACGAAGCGTTGGTCGACGACAATGCTGTCCGAGTAGCCGCCATAGGTGACACCACCCAGATGCTTGTCGGGAAAGTTGTAGGTCAAGGTGAAGTTCGGGCAGAACTGCTCCATGCCGGCTTTGCACTCGGGGCAGATGCGATCTGAATCCACCATGCAGCCCACGGCTGCCAGGTCGCCGGCCTTGAATTTTGTAACGGCAGAGCCCACCTTCGTGACCCGGCCCACAATCTCGTGCCCCGGTACGCAGGGATATACCGTCGGCATCGCCTCCTTCCACTGGTTGCGGACCTGATGCAGGTCTGAGTGGCAGATGCCGCAATACAGGATTTCGATCTGAACGTCTTGTGGGGTTGGATCGCGCCGCGCGATCGTAGTGGAGGCCAGCGGCGAAGTCGCACTCCCAGCGGAATAAGCTTTAGCGTTGTGCATGGACGCTAATCTAGATGGTCGCGGGCTCTCTTGATATGCAGAACACGCCATTGTGCATGCAGAATACGCCAAGCGCGGACCATTCAGGGACAGCCGCCTCGGCTGTCGAGCCGTGCGTCGGTTCAGTCTCGGGGCGATCACGCCGATTCTTATGAAATCAAAGATTTTCCGGGATTTTTTGTGTAATCTGCTGGCCCCCGGGGGCAGACACAGCCCAAAGATCCCTTCGACGGGTTGCAAGGGAATCGTCTCACCGGCCGGAGAAAGTCGGGGACCCTAACCTGAGGCTCTCGAAGTTTCTTATTGCAGCGCTGACTGGGTCAGTTTGACGGCGCAGTATGGCATGGCGGCGCCTCCACGAACGTGACAGTTTTGACCGTTAACTCCTCCTGCCGCGGCGCTGGAGAAATAGACGTTGGTGCCCCCATTTGCAACCTGGTTATCGATCACGATCCCACCTCGGGGAATGCCCTACGCTGTCTGGAAGCTGAACAGAAGAACCACGATCTCGGTAATCTCGAGAGCGGACGATGCCACCTCCTGCGTTCTGGTGCGGCTTTTCATCCGCCCGCAATGAGGAGGAAGGAAGATTTGCCACTGCGCTCCTGTTCTTCCTAAAATAGAAAGAATATCCGTACGATGGAATGCCCTTATGATTCATTTCCCCGTTCCCGAAGCACTGACTTTCGACGACGTGTTGCTGTTGCCTAGCCGTTCTGACGTGGTCCCGGCGATGGCCAGCACGCAGACGCAACTCACCCGCAATATTCAGCTCAATATTCCGATTGTCAGCGCCGCCATGGACACCGTGACTGAGTCACACATGGCGATCGGTATCGCGCAGCAGGGCGGGATCGGGATCATTCACCGCAATCTGACGATCGAGCAACAGGCCAATGAGGTCGACAAGGTGAAACGCTCGGAAAGCGGCATGATCGTCGATCCGGTCACGATGTCACCCGATGCGAAGGTTTCCGACGCGCTCGAAGTGATGCGCAAGTACAAGATTTCCGGGGTGCCCATTACGGAAGCTGACGGACGACTGGTGGGCATTCTCACCAACCGCGATCTTCGCTTCGAAACCCGGTTTGATGTTCCGATTCGCAAGGTCATGACCAAAGACCATCTGATCACGGTCCCGGTGGGCACCACTTTGGAGGAAGCGGAGAAGATCCTGCACGAACATCGCGTGGAAAAGCTCCTGGTGGTGGATGACAAGTACAACCTGAAGGGATTGATTACGGTCAAGGACATTCAGAAAAAACTGAAATATCCGAATGCCGCTAAAGACTCGCAGGGCCGCCTGCGGGTTGGCGCCGCGCTGGGCGCCACGGGCGACTTCCTGGAGCGCGCACAGGAACTGGTGAAGGCGAAGGTGGACGCGGTCGCGATTGACAGCGCACATGGTCATTCGACGCGCGTGCTGGAAGCGATCAAGACGGTCAAGTCCAAGCTGCCACAAGTCGAACTGCTGGCCGGCAACGTTGCCACCTTCGACGGTGCGTGCGAACTGGCGAAGGCGGGCGCGGACGGCATCAAGGTGGGCGTCGGGCCGGGATCGATCTGCACAACCCGGGTAGTGACCGGAGCGGGCGTTCCGCAGATCACCGCGATCGCGGAGGCGTTTCGCGCCAGCAAGGATGCGAAGGTTCCAATCATCGCCGATGGCGGCATCAAATACTCGGGCGACATCACCAAGGCGCTGGCCGCCGGGGCTAGCGCTGTGATGATCGGATCGCTGTTCGCCGGCACGGATGAGAGCCCGGGCGAGCTGATCCTGTACCAAGGCCGCACTTTTAAGTCGTATCGCGGCATGGGGTCGCTGGGCGCGATGGCTCAAGGCTCGAGCGAACGCTACTTCCAGAGTACGGATGAGGCGTCTTCGGCCATGCCCGCATTGTCCGAGGGCGACGGGAACCGGCTGGCCAAGCTGGTTCCGGAAGGCATTGAGGGCAGGGTCCCGTATCGGGGATCGGTTGCGATGATTGTTCACCAGATGGTGGGCGGCCTGAAATCAGGCATGGGCTATTGCGGATGCGCCAACATTCCGGAACTGCACCAGAAGACCCGCTTTGTGAGGATCAGCGGCGCCGGGCTGCGCGAGAGCCACGTGCACGATGTCATCATCACCCGCGAAGCCCCCAACTATGCGCTCGAGTAGCCGGCAGTATTTGCCCCCATCCCTAGCCACCAGGTTCTCGTCGCGTTGAACGCCAGCGGCAAGCGCAGTATATGGCGGGCATGGCTGCCGGCGCTTTGCTGGCTGGGGATCATCGCGTGCGAATCGACGGGCGCGTTTTCCGCTCAGAACACTGGCCGATTTCTTTTTCCAGTCTTCCACTTTTTTTTCGGGCTGGACCCAGTGCAGTTCAAAACCTGGCATTTCATCCTGCGAAAGACTGGACACGTAATCGGATACGGGACACTCAGTGTCCTGCTGTTTCGTGCCTGGCGGGGAACACTCCAGGCAAGCGGGAGCCCGGGGTGGGCCTGGATTTGGACCGTAGACGCGATTCTCATGACCGCGCTCGTGGCCAGCCTCGACGAGTGGCACCAGACCTTCCTTCCCTCGCGTACTGGCACGGTGCGAGACGTGGTACTGGATAGCGCAGCCGGAGTGGCGGCGCAGATTGTGGTCTATGCCTGGTTGCGAGGGTGGCGCGCAACCTCGTCGGGTTGCCAAGGCGATCGATCGACGGCCGAAGGGGAATCCAAACAAGGGGCCTGAGTACTAAGACAGATTCTCCTGCACATGAGGTGCGATGATGGCGAGATTTCCTCGGGCGTTGCCGTTTCTGTTGGTTCTGCTTCGGTTGCCGTCCGCCAACAGCCAGACAATCTCTGACGCTGCCCGTACCGAGAATGTTGAGCGCGCCCGCGCAATCCTGCGGGAAGGCTTCGAGTCCAAAGACTACTCAGTGCGGATCGAAGCGGTGAGAGCCGCAAGCATGGTGGGCCGCAGCGAAAAGCTGGTTTCGAAGCTGGAACTATTTCTCGATGACAAGAACGTAGACGTGCGCCTGGCGACGGTGAAC
>Ga0182036_10001477_pt1 | contig 11029 bp, 7 predicted proteins | sample sta12Cox44000080_FD_125966 | JGI IMG/M metagenome (GOLD analysis project Ga0182036, IMG submission 125966) | Lab enrichment of tropical soil microbial communities from Luquillo Experimental Forest, Puerto Rico - statoxic.12C.oxic.44.000.080 | ecosystem: Environmental > Terrestrial > Soil >...
CTGGGCTGGATTTACGGACGGGTGAGCAACCTCGTTCCTGGCACCAGCGCCGAGCAGGTACTGGAAGTGAATTACCGCTGGCTCTACCGCCCCTACCTGGCCGTCACTCCTGACTTCCAGTACATCTGGAAGCCAGGCGGATCCAGTATTCCGGGAGTGGCTGTCGCCGGCGTTCAGCTGTCTGTTACGTTTTAGGGTCACTTCCTGGGTCGGTACAGGTCGGTGGCGTTGCCGAAGAACACCTCCGCAGCCTCCATTACTGTTTCGGAAAGGGTCGGATGGGGGTGAATGCTCAACGCGACATCCATAGCCGAGGCAGCCATCTCGACAGCCAATACGCCCTCGGCGATGAGCTCCCCCGCGCCACTCCCTGTGATTCCCACTCCCAGAACGCATTCCGTCTCAGGGTCAATGACGAGCTTAGTGACTCCATCAGGCCGGTCGAGGGTAAGAGCTCTCCCGGAGGCCGCCCAGGGGAAGCGCACAACCTTGACGGACCGCTTCACCTGTTTGGCTTGTTCCTCCGTCAGGCCGCACCACGCGATCTCTGGATCAGTGTACACTACGGCGGGAATAGCGCGAGGCTCAAATGCCACCTTGTGGCCGGCGATGACTTCGACGGCAACGCGTCCTTCATGTGTCGCCTTGTGGGCAAGCATGGGCTCGCCGGCGACATCGCCGACGGCGAAGACCCTTGGCTCCGTGGTTCGGCGCTGCAGATCGACCTTGATGAAGCCACGCTGGTCGAGCTCCACCTTGGTCTTTTCCAGTCCTGGCACCTGAGAGTTGGGTTTGCGGCCCACGGAGACCAGCACCTTCTCAAAGACCCCCTCCGGTGCCGCAAGTTCCGGCCCCATGAACTTCACACGGATGCCGTCCTTCTGCTCCTGCATCTCGCCAACCTTGGTGTTAAGCATGATGGAGCGGAACAAGCCCTCCAACCGTTTTGTCAAAGGCGTCAGGAGATCACGATCCACTCCCGGCAGCAGGCCGGGCATCATTTCCACCACTGAGACCTGGGTGCCTAGTGTCGCGTAGACCGTGCCTAGTTCGAGGCCGATGTAGCCCCCGCCCACCACGAGCATGGTCTTGGGAATGTCTTGAATCTCCAGGGCTGTTGTCGAGTCCAGAATCCGCGGACTTGCGACCGAGACACCTGGCAGGGCGGCGGGGCGCGAACCCGTGGCAACGATCGCGTTGTGAAAGCCCAACCGTTCTTCGCTGCCGTCCGGTTTCTTGATCTTCAAGTTTCGGGCGTCAATGAAGGTAGCTTCACCCCGCAGGTAGCGAACGCGTCGCTGTTTGGACAACTGTCCGAGTCCGCCCGTCAGCCGCTGGACCACGCCCTCTTTCCAGGCGCGCAGCTTTTCCAGCGTCACATTGGGCTGGGAAAACTCAATCCCCCAACGCGTCGCCTCACGCGACTCGGTCAAGACCTTGGCAACATGGAGTAAGGCCTTGGAGGGAATGCAACCGCGGTACAGGCATACGCCGCCAGGATTCAACTCCGGGTCGATCAGAACCACCTGCAGACCCAAGTCCGCTGCCAGGAATGCGGCCGCGTACCCACCGGGCCCGCCGCCAATAACCGCCAATTGTGTGCTGTTCGGCTCTTCGCTCATGCCCGCTCAAATCAGATTTCAGATTTAAGATTTCAGATTCAAGATGGATTCAAGATTTCAAATCAGCCTTCGATCGACAGCAGGAACGGCTGTTCCAACGCCTCAGCCACCCAGCGCAAGAACCGAGCCGCGTCGGCTCCATCGATCAGACGGTGATCGTAGGACAGCGAGACAGGCAACATCATTCGGGACTGAAAAGTGCCATTAACCAAAACGGGCTCCATGCGGGCGCGGGAAATCCCTAGAATAGCAACTTCTGGGGCGTTCACTATGGGTGAGAATGCCGTGCCGCCGATTCCTCCGAGATTGGTAATCGTGAATACGCCGCCTTCCATATCCTCCAGCGCCAATTTCTTATTGCGCGCCTTCTCCGCAGCATGGGCAAGCTCCACGGAAAGCTCGACGATGTTTTTCTTGTCGACATCGCGGATCACGGGAACCAACAACCCGCGATCCGTGTCCACGGCCACACCAATGTGGAAGTACTTTTTGTAAATGATCTCGTTTCTGCCGGCGTCGATGCTGGCGGCGAATTGTGGGAAGATCTTCAGCGCAGACGCCACAACTCTAAGGGCCACGGCCGTCACAGTCAGCTTTCCGCCGACTTCCTCGGCCCTTTGGCCATAACGCTTGCGCAATTCCTCCAGGGTGGTGACATCGGCCTTGTCGTACTGGGTTACCTGGGGCACCGTCGACCAAGCGTAGCTCATGCGCTCCGCCGTCTTGCGGCGCACGTTGTTCATCGCTTGGCGCTCGACGTCTCCCCAGCGAGTGAAATCGGGTAAGGGCGCAGCGGCGAACAGGGTACCAGCTCGCGCGCCAGGCTGGGAAATAAGACTCTTAGCGTGCGCCTTAACGTCTGCCTCGGAAATCCGTCCGCCAGGACCGGTGCCCGAGACCTGGTTAATGTCAACTCCCAATTCGCGCGCCAGCCGGCGAATTGATGGAGCTGCCGGTGCCAGTGGTCGCGCTCGAACCGCCTCAGCCGATCCTTGCTTGACATAAGCAGATTCCAAATCGAACAATTCTTCGAGAGATGAAGGTGTTCCGCCTGGCTCCCCAAAGGCTCCAACGGGGGTCGCGGCGGAGACAGAAGGCATGACCTCAGGCTTCGGCATCTCGACCAACACCGGTCCTGGGGTGGCTGGCGCAAACCTTGAAGCCTCCGGCTTCTCTTCTCTTGCTACGGCCAAGCCCTGAGCGCCGTCTTCCACCGTCAGGATTAATTGCCCGACCTTGACCTTCTCGCCTTCCTTGACGTGGATTTCCCTGATCCTGCCATAGACGGGCGAGGGCACCTCGACGGTGGCCTTGTCGGTTTCGAGCTCGAGCACGGGCTGGTCCCGGTTGATGATGTCGCCCACCGAAACCAGCACCTTCAGCAGGTCACCAGCCTCAACGTTCTCGCCGAGCTCGGGAAGTCTGAATTCAGTGGTCATCAACGCAATCTCCGCTTGCCGCCCGCGCTCCCAGGCGCTACGAGATCCTGGGATTGACCTTGTTGGGATTAATGTCCAGGTCTTTGATCGCTTTCTCGACCACCTGGGGTCGCACCTTCTTTTCCGCCGCCAGGGCGGCGAGGGCGGCCAGGGCGATGAACCGCGCGTCCACCTCGAAGAAGTCGCGCAACGCTCGCCGGCTATCGCTTCTGCCAAAACCGTCCGTCCCAAGGGTGACGATCGGCCGAGGGCACCAGCGCGCGATGGAGTCCGGCAGCGCCTTGACATAATCGCTGGCGGCCACGATGACCCCCGGTGTGTTCGCCAGGCAGGAGGTGACGTAGGGCACCCTGGGTGCTTGAGTGGGATGAAGCATGTTCCATCGCTCCGCATCGTGCCCCTCGTTGTACAGCTCCTTATAACTCGTTACACTCCACACGTCCGCGGCGACGTCATACTTTTCTTCGAGGATCTTCTGCGCCTTGAGTGTCTCCTTCAGGATGGCCCCGCTCCCCAGAAGCTGTGCTTGGCGCCTGGCTCTGGTATTCTCCGCAGCCTTGAACTTGTACATGCCCTTGAGTATACCTTCCCTGGCGCCCTCCGGCATGGGCGGCATAGCGTAGGGCTCGTTGGTAACCGTCAGATAATAGAATAAGCTTTCCTGCGCCTGGCACATCCTCCGGATGCCGTCTTCGATGATCACTGCAATTTCGTAAGCGAAGGCCGGGTCGTAAGCCAAAAGGTTCGGCACCGTGTAGGCCAGAAGGTGGCTGTTGCCGTCCTGATGCTGCAGACCCTCCCCGGCCAGTGTGGTTCGGCCAGCGGTTCCTCCCAGCAGGAACCCGCGAGCGCGACTGTCCGCCGCCGCCCAGATCAGGTCCCCAATTCTTTGGAGCCCAAACATCGAATAGAAGATGAAGAACGGAATAGTGTTGACGCCGTGCGTCGCGTAGGCGGTGCCGGCGGCGATAAACGAGCATAGGGAGCCCGCCTCAGTAATCCCTTCCTCCAGAATCTGGCCGTCTTTGGCTTCTTTGTAGTAAAGCAGCGTGTCGCGGTCAACCGGCTCGTAAAGCTGGCCCACGTGGGAGTAGATGCCCACCTGGCGGAAAAGCGCTTCCATGCCGAAGGTGCGCGCCTCATCCGGAACGATGGGAACGATCAACCTGCCGATTTCTTTGTCGCGAAGCATCTTCGAGAGCATGCGCACGAAAGCCATCGTGGTGGAGGCCTCGCGCCCTTCCGTGCCCTCGTAGAACTCCCGGAACACCTCCTCACCACCGCTCCACTTCAGTGGCGGACTGCTGGCCGTTCGCGCCGGAAGGTAACCTCCTAACTCCCGGCGGCGTTGGTGGAGATAGATCATGTCGGGATTGTCGTCGGGGAGTTTGTAGAACGGAGCCTCCACTACATCTTCGTCAGAGAGAGGAACGCCAAAGCGGCTTCGAAACTCCCGCACCTCATCCTCGTTCAGCTTCTTCTGTTGGTGGGTGATGTTCCTGCCCTCACCGGCTTCACCGAGGCCGTAGCCCTTGATGGTTCTGGCCAGGATCACGGTGGGCGAGCCTTGGTGCTCCACTGCGGCCTGGTAAGGGGCGTAAACCTTCTTGGGATCATGGCCTCCCAGCCTCAGCTTCTGAAGCTGATCATCCGACAGGTGCTTAACCATATCGAGTAGTTGCGGGTAAGCGCCAAAGAAATTCTTGCGCAGATAATCGCCGGGTTCGACGGTATACTTCTGGTACTCGCCATCCACCACCTCACCCATGCGCTTCACCAAGGTACCGTCCCGGTCCTTCGCTAATAAGGGATCCCAGTCGCTTCCCCAGATCACCTTGATGACGTTCCACCCGGCGCCGCGGAAGACCGCCTCTAATTCGTCGATGATCCTGCCGTTGCCACGCACCGGCCCGTCGAGCCGCTGCAGGTTGCAGTTGATGACGAAGATCAGGTTGTCCAGCTTCTCGCGCGACGCCAGACTGATGGCCCCCAGCGTCTCTGGCTCATCGGTCTCTCCGTCACCCAAGAAGGCCCACACCTTGTATCCATTGGTCTGCTTCAAGCCGCGGTCTTCCAAGTAGCGGTTGAAACGAGCTTGGTAGATGGCCATGATGGGACCAAGACCCATCGAGACGGTAGGGAACTCCCAGAAGTCTGGCATTAGCCAGGGGTGGGGATAAGAAGAAAGGCCACCGCCGGGCTTCAGTTCCCTGCGGAAATCTTCGAGTTTCTCGACCGGCAGGCGCCCCTCCAAGAACGCGCGTGCGTAAATGCCAGGTGAAGCGTGTCCTTGGAAGTAGACGATATCGCCTGCCTGATTCTCGTTGCGGCCCCGGAAAAAGTGATTGAACCCGACTTCGTAGAGGGTCGCCGCTGAGGCGTAAGTAGAGATGTGCCCGCCGATGCCGCTTTCCAGGCGGTTAGCCCGCACCACCATGGCCATGGCGTTCCAGCGCACCAAACTCTTGATGCGCCGCTCCACCTCCGTCGAACCGGGAAAGGGCGGTTGCTGCTCGACGCTGATGGTGTTGATGTAAGGCGTGTTGGCCTTGTAAGGCAAGGTGACGCCGTCACGCTGGGCGTGAATCCGCAGTTGACGCAGAAGGCGCTCCACCTTTTCGGGTCCGCCCGCCTGCATCACGTAGTCCAGGGAATCGAGCCACTCCCGCAGCTCGACGGCGTCCAGCTCGGCGCCGTTCTGTGTGGCTAGTTTTTCAGCTACGTTGCTCATTTCCACCCTCCTTCCCGATTCTATTGTACGCTATCTTTCGTTTACTTTTGAGTCCGCCTGTGATATGAAAGCGCGTCACAGAAAGGGTCTATGCATCCACATTTTGTCGATTATTTTCTCATCGTCATCTACTTCGTGTTCGTCCTGGGGATTGGCTTTGCCCTGCGAGGACGGATGAAGACCAGCGAAGATTTCTTCCTCTCGGGACGCTCGATCCCCGGTTGGATTACCGGACTGGCGTTTATGTCAGCCAACCTCGGCGCCCTCGAGGTCATGGGCCACGCTGCCAACGCTGCCAAGTATGGGATGTTCGTAAACCAGTTCTATTGGCTCGCTGCCATGCCCGCCATGTGTTTCGTCGGCGTTTTCATGATGCCTTTCTATTACGGCAGTAAGGTTCGCAGTGTCCCCGAGTATCTACGCAAGCGCTACGACGAGAAGACGCGGACGCTCAATGCCCTATGCTTCGCAACCATGACGCTGCTTGTTTCGGGAATCGACCTTTATGCCATGGCCATCCTTTTCCAGCGCCTGCTGCACTGGCCGTTCAGCGGCAGCGTGGTCGCATCGGCCGTGGTGGTGGCAGTCTATATTTATCTCGGGGGGTTGACTTCTTCGATCTACAACGAAGTGCTCCAATTCTTTCTCATCGTGTTCGGGTTCCTCCCTTTGGCGATCTTGGGACTAAAGGCCGTAGGCGGATTTGCAGGACTCAACGCGCGACTGCCCAACCCCGGGTATGCCCATACGTGGGCTAACATCTGGCATGCCACCGAGAACCCCATGGGAGTCAACTGGTTTGCCACCATCTTCGGGCTGGGCTTTGTGCTCTCCTTTGGCTATTGGTGTACCGACTTCCTGGTGATCCAGCGCGGCCTGGCGGCGAAGGACATGGCTGCCGCGCAGCGTACACCGCTGATTGCCGCGGTCCCGAAGATGTTCTTTCCGCTGATGATCATTCTTCCCGGCCTGGTGGCGATTGCGCTCGATCCCACGCTCACGAAATACCTCGACGGCCGATACGACAACGCCCTACCGGCCATGCTAGGCCAGTTTTATCCTTCGGGCCTGCTAGGCATCGGACTAACGGCACTGATGGCCGGCTTCATGTCGGGCATGGCTGGAAACGTTACGGCCTTCAACACCGTCTGGACTTTCGACATCTACCAGACGCACGTGAACCCGGGCCAGCCGGACGAGCATTATCTGAAGATGGGCCGCTTCGCAACGGTTTTCGCTGTTGCGGTGGGAATCGGAACCGCCTTCATCGTCTTGAGGTTCAACAACCTGATGGATTATGTCCAGCTTCTCTTCGCGTTTTTTAACGCGCCGCTGTTCGGCACCTTCCTGCTGGGGATGTTCTGGAAGCGCACCAGCGCGCATTCCGGCTTCTGGGGATTGCTTTGCGGGATTCTCGCCGCGGCCACCCACTATGCCCTTTACCATTACCATGTGATTTCCTACCCCAGTGATATGGCGGCGAATTTTTACCAGGCGATCTGGGCTTTCTCCGTCTGCATTGTGGTGACCGTCGTCGTGACTCTATTCACTGATCCCCGAAAGGAAGAGGAGCTGGTGGGGCTTGTCTACTCCTTGACTCCCAAGCCGAGGAACCAGGATCTTCCGTGGTATGAGCGACCGGGTATTCTCGCCCTTGGTATCCTCGCGCTCTGCGTGGTGTTGAATATCATCTTCTGGTGAAAAAAAGATGGGTTTGGACATTCGCTTTCCGATCGGGATCATCCTAACCATTTACGGCCTCGTCCTGGCGATTTATGGTGTCGTGGCCGACCCTGCCAGTCCCGTGTCAGATCCTGCCATTGCCGAGAACGTAGTCCGGCTGAACATCGACATGTGGTGGGGCGTGGCGATGCTGGTTTTCGGCTTGTTCATGAGCGCGCTCGCATTCAGAGCCTCACGCCGCTGAATTGCCGATTCTCGATTGCCGATTTTCGCTTGCCGGTGTTCCGCGCGCGGCCTTGAAATCGTCAATCGACAATCGCCAAATCGGCAGTCCCATGAGCCTACCTCCCCTCGCTCTGCTGTCTGACCCCTCGGCGCGAATCATGGCGCCTCACGCCGTGGACTTTGTCATTATCGTCATCTACTTCGCCATGGTCCTGGCCATCGGCTTCTACCTTAAGAAGTACACCACCACGGGCGAGGACTTCTTCCTGGCAGGTCGTAAGATGACGGCGTGGGTGGCGGGGCTGAGCTTCGTTTCAGCCAACCTGGGCACACTGGAACTGATGGGCTGGGCAGGCTCGGCTTACCAGTACGGCATTCTGGCCGCTCACTGGTACTGGATCGGCGCCATCCCCGCCATGGTTTTTCTGGGGATCGTCATGATGCCCTTCTATTACATCTCCAAGACTCACTCCGTGCCCGGCTACCTGCAATTGCGTTTTGGTGAGCCAACCAGCGCGCTGAGCGCCGTTTCCTTTGCCTTCATGACCATCCTGATGTCCGGTGTCAACATGTTCTCCATGGCGCTGGTGATGAAAGTGATGCTGGGCTGGAACCTCAACGTCAGCATTTGGGTTTCCTCGATTACGGTCGGCCTGTATGTGACCCTGGGAGGGCTGTTTTCCGCTATCTTTAACGAAGTCGTCCAGTTCTTCCTCATTTGGTTTGGCGCCATGCTCATTCCCATTCTCGGACTCATCGAGGCCGGCGGGTGGTCCGGGATGGTCGAGCGCATTCAGCACAACTTTCCCGGCCAGGACTTCACGCACCTATGGGGTCCGATGGCGCATTTCACGTCCAATCCGATGGGGATTCATTGGACCGGAATTGTGTTCGGGTTGGGCATGACGATCTCCATGGGGTATTGGACAACAGACTTCCTCGTGGTCCAGCGTGTCCTTTCTGCCCAGGACCTGCGCGCCGCGAAACTGGCTCCCATCATCGGCTCGTTCTTCAAGATGGCTGTTCCCTTTATCGTCATTCTTCCCGGGTTGCTTGGCTTGGCCGTTTTGCCCTTCAAGCTGGTGCCGGAGAGCCAGCTGCAGCCCGGTATGCACAGCTACAACGAAGTGCTGCCCTTGATGCTTGCGCGTTACTGCGGTCCCGGGCTGCTGGGGCTGGGGATCACGGCGCTACTCGCCGGATTCATGTCCGGAATGGCGGGCAACGTAAGCGCCTTTTCCACCGTCTGGACTTACGACTTGTACCGCCCCTTCCTCCGCAAAAGCGCTCCCGATGCGCACTACGTTGCCATGGGGCGTTGGTGCACGATGATTGGCTTGCTTATCAGCATCGGTGCCGCCTACGTGGTGATGCAGTTTGCCAGCATTATGGATTACGTCCAGGCGCTTTTCAGCTTCTTCATCGCGCCGCTGTTCGGCACTGTGATTCTGGGCATGATGTTCAAGCGCATTACCGGTGCTGGCGCCTTCTGCGGGCTGCTGGCGGGAACGGTTTCCTCCATCGTCATGTTCGTGTTGGTGAAGACCAACCCCAGCGCGTTGGCTGTCATCGCGCTCTCCTCCCATGCTAAGGCCCTGGCGGAGAACATGTACCGCGCGTTGTGGTCGTGGCTGATCTGCGTGACGGTCACCCTGGTGGTCAGTTTCCTCACCAAAACCAGGCCTGATCAGCAATACGAAGGCTTGGTCTACGGTGCCACAGCGGTGCCCGGCGAAGGGAATCTGCCGCTGCTGCATCGCCCCATCTTCTGGGGAGGCGTTGCCCTGGCAGTGTTCCTGGTGTTGCAGTGGGTCTTCTGGTAGGGGAGGCGAGAGGCAAGAGGGTATGAAAAATCGCTGGCCATCGGCCAGTGCGGCTCCGCCGCCTGCTGTGCGCCCCGTCCCGACGGGGTCTCGGGAGAAAGCCTACGGCTTTCCGGCAAGCGGCTGAGCCTAGAGAGTTTAGTGTTAAGTCTGTGGCGCGGAAGGGCTGAGCCCTTCCGCACAGCAGGCGGCGGAGCCGCGATTATCTTGACACCTTCCAGTGTATTTCCTGGATCCGAGTTGGGAGGGAGCCATGCAAGAGAAACCTCAAAGTTCGCATGATCGCGGTGGCAAGGGACCGACCAAGCGCATTGCGGTCGATGTCGCCGACCCCCAGCCCCACAGACATCATATGCTCCCGGTCTGGTTTTTCATCGGACTCATCCTTCTTATCTATGGGGTGATCATCTGCGGGACCGGCATCTACGAGCTGTCCCATCCACCTGCAACTGTTCTCGCCAATCTCCACGCTCCTATCTGGTGGGGCACGGTCATGGCCGTCGCCGGCGCATCCCACGTTTACAAGTACCGGCCGGGGAAGATAAGGCCCTGAAGTCAAAAGCTCGACGCGGAATTGAAGATTTGTGATTTCGGCCTTTGCGCGCCTGAACCCCATCCCAGGATTCGGCCTGGGCGCGCCGCTGTGCGGAAAGGGCTCAGCCTTTCTGGGCAGCAGGTCAGAAAGAATCGATAAGCAGAGGGTTTGCCCAGACACCAAAAGCCGCAAGGGCCCAATCGGCCGTTCTCGCAGACACTCAGCTGACCCTAGCCATGCCGTTTGAGTTTCACGCCGAGAAACTGGTTTACGGTGGCGACGCACTCGGCCATCACGAAGGCCGCACCGTACTCGTGCCGCGGACCTTGCCCGGCGAGTGTCTCGAAGTGGAAGAGGTGCGCACCGCCAAAGGGGTGGTGCGTGCCCGTCCGCTGCAGATTCTTGCTGCTGCGCCCGAGCGTGTCGAAGCCCCTTGTCCGCATTTCGGCCGCTGCGGCGGATGCCAGTACCAGCACTTCGACGCCGAGCGTCAAGCTGTGGCCAAGCGCGAGATCTTGCGCGAGACTCTGCGCCGTCTGGGCCGCATCAACTGGGATGGCGAGATTCCCGTCCATACCGGGCAGCCGTGGAACTACCGCAACCAGGCGGAGTTCAAGGTCGAACGCCGTGCGAACGGCGGAATAAGCCTGGGATTCTTCGAATCAGAATCTCATCGCGTCGTCGATGTTGACGCCTGCCCGATTCTTTCCCCTCGCCTCAATGCGCTCCTCAATGCTTTGCGCGCGCCTGAATGGTCGGAGCGGCTCGCCCGGTGCCGCGAAATCGCGATGCTGGCCGACGACCGCGATAATGAAGTGATGCTCACGCTGCGCGGCACCTTGGAGCAGGAGGCAAAAGAGGCTCTTGCCCGCGAGTGCCTGGCGGGCCTGCCGGGTGTGGTGAGCGTAGCAATTGAAGAGCCGAGCGGCGGGCGGTCCCGTACGGCCGGTTCAAAGGACTGCGGACCCAAC
>Ga0182036_10001478_pt1 | contig 11029 bp, 9 predicted proteins | sample sta12Cox44000080_FD_125966 | JGI IMG/M metagenome (GOLD analysis project Ga0182036, IMG submission 125966) | Lab enrichment of tropical soil microbial communities from Luquillo Experimental Forest, Puerto Rico - statoxic.12C.oxic.44.000.080 | ecosystem: Environmental > Terrestrial > Soil >...
AAGGCGGCCGGGTGCGAAAAGGTGTTCCGCGAGAAGATCACCGGCACCACGGCCGACCGGCCGCAGCTCGCGAAGCTGATCAAGGCCCTCGCCCCCGGCGATGTGGTGATTACCCCGGCCGTTGACCGTCTCTCGCGCAACGCGACCGATCTTCGGGTGATCGCCCGCGACATCCAAAGCGCCGGGGCGGGCCTGCGCTCGATTGCCGAGCCGGTTGTCGATACGACTTCGGACTTTGCCGAACTTGGCCAGAACTAACGAAACGTCCAGATTTTACACATAAGCGGACGCGGCCGGAACGAGCGCAACCCGGTATTCAAAGGAAACAATGGGTTGTGGATTTCCGACGGTCTGCGGAGTGGTAGCGAGGCTTTCAGCGTCCCCGCCAACCCAGCGAAATGGCAATCGCTGGAGACCCTTGGTTTCCCTTGCGTCCGCTGACCGGCTGGAGCCTTGCCCGGCGAGCGTTTCGAGGTCGCACTATCCGGTCGTTTCGCAACAGCGCAGACGCAGGAGAGCGATCGATGCCAACCGCGGTCGAAGACAAGGACGCGATCAGAGAGGTCCTGGCCGAGTACTGTTTCCGGCCGGATGACGGCCGGTTCGCCGAGATGGCGGCGCTGTTTACCGAAACGGCACCTGGGACACCGCTTTCGGCAGGGCGACCGGCCGCGCGGTTATAGCTGAACTGGCGCGAAGCCTGCGCGAGCGGGCCGGGGACCAACGGCCGAGGGGAATCCATCTGGTGACCAACGTCGCGACTACGCTGGACGGCGCGAGCGCACGCGTCCGTTCCAACTGGACCGTCGTGCAGAACAGCCCGGCGGGGCCGAAGATCGGCTCCGGCTGGGCTCACCGCGACGAACTCGTGAAAGAGCACGGGCAATGGCTGTTCCGCTATCGCAAGATCGACCGTTTCATCGCCCCTTAACGATTCTGTGCGACGGCGCTGCGCGGGTTGAGGCTCTGGATATGCCCGCTCTCGGTGCCGGCCGTCGGGTCGATCACGGCGTTGATCAGCGCCGGCTTGCCCGAGGCGAGCGCCTCGGTCAGGGCTTTGGTCAACCCCGGCGTGTCGGTCACGTGGTAGCCGGCCCCGCCAAACGCCTCGATGATCTTCTCGTAGCGGGCGTCGCGAAGCAGGCCGGTCGGCGTGTAGGCGGTCCCGGCGGGATCGCCGCGGTAGACGCCGTTGTTGTTGAAGATGACCGTCGTCACCGGCAGCTCGTAGCGGCAGATCGTCTCGATCTCCATGCCGCTAAAGCCAAAGGCGCTGTCGCCTTCGATCGCGACGACGGGCTTACCGGTCACCGCGGCGGCACCGATGGCATAGCCCATGCCGATGCCCATGACCCCCCAGGTGCCGCTGTCGAGCCGGTGGCGCGGCTTGTCCATGTCGATGATGTTGCGGCCAAAATCGAGCGTGTTGGCGCCCTCGTTGACGACATAGACATCGGGCTGGGTGGCGAGCGCATTGCGGACGGCGCGCAGGGCGCTCGAGAAGTTCATCGGGCTCGGGTCGGCGTTGAGGCGTGCTGCCATACGCTCGATGTTCTGCTGCTTGCGCTTGGCGATCTCGTCGAGCCAGGCCCCTTGGCGCTCGATCCTGCCGGGCTTTAGCGCAGTATTGAACGCCGCGAAGACCGATTTGATGTCGCCGATGACGGGGGCAGCGATCGCCCGGTTGCTGTCGATCTCGATCGGCGAGATATCCACCTGGATAAACTGCGTGCCTTCGGACCACAGCGGCGGCCGGCCGTGCGACAACAACCAATTGAGCCGCGCTCCGGCCAAGATCACGACATCGGCTTTGCCGATCGCATAGGAGCGGGCGGCAGCCGCCGATTGCAGATGCTCGTCGGGCAGGAGGCCCTTGGCCATCGACATCGGCAGGAACGGAATGCCTGTCGTCTCGATAAACGACCGGATCTCCTGGTCGGCCCGCGCATAGGCCGCACCCTTGCCGAGGATCGCGAGCGGGCGCTGGGCCTTTGCCAGCAGCTCGACGGCGCGCGCCACCGATTCAGGTGCGGGGGGCTGCGGCGGTGCCGGGTCGACAACCTTGACCAGCGACTTTTTCGCTGCCTCGACATCGAGTGCGGAGCCCAGCACCTCGGCCGTCAGGTCGAGATAGACCCCGCCCGGGCGTCCCGAGGCGGCGGCGCGGATCGCCCGCGCGATGCCGATGCCGATGTCCTGCGGGCGGTTGATGCGGTAGGCCGCCTTGGCATAGGGCCTGGCGGCATTCAGCTGGTCGAGTTCTTCGTAGTCGCCCTGCTCGAGATCGACGATCGAGCGGTCGCTCGACCCGCTGATCAGGATCATCGGGAAGCAGTTGGTGGTGGCATTGGCCAAGGCGACCATGCCGTTCAGAAAGCCGGGCGCCGAAACCGTCATGCAGATGCCGGGCTTTTGCGTCAGATAGCCGGCGATCGCGGCGGCGTTGCCGGCCGACTGCTCGTGCCGGAAGCCCAGGTAACGGATGCCTTCGGCCTGCGCCAGGCGCAGGAGATCGGTGATCGGGATGCCGGCCACCCCGTAGATCGTGTCGACCCCGTTTAGCTTCAGCGCCTCCACCACCAGGTGAAAGCCGTCCGTGTCCCCAGGCATTTCCTCTGCGCTCATCTCTTTCACCATTCTTGGCAATTCGTAGGGCGGGTGGAGCGCCAGCGCAACCCGCCATCGGTTCGGTGGGCGGCACGGCGGGTTACACCCGCCCTACGGTTTACTGCAATTTGAAAGCTGGCGTTCTATGTCAGCGGCTCTCCGCCAGAGGGTTTATCCATTTGAGGCCGGAAAACCGCGAGAAGTCGCGATCCGTCATGCAAAAGCCGCGCAGGATGTCCCAGTGCCGTTCGCCGGATCGCGAAGCCCGGCGGCCGGCTGGGCGAGCCAGGAGGTCTACCCCTGTAACTCCTCCTTTCCGCGCAGGCTAACATTCACCGCTGACCCCCCGCGGTGGCTGATCGCTCGCCGAGGTTTGTGGGAGGCCGCAGTTCCAGTGTGCGCTCTTGAGGCGAGATGTAGTAGTCCCAAGCCATCTCATGGCCAAAGTAAACAAACGGGCCGACCACAAAGCCGAAGGCCGTTAGACCCGCCGCGGTGGCGAGTTCGCCGATCACCACGTAGAGCGTGCTGAAGTCCATCACGGTGGCAATCGTTCGAAATGTTATGGTTTTGGCCAATGCCCGACTGATCACAAACCCTTCCGGACCGGCCTTTGCGCCCGGCCCGAGCGGAGGGAGAGCCCGGAGGTCGACAGCGGTTCCGGAGGGGCCAAAATAATTCCAGGCCGTTTCATGGGCAAAATAGAACAACGGGCCGGCTATCAGGGCGAAGGTAGAGAGACCCACCGCCGTGGCGAGTTCGCCGATCACCACGTAGTTCGAAGTGAAATCCAGCGTCGTAACGATGATCCGAAAGGTGATCGTCTTGGCTATGGCTTGTTTGATCCCGAGCCCGGCAGGGAGGGAGGGTGCCGGCTTGACGTCCTGCCGGTTTGGCAGGGGAGCGGGAGGTTCGATCCGCGGGCGGACAACTGCATCCAACGCCGGCTGCAATCGCCGGCGCAGCATCGGAAGGTACTTGGGCGCCAGCACAGCGGCACCGCCAATCAGCACGCCTGGGATCAACGCCGCTTCGAACAAGGCGACACCCGCAAGCACCGACAGTCCGAACGTCATAGAGCGATTCATGGCGTGGTCCTCAGCTTCGTTGAGTGCGAATGATGTAGCGCGTCCGATGGCGAGGTTTACGTGAGAATATCTCGCCTCGGAGTCGCAAAACGGGCTGTCTAGCGCCCTGCTATACCATTTACGTCGGTTATGTCCCGACATCAGCCCGCGTCCCGGCCCCACTCTGCACGTGTTTCGGCTGGACACTGCCCTGTGCCCCTCTGACGCTGGCAATCACCGCGACGGACATCTGCGAGCATCCGGAGGACATCCTCGCTCGACGAGCAGGGCTCTCGGGCGGGGCGGATCCAACGCATCCCCGGCCCCTGAGCCGACTACTCCGTCCTGTCGCATTAATCACCGTGGCGCTGCGCGTCAGTGGTAAACGTTAGAAGCATCGGACGGAGGACCCAGTCATGCCGCCGACGACGGACGAAAAACTCCTGGCGCTGAGCCGCGAAGTGATCGAGACCTTCGACAAAGCCAATGGGGGCGTTCATTCGGGGTTCAGACCCGCGCATGCGAAGGGCATTCTGCTGACCGGCGCGTTTGCGCTGTCCTCGGAGGCCGCATCGCTGACACGCGCGCCGCATCTGCACCGGGATTCCACACCGGTGACGGTTCGCCTATCGGACTTTGCCGGGATCCCGACCGTTGCCGACAACGACCCGCAGGGTGCCAGCCCGCGCGGCTTTGCAGTGCGCTTTCACCTGGGCGAGCATGTCCACACCGATATCATCGCTCATTCCGTCGACAGCTTCCCTGTGCGCACCGCTGAGGAACTCGTGGAGTTCCTGAGTGCGGTGATCGCCACCGACCCTGCCGGGCCGCACCCGAACGCGCTCGAGCAGTTCCTTGCCGCGCATCCCGCGGCGATGCGGTTTGTTCAGATCCCGAAGCCCATTCCGACCAGCTTTGCCAGGGAGTCGTTTTTTGCAGTATCCGCATTCAACTTCACCACCGCTGACGATGTGAGCCGCTTTGGCCGCTATCGGATATTGCCGGTCGCAGGTAACGAATATCTCGGTCGAGACCGAAGCCGCCGCGCGCAGCCCAAACTTCCTCTTCGACGAGATCAAGGAGCGGGTCACCAAGGGACCCGTCAGGTTTCGTATAGCCGTGCAGTTGGCCGAGGATGGCGACACTGCTGACGATGCCACCGTCCGCTGGCCGGAGGAGCGTCCTCAACGCCCGTTCGGCGAAATCAGCTTGCGGGAGATCGCCGCGAACAACGCCGGCGAGCAGCAGCACATTATCTTTGATCCGATCCCGCGAGTGGACGGCATCGAAGCCTCAGCCGACCCGCTCTTCGAGCCGAGAGCCAACATCTATCTGATGAGCGGGAGGCGGCGCCGAGCAGCAGGGGATCGACGGTAAGGCGAGCAGAACGCCGCGGAACCGCGATTTCCGGGGGCGGCCAGACGGCTCGTTCACCGCATCTTTACCGGCATACCTGTCACTGGACGGTGCTCCTATACGCGGCAGCCGCGGAAAGGAGGCGTAAAATCGATGATGTTTTGGAAACGGGCGCTCGCGATCGCGGCCCTTGCGCTCTGCTGTTTTGCGTCCGCGGGGGCGGCGCCGGCGGCCGAGGACGGCGCGCCGAAGCATTTCCTGTGGAAGTCACCGGGCCGAAGGGTGTGGTCTATCTGCTCGGTACGATCCATGTCGGCAAGGCCGATTTCTATCCGCTGCCCGCGATCATCGAGGACAGTTTTAAAAAGGCCGACATGCTGATCGAGGAGATCGACATCAGCGGGCCCGCCGACGCCGACCGCCTGCAGCGGCGATTCATCGAGCAAGGCGGCTATCCGAACGTCGACGTCATTACCAATCATCTCAGCGAGGTCACACGTTCGCACCTCGCGGCATATATGCAAAAGGGCGGTCTGTCTGAGCCGGCCGTCGCGCACATGCGGCCGTGGCTGGTCAGCGTGCTCGTCCTACAACTCGAGCATCAGCGCATGGGTCTCGACCCGTCAAACGGGCTGGACCGACATTTCCTCGAAGAAGCGCAACAATCGCACAAACCCACCGAGACCCTGGAGGACCCCGAGTCGCAGCTCAAACTGTTCAGCTCGCTGTCCGAGGAGTTGCAGGACCGTCTGCTGCTGAGCAGCCTGGCCGACGTCGAGAAATGGGGCGACTACTTCGATCTGCTGACGCGGGCTTGGCGATCGGGCGACGCCGCCGCGATGCAGGAGGTAGTCACCAGAAGCGTCCGTGAGTATCCGCAACTCAAACCCTTGATGGCCAAGGTGTTCGACGACCGTAACACCGCCATGACGGCGAAGATCGAGGGCTTTCTGCGGACGCCCAGAAGCTATTTCGTCGCGATCGGCGCCGGCCATCTGGTCGGTGACAATGGCATCCTGAGCCAGTTGCAGCGTAAGAATTTCAGCGTGGAACAGCTGTAGGGTCGGAAACCCGATGGGTCCAGTTAAACCTGAGCTGGCTCTGGTCCGAGGCGCGCTCAGCCAGCCGCCAACCGTCGGACCCGCGCGAATCCGGTCTCCGGTTAAGCGCTCGGGATAGCGCTCGCGGCTCGCCGCTCTCCAACAGCTATGGCCCCGGCCAACGTCGCCCCGATGCGTATCCTTGATCCAGATCAAGGGCAAGCAGACTACGTCACTGGTTGAATGACGATTTGGTAACAAGCCACAAACAGGGGTGAGACATGGACGCGGTTTTGCACGAAAGCCCGGATTACGTCGCCCGTGCCCAATCGCTCGGGCCCGCCCTCGCCGAGGCAGCGGACGATATCGAGCGAAACCGCGAACTACCGGCATCGATCGTGTCGGCGTTGATCGACAATGGACTCTTTCGCTTGCTGCAGCCGCGTTCTCTCGGCGGCGCGGAACTCGACCCGATGACCACGTTCGCGTGGTTGAGCAAATCGCCTGCCGTGACGCCAGCACCGGCTGGTGTGTCGAACAGGCAAACGGCTGCTCGATGGTTGCCGCCTATCTTGAGCCCGAGGTCGCGCAAGAGATCTTCGGGCCGCCGGACGGCATCGTCGCCTGGGGCCCGGTCGGGCCGGCCGAGCTATCCGTGGTCCCCGGCGGGTTCCGCTTAACGGGCACCTGGAATTTCGCCAGCGGCAGCCACCATGCGAGCTGGCTCGGCGCCCATCTTGTGGTGCACGGTCCAGACGGCGAGCCGTTGCGCCGCGCCGATGGCGGCGAAATCCTGCGGACCTTGCTGTTTCCAAAGAGCCGGGCGTCGATGACCGATATTTGGCATGTCGTTGGTCTGCGCGGTACCGGCAGCGACCGCTATGCGGTGACCGACCTCTTCATCCCCGAGCGTTACACTGTGCTGCGTGACCCGAAGATCACACCGCGTCAGCCGGCCCGGCTCTATTGCTTCAGCAGCAGTAATCTCTATGCCTCGGGCGTTGCTGCGGTGGCGCTCGGGATCGCGCGCGGCATGGTCGCCGACTTCACCGAACTCGCGACAGAGAAGGTGCCGCGCGGCGCCCGGCAGCGGCTATGCGAGAACCAGGTGATCCAGTCGCAGCAGGCGCAGGCGGAGGCGCGGCTGGGCTCGGCGCGCGCCTATCTTCTGAGCAGTCTCGCGGAGATCTGGGAAGCGGTCGGCGAGACCGGCGATCTGAGCCTGGAGCAAAACACGGCGATCCGCCTGGCCTCGACCTGGGCCATCGACCAGGCCCGCGAGGTCGTCAACACGCTCTATCACAGCGCCGGCGCTACGGCGATCTTCGACAACCGCCCGTTCGAGCGCCGCTTCCGGGACATGCATACCGCCTCGCAACAGGCCCAAGGGCGGCAGGCGCATTACGAGACGATCGGCCGTGTGCTTTTCGGCCTCGCACCTGATACGGCGATGTTTGCTTTCTAGCGCGCCGTGAAGTTGTACAATAATCGTCGAGATTCTATACACTGTCGCCAACGTCTCAAATCAAAGGAGTGTCCGAAGATGGCAGAAGCAGCGCAGAAATTTACGGCGGAACCCCTGACGTTTGTCGTCAAGCACGAATTGTGGGACGGCAACATCCACGACCATGCCGATCAGGGTGTCTCGATCGACGTCAAGGCGGACATCCTCGGCAATGAGACGGCGCTGCTGCGGTTCAATTGCTTCGACTTCGAGAAGAGCTACGTCTACGGACCGGAAAATGCCGAACTCGACGTCGCCGGGCCTGAGATGCTGGGCGGCACGGCGCTGACGAACCTTTACCGCATGGATGCCACCGTCGATGGCAACCCGATCGGCTGGACGATCAAGACGCTGGCGACGAAGCTGCCGAAGATGCTGCAACGGGCCGGGTACCGGGAGATTGCCTTGGCGACGGACATGGCGGCCGTGCAGAACATCCTCCCCAAGGTCGAGGCTTGCGCCAGGGAGCTCTACGCCACCAAACGCAATACGGTCAAACACAACCGCGGCACCGACGTCTTCGAGGCCGGCAACATCCGCTTCGGCCTTGAAATGCGGCGGCTGGCGATGGGCGATGGCGGCCTCGCCATCCATGTGCTGGCAGATATCGGCGGCACGCCGGGCAAGGCCTACACCGAGGAAACCGAGCTTCTGGCCTTCGACCACTTCTGGAACGGCCCGCACTATCACTACGGCCCGCGCAACAAGAACCACCGTATCTATTGGGATACGACGCTGGTCGAGAACCCGCTCGCCTGGACCCTCGAGCAGTTCGAGAGCGGCAAATTGCGGGCGATGATCGAGCGGGCCGGGTATCCGGGTGTCGCCGCCGACCTCGACACCGACAAGATCGCTTCGGTCTTGCCGGCGATGAAGAAGCGCGCTCTCGAAATGTGGGCGGAAGGCGAAAGGCTGACCGGCCACCCGGGCCTGCCGCTGGAGGTGACGCCGAACCTCGCCGCCGCCGCCGACTAAGATCGCAACGCAGCCCTGGGGGCGGGTGTCCTAGCCAGCGGCAAAGCCGCTGCAGGTTCCGTCACCTTCTTGGCGGGTTGCCACCCGCCCCCAACGCTTACTCGGTGAACGCCGCAAAAGCGGGTTGCCCGCGGTGTTGCGCTACGCCATCTTCCGTCCTGCGCGAAACCAAGCGCGAGATCCTCGAGACGATCGCGGCCGAGGCAGAGGATGAGCAAAGCGTTAGAAGGTGTGCGGGTTCTCGATTTGAGCCATGTTCAGGCGGGCCCGACCGGAACTCAGCTCTTGGCGTGGATGGGCGCCGACGTGGTCAAGGTCGAGATGCCCGGCCGCGGTGACATTACCCGCGGTCAATTACAGGACGTCAAGGGCGCCGACAGCCTCTATTTCACGATGCTGAACTCGAACAAGCGCAGCATCACGGTCAATCTGAAGTCGCCCAAGGGCAAGGCGGTGATCGAGGCGTTGGTCAAACGCAGCGACATCGTCGTCGAGAATTTCGGCCCCGGCGTGCTCGACCGCCAGGGCTTCACCTGGGAGCGCTTTCAGGAGCTCAATCCGCGGGTCATCTATGCTTCTATCAAAGGTTTCGGCCCGGGGCCTTACGTCGACTGCAAGGCCTATGAGAATGTCGCACAATGCATGGGCGGCGCGGCGAGCACGACCGGCTGGGAGGACGGCCCGCCGACTGTGACGGGGGCTCAGATCGGTGACAGCGGCACCGGCGTGCACACGATCGCCGGCATCCTCGCGGCACTCTATCAGCGCGAGCGCACCGGCAAGGGCCAGCGGGTCGAGGTCGCGATGACCGATGCGGTGCTCAACCTGTGCCGGGTCAAGATGCGCGACCAGCAGCGGATCATGAAAGGGCGGCTGAGCGAGTATCCGAACAGAGAGTTCGGCGACGCGGTGCCGCGCGCCGGCAACGCCTCGGGCGGCGGCCAGCCGGGTGCCGCTTTGCGCTGCGCGCCGGGCGGCCCGAACGACTATGTCTATGTGATCATTCAGCCGCCGAGCTGGGAACCTTTGATGAGGCTCTGCGGGCGCGAGGAACTGATCACCGATCCCGGCTTCGCCACACCGCAGGCACGGCTGCCCAAGATCCCCGAATGCTTCTCGATCATCGAGAAGTGGACGATGACCAAGACCAAATTCGAGGTCATGGCGGCATTGAACGAGGTCGACGTGCCGTGTGGCCCGATCCTGTCGATGAAGGACATCTACGAGGACAAGTCGCTCTACGAACGAGGCTTTCTCGTAGAGGTAGACCATCCGACCCGCGGCCGTTATGTGCAGGTCGGCTCGCCGATCAACCTCTCGGACTCGCCGGTCGAGGTGAAGCGCTCGCCGCTGCTCGGCGAGCACACCGACGAGATCCTCGATTGGCTCGGCTATGGCGCGGACGAAATCGCGGCGATGCACAAGGAAGGGGCGGTGTGAGCGGCTGATGCCTTCCTCTGCAAGGCACGACCGCCGCATCCATCCCGGCTCGGGACGCCGGCGCGGACCCGACCACCCGAAAGGCCGGCAGGTCGATCCGACGGCGCTCGCCGAAGTTCAGCAATTGCTGGGCGAGCGCGAGCGGCGCCGCGATCTGCTGATCGAGCACCTGCACCTGCTGCAGGACCAATTCGGCTGCCTGCACGCGCGTCATCTGGCGGCGCTCGCCGAAGAGATGCGGCTGGCGCTCGTCGAAGTCTACGAAGTGGCTTCGTTCTACGCCCATTTCGACATCGTCATGGACGGCGAGGCGTCGCCCCCGCCGGTAACCGTGCGCGTGTGCGACAGTCTAAGCTGCGAGCTCGCCGGTTCGGAGCAGCTGCTGGCGGATCTCGAAAACCGGCTCGGCGATGGTGTGCGGGTGGTGCGTGCACCATGCATGGGCGGGTGCCACCGTGCGCCGGTCGTCGCGATCGGCCACGCGCTGCACGAGAACGCCACCGTCGCCAGTGTCGGCGCGGCCGTGGCGGCGGGAGATACGCATCCGCCGGTTCCGGAATTCATCGGCCTCCATAACTACCGTGGTGGCGGCGGCTATCACCTGTTGCAAGCCTGCTTGGCTGGCGAGCGCACGCGCGACCAAATAATCGAGGCCCTCGAACATTCGGGGCTGCGTGGGCTCGGCGGCGCCGGGTTTCCGGCTGGGCGCAAATGGCGTCTCGTATGCCAGGAGCCCGCACCGCGGCTATTGGCGGTCAATGGCGACGAAGGCGAGCCAGGCACCTTCAAGGACCGCCATTTTCTGGAAACCGACCCTCATCGTTTCATCGAAGGCATGCTGATCGCCGCCTGGGTGGTCGAGGCGGCCGAGATCTATCTCTATTTGCGGGACGAATACCCGCAATGCCGCGCCATCCTCGACAGCGAGATTACCGCAATCGAGGCGGCGGGCCTGGCCCGGCATGCGAGGATCCATCTCCGCCGCGGCGCCGGTGCTTATATCTGCGGCGAGGAATCGGCGATGCTCGAAAGCATCGAAG
>Ga0182036_10001481_pt1 | contig 11019 bp, 7 predicted proteins | sample sta12Cox44000080_FD_125966 | JGI IMG/M metagenome (GOLD analysis project Ga0182036, IMG submission 125966) | Lab enrichment of tropical soil microbial communities from Luquillo Experimental Forest, Puerto Rico - statoxic.12C.oxic.44.000.080 | ecosystem: Environmental > Terrestrial > Soil >...
ATTCGCCTGCGCGATGGTCTGCTGCGCGAGGACCAGACCAACCGCCAGGGCAACGACTACATGCTGGAACAGATCGCGCGGCGCTACGAGGACGGCGACTCGGCGAACCTCGGAGACATCGAGAATGCGCCGGCCCGCATCGCCGCGCTGACGCCTGATGCGATCCAGCGCGCGGCGCAGGAGTATCTGAACACCGAAAACTACGTGAAGGTCACGCTGATGCCCGAAACGGAGTAAGGGCCGGATCCAAGATCTCGTAGGCCAAGAATCTTGATGGCGTCGCGCCGCATCAGTGCGTCCCTCGACGGGCAGGGAGTGCCCCGAACGCTTGCGGTTCCTTGCGGTGTCGCGTCGCCGCTTCGTATGCTGCCGCCGCCTTGATGATCACGCCTTCGTCGCCCGGACCGCCCCAGAACGACATCCCGACCGGCAGCGGACGCGGCAGCGCCGACGGCATGTCGTTGTTCGCGAGCGACACGTAGCCGTCTTTCGCCGCGTTGAGGGCGAACCGCGGTTCGTAGATGACGGAATTGAACCCCGCGGGCACGGTAATCTCCGGGATACCGACGTTCGCGCTGGTCGGAAAACGCCCGGGCGGCCGGCTGTTGACCTGCGGCTGGGCCGCGTAGCCGATCCGCGTCGGGGGAATCGTCGTCGTCGGGTTGACGAGGACGTCGATGTTGTTCTGGCGCATGACCTTCATGACCACGAGACGCAGCACCTCGCGCATCTTGATGTTCTGGGTCATGCCCGCCGACACGAGGTCGATCTTCTTCTCCCAATTGCTCATCGCCGCGACGCGGGTGGCGCTGTAGTACGTCGCGTTCGCGTTCAACGTCGTCCAGTCTCTGACGCGGTTGTCGCCCCGACGCAGCAGATATTGCGCGAGGTTGTACCCGAAACTCGCGGAGTTGCCCGGAGTGTTCGCGCTGCGCATGTTGAGGCTGTCAGGCCACGGCGCCAGTCCTTCGGCGGCCTTGACCATGTAGTCTCGTGTGGTAACGTCGTAATCCGGCACGTTGAACGATTTCTGCAGATACTCGGGAAAGTGAAACGGCAGGATTTCGGCAAGCGCCTGCTGAAACGTGTACGTCATGTTGGGAATCGACGGATCGTCGGGATACATGGGGTCGACCGACTCCACGAGCTCGGCGCCCAGCTCGTCGCGGAGCACCTTCGTGATCTCGGTGTTGACGATGTCGCTCATCGACGCATCGTTCGCGGTGTGCTTGACCATGTATTCTCGAACGATGCCGATTCGCATGCCGGTCAGAAATTTTTTGGATTTTATGAGGGTCGCCGACGCCGCGTACGACGCGTACGGCTGCGGCGAAATCAACCCCTTTGGCAGCGCGGTGTAGATGTCGCGCGGATCGAAATAGCCGCGCTCGGGATCTTTGAGGGCGTCGAGCACTTCGGCCGTATCGGTGACGGTCCGGCATTGAATGCCGGCTCGATCCAGGTAGGGATCGGCCCCCATCGCCCCGCCGTACGGGATCAACCCCTTGGTCGTCACGAGCGCGACGACGTCGTTGCGCCATGCGGGCTGCCGACACGAGCCGCCTGTTTCCTCGCAGATGGAGCACTGAACGAGATTTGCCGCCACGCCGGCCGCTGATCCGGAGCTCGAGCCGCCGGTTTCGCGTGCTGTGTCGTACGGGTTGCAGGCCGTTCCGCCCCACGTGCTTCGCGCGCCGGCGCCATAGCCACGGGAAGTCGCGTGCGCGGCGCCGCCAGGATCGCCGCTCCCGGCGTTGTACTCGTCGAGATTCGCTTTCGCGTAGATGATTGCGCCCTTCGCGCGCAGCTCGGCCACGACAGTCGCATCTTGCGGCGGGGCGTCCATCGCGTAGTTGACATCCGCACCGCCCGTTGAGCGCATGTCCTTGGTGTCGTAGACGTCCTTGAAGGAAAACGCGACGCAGTACATCGGCATCGCTTTCAAATCCGGGTGCCGGCGGTACTGCGCGTCGAGCTCGGCGGCGCGCTCGAGCGCGTCGGGATGGCGGCGAAACCCGTCGCACGCCCTGGGACAGCTTGCGGGCAGCGGACCGGCGGCGGGCGCCAGATCGCAGTCGGCTTTGCATGTCACGGACCGCTCGCCGCGAATGTTGAGCGTCATGAGCGCGTTGATCTGGCCGGCGTTTGGAATACTCGCGACCATGCCGTACTGCTGATGGACCGTGGGATCGGATTTCGTGGTTTCCATCCGCCCGAAGTCAATCGGCGGACCCGAGTACTCGTCGAACCGCGGCAGGATCGCCGAGACGGGGGTCGTCGAGGTCGGAAACGACATGGGCGCACCGGCCCGGACGGGACCGCGTACGGCCGGGATCGACGCGCCGTCACGCGTGATCGGTTGCACGCACGCGCCGTTGTACGCACGAGCGCGCTCGATGTAGGACTCGACGACGGCCTTGCAGGTGGTCTCGCCCTGCTGGATGGCGCGGTGCAGGTCGGCAATGGTCGCTTCTTCGACGTGGAATCGAGCGCGGGCCGGGGCTGATGACTGCGCGCCGGCTGCGGCGGCGGCAAGCAGCACTCCGGCGAGGAGCCGTCGGGCTCGGCTGTTGAAACGATTCATGATGGCTGATCTAACTGCGGCCTCTTCCTGTGGAAGCCCGCCGCGTCCTGGTAAGCCTTGGCGAGCGCGATGATCGGCATCTCACCGAAGGGCTGCGCGAAGAACGTCATGCTGGTGGGGCTCCCGCTCGCGGCGAAGCCGTTCGGCACGTTGATCGCGGGGTAGCACGCGAGATTCGCCATGCTCGAATGACGCTCGGTCGGCGTCCGCGGACGGGCCGGTACCGCGCCGCCGGCACCTCGGCCGCGTCCTTCGCCCCCAGGAGGCGCACCGGTATTGTTCGAGGCGACGATGTACGCGTCGACGTGAGCGGTCGCCTCGGCGAGTCTCGTCATCATCATCATGCGGGCGCGTTGCGACTGCAGATACTCGACTGCCGGGATCACCCGGCCGTTCGGTCGGCCGCCGCCGCGCGCTTCTTTCATGCGTCCTGCTCGCGCGTGTTCGTCAAAGAACGCCGTCGCCTCGGGGCCAAGTCCGCCAAAGTCGACCCACGCGTCCGGCACCGCCACCGGTAGGAGATTCGAGATGCCAATCGATCGCAGCATATCGAGCGCCTTGTGCGCGTTCTCCACAGCGTCCGGCGCCTTCAATTCGTCGAACGACTCTTTGATGTAGCCGACGCGCAGGGTTTTGACGTCGAGCTTGGCGTTCCAGTTGAACGGGATATCGGACACGCTCATGTCGCGCCCGTCGGGCTTCGCGATCGCGTGCATGACGATCGCGCAGTCTTCGGCGTACCGGCACAGCGGACCGAGACGGTCCTGTGTCCACGACAAGGCCATCACACCGAAACGGCTGACGCGCCCGAACGTGGGACGCAGACCCGTGAGGCCGCAGCGCGCGGACGGACTCAGAATCGAGCCGCTCGTCTCGGTGCCGATGCCGAACGCGACGCAGCCTGCCGCCGTTGCCGAGGCCGGACCGGCTGACGACCCGCTCGATCCCTCAGAGGGGTTCCACGGATTTTTCGTCTGCCCGGCGAACCATTGATCGCCGCCTGCCAGTTCGCCGGTCGCGAGCTTCGCGATCAGCACGGCACCGGCCTCCCGCAGCATCTCGACGACGCTGGCGTCGTAGTCGAACGACTGATCCTTGAACGCCGGCGATCCCCACGTCGTCTTGAAGCCCTTCACGGAAATGATGTCCTTGGCGCCCCACGGGATGCCGTGCAGCGGGCCCTTGTAGTGCCCCGCGCGGATCTCGGCGTCGGCGCGCTTCGCCTCAGCGCGCCCGTACTCGTCGAGGAACGTTACGACGTTATTCAGGACGCCGTTGTAACGGTGCAGCCGTGTTAGGTACATCTCGGTCAACTCCAGCGACGTGACCTGGCGAGTGCGCACGAGCTCGCCGAGGTGACGGATCGGCCAGAATGCGGTGTCTTCGAGGTTCGCCGGCGCTTGACGGCCGGAGCGTCGCTGAGCGTAAACGCCAGGCTCGTGCGGTTGACCGCGAGCCCCGGAACGAGTGGGCTGAAGTGAAACGGCGGCGAGACGTCGTTCGGGATGTGAATCGCGCGCAGCTCTTCGTAGCGCTTGACGTTTTGGTTGGCCGCCTCAACCATCGCCTTTCGCTCGTCGAGCGTGAACTCGAGTCCCGAGAGCTTCAGCGCGTCGGTGACCATCTCGAGGCTGATCGTGTCGGCGCCGGAGTCCTGCATCCGCGCCCACACGATTCCCGGCGCGAGCGTCGCGCTCAAGCCGGCGCTCGCGAAATACGCCATGAACCGCCGTCTGGTTTCGAGGATATCTGGCATTGATCGGCTCTCGGCCAAGGGTTGTGAAGCCGCGTCAGCGCGTTGAGCGGCGGGCCGGCGGCGGCACATCGATTTTCTCGCCGGGACGGGCTGGCGCGTGCATCGGCAACCGGCGCGCGCGCGTCGCCTGCTCGAAACTGTAGCCGAGCGCGAGCAGTCTCGGCTCGCTGAAGGCTGGGCCGAAGAAGGAGATGCCGACTGGAAGATTGTCGCCCGTGAAACCGGCAGGCACGATCAGGTCCGGAAAGCCGGTCAGGTTCGCGAGGTTGGTCGCGGAACCGACGCCGCCTCCAGCGGGCGGCGCGCCGGTTTCCGCGATGAGCCCGGGACGCCGCGACGAAGTGGGGTAGACGATGGCGTCGAGGCGCTGCGCGGCCAGGATCCCGTCGACGGTCGCACGGACGAGCGGCAAGGCGTAGTCCCGGACCGAGGTGTAGCGATAGTCGTCGAGCGTGCCGCCCTCGGCCTCCCGCCTGAACAGCGTCCAGCGGCTCGGATTCGGACCGGCGCCGTCGGGGCGCGTGCCGTTGAAGCGCTCGGCCCGACTGATCATCTCCTCGATCGTTTTCGGATACTGTGGTCCGAGCGTCTTCAGGTACGCGGCGATCTGGACCGTGAACTCCGGGTACCGGATCGCCTCGTAGAAGCCGCCCCGCGCATCGAGCAGCCACTTCGGGTAGTGGACGTCGACGACCGTCGCGCCCGTCTGGCGCATGGCGGCGAGCGACGACTCGACGACCCAATCGACGTCGGAGTCGGCGCCGAGAAAATCGCGCGCGATGCCGATCCGTGCGCCTGTGAGCGCGTCCGCCTTCAGATACTTCGTGTAGTCGGTCTCGAACCTGCCCTCGCTCTTCCTCGTCGCGGCGTCGGCCGGGTCGATCCCCGTCATGAGCCCGAGGGCGATCGTAATGTCGGTCACGCTCCGAGCCATCGGGCCACCCGTGTCGAAGGTCAGCGCGAGCGGGATGATGCCGCTGCGGCTCAACAGCCCGTGTGTCGGCTTCAGGCCGGCGATGCCGTTTGAAGTCGACGGCCCGCGGATCGAGCCGCCGGTATCGGTGCCCATTCCGAGCGGGGCGTACGCCGCAGCGATCGCGACGCCGGTGCCGCCCGACGATCCGGATGGCGTACGCGTGAGATCGTGCGGATTGAGCGACTGGCCCCCGAGCGAGCTGTGGGCGCCGGCGGACGCGAATTCCGACATATTCACCTTCGCCAGGACGATGGCGCCTGCGTCACGGAGCTTCTTCACGACGAACGCGTCGGCAGGCGGCAGCGATCCCTCGAGCAGTACCGAACCGCCGGTCGTGGGGAGGTCGGCCGTGTTGTAGTTGTCCTTGAGAACGACTGGAATCCCGTGCAGCGGCGACCGCGGACCCTTCGTCTTCCGTTCCGCGTCGAGCGCGCGCGCCTGCTCGAGCGCCTTCGGATTGAGCGCCATGATGGCGTGCAGTGATGGCCCCTGGCGGTCGTAGGCCTGAATACGCGCCAAGCAGAGTTGAACGAGCTTCTCCGACGTCAACGCGCCGTTCTCAAACGCGCGGTTGATGTCGGCGATCGTCAGCGCGTCGAAGTCGACCGGGGTCGCCTGCGCTGACGCGAGCAGCGCCCAGAGGAGGCAAAAGACGAGACACATGACCTTCATCAGAAAACGAAAGTGTCGCTGCATCATTTTGAGGTTCTCCGGAATGCGACAAGCGGCCGACGACCGCGTTCGCGCGCGGCACGACGGCCATGATACCCATGAACGCGCGATAACGAAATCCTAACCTTGCCCTATGACTTCTTGAACTCTGACCTCATAGATTCGTGGCTGAGAGCGCACGAGCCGACACTGTTCCGTGACGCATGCATTGGTTGCATTACATCGCGCTTCTCGCGGTGGTCCTCGCCACGGTCCGTCCCGTCGGCCTGTATCTCGCGCGCGTGTTCGAACGCGGACCGACCTTCCTCGACCGCTTTCTTTGTCCGGTCGAATCACGGCTCTACCAGATCGTCGGCCTGGATAGAGACCAGGAGATGTCCGCGAGGGTCTACATATGCGCTTTCGTTGCCTTCGCGTTGTCAGCACCGCAGGGCTGTTCGTGCTGCTGATGGCGCAACACTGGTCGGGGCGCTGTGCTTCCTGCCTGCGCTGTCGCTCGGCCCGATGGCGGAGGCGCTCGAGCACTGATTGAGACGCGGGTCGTTGGAAAGAGAGGACGTCAGATCGGCTCTCATTCCGGTGTTGATCGGGCGCTGCGCCCATCCCCGCTGGTTGCCGGCGCATCTGTGTCTGTCTCTGTGACGGCCGCGACGAGCGCGCGAATCCGATCGAGCATCGCTCGCTCCGCGAGAACGAGGAGCGTGTCTCCGCGTTCGATTTGTGTGCTTCCTCGCGGAACGAGCACATCGTCGCGTCGGCGGATGAGGACGACCAGCGCGCCCGTGGGAAAAGACAATTCAATGAGAGAGCGGCCGATCGTGGCCGATCCCTGGGGCACGGGTATTTCCTGAAGCTCATTCTTGAGATCGATCGTCGGGTTGTATTCGATCGGATAGCGAAAGCGCTTGACCAGGGGCTCGGCGACACGCAGCCATCGGGACACCGGGGCCACCGTGGCGCCCTGGAGCAGCACCGAGATGAACACGACGAAGAAGACGAGATCGAAGATAGCCCTGGCCCCCGACGCGCCAGCCAGCAGGGGATAGATCGCGACCACAATCGGCACCGCGCCTCGCAGCCCCGCCCACGACACCATCAGTTGCTCCCGCAGAGGGACGCGAAACGGCGTGAGGCACAGCAGCACGCTCGCGGGCCGTGCGACGAAGACCAGAAAAGCCGCGAGCGCCATGCCTGAAACCGCCACGCGCGAGAGCTCACTGGGGAGCACAAGCAGCCCCATTGTCAGGAACATGGCGATCTGCATCAGCCACGCGAGGCCGTCGTGGAAGAGCGTCAAGCTGCGTTTGTGCAAATAGTTTTGGTTGCCGAGGACGATGCCGGACACATATACAGCGAGGAATCCACTGCCGCCGACGGCCTGGGTGACCGCATACGTGAGCACGACACACGCGACGCTCAGAACCGGATACAGCCCCTCGAATTCGAGGCCGATGCGGTTGATCAACTGACGCATCACTCTCCCGGCCGCAATGCCGACCAGAGCGCCCACGATCATCTGTTGAAAGAAAAGCGGCACAAGCGTGACGAGCGACGAATCACGCGTGCCGACGATCATGCTCAGCAAGCCGACGCTGAGAAACACCGTCATCGGATCGTTCAACGCCGACTCGAGCTCCAGGAGGGGCCGGATTCGGCCGCGCAGGCTCACACGGCGGGACCTCAAGATCGTGAAGACGGCAGCGACATCGGTGGAGGCGACGGCCGCGCCCAGCAGGAGGCCGTGGAGCCAGTCCATCGCCAGAAAACGCACGGCGAATGCGCCGACGAGCACGCTAGCAATCAGCACGCCGACCGTTGACAATGTCAGCGCACAGCCGCGGACCTCGCGAACGTCCTCCATCTGTGTGCTGAGGCCGCCGGCATGCAGGATCAGGATGAGGGCGGTGACCCCCAGCGTCTCTGCCAGCAACAGGTTTGAGAACGGAAACCCTGCCGGCCCTTCCCGGCCGACTGCCATCCCGATCAACAGGAATATCGAGAGACCCGGAATGCCGAATCGGCCGGCGCCTTTACTCGCGACGATGCTGATGAGAAGAAGCGACGGGATGGCAAGCAGGTAGGCTGTCAGCGAGTCCATGCGGCCCGCGCGATTGTAGTGCCCGCGCAGCCCGATTCGGCCTGTGCCCCGAAGAATGTCGCGGCAGCAGACTCCGCCCGGTCACTACGGAGTGGCGAGGGCGGCTGGCGGCCTCGATGGCGGGTCTGGGCGGCAGCTCGTCGGAACCCCGGGTCCGCCGAGTTTACGTCTCCGTCAACCCTCCGTGAACCCGTTGTTCGGCGGATCCTCGAGACTGCGGCTACACTATCCATTCGACTTCCCTCAACGCCTCAGCCAACTATGGAGGAAGCGCCTATGCGGCGGCTCGTGCTGGCGCAAGTCGTTCTGCTGACTATTCTGGTCGCCGGCCTCAGCTCCTTCGGCGACGTGCGCCCGGCGCTTCGCCCAGGCTTTCTGGGAGGCGGCGTGACGCAGCTGCCAAACGGCTGGAGAATCGCGCCTGCCGGCCGCCACGTCCAGGTCGGGGATCTCCCGCTCGCCATGATCGAGACGCCAGACGGCGAATCGCTGCTCGTCTCGAACAATGGCTATGCGACGCCGTCCCTGACGATTGTGCGGCTGAGCGACGCGTCCATACGTGGCAGCATTCCGCTCGACCATGCCTGGCTCGGTCTGGCCTGGCATCCGGACGGGAAACGTCTGTTCGTCTCCGGCGCCGGCAACAGCACGGTGCACGAGCTCTTCTTCGACAGCCGCGGGCTGCAGCGTACGCTCGACCTGGTGCTCGGGCGGCCGATGGACCGGCAGTCGGAGCTTTCCCAAGAGGCGCCCCCGAGAGAAAGCCGGCCGGATGCCGCGCCACAACTCTTCATCGGCGGCCTGGCGGTCGCTCCGGACGGCACGACGCTCTTCGCAGCCCAGGTCCTCGGCCAGCGCGTGAGTGTGGTCGATGTCGCGAGCGGCCACGTGCGGAGCACGATTGACCTGCCGGCGGAGCCCTACACATGCCTCTTGTCACGCGACGGCTCCAAGCTCTTCGTGTCTCTGTGGGGCGGCGGGAAAGTGCTGGTCTACGACGCGCACAGCCTCGACCTGGCTGGTGAGATCCCGGTCGGCGAGCACCCGAACAGTCTCGCGATCACGCGCGACGGCGGTCGGCTGTTCGTCGCCTGCGCAAACACGAACGCGGTCTGGGCGATTGACGTCGCGTCGGGCCGGGCCGTGGAAAAGATCTCAGTGGCGCTCTTCCCCAATGCGCCGCCAGGTTCGACCCCCAATCACGTGAGCCTGTCACCCGATGACAAGCGTCTGCTCGTCGCGAACGCTGACAACAACGCCATTGCTGTGGTCGACGTGGCGACGCCCGGCCGGAGCGAGGTCGAGGGTTTCATTCCGACTGGCTGGTACCCGACCGCGGCGATGTTCAGCCATGACGGAGCGAATCTCTTCGTCCTGAGCGGCAAAGGGCTTGGCTCGGCCGCGAATCCGCGGTTTCGGGCAGGCCCAGGCACCGGTGCGGAGCGTCAATATATCGCTGCGACGCTGACGGGAACGCTGTCGATTCTGCCGACGCCGGATCGAGAGCGCCTGCGCGTGCTGACCAAGCTGGTCTACGATGCGACGCCTTACTCCGACGATCATCGTCTCGTGCCGGCGGGCGCGCCGGCCGCTTCGCCCATTCCCGGCCGCGTTGGCGCCCCCTCTCCGATCAAGCACGTGTTCTACGTGATCCGGGAGAACCGAACTTATGATCAGGTCTTCGGTGACCTCGGCGCCGGTGACGGCGATCCCGCGCTGACGCTCTTCGGCGAGGACGTGACGCCCAACGCGCACGCGCTGGCCCGCGAGTTCGGCGTGCTCGATAACTTCTTCGTCGATGCTGAAGTCAGCTACGACGGGCATGCGTTTTCGACGGGCGCGTATGCAACGGACTTCGTCGAAAAGATGTGGCCGACCAACTACGCCCGCCGCGGAAGCGCCTACCTGAGCGAGGGCGGCGGCAAGATGCGGAACCCCTACGGGAACGTCGCCGCGCCCGCGAACGGCTACATCTGGGACGCCTGCATCCGTGCCAATGTGTCTGTGCGGAGCTACGGTGAGTTTACGCATTGGGGACCGGGCACTCCGGCGGAACGCGCAGCGGGGAAGGTGCCCGCTATCGCCTCGGTTCCGAGCCTGCGCGACCGGGTGAGCCCGACCTATCCGCCATGGGACTTGACGATTCCCGACTCCCGCCGCGTCGATCAGTGGCTGCGCGAATTCCGGGAGTTCGAAGCCAACGGTCGGTTGCCCGCGCTGTCCATCGTGCGGCTCGGGAACGACCACACGAGCGGCACGCGACCGGGGACGCCGACGCCGCGCGCGATGGTCGCCGAGAACGATCAGGCTCTTGGCCGCCTCGTCGAGATCATCTCGCATAGCAAGTACTGGAATGAATCGGCGATCTTCGTCGTGGAGGACGACGCGCAGAATGGAGCCGATCATGTCGATGCGCATCGCTCGCCGGCACTGGTGGTGAGCCCGTTCTCGAAACGGCGCGTGGTCGACAGCACGCTCTACACCACGTCCGGAGTGTTGCGGACCATTGAGCTCATCTTCGGGCTCCCGCCGATGAGCCAGTTCGACGCGGCGGCGGCGCCGCTGTACAAGGCGTTCCAGGCGACGCCCGCGCCTATGCCCTTTACGCGCCTTGATGCGCGCGTGTCGATCGACGAACGAAACGGGCCGAACGCGTACGGAGCTGTTGCATCACTTCGAATGGATTTCAGCGAGCCCGATCGCGCATCCGACGTCGAGCTGAACGAAATCATCTGGCGGGCGGTCAGAGGGGCTTCATCGGCAATGCCGCCTTCGGTTCGCAGCGCGTTCGTTCGTCACAGCGTCGCCGATGCTGATGGGGACGCGGACGATAGGCGGTAATGATCTCAAGCCCGCTCTCGTCGATTCCCTGCGGAACGTTCAGGCCGGCTTTCACCATGGGCATTCGACCGGCTCCTGATCCCGACCCGCCC
>Ga0182036_10001485_pt1 | contig 11012 bp, 7 predicted proteins | sample sta12Cox44000080_FD_125966 | JGI IMG/M metagenome (GOLD analysis project Ga0182036, IMG submission 125966) | Lab enrichment of tropical soil microbial communities from Luquillo Experimental Forest, Puerto Rico - statoxic.12C.oxic.44.000.080 | ecosystem: Environmental > Terrestrial > Soil >...
AAGTGCTGGGATAAAACCCTGCGCTACGTGCCGAGGTTGGACGTGAGTTTCGAAGGAAGAAAGGAGATGGCGAAAATGAATGATGAGATCTCACTCGAAGGACCGGTGCAGCTCGTGGATGGAGAGCTGGTGGTGCTGATTCCGCTTGAGGAAGGCGGGGCAGAATTCGTGGCCTGCACACGGGGCATCGGAGAGATTCAGGGGGAGAACCTGAAGATCGTGATTCAGCCGTGGCTGGCGGGATTGCTGCGGGTCGAAGCGGGCGATCGCGTGGTGCTGAGCAACGCACGCGGGAAGTTTGCGATCCATGCGTTGCAACCGAGGTTTGTCAATTGAGCAGATGGCTTGCAAAAGCAAGGGGGTAAGAAGTTAGAAGTGCAAGGTGAAAGGTTCGTGCCCGAGAAAGCCAGCGCAACAAGCGGCCACACGGAATGATTTGAGCGGCCGGGGCGCGACAACGCTGCGCACCACAGCTGAATATGCACGCTAAGGGCAGGGAGGAGGTAAGGATGGCGAGGATGAATGTGTGGAAGCGGATGTTTCCGGCGCGTACGCACGAAGGAGCGGTGGCGCAGCGGGTCAGCGCAAAGACGGAACTGCGGCGCAGCGTGCTGACGTGCCTGCTCTGGGAAGGCACGTTCTATGAGAAGGGAAACGTCATCGCGAAGCGGATCGCGGAGCTGGTGCGCCAGTCGAAGGCGGAAGACGTGGCCGCGCTGGCGCGCGAGGCACGTGAGAAGATGCAGCTCCGCCACGTACCTCTCTTCCTGACGCGGGAACTGGCACGGCGTACCGGCAGCGGCCCGCTGGTGGCGGAAACGCTCGAAGCGGTGATCCAGCGAGCGGACGAACTCGGCGAGTTCGTGGCGGTGTATTGGAAGGAGAAGAAGCAGCCGCTGTCAGCGGGGGTGAAGCGCGGGCTGGCGCGGGCGTTTCCGAAGTTCGACGCACACCAGCTGGCGAAGTACGACCGTGACGCAGAGGTGAAGCTGCGCGACGTGCTGTTTCTGTGCCACGCCAAGCCGCGAAATGCGGAGCAGGCGGAGGTGTGGAAGCGGCTCGTGGAAGGCAAGCTGGAGGCGCCGGACACGTGGGAGGTTTCGCTATCCGCGCGTAGGGATAAGAAGGAAACGTTTGAACGGTTGCTGAGCGAGAACAAGCTGGGTGGGATGGCGTTGCTGCGGAACCTGCGGCTGATGACGGCTGCCGGAGTTTCTCCGAAGCTGATCCGCGAGCGACTCGGCAAGGGCGTAGCGCGAGCGTTGCCGTTCCGGTTCCTGACGGCGGCGCGGTACGCACCGAAGCTGGAGGACGCGATCGAGGAAGCGATGCTGAAGGGCATCAGCGGACTCGAAACACTGCCGGGGGCGACCGGCCTGGTGGTGGACGTGTCCGGGTCCATGAACTACAAGCTGTCGAACAAGGGCGAGACCACGCGCATGGACGCGGCGGCGGGGCTGGCGATTCTTCTGCGGGAGAAGTGCGGCGCGTTTGCGGTCGCAACGTTTTCGGAGAAGTGCGTGGAACTGCCGACACGGCGTGGCTTCGCGCTACGAGACGCGATCGTGAAGTCGCAGGAGCACTCGGGAACGTACCTGAAGCGGGCGCTGACCGAGCTGCGCGAGCGCGCGGAGTGGCGCGGGCTCGAACGGCTGATCGTGATTACGGACGAAGAGTCGCACGACGGAATCCTGCCGGCATGGACGTCGACGGCGTACGTGGTGAACGTGGCTCCGTACAAGTATGGGGTGAGCTACGGGAACGGCTGGACGCACCTCGACGGATGGTCCGAACGGGTGGTGGATTACATCGCAGCGGTGGAAAAGGAAACGGCGGAGTGAACGCCGTCTCTTCAGGGGCCAAAGCCCCCACATACGGAAGACAATAACAAACGGGTGTCGTGGCGTGGAGCTGCGACACCCGTTTCTTTTGAGAGTGGAAGGCTAGAAAAGTGGAAGCGTGGAATAGCAAAAGCGGAAAGGTCAACGTGCAAGGTAGAGGGTTCGGAGCGGGCGATGTATGAGGAGCCGGGAAAAGCGCCGGCCCTTCGAAGCTCGGGGAAAGCCAGCCGCCGGACTTTAAATGTCTATGGAAGGGCGAACCTGTAGCTGCGAGAACGCCCGTTAGGCCGGAGCAGACATGGAACTGAGAAACTCGAGATTCGACTTGGTCTTGGTCAGACGGCTGAGCAGCAACTCCATCGCTTCGACGGTGGACAGCGGGCTGAGTACCTTGCGAAGGACCCAGACGCGGCTGAGTTCTTCGGCGGGAAGAAGCAGTTCGTCCTTACGGGTGCCGGAACGCTGAATATCGATAGCCGGGAAGACGCGCTTGTCGGAGAGGCGCCGGTCGAGGTTGATTTCCATGTTACCGGTGCCCTTGAATTCTTCGAAGATCACGTCGTCCATGCGGCTGCCGGTGTCGATGAGGGCCGTGGCGATAATGGTGAGCGAACCGCCTTCTTCGACGTGACGCGCAGCGGCGAAGAAACGGCGCGGCCGCTGCAGAGCGTTGGCGTCGATACCGCCGGAGAGGACTTTGCCGGAAGGAGGGGTGACGGCGTTGTAGGCGCGAGCGAGACGGGTGATGGAGTCGAGGAGGATGACCACATCGCGCTTGTGTTCGACGAGGCGTTTAGCCTTTTCGAGGACCATTTCGGCGACTTGAATGTGGCGCTGGGGCGGCTCATCGAAGGTGGAACTGATGACTTCGCCCTTGACGGTGCGCTGCATGTCGGTAACTTCTTCGGGGCGCTCGTCGATAAGCAGGACGATCAGAGCGACTTCGGGGTGATTGGTGGTGATCGAATTGGCGATGGACTGCAGCATCATGGTCTTGCCGGTGCGCGGAGGGGCGACGATCAAGCCGCGCTGACCTTTGCCGATGGGGCAAAGAAGGTCGAGTACGCGCCCGGTGAGGTTCTCCTTGACCGTTTCCATCTTGAGCCGGCCCTGCGGATAGAGGGGCGTGAGGTTGTCGAAGAAGATTTTGTTGCGGGCGACCTCGGGATCCTCGAAGTTGACCGCTTCAACTTTGATGAGAGCGAAGTAACGCTCGCCGTCCTTGGGGGGACGTACCTGGCCCGAAACGGTGTCACCGGTGCGAAGATCAAACTTGCGAATCTGGGAAGGGGACACATAGATATCGTCCGGGCCGGGGAGGTAATTGTATTCAGGTGCGCGAAGGAAGCCGAAGCCATCGGGGAGACACTCGAGGACTCCCTCGGAGAAGATGAGGCCGCTCTTCTCGGTTTGTGCTCTGAGGATCTGGAAAATCAGCTCCTGCTTGCGCATGCCGCTGGCGCCAGGGATGTTGAGTTCCTTGGCGATCTTGGCGAGATCGGTGATGTTCTTCTCTTTCAGCTCAGCGAGGCTGATGCTGATTTGATTGTTGCCTTCTGTACTGGTTTCTTTTGCCATATATCCTGACTTTAGTTTTGCTGATTGTTGAACTTGACCTTGTATTTCCGGAACTGGACCACGTGGTGGCGTACCGTCTGGCAGATCGGAATCGCCAGGGTGGGCAACCAAACTGTCTGCAACCGGAAGCAGCATCCAGACTCAATCCAAACAGCCTGCGGGTGCAGGCCGAGCCCGGGCCATGCCGCCTAGTTGGTCAAACTCGAATCTTTATCGACGACCGTGAGGGACGCGTCCGCCACGGGAGTAACTCCAATGTGCTCTACCGGCACGATGGGCCGCTCCAGCGCTATCTGCAACACTTCATCCATGGTTTCCACGAAGTGTATCTTCAGGCTGGAGAGAATCTCCTGGGGGATGTCCGCAAGGTCTTTCTCATTATCCTTCGGAAGGACGATGGTACGCAAGCCCATTCGATGGGCAGCCAGGAGCTTCTCCTTCACGCCGCCGATGGGGAGAACCTTGCCGCGCAGGGTGATTTCGCCGGTCATGGCCACATCGCAACGCACGGGAATTTTGGTGAGGGCACTGACGATAGAGGTGCAGATGGTGATACCGGCGGAGGGACCGTCCTTGGGGATGGCGCCTTCGGGGACGTGAACGTGAATATCGAGGTTGCGGTAGAAGTCTTTTTCGAGCCCGAACTGGGCGCTACGCGAGCGGGCGTAGCTCATAGCGGCTTGCGCGGATTCCTGCATCACGTCACCCAGTTTGCCGGTGAGGATGGGGCGTCCCTTGCCTTCCATGATGGTGGCTTCGACCGCGAGAACGGAGCCGCCGACTTCAGTCCAGGCAAGGCCCGTGGCGAGGCCGATTTCGTTTTGCTTCTCGAGCCAGAGCTCGCGGAACTTGATGACACCGAGAAAGTCCTTGGCGTTTTCCACAGTAATCTGAGCCGTGGTCTCAGGGCCCTCGGCGACAACGCGGCGAGCCATTTTGCGCGCGATATTCTGAATTTCGCGTTCGAGGTTTCGGACGCCGGCTTCGTGGGTGTAGTGGCGGATAAGGTGTAGCAGACCCTCTTCGGTGAAGCTGAGATTCTTTTCTGTGAGGCCGGTGGCTTCGAGGGCGCGGCGCACCAGGAAGCGCTTCGCAATTTCGAGTTTTTCCTGTTCCGTGTAGCCTGGAAGACGTAGGATTTCCATGCGGTCCTGGAGGGGCTGCGGAATCGTGTGCAGAACGTTGGCGGTACAGACGAACATGACTTTGGAGAGGTCATATTCGACATCGAGATAGTGATCCGTGAAAGCGTGATTCAGTTCGGGATCGAGAACTTCCATGAGGGCTGCGGACGGATCGCCACGAAAGTCGGTAGACATCTTGTCGACTTCGTCGAGGACAAAGATCGGATTGATGGTGCCGGCCTTCTTCATCATCTGGATGATCTGGCCGGGCAGAGCGCCGATGTAGGTACGGCGATGACCACGAATTTCGGCTTCATCACGGACCCCGCCGAGAGAGACGCGTACGAATTTGCGGCCGGTGGCGTGTCCGATGGACATGGCGAGAGACGTTTTGCCGACGCCTGGAGGACCCACAAAGCAGAGGATCGAGCCCTTGGGATTCTTGACGAGTTGGCGAACGGCGAGGAACTCGAGGATGCGTTCTTTGATCTTTTCGAGGCCGTAATGTTCCTTGTTGAGGATGTCTTCGGCGGCCTTGATGTCGCGAATTTCCTTGGAGCGCTTTTTCCAAGGCACGGCGAGAAGCCAATCGATATAGTTGCGGCTAACGGTGGATTCCGCAGACATCGGAGGCATCAGTTCGAGACGCTTGAGCTCGGTGATCGCCTTTTCGTGAACGTCCTTGGGCATTCCAGCAGCGTCGATCTTCTTCTTTAGTTCTTCGGACTCGTTTTTCTCGCCGCGGCCGAGTTCCTTCTGAATGGCCTTGAGTTTTTCGTTGAGGTAATACTCTTTCTGGGCGCGTTCCATCTGGCGCTTGACGCGAGTATTGATGTTGCGATCGACGTTGAGCTTCTCGAGTTCGATTTCGAGGATATCGGCGACGCGGTTGAGGCGCTCGAGAGGATCGGCGGTTTCGAGGAGGTCCTGTTTTTCGTCGACGGGAAGCTGAAGGTTGGCAGCGATGGTGTCGGAGAGACGCGCAGGGTCATCGACCCTAGCGGCTGCGATCATGGTGTCGTAATTCAAGCTCTGAGAAAGCTTGATGAACTGCTCGTAGAGATTGGTGACTTTCTGTACGAGTTGTTCGACCTGGGGAGAGGTTTCGAGGCGCGCGGAGAGGAGACGGATGTTGGCGCGGAAGAAGCCCTCTTCGGTGCTGATGGAAAGGGAACGAGCGCGTTCGACACCTTCGACCAGAACTTTGATGTTGCCATCGGGGAGCTTTACGCTCTGGACGATGTTGGCGAGAGTGCCGACGGCGTAGATCTCTTCGGGCTTGGGATCATCGATGGAGGCGTCGTGTTGCGTGGACAAAAAGATCTTCTTGTCGCCGGCGAGAGCCTCTTCGAGCGCGCGGACGCTGGCTTCGCGGCCGACGATAAATGGAGTCATCTGCTGCGGAAAGATGACCATATCGCGCACCGGCATCATCGGCACGCGCTTCAATTCTTGTTTCTCTCGGTTAAACATGCAGGCCCCTGAAATCCCCTCGGTTACTCGAAAGGGTGGTTAGCCAGCCTTTTCGAGTAAACTCCAATTAATCTCGCGGCCACGGACCATGTCGGCGGTGACCACGAAATCGCGCACCCTCTTCTGCATCGGCAGGTGGTACATCAACTCCAGCATGAGGTCTTCGAGGATCATACGCAAGCCGCGCGCGCCGACTTTGCGCTGAAGAGCCAACTCCGCCACCGTCTCGAGGGCGTCGTCGGTAAAGCGCAAACGGACGTTTTCGAACTCGAAGAGGCGCTGGTACTGCTTGAGGAGTGCGTTTTTGGGTTCCGTCAAAATCTTCATGAGGGCGGGCTTGTCGAGATCGCTCATGACCCCGGCGACGGGGAGGCGGCCGACAAACTCGGGAATGAGGCCGTAACGGATGAGATCGCTCGGCTGGACCTGCTCGAGCAGTTCGGTATTGCGCCGCTGCGCGGTGGCCGGAGCGGTGTCGGTATGGAAACCGAGCGAACGGTGACCGACGCGGCGTTCGATAATTTTTTCGAGTCCCACAAAAGCACCACCGCAAATAAATAAGATGTTGGTGGTGTCCACGGGGGTAAATTCCTGGTGCGGGTGCTTGCGGCCGCCTTGGGGAGGCACATTGGCGACGGTGCCTTCGAGGATCTTGAGGAGGGCCTGCTGCACGCCTTCACCGCTGACATCGCGTGTGATGGAGGGGTTCTCGTCTTTCTTCGCGATCTTGTCGATTTCGTCGATATAGATGATGCCTTGCTGGGTCTTCTGAACGTCGCCATCGGCAGCCTGAAGGAGCTTCAGGATGATGTTTTCAACGTCCTCACCGACGTAACCGGCTTCGGTGAGAGTGGTGGCATCGACAATGGCAAAAGGGACGTCGAGCATGCGGGAAAGAGTTTGCGCCAGGAGTGTTTTGCCGGTGCCCGTGGGCCCGATTAAAAGGATATTCGATTTACTGAGCTCGACTTCGCCGGGTTGTTTGTTGAGGAAGATACGCTTGTAGTGATTGTAGACGGCCACGGCAAGCTTCTTCTTGGTGCGCTCCTGACCGATGACGTAGCTGTCAAGGAATTGCTTAATTTCGGGAGGGCGGGGCAGGCGCCGAGCGGGCGCGGCGGCTTGTTCACGTTTTTCGTCCTCGAGAATCGTCTGGCAAACGCCGACGCATTCGTTGCAGATGTAGGCGCGCGGATAGTCCGAAGGCGAACTAATGAGCTTTTCGACCTGTTCCTGGGTCTTATGACAGAAGGAACAGCGCAGCGGCTCGTCTGGGCTATATTTTTTCACGTGTACACAGGCCCCTTCTCCAGCTCAGTCGCCGGAGCGATTATTCTCCATTGTAGGCCGAAATTTAGTCCGGCGAAATAGAATATCCAACGGGTGCACATTATCAACAACTCGCTGTGAAAAAGTGCTTTGAAGACGGACAGGAGAATGATCTCGTCGATTCGTGCCCGAGAACGACGAAGAAGAGACTCCCTAAAATCTCCGAACCCGAACCTTTCTAACGATGCTTGAAAATGATCTCGTCGATCATGCCGTAGTCTTTGGCCTGCTCGGGATTCATGATGTAGTCGCGCTCGACGTCTTTCTCGATGCGATCCACTGGCTGCCCGGAGTGCTTGGCCAGAATGCCGTTAATGGTGGAGCGCATGCGCAGGATTTCCTTGGCATGCAGTTCGATATCGGTGGCTTGACCCCCGAGGCCGCTCATCCAGGGCTGATGAATCAGGATGCGGGCGTTCGGGAGGGCGAAGCGCTTTTTGGGAGCGCCGCCGGCGAGAAGGACCGCAGCGATTGAAGCGGCCTGCCCGATGCAGGTGGTGACCACGTCCGGCTTAACGAATTGCATGGTGTCATAGATGGCGAAGCCAGCGGTGATGGAGCCGCCCGGAGAATTAATGTAGAGCTGGATGTCTTTTTCGGGATCCTCGGCTTGAAGAAAGAGCATCTGCGCGGTGGCGAGATTCGCGACGTGGTCGTCGATGGGAGTGCCGATGAAGATGATGTGTTCCTTGAGGAGGCGGGAGTAAATGTCGTAGGCGCGCTCGCCGCGACTGGTTTGCTCCACCACCATGGGAACGAGAGTGGTCGCGCGGTACTGTGAATCGTCGTAGTTTTTCATGAGAGAGGTTAGCCCGTAAAAGCGAGGATGCTTAGCCGCCGGCCGCGGCGACGGTCTTGACATGCGCATTTTGCGCCAGCCAGTCAACAGTTTTATCGCTTCGCAGCTTAGCTTTCATCCTATCGAGCGCTCCCTGCTTTGTCAAACGAGCGCGAAGAGCTTCGGCAGATTCACCGCTGTGGCCGGCCATGTGTTCAAGCTCGTGCTGCAATTCTTCCTCGGTAACGTCGATTTTTTCTTCCGAAGCGATGCGGTCAATCACCAGTTCGGCCTTGACGTCATCGCGAGCCCGCTCTTCCTGGCGGCGGCGGAGGCTGACCCAGTCAACGTTGACGGCTCGTGGATCGACGCCCTGTTGTGCAAGGGAACGCACAACGCGCTCGAGGCGGACGTCCATTTGATGCTCAACGAGAGATTCGGGTACAGGGAATTCGTGCAGCTTGACGAGTTCGGCGATGATCTTCTCGCGCTGAAGATCGGTTTTGCGGTGATCGCGCTCGTGCTCGAGGCCTTCGCGGACTTTTTTCTTGAGATCGTCGAGAGAGGAGGAGTCGCTGACATCCTTGGCGAACTCGTCGTTGAGCTCGGGAAGGGTTTTGGTCTTGATGCCGAGGACGTCGACGGCGTAATGGAATTTCTTGTCTGCGAGTTTGGCGTCGGGATAATCGGCCGGATATTCGACGTCGAAATTCTTGTGGTCGCCGATGTTGGCGCCGCGGAGATTTTCGTTGAAGGATTGCATGGTTTCTTCGGCGCCGACGTGGCACAGGACGCTGTCCGCCTGCAGAGGATCGCCGCCGCCGTCGGGAGTGCCGAGGAGCTTGACCTGAACGAAATCGCCGTCCTGCACGGGGCGTCCTTCGACGGGCGTGAAAGTTGCGGCTCGCTGCTGCATTTCGGCAAGGGTGTTGCCGACACCTTCGTCCGTGATATTCATCTCGGGCATTTCGATTTCGAGAGATTTGTAATTGCCGAGCGCAAATTCGGGGAGGACCTCGAAGCATGCGCGGAACTTGAGAGGCTGGCCCTCCTGGAAATCGAGCTTGTCGACCTGAGGCTGGGAGACAGGAGTGAGCTTTTGCTCGGCGACGGCCTTTTCGACGTGTTCGGGGACGAGGGTCTGCAGGACTTCGCCCTTGATGTCGTCGGCGAAGCGCCGTTTGATGAGGGAAACGGGAGCTTTGCCGGGTCGGAAACCGGGGACGCGGGCGACGCGGGCAAGCTCTTTGGCAACTTTTTCCGTGGCTTTGGAAACTTCCTCGGCAGGAATTTCCAAGTCAAGTTCTCTGCGGCAAGTGGCTTCCGCCATATTGATTCTCCCTTATCAGGTTAAAGGCTGCTGTGGCCGGAGTTCGCGGCAAGCCCTCCGCGAGACACGATGTCCGGTTTGTAATCCCGCACTGCGGAAAATTTCAGGAATTACCAAGTGGCAATTCGGCGGGTGATCACGGCATAGCAACGTAAAAATTATAGGGGAGGAGGGGGGGCGGGTCAATGAAGGGGCGAGGTGGCCTTTCTGCGTTCGCTCGGGGCGAGCGAGTACCGGCAACGGAGCCGACGGTCGAAAAAGAGAATAGGGTAAGACAAAAAAGCAAACCCGGTGACACGCAATGGATTGCAAATGGATGAGGTAAAGGTTCGGTGCGGTGTGACTCGAATGGGGGTTGCCTGAAGCGTGTCAGGCGAGAAGCGGATCGATGAGCGCGGCCGATGGCGGCTTGTACAACACAATTTCGAGGCCGAAAGAATCTTCGCGAATTTGCGCTCGGTGGAATTTGCTGCGGGCGATCATGGTTTCGAATTCGCCTTTGGTGTAGGCGCGTTTGAGGAGCATGTAGCGGAAGGTGAGCTTGGTAATGAGGGAGTTGACTGCGCCGAGACGCATGGCGTCAACACCATGGGAGACGGATTCGTAGGAGGCGTCGCGGCGGAGATCGATGATGAGAGCCTTGCCGCCGGGACGGAGGACGCGGTGCATTTCTTCGAGAGCTTGCTCCGGCTGGCTGAAATTTTTGAAAGCGGCGCGGCAGAGCAGGAAGTCGAAGGAATCGGCGGCGAAGGGCATTGCGGAGGCGTTCCCGCGGCGAAATTCGACAGGCAAGTTTTCTTTGGCGGCATTGGCTCGAGCGATTTCGACGAAGGTCTGGCTGATGTCGAGCCCGGTGATTCTGTAGTCGTCCAGCCTGGCGAGTTCGATTGCGAAATAGCCGGGACCGGGCGCGACTTCGAGAACGTTGCACGCATCGGGAATTTCGGAGGCGATGCGACGAGCCAGAGATTTGAAGTCGCCAAGCGATTGTTTTGTGAGGGAGGCGTACCAGCGGGCGACGGCCCCCTCCATTCCGGGTCCTTTAAAGGGTTTTATTGCTCGGGGAGTACGAGGGGCCATAGAGAACTTCCTCCTGAGAAGGAGCCTAGCGCACACGAAGGAGGCGTCCGACGAAGATTCGGCGAATAAAAAGAAAGCATCGGCGAATAGACGCTTCTGGCCGGCAAAAAGAGCCCGGTTTCGTTCTTGCGACTTGTGAGCAAATCCGAAGAGAAGGTTTGCACTAGGAAATGGAATGGTGTTGCGCTACCCTTTTGGGCATCTGGGATGGTTGCAAATTTCAAGGAGGGTGAGCAATGAAGAATTGCGTGCGGTTTTTTGTGATCGCGCTGGCGCTGGCGTTCAGCGTTTACGCCGCGGATGACGTGGTGAGTGCAGTGCATGGCACAGTCACTAAAGTCGATTCGGCGACGAAGACTATGGTAGTGAAAACCAAAGACGGCACAGAACATACCGTACATTACACGGAAAAGACGGCGGTGTGGGGAGCGGATAAGACCGCAGCGGGCGCGAAGGACACCGCTAAGGGTGTGGCCGTC
>Ga0182036_10001492_pt1 | contig 10990 bp, 8 predicted proteins | sample sta12Cox44000080_FD_125966 | JGI IMG/M metagenome (GOLD analysis project Ga0182036, IMG submission 125966) | Lab enrichment of tropical soil microbial communities from Luquillo Experimental Forest, Puerto Rico - statoxic.12C.oxic.44.000.080 | ecosystem: Environmental > Terrestrial > Soil >...
AAGAGTTCGTCATAATCCGTGAAGACGTGTCGTGCGTAGGCAACGAGCGACAGCCATGCTGCTGTTTGCGGCGCAGCAACACGCAATCCAGGACTGGCGAGCGCATGGTCGAGCACAGCCTCGAACTCGTGTGCGGGGATGCGCGGAGCCAGCTCCCGCAGCGCACATGCGATCTCGCTGCGCGTGCTCACATTCCCTTCAGGGCAGGGTGAACACAATCAGCTGGTTGGTGACAGCGCCGCTGCCCGGCTTCAACGAGCCGCCCGCGAGATAGACGTGATTGCCGTCCGTGGCTGCGCTGGTCCCGTGCCGTCCGGCCGGCATGGGCGCAAGCTCACGCCAGCTGTTGGCTTTCGAATCGTAGGCTTCGTTCTCGGGAAAGGTGTGGTCCGGAGGCAACTCCCCGTCGAGCACTACGAACAGCCCCTTGTACGACGCTCCGGCAAGCCCGCTGCGCGGCGTCGGAAGCGGCGGGGCCGACAACCACGTGTTCGTGGTGGGATCGTACACATCGTGCAGGCCGGTGCGATCGACTGGGCCGGTGAAACGGCCGCCGGCAATGTGGATTTTGCCGTCGATCACGGCCGCGGCCGTGTGGTCGCGCGCCTTGGGCAGCGGCGCCAGCTCCTTCCAGGTGTTGGCCTTGGGATCATACACTTCGTGGGTTGCGACCGTCGTCCCGTCGGGAGCGCGTCCGCCGATGGCATGGATGCGGCCATCGAGCGCGACCACGGCAACCGATCCGCGGCCTGCCTTGAGCGGGCTGAGAATCCGCCACGTATCGAGCGAGGGGTCGTACTCGAAAGCGGTATTCTGCCCGTCCTTGTGCACGCCGCCGCCGACGAAACCGCCGATGGCATAGATTTTTCCGTTCAGCACCGCGGCGCCGATGTGATCGAGCGCGCGCGGCAGTGGAGATCGGGCGCGCCACGTGTCGGCCGCTGGGTCGTATTCCTCGTGATAGGGCCCGGTGAAGCCAAGCACGCTTCCGCCCAGCACGTGGACCTTCCCGTCGACGTAGGCGAGCGCCACCTCGTTGAGGGCGGCGGGCATCGCCGTTTTCATCTCCCAGCTGCCGGTCGGTTGCGCGTGAACGCTTGCGATGAGCGCCACCAGCGCCGCAGCGGCAAATGGCCACCTCCCGAAACACAGAGACATCTGAGCTCTCCTCATCAAGGCGCCTCGCCGATCTCGCGCAGGATTTCCGCGCTGTGCTCGCCGAGCCGCGGGGAGGGGCGTTCCGCCGCCATGGGCTGGCCTGCAAGCGTGATCGGCGTGCGCACGCCCGGGATGCGGCCACCCTTCGCCGCCGCGCTCGGCGGATCGATCCGCATTCCGCGGTGGCGCACCTGCGGATCGGCGAACACCTGGTCGAGCGAGTTGATCGGCCCGGCTGGCACCTGCACCGCTTCGAGCCTGGCGAGCAGCTCGGCGCGTTGCCACTTCCTGGTCAGGTCTGAGAGGCGGGCGACCAGGCTGTCACGATTGGCGAGGCGATCTGAATTTGCGAGCCAGTGTGGCTCCTGCGCAATCTGCGCCTCGCCCAGAACCGCGCACAGCTTGGCGAATTGATTGTCGTTGCCGGTCGCAATGATGATGTGGCCGTCGGCGACCGGAAACACCTGATAGGGGACGATGTTGGGGTGCGCATTGCCGAGGCGCTCCGGCACCTTGCCGGAGACGAGATAATTGAGCGCCTGGTTGGCGAGCACGCCCACCTGGCTGTCGAGCAGCGCGGTATCGACCAGGCAGCCGCGGCCGGTGCGGTCACGCTCGATCAGGGCGGCGAGGATGCCGATTACCGAATAGATGCCGGTGAATATGTCGGCGACGGGGACGCCGGCGCGTTGCGGCTCGCCGTCGGGGGTGCCCGTGAGGTCCATGATCCCGCCCATGCCCTGCGCCATCAGATCGTAGCCGGCGCGCGTGGCCGAGGGGCCGGTCTGGCCGAAGCCCGTGACCGAGCAATAGATGAGCCGTGGGTTCTCCTTGCTCAGGCTCGCATAGTCGAGGCCGAACTTGGCAAGCCCGCCCACCTTGAAATTCTCGATCAGCACATCCGAGCGGGCCGCGAGCTTGCGCACGATCCGGCGGTCTTGCTCATGCTCGAAATCGAGCTCGATCGAACGCTTCCCGCGGTTGGTGGCGTGGAAATAGGCAGCCCCGAGATGGCCGCCGTCGGTCGCCTCGACAAAAGGCGGACCCCATCCGCGCGTATCGTCGCCGGTTCCCCTGCGCTCCACCTTGATGACGTCGGCTCCGAGATCGGCCAGGATCTGCCCCGCCCAGGGTCCGGCTAGGATTCGGGCGAGCTCGAGCACGCGTAGTCCGGCCACCGGCCCCGGCATCGATTGGTTCCTTTTCCGCTTACCTGCGATCAACGGTGAAGTTGTTAACGACAGCCGCTTGTGTCGCCTTTCAAACCCGCCTTGTCCATAGCTCCATCCCTCCCCGAAGGGGAGGGTGGCCGACGGAGCAAAGCGACGGCGGCTGGGTGGGGACTTACCCCCAACGCAAGCGGTCGAGACTTTGCACAAAGCCCCACCCGGCTCGCTTCGCTCGCCACCCTCCCCAGCCCAAGTCGGATTTATCCGACTTGGGCCACCTAAAGTGCCGAACTCGGGCAAGCCCGAGTTCGGGTGGGGAGGGATGACGCCTGGCACGGTTTGTGAATTTATCATAGGGACCCTATCTAATGTCCGGCGCAAAACCTGATTCGGGCACCAGTGAGCACAACCTTCTTCGGCGAGATGCTCCAGTCCATCGCGGAGCGCGGGCGGGCGCTGATCGATCGCACGCATCGGCGCGGCGCTGGGGAGCAGCATTCCGCCAATCTCATCCAGCTGTGCGAGGACCTGCTCTCCCGCCGCGGGGAGGCTTCCGGCGTTGCGCTCGCACGCGAGATTCTCCTGCGCTATGGCGAGCTCAAGCCGGGTTCACGCATTGCGTTCTTCGAGGAGCTGGCGAGCCGGTTCGGTCCCGATCCCGTGCGGCTGCGCGCGGCTGCGTCCGCCTGGTTAAGCGTGCCGAGCGAAACCGCCGCGGCCAATCTGCACCGCGCCTCGGAGCCGCGCCGGCTCGAGCTCATCCGCCGGCTCAACCTCGCGCCCAACGGGACGCGCGCGCTGGTGCGCATGCGCGAGCAGCTCATGGACGCGATGGATCATCGCAGCGACCTCGAGACCATCGATGAGGATTTCCTCCACCTGTTCTCTTCCTGGTTCAACCGCGGCTTTCTGGTGCTGCGCCGGATAGACTGGTCGACGCCGGCGAGAATTCTGGAGAAGATCATCCGCTACGAGGCGGTGCACGAGATCCGCGACTGGAACGATCTGCGCGCGCGCATCGATTCGCCCGACCGGCGCTGTTACGCCTTTTTCCATCCCGCGCTGATCGACGAGCCGTTGATCTTCGTCGAGGTTGCGCTTACCCGCGGCATTGCGGGCGCGATCGAGCCGATCCTGTCCGGCAACGGGGAACCGGTCGATCCCGACCGCGCCAACACGGCGGTGTTCTATTCCATCTCCAACTGCCAGCGCGGATTGGCCGGCGTGTCGTTCGGCCATTTCCTGATCAAGCAGGTGGTGGAGGAAGTGCAGCGCGACATGCCGCGGCTGTCGACCTTCGTCACGCTGTCGCCGGCGCCTGGTTTTGCGCAATGGCTCAAGGCCGAGCGCACCGCCAAAACGTCGTCGGCGCTGGGCGAGGAGGATCGCGCGGCGCTCGCCGCGCTCGACAATCCCGACTGGTGGCGCAATGAGGAAACCGCCGAGGCGGTGCACGAGCCGCTCATTCGCGCAGCCGCGTGGTATTTCCTGCGCGCGCGCTCCTCGCGCGGGCTTCCGCGCGATCCGGTCGCGCGTTTCCACCTCGGCAATGGCGCCCGCCTCGAGCGGCTCAATTTTCTCGCCGATTGCTCCCCGCGCGCGCTCTCCCAGTCGCACGGCCTGATGGTCAATTATCTCTACGATCTCGATCACATCGAGAGGAACCACGAAGACTACGCGCAGCATCAGACCGTCATCGCGGCGGGCGCAATCAATCGCCTCGTGCGCGCGCCGGCGCGCGAAGCCGTGCCGGCGGGAGACTGACCAGGCACTATCGCGTCAGCGTCCAAACCCGGCGGCGGCGGCGACCCGCGTCCATTTGGCGAGATCATCGCGGATGAACGCGGCAAATCCCTCAGGGCTGCCGCCGATGATGTCGAAGCCCTGCACCTTGAGCGTCGCAATAACGTCGGGCGATTTTGCCGCCGCATTGGAAGCGTCGGCAAGCCGCTCGATGATGTCGTGCGGCGTGCCGGCCGGGGCGAGGAGCCCGAACCAGCCGGACGTATCGTATCCGCTCACGCCTGCTTCGGAGACGGTGACGAGGTCCGGCGCTGCGCTCGCGCGGTGAAGCCCGGTCGAGGCGAGCGCCACCAGCCTGCCCTCGGCGATGAACTGCAGCACCGTCGATGCCGGCGAGAACATCACTTGGATGCGGCCGCCCAGCAGGTCGGTGGCGGCTTGCGCGCTTCCCGTATAGGGCACGTGCACGAGCTTGACCCCCGCCATCAGGTTGAACAGTTCGCCGCTGAAATGCGAGGTGCCGCCTACGCCTGCCGACCCGTATGACAGCTCGCCCGGCTTCTCGCGCGCGAGCTTGATGAGCTCGGCGATGCTGTGCACGCCGAGCGAAGGATTGACGACGACGATATTCGGCAGCGTCGTAAACAGCGAGATCGGTGCAAAGTCCTTCGGGAATTCGAAGGGCAGATTGGGCGTGATGACGGGATTGATGGTGTTGGCAATGGTGCCTTGCAGCAGCGTGTAGCCGTCGTTCGCCGCGTGCGCCACGAAATTGGTGGCGATGTTGCTGCCGGCGCCGGTGCGGTTCTCGACAATGAATTGCTGGCCGAGCAGCCGGCCCAGCGCTTGCGCCAGCACGCGGGCCGAGATATCGCCCGAAGCGCCGGGGGCAAAACCCATGATGATGCGCACCGGCCGGGACGGATAATCTTCCGCCCGCACTGTGGGGAAGATCGCCATGATGCCCGCAGCAGCCGCTGCCAGACGCAGAAATCGCCGGCGTGGAAGCGTCATGGGGTTTCCTTATCTAATCCCTCCCCGCAGGGGAGGGTGGTCGAGCGAAGCGAGACCGGGTGGGGTCAGCGGCTTCGGGGAAAGATTGCAGCCCGTGACCAAGCTGCGCTCGATTACCACGTTAGCTTTTCCCGTAGACCGGTACGACGGCGCCGCGCGTGACGCGGTTTTCCGGTGAAGCCAGAAACAGGATGGTCGCCGCGACCTCCTCGACCTTGGCCCACGCGGTATGGTCGGCATTCGGCATGGCCTTGCGGTTGGCCGGGGTGTCCATGGTCGAAGGCGCCACCGCATTGACCAGAATGTCCGCTTTCACCACTTCCTCGGAAAGCGCGACGGTGAGGGCAGCGACCGCGGCCTTGCTGGCGGTATAGGCCGCCATGCCGGCGCCGGCGCGCCATTCGAGCGCCGGCCGGGTCGCGACATTGACAATGCGGCCGCCGTTCGCGGCGCGCATGATGGTCCGAACCGCCGCCGCGCAGCACAGGAACGCGGTGACGAAATTCATGTCGAGCTGCTTCATCAGCTGCGCCTTCGTCGTCTCGGCGACCGCGCTCATCGCAAAGCCGCCGGCGAGATGGATCGACGCCCACAGCCGCGGAACGCTCCCGTAGAGCCGCTCGACGGCGCTCTCCTCGGAAAGCTCGATGTTGCCCACGAGTGCCACCCTGGCATGGTCGCGCAAGGGAAAGCGCTGCGCCTCCGACGCATCGATGAATGGCACATGACAGAATGCGCCGGCCTCGATCAGCGCGCCCACGACCGCCTGTCCGAGCGCGCCGGTCCCGCCGGTGACGATGACATGGCGCTCCCGGTAATCCATCGGCCGCTCCGCTCCTTCTCGTGACGATCATCGCCGATCGGTCGATTTGCGCAAGACGTTTCGCTCCACCCGCTTGAGACCCTGCCGCAAGCCGCGCCATGCTGTGCCGAGGAGTAACCACCATGGACGGCCAAACGGCCGAGTTCGACCTCGCCGTCGTCGGCGGCGGCATCAACGGGACCGGCATCGCCCGCGATGCGGCCGGGCGCGGGCTGCGCGTGCTCCTCCTCGAGCAGGGCGACCTCGCCTGCGGCACCTCGTCGGCTTCCACCAAGCTCATCCACGGGGGGCTGCGTTATCTCGAGCACGGATGGCTGCGGCTGGTGCGCGAGGCGCTCATCGAGCGCGAGGTGATGCTGCGCATGGCACCGCACTTGATCCGGCCCATGCGCTTCGTGTTGCCGGTCGAGCCCGGGATGCGGCCGCGCTGGATGCTGCGGCTCGGCCTCTTCATCTACGATCATCTCGGCGGGCGAAAGATTCTGCCTGCAACGCGCAGCATTGCGCTCGCCCACGGCACGCCGGCGGCCCCGCTGCGGCGGACCTATGCGGATGGATTCGAATATTCCGACTGCTGGGCGGATGATGCGCGCCTTGTGGTGCTCAACGCGGTCGATGCCGCCGAGCGAGGGGCGGTCATCCGCACCCGCACGCGCTGCGTCGGCGCCGAACGCGGCAAAGTCTGGCGCCTCGTGCTCGATGTGCGCGGCCGGCGCGACACTGCAACCGCCCGCGTGATGATCAACGCCACCGGCCCATGGCTCAAGCTGTTTGCAGATTCGGTGCTGCACCAGGCGGCGCCCGTGCGCGTGCGGCTCGACAAGGGGAGCCACATCGTGGTGCGGCGCCTGTTCGAGCACGATCGCGGCTACATCTTTCAGACGCGCGATGCCCGCGTGGTCTTCGCGCTCCCGTTCGAACGCGACTTCACCCTGATCGGCACTACCGACCGCGGCTTTGCCGGCGACCCCGATGGCATTCGCCCGACCCCCGACGAGATCCGCTATCTCTGCGATGTCGCGAACCAGCATTTCCGCGCTGCGGTCGAGCCGGCGCAGGTGGTCTGGTCGTTCGCCGGCATTCGCTCGCTCTTCGATGACGGATCGAGGCGCTCGCAGGACGTCACGCGCGACTATACGATCGAGCTCGATGACCGCGACGGCGCGGCGCCGCTCCTGACCGTATACGGCGGCAAGATCACGACCTACCGGCGCCTCGCCGAGCAGGTCCTCGACCGTCTCTCGCACATTCTCAGGTGCGGGGCGGCATGGACCGGCGCCTCGCATCTGCCGGGCGGCGAGTTTCCCCACGACGGGCTTGCATCGCTTGTGGAGCAGACGCGCGCATCCCGGCCGTTTCTTGCCGAGCAGCACGTGCGACGCCTGGTGCGTGCCTATGGAACGAGAGTCGAGGGCGTGCTCGGTGCGGCGCGACGGCTCGAAGACCTCGGCCCTTGCTTCGGCGCCGACCTCACCGCAGCCGAGGTGCGTTATCTGATGGAGCGGGAATGGGCGCGGACCGAGGATGATGTGCTGTGGCGGCGCAGCAAGCTTGGCCTCTTGTTCTCGGCGCAGGAGCGGGAACAACTGGCGCGGTTCATGACCGCCGCAATCGGCGCGCCGGCATGACCGGACGGCTGTTTACGTTAATCGGACTTGCATGGGCGCAACGACGTGTCGTTGCCGCATCCGCTAAAGGTTTAGCGATCTCCTACACCAGCTTCTAAGCTGGAAATGTTTTGATAATCACGTTGAGGGGATTTGCTCGTTGCATTTGCGGAGTCGCTTGCGTGACTGAAGCTGACAGCAGCGCCTTGATCGGCCGCGCCAAGGTCCTGATCGTTGACGATGAATATCATACGCGCAAGACGATCCGTGCCCTGCTGCTGGTAATGGGCTGCACCAGAATCCACGAGACGGGCGACGGCGTCGGCGGCCTTGACGCGATCCGCACATTCTCTCCGGACGTCGTCCTGCTCGACTGGGACATGCCGGGCATGGATGGAGCGGAGTTCGTGAAGCGGCTGCGCACGCAGTGCGCGCATCCGCAATGCAAGGTTGCGATCATCATGCTGACCGGACACGGCGAGCGCTCACGCGTGCTGGAGGCGGTTCGCTCCGGGGTGCACGAATTCCTGCTCAAGCCAGTGTCGCGCGCCGCGCTCAAGGCGCGCCTGCTCTCGGTTCTGGGGAGGGGCGACCGGCAGCAGCAATCCGCGCCGCGCCAGCTTGCAAGCTAAGTGCGGCGCGCCGCCCGCCGCCAGCGGTTTCCTCGTTCGACCGATGCTGTGTGATTGTGTTAATCCCGCGCAGCCAACGGCGCACGGGAACGAGCTTGCCGGATTTCATCCTCGCCATCGATCAAGGCACGACGTCGACCCGCGCCATCGTATTCGACCGCGCGCTCGCGCCGGTTGCGAGCGCCCAGCAGGAGTTTCCCCAGCTCTATCCGGCTCCCGGGCTGGTTGAGCATGATCCCGAAGCCATCTGGGCGACGACGCTGGCGACCATGCGCGCGGCGGTGGAGCGAGCCGGGATCAGACCGCAGGCGGTTGCCGCGATCGGCATTGCCAACCAGCGCGAAACGACCGTCATCTGGGATCGCGCCAGCGGCCGCGCCATTCACCCGGCCATTGTCTGGCAGGATCGCCGCACCGCCGAAACTTGCGCCGCGCTCTCTCGCGACGGCCACGAGCCGCTGATCACCGCGCGCACGGGGCTCCTGCTCGATCCGTATTTTTCCGCCACCAAGATTGCCTGGCTCCTGGATCATGTCGAAGGCGCGCGGGCGGCGGCGGGCGCCGGCCGGCTCGCCTTCGGCACCATCGACAGCTTTCTCCTCTGGCGGCTCACCGGCGGCAAGGTCCACGCCACCGACGCGACCAATGCCGCGCGCACGCTGCTTCTGGACATTCATCGCGGCAGCTGGGACGCGGAGCTCTGCGAATTGTTTTCGGTGCCCACCGCGCTCCTTCCCGAGGTGCGCGACTGCGCGGGAGAGTTCGGCGCGACCGATGTGCTCGGCGCGCCCATCGTCATTCGCGCCATGGTCGGCGACCAGCAGGCGGCGACGGTGGGGCAGGGCTGCTTTGCGGCGGGAATGATGAAATCGACCTACGGTACCGGCTGCTTTGCGCTCCTCAATACAGGTCCAACCCCGGTCGCCTCCCGAAGTCGGCTGCTCACGACCATTGCCTACCAGCTCGGCGGCAACCGCACCTACGCACTCGAGGGCGCCATTTTTGTTGCGGGGGCGTCCGTGCAGTGGTTGCGCGATGCCCTGCGCCTGATCGCGGCGGCTCCCGACGTCAACGCGCTTGCCGCCGCGGCCGATCCCGCCGAGCAGGTCTATCTGGTGCCTGCCTTCGTGGGCCTGGGCGCACCGTGGTGGGACGCCGGCGCACGCGCCGCGCTCTACGGGCTCACCCGCAAGAGCGGCCCGCCTGAGCTCGCGCGCGCCGCGCTCGAAGCGGTCGGCTATCAGACCCGCGAGCTGCTTGACGCCATGCGGGCGGACTGGCCGGCCGCGGCCATGGACACGGTCTTGCGCGTGGACGGCGGAATGGCCGCAAGCGACATCACCATGCAGTTCCTGGCCGACATCCTGGCGGCGCCGGTCGATCGCCCGGTGGTGATGGAAACAACCGCCCTCGGCGCGGCCTATCTCGCAGGCTACGCCGCGGGCGTGTGTCCCGACCTGCCCGGCTTTGCCGCAATGTGGAAGCGCGAGCGTCGGTTCCTTCCCGGCATGGATGCCGCGACCCGCGAGCGCAAATGGAGCGGCTGGCGCGATGCGGTCGAGCGCACGTTGAGCGAGCGCATAGTACGAGGACGCATTAATTCCTGATACAGCTGCTGAGTGAGTTCGAGACCATTAGCGGTGCGGCATGCTCGGTTCACCTCTCCCCGCAGGGGAGAGGTGAAACGTATCTGCCTCAATTCCGTCGAAACAAACACTAGCGCGATCGCAATGCAGAGCGAAGACAACGTCGCCGCCGGAAAAAAATTCACGCCTTGGCGGGAGGCGGATACCCGGCCGCTGCTGCGGCTGGAGGAGGTGAGCAGGCATTTCGCGGGCGCCGCCGCGGTCGAGCGCCTGTCGCTTGAAATTTTCGAGCGCGAATTCTTTGCGCTGCTCGGGCCCTCCGGCTGCGGCAAGACCACGCTGTTGCGCATGCTGGCCGGGCTCGAATCTCCCGACAGCGGCCGCATTCTCCTCGACGGCAAGGATCTCGTCCCGGTGCCGGCTTATCGGCGGCCGATCAACATGATGTTCCAGAGCTACGCGTTGTTTCCTCATCTCAACGTCGAGAGCAATATCGCGTTCGGGCTCAGGCAGGATCGCGTCCCGAGATCCGAGATCGCCGCGCGCGTGGCGCACATGCTTGCGCTGGTGCGGCTCGAAGGCTACGGCAAGCGCAAGCCGCATCAGCTCTCGGGCGGGGAGCGCCAGCGCGTCGCGCTGGCCCGCTCGCTGGCGAAGCGTCCGCGCGTCCTGCTGCTCGACGAGCCGCTGGCGGCGCTCGACAAGAAGCTTCGCGGCGAGACCCAGTTCGAGCTGATGAGCCTGCAGCAGCAGCTGGGCCTTACATTCATCATCGTCACCCATGACCAGCAGGAGGCGATGACGGTGGCAAGCCGTATCGCGGTCATGAACCGCGGCCGGCTGGTCCAGGTGGCAACGCCGCCGGAGATCTACGAGCAGCCGAGCTCGCGCTGGGTCGCCGACTTCATCGGCGAGGTGAACCTGATCGAGGCACGCGTGCTCGCCGCTGCGGGGGAGGGGATGGAGCTCGCGAGCGACACCGCGGGACGGCTGCGCGCCGCGCAGGCAGCCGCCGGCCGCCCGGGCGACACCGTCTGGGTGGCGCTGCGACCGGAAAAGATCCGCATCTCGAACGAGCGGCCCGCGGTTGCGGCTGAGAATTGCGTAGCCGGGCAGGTCTGCAACATCGGCTATCTCGGAGATCTCTCGATCTACAAGGTGAAGCTTGAGAGCGGGTTCGTCATGAAGGCCGCGCTTGCCAACCTGACGCGGCTCATCGAGCGCCCGGTCGGGGCAGACGACCGCGTCTGGTTGAGCT
>Ga0182036_10001494_pt1 | contig 10975 bp, 12 predicted proteins | sample sta12Cox44000080_FD_125966 | JGI IMG/M metagenome (GOLD analysis project Ga0182036, IMG submission 125966) | Lab enrichment of tropical soil microbial communities from Luquillo Experimental Forest, Puerto Rico - statoxic.12C.oxic.44.000.080 | ecosystem: Environmental > Terrestrial > Soil >...
AATCGGAGACTAATTATTTCCGGCGTGCGTGAAAGACTCAATTGAAGTCCTTCGCGCAAAACAATACAATCGCTTCGAGAAACACCAAGTCCGTTATGCCACATACACCTCTTGTTAAACTCCTTCGCCACGCCGCGTCGACAACAGCGTAATCCGCCAGGCGTGACTCGGCCGCGGACGATTCAGCTATATCGCGTCGTGAGTTTGTTCGCACGATTTCGGCGGCGACCGCTGGACTAGCGTTGCCGGCATCACTGTTCGGTGCAAAACAAGTCGAAACCAGCGCGCGAGTCGGGGTGATCGGAGCCGGTCTTGCTGGATTGACCTGCGCTTACCGTCTGAACAGAAGTGGCATCATCGCCACAGTTTATGAAGCGAACACGCGCCTGGGTGGCCGTTGCTGGGCCCGACGCGGTGATTTTGCGCAAGGACAAATTGCAGAGCGTGGCGGCGAACTCATCGATCAGGGGCACACAACGATTCGCCATCTCGCACAGGAGCTTCATCTGCCACTGGATAACTTGCTCGTGGCGGAACCAAATGGTTCGACGATCTTCCCCCACTTCGATGGCGTGGCATATTCCTATCGCGATACCGTTCGTGATTTAAAGCGAATATGGCAACCGCTTCATCGCGATCTCATCGAAGCGGGCTTTCCCACGCTTTATAACGACCACACCGCGCGTGGCGCACAGCTCGATCAGATGTCGATCACCGACTGGATTAATCAGACTGTTCCCGGCGGCCTGAATTCGCGTCTTGGCCAATTACTCGAGGTGGCTTACACAATTGAGTACGGCGCGGAATGCGATATCCAAAGCGCGCTCAATCTCATCTATCTGCTTGGCTACAACAGCCCCGGCCAGTTCACTTTGTTCGGCCATTCCAACGAGAAGTACCACGTCCGAGGTGGGAACGATCAGATTGTTGCGCGGCCCGCCAGCTTGTTAGGCCCTCAGATCCTCACGGGCCGAGCGCTCGTCGCGCTGCGCCGAAATCCCTCTGGCGCTTACACGCTCACATTTCAGGTGAATGATCAATTTACCGATGTAACCGCCGACCATGTTGTGCTGGCATTGCCGTTCTCGATTCTGAAGAACTCAGTCGATCTAACGGAAGGTGGATTCAGCGAGCTCAAAATGATCGCGATCCAGGAACTCGCTATGGGTTCCAACTCCAAGCTTCATGTCCAGTTCAATTCGCGGGCTCCGCTACGCTGCAACGGGGAGACTTACTCCGATCGTGGTTATCAAGCGACTTGGGACGTGACGCGCGCCCAGCCCGGAACCGCAGGGATCCTCGTTAATTACACCGGCGGCCAGGTTGCCGATACCTTTGCCACCGGCACTCCCGAGGGACACGCCGCAGATTTCCTCGGCCAGATTGAGCCAGTGCTGCCTGGTTTGACCTCGCAATGGAATGGTCTTGCTACGGTCGATTGGTGGGGGGGCAATCCGTACAGTCTCGGCAGCTACAGCTACTGGCAGGTGGGGCAATATACCCGCTTCGCCGGAGTCGAACGCGAGCCGCAGGAGGGCGTGCATTTCTGCGGCGAACACACCTCGATCGAGGCTCAAGGCTATCTCGAAGGCGCAGTCGAAACAGGCGAACGAGCTGCGAATGAAATCATCTCGGCTTTGCGCTAACTGGCGCGCATTTCATCACCCCAGACAATATGGGACAGCAGAGGAAAGGTAGGCGAGTTCTCTAAATTCTCGTTCTCGTCGTCGTCCTCGCCCTCGATCTGTCACATTTTTCGATTACGATTCCGACGATGAGGAGGACGAGGCGTTCCGTTATTCGTGCCTCCCTCTAATCTTGTAATCTCCTTGATTTTGTCGTACAAATCAGCCTCTAAATCGGACCTATAATCCTGTCATCGCTTCCAGCGTGGCGGGATACCGAGCTCCTTGCACTTCGACTTGTGAGGCAGCGCTTTCGATCTCGCGCAGATCATCTGACGTCAGTTCGATCTCGACCGCTCCTAGATTCTCTTCCAGTCGGTTCATTTTTGTTGTGCCTGGGATTGGAACAATCCACGGTTTCGGCGCCAGCAACCACGCTAGTGCAATCTGAGCAGGCGTCGCCTTCTTTCGTTTTGCGATCTCGCCTAACAAATCCACCAACGCTTGATTTGCTTTCCGAGCCTCCGGTGTGAATCGAGGCAGAGTGTTGCGGAAGTCATTATTGTCGAACGTTGTGTTCTCGTTCATTTTTCCAGTGAGAAATCCGCGGCCCAAAGGGCTGTATGGAACAAATCCGATTCCGAGTTCTTCCAATAGCGGTAACACTTGGTGTTCAGGTTTTCGCCACCAGAGTGAGTACTCATTCTGGATCGCCGTGACCGGTTGAACTGCGTGCGCGCGACGGATCGTCTGCACTCCTGGTTCAGAGAGTCCGAAATGCTTTACCTTGCCTTCGCGAATTAGTTCTTTCACCGCACCGGCTACATCTTCAATCGGCACCTCTGGATCAACGCGGTGTTGGTAGAACAAATCAATGACATCCGTCCTGAGTCGTTTCAGTGAAGCTTCGGCAACTTCCTTGATGTGTTCCGGGCGGCTATCCACACCGATGGACCGGCCGGTCTTCGGATCGAGCTTGAATCCAAATTTTGTGGCGATCACGACTCGCTCCCGAAACGGAGCCAGGCCTTCGCCCACGAGTTCTTCGTTAATGAATGGACCGTAGACTTCGGCGGTATCGAAAAATGTCACGCCGCGTTCCACCGCGTCGTGAAGAAGCGAAATCATCTCCTGCTTATCTTTCGGGGGGCCGTACCCAAAGCTCATCCCCATGCAACCCAGCCCGATCGCCGACACTTCCAACCCGCTCTTTCCAAGTTTGCGCTTTTTCATTTTGCGATGTGCAATTTGTTACTGTATTTAGGGCGCCACCATCACCTTGATAGCTTTCCGATCGTTCATCGCGCGATAACCATCCGGAACGCCGTCCAAGCCGACGGTGCGATCGAACACTCGGCCTGGCTCGATCTTCCCTTCAAGAACATCCGGCAAAAGTTCCTCGATATAAGCACGCACCGGAGCAGGCCCGCCGCCAACCGTGACATTGTTGTAAAACGCCGGTTCAGACCCCGGAATGGTCTGCTCCTGCGGAACGCCGACCCGTCCCACTGCGCCGCCCGGCCTAGCGATACTGATCGCGGTATTCATAGCTTGTTCGAGGCCGACGCATTCCAGCACGGAGTGAACACCGTAGCCACCGGTCAGTTCGCGGACGCGCTCCACAGCCGCCTCACCTCGCTCGCTCACGACGTCTGTCGCGCCGAAATCCTTCGCGAGTGCAATGCGATCGGCATGGCGTCCGAGAATAATGATCTGCTCAGCGCCCAGTCGCTTCGCAGCAATGACGGCGCACAATCCTACAGCTCCATCGCCGACAACCGCCACACTCTTTCCTGGTGTTACCCGCGCGATGACCGTAGCGTGATGTCCTGTTCCCATCACGTCCGAAAGCGTGAGTAACGATGCTATAAGTGCGTCGTCCGTGTTCGCACGAACCGGAAAGAGGGTTCCATCCGCCAATGGAATCCGTACTGCTTCGGCCTGTGCTCCGGCGACATCTGTTGTGCCGAAAAATCCGCCATGGATGCACGAAGTTTGAAGTCCATCATGGCAAAACGCGCATGTGCCGTCAGAAAATGCGAACGGCATGATAACGAAATCACCGCGCCTAACCGTTCGAACGTCTGCGCCGACGTCTTCGACCACGCCTATCGCTTCGTGTCCCATCACGCGACCGGTGTCGCTGCGTTCCATTTTTTGGTATGGCCACAAATCGCTTCCGCAAACGCACGCACGGGTAACACGAATTACAGCATCAGTCGACTCGACGATTTTCGGGTCTGGCACGTTCTCGATCCGAACGTCGCCAGCGCTATACATCACAGTTGCGCGCATAATAGCTTCGAGCCGATTACTCCGATTTGAGGGAAGCCATGTCGATCGAGAAGCGGTACTTCACGTCTGACTTCCACAATCTCTCATAAGCTTCGTTGACTTTCTGAATCGGAATCACTTCGACATCAGCAGTGACATTGTGTTTGCCACAAAAGTCGAGCATCTCCTGCGTCTCGGCGATACCACCGATAGCAGATCCCGCCAGCCTTCGGCGCCCCATGATTAGACTGAACGCCGGGACATCGAGAGGTTCTGCGGGAGCGCCGACCAACGTAAGATTCCCGTCCACGCCAAGTAGATTGATATAAGCATTGATGTCGTGATTGGCTGAAACGGTGTCGATGATGAAGTCGAAACTGCCGGCGTGCTTTTTCATTTCGTCACTATTTCGCGTAACGACGACTTCATCGGCACCGAGCCGAAACGCGTCCTCCTTTTTGTTAGGCGACGTGGTGAATACAGCCACGTGAGCTCCGAACGCACGACCAAACTTCACCGCCATGTGACCAAGTCCTCCGAGCCCAACCACGCCTACCTTCTTGCCTTTTCCAACACCCCAGTGGCGCATCGGCGAGTATGTCGTGATCCCCGCGCACAGAAGTGGTGCAACTCCGGCGATGTTCAGATTCGAAGGCAGTCGAAGCACAAAATGTTCATCGACCACGATGCTCTCGGAATAGCCGCCATAGGTCACGCCGCCAAGGTGCTTGTCCAGAGAATTGAAAGTGAGTGTCATGTTTGGGCAGAATTGCTCGAGGTCACGTTTGCAATTTGGACAGGACCGGTCCGAGTCGACCATGCAACCAACTGCGACGAGATCGCCCGCTTTGTACTTGGTCACCGCGGAACCGACTGTGGTTACGCGGCCGACGATCTCATGGCCGGGGACGATTGGATAATTCGTCGCCATGAACTCGCTCCATTCGTTGCGAACTGAATGAAGGTCGGAGTGGCAGATGCCACAAAAAAGGATTTCGATCTGCACATCGCGCTCGGTAGGATCACGTCGCGCGATTGTCGTCGAGGCCAGCGGCGACTCTTCACTGGCGGCGGAATAGGCTTTCGCTTTGTAAGTAGTTGGCTGCACGGTAAAACTTGTTGCCCCCGATTGAATATCGCAAGTGATTGTCACGCCGCGTGTGATACACCTCGCGCCTTTTTCGCGACTACTCACGACATTCTTTCGGAAGGATGCGCACTTGCACGCCGGGTTTGATATAATCCGGTTTAGTTGTGATGGGTAACCTTAAAGTAAACTGGCGCCGAGCCGCACTGCTCTTTGGAGGCTGGACGCTGGTTAGCATTATCTTCGCAGGAATTTCTTATGCTGCTGCGATTGGTGAAAATAATAAGGAATTCGGCTTCGTCTCTGCGCTCAGACTGAATCTGGTTCAATTTTATGTTTGGGCGATTCTCGCACCATTTGTTTTTCGCTTCAGCCGCCGGTTTCCAATTGAGCTTCGTCCTCTCAATGTTCGTAATCTGTTGCTGTATTTTCCGGCGCTAATTTCATTCGCCGGCATCCATCAGGTGATTCACCTCGCGGTGCTTTGGTCGCTCAGCCCGCGGTGGAGGCAAAAGTATCCGGCCTTGATCGACTGCTATCGCGCTTATTTCGCATTCGGATTCTATATCGATTTGATCATTGCTTTGCTGATCGTAATCGCGGTGCACGCGCTGCTTTATTATCAAAACTTTCGAGCGAGCGAGTTGGCGCAATCATCTCTCAAGACCCAGCTCGCCCAGGCGCAGCTTAGAGCTCTGAAAATGCAGCTTCATCCCCATTTTCTCTTCAACACGCTTCACTCGATCTCATCACTTGTTTTGGAGGATCCGCCAAAAGCAAACAGCATGATCGCGCGACTTGGTGACTTCCTTCGATTAACAGTGGAAAATTCAGAACAGCAGTTGGTCACGCTCAAAGAAGAAACTGAATTTCTGCGCTGCTACCTGGACATCGAACAGGTGCGCTTCGGAGATCGGTTGACCGTAGCATTTGAATTGGAACCACAGACACTCTCCGCCCAGCTGCCACATCTCATTCTGCAGCCAGTTGTGGAAAACGCTATTCAACACGCGATCGCGCCGCGCGCGACGCGAGGCCATATCAACATTCAAGCAAAGCGCCTGGACAGCTTGCTCCGAGTCGCGATCAGCGATAACGGACCCGGATTAACTTCAAATGCCAATTCGCCTGGGAAAAAGTGTGTTGGCCTAACTAATGTGCGCACCCGACTCCAGCAGATCTATGGGTCTGATTTTCGTTTTGAACTCACGAACGGCGAAAACGAAGGGCTAACCGTCATCATGGAAATTCCCTTCCAGCGCGAGGTGAATCTCGGAATCGAACAACGATCGACGTGAAGAACCGGCCGATTAGAGCCTTGATTGCTGACGACGAAGCGCTCGCCCGAAAATTTCTCCGTCGAATGTTAAAGGATGATCGTGATTTCGAGGTAATCGGCGAATGCAGTAACGGGAAAGAAACCGTCGCGATGATCAGAAAAGAGAGCCCAGATGTTGTCTTTCTCGATGTGCAAATGCCGGAAATGGACGGTTTAGCGGTGCTTGAATCGATCGGAATTGAACGGCTGCCGGAAATCATTTTTACCACAGCTTACGAGCAATATGCGATTCGAGCGTTCGAGCTTCACGCGCTCGATTATCTGTTAAAACCTTTCGATCAGGCGCGATTCAAAGACGCGATCAAATATGCCAAAGAGCGGTTCCGTTCCGGGCGTCAGAGCGACGGACGAATGCAGATAAGCGCGCTGCTTGAGAATATTAAAAACAAGCCGCAATACCTTGAGCGCCTCGTGATCAAAGCAGGCGGTCGAATCACCTTCCTGCCCACGAACGAGATCAATTGGATCGAAGCCGACGACAAATACGTACATCTCCACACGAGCAAAGCGCGGCCGATGGTCCGACAAACTTTGAGTGCGATGGAGGCGCAATTGGATCCGGCAAAATTCCGGCGTGTTCATCGATCGGCGATTGTCAATGTCGAAGGGATCGCAGAACTGCAACCGTTGTTTAGCGGCGAGTACTCAATACTTCTACAGGATGGGACGAGGCTCACTCTGAGCCGAAACTACAAAGACAAACTGTTCGACCTTCTGGGAAAACCGCTCTAGCCGCCCGCTAGCTGCGGCTTGATTCAGCGCGTTCACGACTTTTCCCGAAGCGCTCACGACATTCTCGTCGGCAGGCGACGCTGCGGCCGTATTCTCGTCTGCAAAGAGAGAAAATTACCTATGAAAAACATCGATGAACTTTGCACACGTAAGCAATTTCTTATCGGCAGTGGTGCAACCGCTGTCGGTCTATTTTGCGGTCGCGGTCTGTTGCAGGCTCAACCCGGAACTAGTCCGTCTGTTTTGGCGCCATCAACTGCTCCGGAATCGGCTGACTACATGCCGGATTTCCCAGAGCACCATCCGCAGTTCGATCGGCCTCGCGTCAAGCGCTTCGTCATCGCCGGACACGGAAATCTCGCGGCGGTGAAAGCGATGTTGGCCGAAGAACCAAATCTGATCAACGGGGCCATTGACTGGGGTAACGGAGATTTTGAAACAGCTTTGGGCGGTGCGTCCCACATGGGTCGCCGGGACATCGCTGAATTCTTGCTCGAGCATAATGCGCGCATGGACATTTTTGCGGCGACGATGCTCGGCAAACTCGACATCGTGAAAGCGGCAGTCGCCGCCTATCCGAACATTGTGCATGTACCCGGACCTCATGGAATTCCCTTGATGGTGCATGCCGAGAAAGGCGGCCCAGCAGCAAAAGATGTTTTGGAATTTATGCGGCCCATTGCCGGTCAACCCATTCCCGGACGATGAACTCAAAGCTTTTGACAGCGCTTGTTTTCGCTTCGATTTCTTTAGCCGCAACGACTCCTGCTAACGACGCTCGCGAACAAGCCGCCCGTATCATTGCGCAGATTCAACGAGCCGATTACGAAGGCGACCGGGCTGCGGTGCAGCGCGGTTACCATGGGTTAAAGCCATTCATGGAGGACCAAAAACTGGCGTCCCGCATTCGATACTGGCGCGGCTTTGCGCAATGGAGACGTGCGATCAACGGCTTCAATGATGCCGTTGATCCAAAGGAGTTGGAGCAAGATCTCAACGCCGCGCTCGACGAATTCAAGATCGCGATAGAGAAGGATCCCACATTCGTCGATGCCAAAGTCGGCACAATCTCGTGTTTGGGTTTTCTCGCTTTCATGAACCGGAAAGACCAGACGCGCGCGAAAGGATTAGTTGGTCAGATTTTGCCCCTGGTGAAGGAAGCTGATGAGATGGCCCCGGACAATCCGCGGCTCATCTGGGTGCACGGTCCCATCCTATGGAATTCACCTCCCGAACGTGGTGGCGGTCAGGACAAGGCAATCCAAAATTATCAACGCGGACTGGACGCATGTTCGAAGATCAAAAAGAGCGACGACCCGCTTGAACCGTCGTGGGGCAAACCGGAACTAATGATGAGCCTCGCCTATTGCTATCTAAACGCGAATTCCGTCGACATAAGTGCCGCCGAACGTTATGCCCGCAACGCGCTCGAAATTGTTCCATATTGGCATTACGTGCGCGACGTTTTGCTGCCGCAGATCGTCGCTACCAAAGCGAAACTGCAATAAGTCATCACGGAAGCCGGATGAACACGCCGAATCCAGTTGATCTGCTTTTTGCCAACACGGACAAGCTAAGTCCAAGCGATGACAGCCTCAGTCTCTACGTTTTGCGATCTCTACCGGAGCATCGTTTTGCGGTCGTGGTTGATGCCGGTTGCGGCGCTGGACGCCAAACATTCGTGCTGGCAGATGAGCTCAAAACGCCAATTCACGCGGTAGACTCCTATCAGCCTTTCCTGGATCGCCTCATACACCGCGCCAAAGAGAAAGGCCTTGCTGAACTGATGCGCACGCATTGCATGGACATGAAAGACATTCCGACCGTCTTTCCAACAATCGATCTGCTTTGGGCAGAAGGCGCCGCTTATAACATCGGTTTCGCGAACGCACTGACTACCTGGGCAAAAGCGATCAGGCCAGATGGCTTTGCGGTCGTCAGCGAACTGTGCTGGCTGCGAGAGAACAAAATTCCGGACGCGGCAAAAGAATTCTTCCGATCGGGATATCCGGAAATGCAATCTGTTGAGCAAAACATCCAGACTGCAGAAGGGGCAGGTTACGAACTATTCAACACCTACACGGTGCCAAAAGAGACATGGGTGAAAGATTACTCCGATCTTCTTGAGCCGCGCGCGAAATCGCTCGCTACTCATTCAGATGTTGCCGTCAGGGACTTCGCTGTCGAGACCCTTAAAGAAATCGAAACGTTTAAGATCGCAGAAGACAGCTACGGTTACGTTTTCTATGTCCTCCAACGATCAACCTGAGGTCGAATGAAGCCTCCGACTGACACCCCACATTTTCTCGGCCTCCGCACGGCCATCTACTACGCTCCCGATCTGGCCAAGGCGAAATCGTGGTATTCGAGAATTCTCGGCTCGAGCCTTACTTCGACCAGCCGTTTTACGTCGGCTTCAACGTTGGCGGTTACGAACTCGGTCTCGACCCCGATCCCTCCTCATCCGCAAGCACGGGCAGTGTCGTCGTCTGCTGGGGTGTCGCCAATGCCGACGCGGCGCTGAAACATCTCCTATCGCTCGGTGCAACTGAACACACAAACGTTCAGGACGTCGGCGAAGGGATTCGTGTCGCCACCGTTCTCGATCCTTTCGGCAACATTTTGGGCGTGATCGAAAACCCGCACTTCAAACTTCCGAGCGCCTGAAAGTTTTGAAGACATCTGAAGAACGCAGGAAAAGGAGTAGGAATCTTGGAAATAGAATGCAAGCTACATGGGAAACACAGCGGAGTATTGGCAACCAGAGGTTCTAAACCGCAAAACTATTTTCCCTGCTTTCCTGCGTTCCTAAGAAATTTATCGCCGCATAATGTGGATTGCAAGAATACGACTTTGATGGCGCGCCAGCAGATAATCTACAAAATCGCCAATGATTGAATTTGGCTTATTGCCGAGCTTTGTCACTACGCGGCAAATCAATGTTCTGCTGCGCGCGTGCCACTCCAGATTAATCGCTCCATGAACGTCGCGAGCACTGTGTATTTTCGCCCAGCCATGCGGACGGCCCGGCTGCTTATGCCAGATCTTGATAAAACCGAATTTCTTCTCCAGTTGCGGATCGCTCATGATCTTGTTCCGCAACGATCCGGTTCCGGTCGCGATCACTTGAATGACTGTCTGCATTTCAGCTGAGTGGTAACGTTTCAGCAGAAAGCGGCTCTCTTTGCAATGCTTGTTTAGCTGGTAAACGCGACTGCCGGGCGCGGCGAGCGCAATGCTCTAGTCCAGCAGCGAACGGTACATCACGTGAACATCCACATATCCTTTATCGGGATGACGAAAAGCACCTGGCAACGTGCCAACGATTTCAAACCGGAGGTCCTCCCATAAATGGATCGCAGCGGTATTCGTGGAAATCACACAATTGAATTGCATTGCCCGAAAACCGAGCCGGCGCGCTTCGCTCAGGCAATGCTCGGCTATTGTGCGACCAATTCCCTGCCCCCGAGCGCCCGCTGGTACCATGAATCCCGCGTTGGCGACGTGCGACCCTCCTCCTGATTGGTTAGGTCGCAAAATATAGGTACCAGCGATTCCTATCCCTGGTTGTTCCGCTGCATACGTGCGCGTGCCCGGCGCAAACCAGTACGCCAGCGCATCCTCGCGCGAGATGTCTGGGTCTAACGCATACGTATCCCCTGCTGCCACGACCTCTCGAAAGATGTTCCAGATCGCATCTCGATCCGCTTCGGTAGCCGGGCGAATTTTCATGGTCGTAGCCAACATTGTAGGGCAACCGATTCGGTTGCCATAATTCCAGCTGCTTTCAGAGCACGAACAAGGCGGCAAGCGCTGCGAGCTTTTGCTCTGCGCGCCATGGTGCAACGTTTGCCGGCGCCGATCGGCCGAAACCTTGTATCGCCCGTTTCAAATCGTCGCTAGAGTGTTTAAACCGTG
>Ga0182036_10001496_pt1 | contig 10969 bp, 9 predicted proteins | sample sta12Cox44000080_FD_125966 | JGI IMG/M metagenome (GOLD analysis project Ga0182036, IMG submission 125966) | Lab enrichment of tropical soil microbial communities from Luquillo Experimental Forest, Puerto Rico - statoxic.12C.oxic.44.000.080 | ecosystem: Environmental > Terrestrial > Soil >...
CCACATGGCGGGCAACAGGCGGTGCTCACACTCGTCCTGGGAGTCGGTGTGGCTGCTTTCGTTCACGCACAAACACAATCCCTGCACGCCACTGCGGTTCCCGTTAGCACCGAACCTGGGTTGAAGATCACCTTGCGGGTCAACAACTACGCCCACATCCCGCCGGCGCTGCTTTCCCGCTCGGAGAAGCCAGGCGACGGCAATCTTCCACCAAGCAGGGGTGGAAGCGGCCTGGGCCGATTGTCCCTTGTCAGGGGCAGACCTGGACAGCTTCCAGGCCTGTCAGCAGCAAATGGGTGGTGCCGACTTCGCCCTCCGCATCCTTTCAGCCGCCATGGCCCAGAAGGCCCCGGCTCGTGGTGAGGCCCTGGGTTTCGCCCTGCCTTGCCCTGAGGACCTCCCCGGCTGCTACGCCGAGGTTTTCTACCAGCGGGTAGCCGACTGGGTGAGTGGAGCGGAGATTTCCGCCTATCAGCTACTGGGCCATGCCATGGCGCATGAGATCGGCCACTTTTTGCTGGGCCAAAACTCCCACTCTCGCGACGGGATCATGCGCCCCCAATGGAACCCTAACGACCTGAGAGTGATCGCCCGAGCCTCGCTCCGTTTCACTCCTGAGCAGGCCGAACGCCTCAGAGGTGCTTGTTTACGCCGGATTCAAGGAGCGGGAATCGCAGCGGTCGCAAACGGTGTGCCGGTAAAGTAGTTCCGGCCTACCGCTACACACCGCTGCCTTCGGCAGATCCTTCGGCACCCCTAACCCGAGGGATTCGTAGCCAACACCGGCCTCCTGACCACCGGGCGGGACAGCAATGGCGGTGCCTGGGACGGGCTTTTCGGAAAGCTAGGCCTCGGCACGTCGGCTGTGCAAATCCGAATTCACGACCAACCCTTCTCGACTTCATCCCAAGTTAGGCGCGATCGTCCGCAGCAGGCTCTTTTGTCCGCGCCCAGCCAGGCCCGTCAGGGCCGGTATAGGGGTGGTCCAGCGCGATAGCGCTGGGAGATGGCATTCTTGCTCAAGACGCCCCGCCAGGAGCGACATAACTTTCTCGGCGCTATGCCGCCCGCCGCCGGAGCTCCCGCTCCGGGGGTGCCGCCTCCCCGCTCTCCTCCTAAGAACCGCATTTACAGACCTGGATTCGATAGCTATAAATGAAGTGATGGACTGTTATAAAATAATTCTATCTAGTTTCGCACGGCCAGCCTTAAAAATCTCTGCTTAAGGTCTTGACAATTAAAGAGCTGTATTATAGCTTAGCGGGCCGAGAGTTAGGCGCGTGAACGGCGCCTCCGCTGCGTCTCAGGGAATTGCCGAAAACGTCTGGAGAGTGGGTGAATTTCACCCCAGGCGGACTCCATGGAAGCTACCCGTGTTGCATATTTGTGGCGACGCGTGGCCGGAGGGCTGTGCGTGCTCCTAGGCGGTGCCGTCATGGCCTTTGCTCAACTGAACCGTAGCATCGTTGTAATCCTTCTCAGTGCGCTCCTTTTCTGGGACAGTGCGCTCCGTGGGCATTGGGCAACCCGACAGTTCCTACCGGGGAGCTCACCCAACCTCCGATCCCCTCGAATAATCTCTCATCTGCCCAGGAGAAAAGCCCCGGCTACAGTGCTGCGCTGCAATTCTACGCTCCGCCCCCTTCCATCGACCCCATAATGCAGATGTGGAACCTTAGCATCCAGCGCGAGCTCCCCGGCAACATGATGGTGGAGATTGGTTACGTGGGAAGCCATGGAAGTCACCTCGCGGGAGACACCTTCCGGAGCTTCAATTACGTTCCCACGGCCGACAAGCTGAAGTATCAAAACCAAATCAACGCCGAGGTTCCTATAAGCCAGTATTTCAGCGGCAATGCTCTGGCACTGATGGAACAAACGTGGGGTAGCACCCAGCTACCGTTAAGCTCGATGCTCGTGCCGTATCCCTTGTTCGGCAACATTTTTTCGCAAACGGTGCTGGACGCGTCGTCTTCTTATAACGCTATGCACGTCAAGGTGCAGAAACGTTTCTCACACGGCCTTAACTTTATTGCCGTCTACACGTGGTCGAAGGAAATCGACAGTTGTACAGTGGCTCAATTGGCATCCCAGCTCTTCGACCCCGTTCACTCCGACTATGCGGGTAATATCGGCGGTCGCATCGGTGCTCAAGGTAGCGGCTTCGCATCCGGAAGCTCAGGTGTGTTTGGCACCGGCTGCCAGAACGAGGACGACCGTGCAGCAGACCGTACGATCTCCATCCAGGACATTCCTCAGACCTTCAATATTGCGGGCACTTACGAGTTACCGTTCGGACCGGGCCGGGCCTTCCTGAACCATAGCGGCGTAGCGAGTGCGTTGCTCGGGGGATGGGTGGTGACCGGGAACTTCAATACCGAGAGCGGTACGCCTTTGAACGTTACCGGCCCGTGTGACGGGCTCACCTGCCGGCCGGACCTCATCGGCGATCCTTCACTCAGCCACAGTCGTCCCAAGGCAGATCGGATCAACGACTGGATCAATGCGAACGCGTTTCTGCCGCCTTACGGGTCTGACCAGAGCTTCTGGCAAAACCCCAACCCGAATAATCCACTGTGGTGGCAGTGGCCATCTCCCCATGGGAGAGGGTGTCCGGACCTGCCGGAACGGGTAAGGGTTCGACTATCAGGAGGCAAGCCAAGTATGAAGCGTAATCTGGTTGCCGGTGCGTTAGCGCTGTACGGTGTAGGGTTTCTTGTCTCCAGGCCTACGGTTCGCGGAACATCGGCTGACACTACGTCAGATTACTCCCAGATTTTCGACAAGCGCGACGCCATGATTCCGACCCGCGATGGCGTCCGGCTGCATACGGAGATTTATACTCCCAAGCATGCCGCTGAATCTTTGCCCTTCATCTTGGAGAGAACGCCTTACGGCTTGAACGATGACGACAAGGGATTTAGTCGAAAGCTCTCGATTTATCGCGAAATGATTCCAGAAGGTTTCATTTTTGTGTTTCAAGACATCCGGGGGCGTTACGGGTCCGAAGGCGTGTTTGTGATGTTCCGTAACCCGCGTGACAAAAGCGATCCGCACGCCATCGATGAGAGTACAGACACCAATGACAGCGTCGATTGGTTGCTGAAGAACGTGCCCAACAACAACGGGAAGGTGGGGATCCTCGGTATCTCTTACGGTGGATGGCTGACCACGATGGCTCTGCTTGACCCGCATCCGGCCATTAAGGCGGCTTCCGAGCAGGCCTCTCCGGCCGACCAGTTCCTCGGCGATGACTTCCATCACAATGGTGCTTTCCGACTGAGCTATGGGTTCGAATATTCCACCGAAATGGAGACCGGCAAAGAAAATTACTCCTTCCAGTTCTCTCTTGCGGATACCTTCGACTGGTATCTCAATCAACTTGGTCCGCTTTCCAACGCCGATGAGAAATACTTGCATGGCAAGGTTCCCACCTGGGAGAACTTCGTTAGTCATCCTAACTATGATGAGTTCTGGCAGAAGCAGGCCTTCGCGCCGTACTTGAAGCCCCTCAAGCTCGCCGTGCCCAACCTGAACGTGACCGGCTGGTGGGACCAGGAAGACTTTTACGGGCCCAACAAGATCTACGAACTGCTCGAGAAGAATGACGTTAACCACAAGAACTTTTTGGTGGCCGGTCCCTGGAATCACGGGGGCTGGGCCCATGAGGATGGCAGTCACCTGGGCAAGATCCAATTTGGTAGCGACACCAGCAAGCATTTTAGGGAAAGTATCCAGCTTCCATGGTTCACCTTTTGGCTGAAGGGGAGGGGCGCGCTTCCGCTTCGGGAGGCTTTGACGTTCGAGACAGGATCAAACAAATGGGTTCAATACGACGGGTGGCCTCCACACCAGGGCGTCTCCGAGCAAAGACTTTACATGCAGAGCGGCAGTCACCTTTCCTTCGCACCGCCTCCGGACAACGGCGCCCAAGCCTGTGACAGCTACGTGTCTGACCCGGCGTATCCCGTCCCTTACCGGCACCGCGCTATCAGCCGGACGTATGGACCGGTACCTGGCTGGTCCACCTGGCTGGTTGAAGATCAACGCTTCGTATACCTGCTCCCGGGCGTCGTAGCCTGGCAGATGCCAACGCTCGATCATGATCTCACCGTGACCGGCGACATTGTGGCGCACTTGTTCGCCTCGACTACCGGTTCTGACGCGGATTGGATCGTCAAGCTCATAGACGTGTACCCAGAGGATTATCCGCAGGAACCTGCCATGGCCGGCTACCAACTGATGGTGGCGGACGAAGTGTTCCGGGCGCGCTTCCGCGAGAGCTTTGAGCATCCGGCGCCGGTAACGCCGGGCAGAGTGACCGAGTACACCGTCGATCTCCACGCCATTGACCACACGTTCCTCAAGGGTCATCGAATCATGGTGCAGGTGCAGAGCACGTGGTTTCCGGTGATCGACCGGAACCCGCAGAAGTATGTGCCGAATATCTACAAGGCGGCGTCTTCGGATTATCAGGTGGCCACCAACAGCATCTATCACTCAAAACAGTACCCGTCCTACGTGGCACTGCCAGTGAGAGTGCAATAATAAGCCGTCCGGCCATCTAATCTCCAACTGAAGGAAGGGCATGGTTTTTGGGAATGATGAGCAGCGGGAACGCAGGTTGATTCTCGCTGCTGTCACCATTATTTTGCTTCTTTCGCTGTCGGCGCTCGCTACGTTTCGCCTGCTGGCGGGTCTGGCAGGCGTTCCCGGGGTTCCGACAACATTGTGCCGCGGCAGGACTACCTTCAAATAGTTCAGTCCCTCACGCCTCTTATCAACCACGAGCTGCGCGAAAAGCGGATTCCTTCGATTGCCGTCGTGCTGGTGGATGACCAGCAGACGGTCTGGGCGCAAGGATTTGGGTTTGCTGACCCGGCTCAGAAACAGGAAGCAAGCGCTGGAACGGTGTACCGTGTGGGCTCGGTATCAAAGCTCTTTACGGATATCAGGATCATGCGTCTCGTGGAGCAGGGAAAAGTGAATCTTGACGCGCCGGTCAGCGACATCATCCCTGATTTTCATCCGCATAATCCCTTCGGAGGGAAGATAACTCTGCGGGAGCTCATGTGCCACCGCTCCGGGCTGGTGCGCGAGCCACCCGAAGGCCATTACTTCGACTCGCGCCCGCCAGGCCACGCCGAAGTCGTGCAGAGTTTGAATGAGACCACGCTCATTTATCCGCCGGGCACCCACACCAAGTACTCCAATGCCGGAATTACTGTGGTGGGTTACGCTCTAGAGCAGCAGGCCGCGCAACCCTTCGTTCAATATCTGAAGGCAAGCGTTCTGGATCCGATGGGACTCCGAAGCAGCGCGTTCGAACCTACGGCCAGCCTGACTCACAATCTTGCCAAAGCCGAGATGTGGACCTACGACGGTCGCTTCTTTCCTGCGCCCACGTTCCAACTAGGCACTTTTCCGGCCGGTAGCCTGTATACAACCGTCACAGATCTCGGCAGATTTGAGAGTGTGCAGGATGTGATTCAGGAAGGCGTTCGCGTTGAGGGAGCTGAACAGCGGATACATCCCCTGCCAACTGTTGTAAAGGTCGTGGCCGGTGAAGTAGGACTGGAAATACCCGATACCGTTTAGCGGCGTGCCGGCAGGGCATCCCTCGACGAACCGATCGGGTCCAATCGTCTCACGAATCAGCTTAAGGCGATTCCGATAAGCCAAAACAGGTTCGATGGACTTGTCATACAGCTTGTCGAGATCGACCCCCGGTGCATACTTGGGGATGGCGTGCTCGCCGTCGAACTTGTAGTACTCGAAGCCCCAGTGGTCCAAAATCGTGAACTCTCTCTGGAGAAACTGCAGGACCGCCGGATTCGTGGAGTCGAGCCCACGTGCGCCTGAATTCCCTGTAGGTAAAGATGGCCAAAACGTCGTTTCGGGAAATACGTCCTCCCTTGTTGCCTTTTGTGCCGTCCCCAGTGCGGCTCCCTGCGTGCACGGTCCTCTCCATTGTCCCCGAGACGACGAGGTCGGACATCCGGAGGCGCTCGCGGAAGTCGCCGGGGAAGAACCACGGCAGGGAGCCTTGAGCCGCAGCCATCGCCGCGACGAGCAATGTGGCCCCGAGGGGATTCACAGTCGGCATAGAAACCCAAAGTAGCGGTAACACCCCACTGGGGTTTTGGGGCTGTGGGAGCCTCAAACCGGTATCGAACCAGCTACAGGACACGCTGATCCGCACGGGCTGCAAGCCTGTGTTTGCCAGATCCAAGACAATAAGGACCGGCTGACGGAGGGCTCTAAGGCGTTGGCGCGGGGTATCCCCCTGGACGACTCAGTAGTTGAGGCTCAAAGCCAGCATGTGCCACTGGAACACGAACCACGTAAGGCCGAAGCAGGCGAGCGCGATCAGGGTTTCCCCAACCTTGCTCCAGAACCAGCGGTTCGGGTTGGCCCACACCTTCACGCAGTTATAGAGGGCCACCAGGGTGCCGAGCACGCCGACGAAGCCCAGAAACTCCATGGCCCGCATCCAGGGATCGAAGGAATCAGATAAGAGCCTGAGATCCTTCTCGGCGAAGCTCCCGTAGGCAACCCAGGCCAGGAGAAAGACGAGATTGATCAGGCAGACGAGCCGGGTCCAAAGTCTCGTCCTGCGCTCCGGCAGGTTTAGGTTGAGCTTTCTCCCGTAGTGCCAGCGGATGCCGGCCCCGAGCGTCCAGAACAACAAGGCCAGGCCAAAGACGCCTAGGCTGCCGTAAAAAACACCCTGGTTCAGGTAAGTGTTCTCGTACCAGGGCACGCGTTGAAAGATGAAAACCGGAAAATCCAGCGCCAGCACGAGATGTCCGAGTGTGTCCCGAGTGAAGGCCACGCGATCGCTGCCATTCACATCCCGGAACAGCAGCGGACCAATCTCCCGCAAGTGTTTCGCCTGCCCGCTGTAAGTCTTGAGCGCATCGACACTGATGGTGTCGTCGGAATTGGCGCTCACCTTCAGCTGGTCGAAGGCGGACACGACGCTAAGGATCGTGGTCTCGGTCCGGCGGCTGCTGAGGTAAAGTCCAGTCACCGCTCTGGAGTCGCGTGCCGCGCTGGCCAGCGCGGCCTCGGGCGGAGCCGGGTCGGGAAAATAACGATCCGTCAACTTCTCGAACACGGCAGCGCGCGGGTCGATCTCTCCCTTGCCGGCGCTGTTGTAAGACATGAAGAGCCCCAATTGCAGATCAGGGATGAGATACAGGTCACTGTGGAAGTAAATCGTGTCACCGCCGTGCGAGATGATCCGGTGGCCGTTGCGATTTTGCTCGTAAAAGCCCAGGGCCATGCCGTTCAAAGCCGGATGGGGCCCTGACTGGCGGGAGTGCATCAGTCGCGCGGTCTCTGGCCGCAGAATGGCGGTCCCGTTGAACGTGCCGTCCTGCAAGTGAGCCATCATGAAGTGGGAGAGGTCATCGGCCGTGGTCGACAGGGCGCCGGCGGGCGCGTCCTCGATGACCTCGAAGGGGCGGGCCGGCTCCGAGGCTAGCGCATAGCCGTTCGACATCAGCGGCTGGAGTGGCTCGGGGAGGGGCTGCGCGAAGGTGGAGTGGACCATGTTGAGCGGCTTGAAAATGTGCTCCGCAACATACTGGTTGAAAGGTTGCCCGGAGACGCGCTCCACGATGTAGCCGGCCAGGGCGGCTCCGTAGTTCGAGTAGGCAGGAATCCGCCCGGGCGGGAAGATGCGCCGCGGCATGTGGGAGCCCAGGTATTGCCCGAGCGGCTCCAGGTGACGGGCGTCCTGTTGGATCAAGTTCTTGAGGGTTTCCTCGAAACCCGGTGTGTGGGTCATCAGATGGCGCAGCGTGATGGCTTGCGGGTAGGTGGCTGGGATTTTGAAATCCAGGTAGTCGTTCACATTACGATCGAGGTCCAGCTTGCCCTGTTCCACCTGTTGCATCACGGCCGTCCAAGTGAAGAGCTTGGAGATGGAACCGGGCCGAAACAAGGTACCGTCGGGAGCGACCGGCGTCTTTTTGGCCGCGTCAGAGTAACCGTAGCCCTTGGCGAATAGGAGCCGGCCATCTTTGACAACAGCGATCACAGCTCCGGCGATATCCTCACGCTGAAGTTGCATAGGCACCAGGCCGTCGAGGAAGGCTCCGAGGTCAGCGGCGGTCAACTCGTGGCGGCCGGTGTTCGGTGTAGTCGTCTCCGGCAGCGAAGTGGCTTGAGGCGCGGCAGGAGTCGGCCTTGGCTCTTGTGCTCGCGGCACCGAACTGAGCTGGAGCATTGTCGAAATTGCGAGCGCGATTTCGAACAGGCATCGTCTGGCCCGGCACTTAAAGAGGGGCCTCCACCTCCCTATCCTTAGACGCCGCGAACCATGTGCCTGCAAACACTTCGTCCCGGCGCCTCTTTCCGATAACGGGAGCTCAGAGCTTTGCTGAACCTCTAGCCGCACTTCCGAAGGGGCTTGCAACGGCATTGGTGCCTTCTCCTTTTGGCGGTCCAGGGCATTCGAAGGATCCACTTTGAATGTGTTTACGACCCACCTGGTCTGCTTTTCGCTAGCCTTATTCTTCGCATATGCCGATGGTTCCATCGAGGCATTGATGGTGAGGATTTTGTGTTGCTCGATTTCCGCGATGGCTGGTGCGATCCCCGACTCGTATTTATCCAGGTGAGCGTGGCGTCGATGCACATACGTTCCTGTTATCTTACATCGTTTACTGGAAACGAGTTTTACAATCTTTTGACAAAGCGTTGACATGACCCTGCACAACCCTGGGTTAGAATGCCGACCTCGGTTTGGAAATTATCCTGGAGGTGTGACATGTCTAGGTCGAAGTATCAGCTGACTGCCCATTACTTACTGACCGCCTTGGTGCTGTTCCTATTCGCGCCGTATCTTTTGGCAGCCGGTGCAGAAAAAGTGCTCTATCGATTTCAGGCTGGGAATGACGGCACTGAGCCCAAAAGCGGTCTCATAGCCGATGCCTCCGGCAATCTGTATGGCACGACCTTTTACGGCGGTGGCCCCGAGGATGTCGGCACTATTTTTCAGTTGACCCCGCCTACCAGCCCGGGCGGTGCCTGGACCGAGACTTTGCTACACAGCTTTTCCGATCTTCTTGGCGGCTGGGATCCCTGGGCCGGACTGGTTTTCGACAAATCCGCTAACATCTATGGAACCGCGTGGCTGGGCGGTACCTCCGGAGACTGCGGCGTGGTCTTCAAACTCGTGCCCGCAACAGGGACTTATACGGTGCTCCACAATTTCGCCTGCGATACTACCAACGACGGCGGGGAACCACGCGCCGACCTTACGATTGACGGCGCAGGCAATCTCTATGGTACGACAACCGTAGGTGGCACGGGGGCATGCGTTGGAGGTTGTGGAGTCGTGTTTGAATTGTCTCCCTCACCCTCAGGGGACACCTGGACGGAAAGGGTTCTTTACAACTTTCCCGCAATTGGCAGTGGAGAGGACGCCGCCGGCGGTACCGGCGGTAATGTGATACTGGATGGAAGAGGCAATCTGTATGGTACGACGTTCGTCGGAGGCGGACCCAATTCGTCGGGTGCGGTTTTCGAGTTGAAGCGCCCGGCGCAGCCTGGCGGCACATGGACGTATCATGTGATTCACAGCTTTAGTGATCCCAGTGAGGGGTTCAACCCAATGGCCGGGCTGACCTTCGATCGCGCTGGCAATCTTTACGGGACAACCCAGCTGGGTGCGGGATGGGGGTGTTACGGCGTGGGCTGCGGCGTTATTTTCAAGTTGACTCCGCAATTGGGGGGCACTTGGAGCTACACAGTGCTCTACACGTTTAGCGGATTGGGTGACGGTGGTTTGCCGCAAGCCAGCCTGACTCTGGATGCGAATGGCAGCCTTTACGGCACAACTCAGAACGGCGGGGTGGGCACTGGCTGTAGCGGACTAGGCTGCGGAGTAGCATTCCGCTTGACCCCGCCGCAACCACCATCGGGCACCTGGACAGAAACCGTACTCCACACTTTCAGAGGTGGAAGCGAGGGGTACGTGCCCTGGGGAAAGTTGGTCATCGGCAAAGCCGGCTGGCTCTACGGTGCCACCGAATTTGGAGGGATTCCCACTTGCGACTCGAATTTTGGATGCGGTACGGTGTTTGCGGTACACCCCTAGGCTGATCAAATCGGTGAGGCGGATTCCCTCCGCGCCCTGTCAAAGCGAGGCTCAACGGTGTGCTTTGTGCCGTCAGGGCCTGGGCGATGTGCTGCTAACTCCTATGATGTTGCGAGATCCAAACCAACTGCAGCCGGATTCAAAACGAAACGGGCAACTCGGAAGCTAGGGTGCCAACGCCGCCCTACGGCATGGGTAATCGGGCGACCCCGGTTCGCGCCGTGGGTCTGTGCTAGACTCACAAAAGACGAAGAAGGCCCGCTGCCAAGCGTGCGACTGGCGAACCAGTGACGACCGAATGGAAACTTCCAAAAAGAGAAGAATGCGGCGATGCGCGCGTTCGGTGCCGAGCTGATCGAGCACGGCCATGATTTCCACGACGCCGATGCTCACGGGGAGAAGCTGGCTGCCTCCCGAAAACTGCATCGCGTCCTCTCGTTTCATCCCTTGTTGGTACGAGGTGTCGCCTCATCGCTCTGGAGCTGTTCCAGGCTCTGCCCGACTTGGACCTTGTTTACGTTCCAATGGGCTGGGGTCCGGCGCAGCCGGGCTGGCGGGGGTGCGGAACGCTCTGGGACTGAAAACGAAGATTATTGCAGTCGTCTCCAGTGAAGTGCCCTCCTATGCTCGTTCTATGGTGGCCGGACGCATCGTGGATGCTTACCCCACGGACTCGTATCGCCGACGGTATCGCCGTTGCGCGGCCCCACCCAGGCGCCTTCGACTTGGTCCGTAACGAGATCGAGCGCGTAGTCGAAGTCAGCGACGATGCGGTCGAAGCAGCGATGCGCGCCTACTTTCGAGCCACCACAACGTAGCGGAAGGCGCAGGGGCGGCAGCACTCGCAGCACTGTTTCA
>Ga0182036_10001505_pt1 | contig 10930 bp, 5 predicted proteins | sample sta12Cox44000080_FD_125966 | JGI IMG/M metagenome (GOLD analysis project Ga0182036, IMG submission 125966) | Lab enrichment of tropical soil microbial communities from Luquillo Experimental Forest, Puerto Rico - statoxic.12C.oxic.44.000.080 | ecosystem: Environmental > Terrestrial > Soil >...
CAGAAGGCCGCATCACTTGAGCCCGAAAATGATGTGGTGCAGCTGAAGCTGGGCGCGACTTTCCTGGCGGTCGGTGGTTATGGCGAGGCCCGGAATATAGCAATGCGTGTACTTGCGAGGGAGACGGGGAACGAAAAGGCGGTGCTGCTCTTAATCGATGCTGTCCGCTCGTCGCGAGAGATTGACGAGACACGGCAACTCATTGAGACGTTTCGTCAAAATCGCGGGGACTGCGCCGCCTACCACGTGGGCTTAGGTATGCTGTATTTGCGGCAACAAGATGCATCAAACGCCGAAAACGAATTTCGCATAGCCTTGCAGCTGGATCCGAAGTCTGGCGCCGCCCATTTCGCGTTGGGTCACATTTACTGGATGCGCAACGAACTCAAGGAGGCGGATCATTTCCTTTGGGCAGCAGCTCAGCTCGCACCCCTGCGATCTCCATGGCGTCTCCGGTATGCCGATTTCCAACGTCAAACCGGAGCAATCGAGGCGGCGAACAAATCCCTGGCAGAGATCACCGGGAGAACGCCGGATTACCTTCCGGGCTGGATCGATCTGATGAGCGTCGCATGCAAGGAGAAGCATAATCACGACTGCGCCGACATCATCGGAAAGGTTCTTGGGCAAGACCCCCTGAATTATGAAGCACTATTGTCGCAAGCTGAGCTGACGCTTGCCGAAGGCAAGGTCCTCGAGGCGCTGACAGAATTCGATCGGGTGCGCGCATTATATTTCCGCGTTCCTGAAGTGCATTACCGTCTAGCGCTTGCCGAATTGGCTAGCGGCAACGCCGACGCGGCCCTGCGTAGCCTCACCCAAGCAATAACGTTGGCTCCAAATTTCGAAGACGCCGTCTTGCTGCGCGATGACATTAACATCGCACGCGGCGAGCTCGCTTCTGCCATTGCTTCGCTAACGCATGTGGTCAGCCAGCGGCCGCAGCGGATCAGCGCGCATCTGCTGCTGGCGGGCGCCTATCTTCTCCAAAAGCACAGCGAAGAGGCTTTGGCGGTCTATCGTCAGATGACCGAGCTATTTCCCCGAAATCCCCAACCGCCGTTTCTGATCGGAATGCTCTTTGCCCGGCAAAATCAGCTGGAGGATGCTCGAATGGCCTTCGAGCAGTCTCTGCGGACCGACCCCGTTTATCTGCCGGCATTGGAGCAGCTCGTAGGCTTGGATCTTGCTGAAAATCGGAATTCGACGGCGACGAAGCGGGTGCAGGCGGAAATCGAGAAACATCCGAAAATTGCCGGGCTTTGGTGTCTCGAAGCAAAGATCGACATGGTTAAACAGGATTTCGCCCGTGCGGAAACGGCCTTGCTGAAAGCTATCGACTTGGATGGTGATCTCGAAGCGGCTCACCTGCTGCTCGCTGAGAATTACATTGCTGCGCACAAGTATGAAGAGGCATTGCTTGACCTGGTGCCGTTCGCAGCCAAGAACAATAGCACTGCCGCACTGATGCAAAGCGGGATGATCCAAACCAAGCTCAAGCAATTCGAAGCGGCCCGCGATGCATATGAGAGGCTGCTCACCATCGAACCGAACTTCGGGCCCGCGCTAAACAATCTAGCCAGCATATATTCCGAGCAGCTGCAGCAGCCGGCCAAGGCGTACCAGCTGGCCGAGAGGGCGAGAAGGGCTCTTCCCGACGACCCCTACACCGCTGACACCTTGGGCTGGATTTACTTCAAGAAGGGGCTATACCACAGCGCCCTTCCTCTGCTGGAAGAAGGCGCTACGAAACTGGCTGTCGAACCCGAACCCCAGTTTCACCTGGGGATGGCACTGTCCGTACTGGGCAGAAGAGAGGAAGCGATGCTCGCGCTACAGCGGGCCGCAGGAGCGACCAGGGATTTTCCGGACAAAGAGGAAGTGCGTCGGCAGCTTGACCAGCTCGCCAGAGAGCCTGCGCATGTCGAATGACGCACAAATGGCTGTGGTGGCCTTGGCTTAACCTAGGGGCGGTCCCTACGGACGATAGTCTTCCGTCGCCGCCTCGCGAGCCCGGACGAGATCGCGCAAGATTTCGTGACTCTTGATGTGCTCGCGGAAAATCAGCCGTGCGAAGTTCCGGCACCACCATTCTGCGTGAGGATAGGCCTGGCCAACCCGAGCGACCCTCGTCATAGAGCAGCGTCGGACCGCTCGAACATCCAGTCTTCGGTCTTAACAGGGTGCGGAAAAAAGCAGCGGTCCGTAAGGTATTTAGTCGAACTACGAAGAGCGCGCTCGTCAAGGTTGTGGAAGCCTTAGGCTGGAAGGCATTTGGGTTCGATTGATCAGGAGCAATGTTATTCGTTGGGCACCATCCGGGCGTGGCTATGCCACTGCTTCCACCAGCTTGGGCAGCCGAACGAGGTCGTAAGCCGTGGCGGTCAGCGTGAACATCCAGCCGACGCAGGCGAGACCACAATGACGGGTCGTGCGGAAGCCGGCGGTCGCCTTGGTCCAGCCAAACACCTCCTCGATGCGCTTGCCCACCCGCCCACTGACGGCGTCGCCGGGATGGCGGGTCGCGCGAGCCTCGATTGCCGAGCGCCGATGGGTGGTGTTCTGCGCGATGTGCGGCGTCTCGTTGTATTACCGCAGATCGGCGACAAAGCCGACGACATCATAGGGCTTGTCGGCAGCGAGCGTCATCCGGTGATTGCCGCGTCGTGTCGCCGCCATGTCGAGCGCGGCCTCGCGTTCCGTCATACCGGTGGCCAGGGCCAGACGCATGTCGACCACCAGAGCATGTCGGTTCTCCATCAAAACATGGCCCAGATAGGCCAGCTTGGCCGGCTGGCCCGGCCCTTTGCGCTACAACCGAGCGTCGGATCGGTGGTCGAGGCGTGCGGCTGGTTGCTACGCTTCTCGCCGTGGAGGTTGCCTTCGCCCCCGGCCTTCGCTGGGGCAGGCTATTGGCTCCTGTCGAGTCTAGCTACCTCCGAATAACCGTAAGCGATGAGCCGTGGCCACGATCTGTACGGCTTGACAACGGGTTTTGTTTGTCGCCGCCGATCAGAGTGCGCCAGCCCAGCCCCAAGGCAGGAGTTCGGCGAGCCGGCTATTGGGCCAGTTGTTGACGAGCTTGGTCAGCACGTTGGTCAGATATGCTTCCGGATTGACGCCGTGCAGCTGAGCGCATTGAAGATGGCCTGGGCGATCGACGAACTGCCGGCAACCGGTACCAGGATCTTCTCGAGCCATGCCTCAGCATTTCGGCGAGTCGTTTGCTCTTCTACTGTTGCACCGCGCGGCGCTCGTCGGCGCTCTTGCCGCCGATCCCGCCTTCAATCTCGTAGAGTTCGGCGATCCGCTTCAGCGCCTCGGTCGCGGGTGGCGCCGGCGGCGATTTGGTAATGTCGAACCACTGCCGGCGCCAATGTGCCCAACAGAACGCGAGCCCCTCGCGCATCAGCCGCCACAGCGGCTTGATCTCGGGTGCGGCATAGCCAACCCAGAAGGCCAGAGTCGCCCGGTCGATCTCAATCCCCAGCCGCGCGAAGATCAGGGCTTGGCGATAGAGAGGGCAGTGATCGGCATATTTCGCGACCACCACATCGGCGACCACTTGCTCGGTCGGCAGGCCGCCTCGATCAGCCGGGCCGGCGCCGGCGCTTGAACCACAGCTTCCTGGCAGCGGCGGCAGGCGTATTTCGGTCGACGCGTGACGATCACCTGGTATTGCGCCGGATCACGTCGCGCCGCTGTGAGCGGTCCTCGCCGATGACATGCATTGTTCCGCCGCGCCGTCGCGCTCGATGACGACCTTGACTCGCGACAGATGATCCGGCAACGGGCCACGGCTGGTACGCCGCTTCTTGGCGCGAGCGCGGCGCGGCGTCGGATCAGTCTTTTGTGCTTCGGCTTCCGCAGCCCGCGACCGCCTGCTTGAGATCTTCCAGTCCCAGGGCGAACTGGTCGGGAGCGAGCTTCTCCGAGCGCCTGCGAAAATCCGAGGCGGCCTGCTGAAGCCACAGCCCTCGCAAATTCTTTGAGCTGGCTGATCTGCGCAAGACGCCACTCCCCAGCGATACGGTGCACCGCATCGAGGCGATTTTCGCGATCGAGCGCGACAACAATGGCGCCACGGCTGAGCAACCGCTCGCGGTGCGCCAAGAGCGGGTCAAACCGCTCGTCGACGAGCTCGAAGCATAAATGCGCACCGAGCGCGCCAGGCTGTCACCTCACGCCGATATCGCCAAAGCAACCGATTAGATGCTCAAGCCCTGGCCGGCCTTTTATTCGCTTTCTTGACGATGGCCGCATCTGCCTGTCCAACAACGCTGCCGACGCGCTTTGCGCGGCATCGCTCTCGGGCCCCGGGCGTGGTCATTCGCCGGTTCTGACCGCGGCGGCGAGCGGGCAGCAGCGGTCTACACCTTGACCGCCACGGCAAAACTCAAAAGCCACGAGCCATAGGCTTGACTCGCCGACATCCTGCGCCGCATCGCCGACCATCCCGCCGCCTCGCAGCTACACGAGTTGCTCCCCTGGCACTGGAAGCACCGCGATATCCCAACCGCTGCCGCCTGACGATCACCCATCACGGCCGTGGCCGGATGCCTACGAAACTGTGCCCACCTATTGGCAATTTACTTGGCGACCAACCCCTTGCCTCGACCCGACAAGGCAGCATCACCCCATTGCCGTCATCCGGGTGCAAGGTGGGGGTTCAGCCTCCGCTTACGAATAACCCGACAGGGAGTGACTCTTACGGTCGGTCCACGGCTGCGCCCGCGTCAAGCCAGACACTTCGCGTCTCCGCGCTGTGGTCGGATGGTCTGGGGCTTCGGCCCCCAGCGCTTCGAGATGTACCAGTAAATTGTGGTGTGCTTGCGACGAGCTGCTCGTCGATGATCTACGAGGCGATAATGACCGCGTCCCTCAAGCTGCATATCCAGCGCATCCGGCTGGTGGCGCAAATCGATGCCCTCGCCGCCGCCTCCGACGCAGTGGCCTCAGATATTCGTCATTATAAGTGGCACCTGTCCCGAACTGCGTATCGCATGCCACCGCAGCTGAGGCTACGCCTCTCACGTCTAACGTCGACACGCTGCAGGCGCTTGTGAACGACGCCCACGTAGACGCTGCGGTGAGCGCCAACTTCGAGAGGTTCTCCGATCCCAGAAGTTGAGGCGTGGCCTGCTATGCGCGAAAGCGCCAACGCAGCTCAGGGCTGTATAAACGGCGTACCGGCCTGATAGCGCGCGTATGCAGGCAATGTATAGAATTGGGTAGTCACCCCCAGCGGATCTACAGGCGGCCAAGTATAGCCGCTACCATCACTAAAGAATGCCGGCGCTTGAGTCAGGAACAGCGAATTCGGCAGGGTATGTGCCGTGTCCGCCGATGACCAATTCACCTGATTGGTCAGGTAATCATAATTCCCGTCAATGTCAGCACTACCGATAGTGGTCGGATCGTAAACCTGATTTGGCAAATCGTTCCAGCCCATCATAAATATCTGTGACGGCCAGTTGCCATTACCCAAGTTACTAACATCGCCATAGATGAAATTACCCATCTGGCCGGGAACGCCTAACACATTCCCAATAAAGTTAAACCAGTACGCATAGGCGTGCGCGGCCGCAGTGCGAAGCGGGCCATTCGTACTCTGCTGAGCCATATCATTCACCACAACACCGCTAACGTAGTCGGTAAACTGTGCCCGGAATCCAGTTGTATAATTCCGGAAGAACGTGTGGTAAATGGAATTGCCGTGTGTCTGATCGGAATCCATATTGAAACTACGGTTGCCCTCGAACAACGTATGGTGAGATCCAACATAGTGGCTGCTATTGAGGCCAATCTCCTGCCAACCATCAGTACCACTAATAAATCCCATGTCCATGTAGTTGTAGGCGACAACCGATCCTGCACCAGAAGCGCGCGTCACCATAACTTTGTTGGCCAGCACTGAGATACCGTCCCAAATAAGGATCTCGGAGGATCCGGCTGCAAGGCTAATGTTATAGCCGCCGCCGCCAGGAACCGGCCAGACCGGCTCGTGGTTGTAGAACTCTTTCAACTCTACGCGGAACGAATTATTAACTCCAAAACCATCGCCCAGCCATGACGTATTCTCCACCATATAGGCCCAACAATAGGCACACCACTCAAAATCTATATTATCGTCATCTCCATGTTCTACCGTCATCTGTTCGACCCCGGCATTTTGTACATGTGGAGTCGCGAAATAGTAGAGTTGAGCCTGATTATTAACTCTGTAGGAGATCGTTACAGGAGAGTCAAACGTTATGGTATTACCAGAAATAGCAGATATCCTATGAAACTCGGCGGTTGGCCGATCACAGTTCGAGAACCAACACCCGGCTGTACCAGCTTGGTACGGATACTGACTGGCCGAGAAGTCATCTATATCTGGCTGCGAGGGGTTGTGCTTCTGCCATACTACGCGGTAATCCGGGGCTGCCCAGATCTGACCCAACCCTTCCACATCCGGCTGCCAGCCAGCGCCTGAGGCTTCATCCATCAGAACGATCTGCCCTACAAAGAAGCCGGTCGCGCTTGTTACCTCTACAGATGTATCACCTTGATCGGCGTCGGCAGTCAGGGCCGTAGCAGTCTCACCGTTGTTGTACGCCTGAGGCCCCAAAATAATCATCGGAGAAGGGTTAGAGCCGGGGGTATAGCTCCCCAATGTAGCCCCACCAGTACGTGTTAATATGGTGGTTCCAGGACCTGAACCGCGCAATGTGATGCTATTGTTGACTAAGACGAAGTTACCCTCTGCAATGGTGAATGTACCTGGATTAAGGAGCACCACCTGCTCAGATGGGCACGCAGCAATGGCATTGTTGATATTCGTTGAGTCATCCCCGCCACTAGGGCTAAGAGTGGCACAAACCGTCGTTCTGTTCGGGATTCCCCCAACGGAAAGCATGCCCGCCATCTGCCAGTTTGCACTCGCATTGCTGTCGGCGGGAAGGAGGGTTCCAATACTTCCACTTCCACCGCCACCAGAACCAGGTGTTGTAACGGCAATCGGGATATTAAGAGAAACGCTCGATGATTGCTGCGCTTGCACAGTGATTGCTTGAGTTGTGCTGCCAAGAGCGGCAAGACTGCCATTCACAACTATATTGTTTCCGCTCAACGCGAACAGGCCCCCATCGGTGTTATAGGGTGAAACAAATGAGAGGTTACCGGTGAACGGCATCCCATTGCTCCAGCTTGCCATCAGCGTCGTAACAACGGTACCTACAGCCGCATCTGCGGATACCGAGGGCGTAGAAGGACTATCACTAAGCTGAAGTGTGGCCGTTGCGGTCGTTGCTAAAGTTGCATAAAGGGACCAAGTCGTCGAAGTACAATTGGTCGGTAGAAAGGCGAGCGCTGACGTCGCGGCTCCGCCTCGCCGTAAACGGCTGATCATCGCTCTGGGTGTCGAAGCAATTATTTGCGGCAAAGTAGAAGTAAACTGCAGCGAGTAGTATCGGCAATTACCACTGTTGTTTTGCTTCACGAAAGAAAGGGCGTCACTGCTGGGCAAGTAAGCCAACCAATAATTACCCGCCGCTAGAGTTGGTGTCGTCGTCGTAGCCGCAACATTCCAACCGACTTCAGGTATAAAAGCAGCAGTTTGAGCCACCAGAGTACCGGGCCCACCCGATGGACCAGTAGCATCATAGATGCCAAGCACAAGCTCGCCGTCAGCTGCGGTGACATAGAACGACATGCTTTGAATCGTCGCCGACTGCGAGAGGGACGCCTCTTGTGCGAGCAGCATGTTGGCGTTTTGGCTATCGTCTGCGGTCAGGACTGCGGTTTCGCCCATCGTAACGGTCTGACCCGCCGCTCCGAACGACAAGGCGCTGGCAAGCCACACCGTAAGAAGAGCGGTTCGCAGCATCATTCCCGGTTTCCTTCCTCTCAAGACAACGCGTAGAGATCTCGTCCCGAAGACGTCAAAGTTCTCTTTACTCATATCCGAGGTTGGCCATGTTGGCGGGCTACACGAATGAAGCATCCGTCGTATGTTAGACGCGCGTCGAATGGTTTCCTTCCGCACGGTTAACCATTAACCAAACATAGTCTTGAGTGGAATAAAGCATGGAGATTGACGTCATCCAGGAGTGACAGGGCAGACAACGATTAGCTAATCGACGTGATATCCAGCTGTCAACCCGCTTTTGGACGAAAAAGAACGGATGCACCAGCGTGCTCACGGATAATGGTCAGAACGGTGTTGATATTTACTTGTGAAATTTACCATTTGTTGTGATCGACAGCCAATTAATCTTGGTTAAAATGCGAAGGCTGTTCGTAGGTCGTCTTGGCTAAGTAAGGGAGCCGGTCTCTGTTCCAAACTTACTGGCACGCCTAGTTTTTGGCACTTAGGGTCAAAATTGTTGCACCACTTGGAAGGTAATCACGGTTGCCAATTCCAGTGGGCGTTTAGGTGGTCCAGAACTATAACATTGCGCTATCACCGGTAATCGGATTATACTCAGGGCGGCGCTGCGATCAATCCACGCCATCCGAAATTGCATGGTCAGTGAGACAGATGAAACGCGCTTTTTTTGCTGCTGCGCTGTTGACTGCGCTGCTGCCCACAATCGCGTCGGCCGCCACGGTTCGGAATAATCTCGCGGTCACGGTTACGTCGAGCGGGAGCAGCCTGCTGCCGACCGATCGGAACGCGTCTGCGAACTGGAGTTCCGCTGGGATGCTTTCCGTCGGCGGCATCCCGGACCGAACCAGACTGTGCGCCACCGTTAGCCCTCTCGGGTCAGGCACGGACGACACGCCCAATATTCAGAACGCCATCAATGCCTGCCCGCTCGGCCAAGTGGTCCAGCTCGCAGCGGGCACCTTTACCATTGCTGAGGGCAATTATGTCGCGCTCAACAAGGGAATAACGCTGCGCGGTGCCGGGCCGGGCGTCACGATATTGCAGAGGACCAATGGTGCCACAGTGGGTAGCTACATTCCCGGCTCAAAACCATCCCCTATCGTTATCGTCGGGCCGCAGCGGTACAACAATAATCAGACCGCGACTGCCTTGGCTGCCGATGCCACGAATGGCACATATTCTGTCCAGGTGACCAGCACGTCTGGGTTCTCGGTAGGGCAAGTCGTCAAGTTGGACGAGGCATCGGGCGCGAGTTGGCAAACTGACTGTTGCGGACGAAACCAGATTTGGGCGTCATCGGATTTCCGCGTGGAGTGGCAGAAGCATAACCCCTCTCAGAACTATGACGATTTCTCGTCCAACCAGTATCCGTACCAATCCGGCACTGCTGGGTGCTGGTTTTCCAATTGCGATCGGCCAACCGCCGATATAAAGCAGATATCAGCAATTACCGGGAGTACCATCACCTTCAACTCACCGGTCACTATTTCTTATCGAGTCAGCCATCAGGCTCAGCTTCACTATTGGCAGACCCCGCACACGCAAAATGCCGGGGTCGAGAACATGACTCTATCTAACGGCGATGACGGCCAGTTGCGGTTTGAGTGGGCGGCATATTGCTGGGCGCAAAATATCGAGAGCACGCTATGGCTTGGCGATGGTGTTGCCATCGACAATTCTTTCCGTGTCCAGTTAGAGAAATTCTACGTTCACCACACCGTCTGGCCGGTGCCGGGTGGTGGCGGCTACGCCATCAGCCTCGCGAACGGATCATCCGAAGTGCTGATCGAGAACGGCATTTCGGTGCAGGCCAACAAGGTGATGGTGTCGCGCTCCTCGGGCGCGGGCTCGGTCGTCGCTTACAACTACATGGACGATGGCTATATCAGCGGAGCGGAATATTGGCAAGAGATCGGCCTCAACGGTAGCCACATGGTCGGTTCTCACCACATGCTGTTCGAGGGCAATTACGGGTTCAACATGGACAGCGATGATACCCACGGTAACGCCGTCTATCACACTTTCTTCCGTAATTGGGCAAGCGGCTACCGGGCGAGTTTCACGGAGCCACCAGTGCTCGGTGGTGTAGTGATTGATGATATCAAGAATTTGCCGCGCGGTAACGGTCCTATACGCGCTGCTGGTGCGACGACTTATACGTATTGGATGTCTTGGGTAGGCAACGTTCTAGGGACGCCGGCGCATGCAACCGGCTGGCTCTACGAGACTACCTTCACCGGCGGCTCGCCTCGCGTCTGGTTGCTGGGTTGGGATCCGATTAGCCCTTACCCAACCGACGCCCAGGTGGCTAACACGGCAATTCGCCACGGCAACTTTGACTACGTCACCAACATCGTGCATTGGGACCCGACCATCATCAACCAGACGCTGCCGAACTCGCTATACCTGACTCAGAAGCCGGCCTATTTCAACGCAGGGAGTGGGTATACCTGGCCTTGGGTCAATCCTACCGGATCGCCCCAGCTCTACACGCTGCCGGCCAAGGCGCGCTACGACGCCGGGACACCGTTCACACAACCTTGAGCCACCGATACGCCCGGCGCGGCTGTCGATCAACAATCTCACAATGCCGCACCGGGCGCCGACCCCACCTGCGTAGGCCTGATGGTGCATCAGTCAGTAGCCGACCGCAACAATACTGATGGTATCTACGAAAGTCGTAAAAATTCGTGGACCAGATGCCGCCACTAACTGGCGGAGAGCTTATCGACGGCAGGCCGGCTTGGGTTCGCGACCGTTGCCCGCAAACGCCACCTGCGGTGTTCGCAGTAGGAGTTGCTCGATCCCCGGGCGATATGAGCGGCAAGCCGGCCACACGGATACCAGGCGGCAGTCGTCTGCGAACAGCTACGCCCTTGCCAGTCTAGTCCGCTAATCCTGAATCGCCTGCGTGCGAAGCCGCCTTTGCCTTATCTGCCGATGCCGCTGGGACGAATGAGGGGCCAGTTGGAGAACCGGGCGTTGTGGAGATCGCGGGCATGCGGTGCAGTATTCAGTGAGCTGGACCCCGAAAACGAGACAAATGGTTAAGGTTGA
>Ga0182036_10001523_pt1 | contig 10870 bp, 10 predicted proteins | sample sta12Cox44000080_FD_125966 | JGI IMG/M metagenome (GOLD analysis project Ga0182036, IMG submission 125966) | Lab enrichment of tropical soil microbial communities from Luquillo Experimental Forest, Puerto Rico - statoxic.12C.oxic.44.000.080 | ecosystem: Environmental > Terrestrial > Soil >...
GACCGCCGTCGAGCAGTGGTATCGGGAAAAGGTTCAGCAAGCCGATCGATACCGACAGTACTGCCGTAAGATGGATCAACGCCACAAAACCGGCCGAGGCAACCTGTCCGGAGACCTGGGCGATGCGGATCGGGCCACCGAGTTCGTCCGCCGCCTCGCGCCCGACGACGACCCCGCCGATATAGGACAAGGTGCGGTCGACCACGAACCAGGTCTCCTGCACGCCGGCCAGCAGGGCCTGTGGCGGCGAAAGCTTCTGTGTCTTTATGTCGCCCGGCGCCATTGAGCGGCTGATGCCGAGCACGCCGAGTCGATGCACGTTACCGAAGTTGTCCTTGAGCTCCTTGAGTTGAGGCGTTGCCTTCAGAACGACGTGCGCGCCGCCTCGATCGACTTCGATGGTGAGTGTTTCGCCAGCACTGATGCTGACGATGCGCTGCATGTCGGCGAAACTATCGATCTTCTCGCCGTCAATGGCCGTCACCAAGTCACCCGGCTTGAAGCCGGCGGCTTCGGCCGCACTCGCCGTCTGCACGGTGTCGACGCGAGCACTGGTGGTCTGCTTGCCGTAAAGCATAAAAATGCCGGCGAAAATCGCGATTGCCAAAATGAAATTCGCGATTGGACCGGCTGCGACTACGGCGGCGCGCGGACCGACCCGCTGGTGCACGAAACTCACCGCCTTCTCGGCTTCGGTCATTTGCGCCACGGTCTCCTGGTCGGGCACGCTCGCGGCATTCTCGTCGCCGAAGAATTTCACGTAGCCGCCGAGCGGTACTGCCGAGATCTTCCAGCGTGTGCGGTAGCGGTCGAAGAAGCCAAGGATCTCTGGGCCAAAACCGATGGAGAAGGTGAGGACTTTTACACCGCAGCGGCGGGCCACCAGGAAATGGCCAAGCTCATGAAAGAAGACAACAATCGTCAGGACGAAAAGGAAGGGAACAATGTAGCCGGCGAGGTTCCCACCAAATGCCCCCAAGGCCTCCATAATATCCATACTTGCACCCTCGTCCGCCGATATGGCGTGTCTAAAGTTACCGAAAGCTTACTAGGATGACTTTGCGGCAATTTCGGGCAAGAGGGCAGAGGCTAAACTTCTCGCGATATGGTCAACGGCCAGAGCTCCGTCGACGTTGGCCGGCTCCGCCAAAAGGCCGCGCGCAGCCGCCGCGTCGAGCGTTGCCTCCACTAGCGCCGTAATGGCGGGGAAACCGATACGGCCGGCAATGAACTCGCCAACGGCAATCTCATCGGCCGCATTGAGCACGGTCGGGGCGGCGCCGCCGGTCGCCAGTGCGCGCCGTGCCAGAGCCAAAGCCGGAAAGCGGGCCGTGTCAGGCGTTTCGAAGCTTAATTCACGCAATTTCGCGAGGTCGAGCCGCGGCGCTGGCCCATCGAGCCGCCGTGGCCAAGCGAGGCAATGGGCAATAGGAATACGCATGTCGGGCGGGCCCATCTGGGCGACCACCGAGCCGTCGCGGAATTCGACGAGGCCATGTACCACGGACTGAGGGTGCACCAGCACGTCGATCTCGTCCGGCGGAATCGCGAAGAGATGGTGCGCCTCGATCAGCTCGAGGCCCTTGTTCATCAGGCTTGCTGAATCGACAGTGATCTTCGGGCCCATGGACCAGTTTGGATGACGCAGCGCCTGCTCCCGCGTCGCCGTCCTAATCGCCTCCAGCGACCAGCTCCGGAATGGGCCCCCGGAGGCGGTGAGAATGATGCGTTTGACATCTTCGCGGCTGCCGGCGCCGAGCGCTTGGAAGATCGCATTGTGCTCGGAGTCGACCGGCAGCACTGTCGCCCCGACGCTCGCGGCACGGCGCATGAACAGTGCACCGGCGCAAACCAAACATTCCTTGTTGGCGAGCGCAACAGTGGCGCCACGCTCGATTGCGGCCAGCGTCGGTTTTAATCCAATCGAGCCGGAGATCGCCGCCATCACCCAATCCGCCGGCCGCTGTGCCGCCTCGAGTAGCGCGGCTTCGCCCGCCGCCGGCTCGATGTTGCTATCCGAAAGCGCGCTCTTCAGATCGTTGTAGGCCGCCGGATCGGCGACAACTGCGAGCTTGGCGCCGAGCTCGCGCGCAATCTTCGCTAGCGCCGCGGCGTTGCGGCGTGCGCTGACGGCTTCGACCCGGTAATTGTCCGGCGCGCGCTTGATTAGATCGACAGTGCTCGCGCCGATCGAACCGGTGGCGCCAAGAATGCTGACACTGCGAACATCGAGTTGGGCTCGCGGTATCGGACGCAGAAGGTCGATAGCGGTCATGCGCTCACCATACCAGCAGCCCGGTCGCCGCGTGATTGAGGCCGCCGCGCAACGTACCGATCAGAGACCCAATCAACGCCGCTGCCCAGAAACCGTCGAGGCGATCCATGACGCCACCATGCCCTGGAATGAGGTGGCTCGCGTCTTTGGCCCCGAATTGGCGTTTGACCCATGATTCAAGCAGGTCTCCAAGCTGCGCCACGACCGAAAGCACGAACGTCATCAGGGCGATAGCGTTCCGTGATCCAAAATAGGGCCCGAGCAGCAAGACTACGAGCGTGGCGCCGACCGCCCCGGCAATCGCGCCCGACCAGGTCTTCTTGGGGCTGATTGCGGCGCACAGCTTCGGCCCGCCGATGGTGCGGCCGACGAAATATCCCAAAACGTCCGTGGTCCAGACAATAACGAATAACAGCAACAGCGCCTTGAAGCCACCCGCCTGATCGGCGCGCAGCAGCATCGGCGCGAGCCAAAGGATACAGGCATAAGCAATACCCGCGACGATCCAGAGCGCGCCGCTGACCAGCGAGACCCACTCCCACAGAACAGCAATGGCGGCGGCGGCCCAGAACAGCGCGAACGGCCAACCTCCAAGATAAGCCGTCACTACTGCCAGCGGCGCCAGTACGACAGTTGAAATCGCGCGCAGTGCGAGATTGCTCATGGCCGCGGGCCGAGGTCCATCGCTCGGTCCAGAAACAGCCACGGAATCACGATCCGGTCTTGGCGGCCAGGCCGCCGAACCGGCGCTCTCGCTGCTGGTATTCGCAGATCGCCGCTTCCAGCGCGACGCGGTCGAAATCGGGCCAGAAGATCGGAAGGAAGACCAATTCGCTGTAGGCCGACTGCCAAAGCAGGAAATTCGACAGCCGCTGCTCGCCGCTCGTGCGAATGATGAGATCGGGGTCGGGGATATCGGGCGCGTCGAGGAAGGCACCGAACCTCTCCATCGTAATTTCACCAGGCTTCATACGGCCGGCCATCACTTCATCGGCGATGCGGCGTGCCGCGCGCGCGATCTCCTGGCGTGCGCCATAGTTGAAAGCCACGACCAAAGTGAGCCCGTCGTTGTTCTTGGTCAGCTCTTCCGCCTCCACCAGCAGCCGGCCGATGTCTGGCTCGAGCCCGCTGCGCTCGCCAATGATGCGCACACGCACGCCTCTGCGATGTAGCTCGGCAAGGTCGTTTCGCACGAAACGGCGCAAAATGCCCATCAAATCGCCGACCTCGTTTGCCGGCCGCGACCAGTTTTCCGCGCTGAACGAGAAAATGGTGACGAACTTGATGCCGATCTCGCCGGCGGCGCGGATCGTTCGACGCAAAGCTTCGACGCCGCGGCGATGCCCCTCCCCGCGCGGCAATCCGCGTGCCGCCGCCCAACGGCCGTTGCCGTCCATAATGATGGCAACATGGCGCGGCGCGACATCAAAAGACGGCCCAGCGCTTTGCGATGTTTTGGCTTCGGCCATGGAATGCCTCAGACGGTGAGGATCTCCTTTTCCTTTGCCCCAAGAATGTGATCGATTTCAGTGATACCGGCGTCGGTTGCTTTCTGGATGTCGGCCGAAAAACGCTCGTGATCGTCCTTGCTAATCTTGTGGTCTTTTTCCAGCTTCTTGATGACATCCATGGCGTCGCGGCGTACGTGACGCACCGCCACGCGCGCGGTCTCGGCATATTTGTGCGCGATCTTGACCAGCTCCTTGCGTCGCTCTTCATTTAATTCTGGGATGCGCAGCCGGATTATCTGGCCTTCTGTCGACGGCGACAGGCCGAGATTGGAATTGACGATCGCCTTTTCCACCGCGTGCACTAATGACCGGTCCCAAACGTTCACCGTGATGAGCCGCGGTTCTGGCACAGCGACGCTGGCAACCTGGTTGAGCGGCATCTGCGCCCCGTAGGCGTCGATCATGACCGGATCGAGCATGTGGGTGGAGGCGCGGCCGGTGCGCAGTCCAGACAATTCGGTCTTCAGTACTGCGCTCGCCCCCTGCATGCGGCGCTTGATTTCGTTGATGTCGTGCGTCGTTGCTGTTGTCATGGATGTCCCCCGAACACGGCACTCTCAAGCTCAAGAAGCGAGGCGACCCTGGTTACTGGCACGTGGCGGCGCGCAACCTAGCCGACGACGGTCGAGCGTCCCTTGCCACGCAAAACGGCCTCGATCGCACCCTTCTCGGCAATCGAAAAGACGATGATAGGCATCCGGTTTTCCCGGGCAAGCGCGAAGGCGGTGGAATCCATGACCCGCAAATCCTTCTCAATGGCCTCCTGGTGGCTGAGGCGCTCGTACCGCTTGGCTTTCGTGTCTTTCTTGGGGTCGGTGGTGTAAACCCCGTCCACGCTGGTGGCCTTCAGCACTGCATGGCACTCGAGTTCGGCCGCCCGCAATACCGCGGTAGTGTCCGTGGTAAAGAAAGGATTGCCCGTCCCGGCGGCCAGCAGTACGATACGGCCCTTGCCGAGATTTTTCACCGCGCGCTTGCGGGTGTAGGTCTCGCAAACGGACGGCATAGCGAGCGCGGAAAGGGTGCGCGCCTCGCCCCCGGCCCGCTCGATCGCGCCTTCCAGCACCAGGCAGTTCATCACCGTCGCCAGCATGCCCAGGGCGTCGCCGACCGGTCGGTCGATACCGCGTTTAGACAATGCTACGCCACGGAAGATGTTGCCGCCGCCGACCACCACGCCGAGCTCGACGCCGAGCTTCGCGGCCGCCAGAAGATCGGCGGCGATCCCCTCGACGGTCGCCTGCTCGATTCCAAAGCCTTGCGCGCCGGTAAGCGCCTCGCCGGACAGCTTGACGATGACGCGCCGATAGAGCGGATTACTCATGCGATGCGATCTTATCTAGCCGGTTAGCTCTGACCCGCGGCGGCCGCGACTTCAGCGGCGAAATCACCTTCCCGCCTCTCAACTCCCTCGCCAAGCGCGAAGCGGACGAACCCGGCTACTTTCAGCGGACCGCCTACCTTGCCTTCGGCTTCCTTGAGCGCCTGCGCGACGCTCTTCTTGTCGTCGAAGATAAACGGTTGGTCGAGGAGTGTCTGCTCTTTGTAGAAGGTTTTCAGACCCGATTCGACGATCTTCTCGATCATATTCTCAGGCTTGCCCTGCTGACGGAATTTGTCGGCAAGAATGTCTTTTTCCCGCTTGATCACCGCCGGGTCGACGCCAGCCGCATCAACCGCGATCGGATTGGCGGAAGCGACGTGCATCGCAATCTGCCGGCCAAAGGCCATCAGCTCATCCGTCTTGCCGGGCGATTCGAGCGCGACCAGTACGCCGATCTTGCCGAGGCCATCGCTGACCGAGTTGTGCACATAATAGGCCACGACGCCCTTACCGACCGAGAGCTCAGCGGCACGGCGTAGCGTCATGTTCTCGCCGATTTTCGCGATCGTGTCGTTGATCGAGTCGCCGACGGTGATCGAACCGACTTTAGCCTCTTTGATCTTCTCTACATCGGTACCCGCCGACATAGCGACATCGGAGATCATCTTCACGAGGCCTTGGAAGAGATCGTTGCGGGCGACGAAGTCGGTCTCCGAGTTGACCTCGACCATGATGCCCTTTGTGCCCTTGACGCTGACGCCGATCAAACCCTCGGCTGCGACACGGCCCGCCTTCTTAGCGGCCTTCGACAGACCCTTCTTGCGCAGCCAATCGATCGCCCCCTGCATGTCGCCCTTGTTCTCGACCAGCGCGGCTTTGCAATCCATCATGCCGGCACCGCTGGTTTGGCGAAGCTCTTTGACCATTACCGCGGTAATTTCAGCCATCACACTTTATCCTTAAGTTTTCCGCAGGCGCCGAGCAGCTGCGACGCTATCCAAGTCAGTGTTTGCGAGACGGCAGATTATTCCGCCGTCAATTCTTTCGCCTTGGCAATCCAGGCCGGCACGCGGCCCGGCAACCCAACTTCTTCGCCGATATTGTGGGCGGCCTTCTCGTTGAGCTCGGCGATTTGCGAATAATGGAAGATACCGAGATCGTTGAGCCGCTTCTCAATCGCGCCCGACACGCCGGGTAGCTTCTTGAGGTCGTCGGCTACGCCGCGCGGCCCCGGTAGCTGCTCGAAGCCGAGATCGCCTGTCGCAGGCTGCGTCGGAACCTCCTCCGCGACGGCCGGCTTCTCCTGCGCGCCGATGTCGACGCCCATCTCGCCTTGCGCGCGAGAGATGCCGTCGATCGCGGCCTTCGCCACCAGATCGCAATAGAGCGCGACGGCGCGGCTGGCGTCGTCGTTGCCGGGTACCACGTAGGTTATGCCGGTCGGGTCGCAATTGGTGTCGACGATCGCGGCGACTGGAATGCCGAGGCGCTGCGCCTCCTTGATGGCGATGTCTTCCTTGTTGGTGTCGATTACGAACAACAGGTCGGGCACGCCGCCCATGTCCTTGATGCCGCCAAGCGAGCGGTCGAGCCTGTCGCGCTCGCGCTGCATCGTCAGACGCTCTTTCTTGGTATAGCCAGCGGCCTCACCCGAGGAGAGCATCTCGTCGAGCTTGCGTAGGCGGGCGATCGAACCGGAGATTGTCTTCCAGTTCGTCAGCGTACCGCCGAGCCAGCGCGAGTTGACGTAATACTGGGCGCAGCGCTTGGCGGCATCAGCAATGGCATCCTGCGCCTGCCGCTTGGTACCGACGAACAGGATGCGGCCGCCTTTGGAGACGGCGTCGCTCACCGCCTGCAGCGCGTGATGCAGCATCGGCACGGCCTGAGCAAGATCAATGATGTGGATGTTGTTGCGGGTGCCGAAGATGTAAGTTCCCATCTTCGGGTTCCAGCGGTGGGCCTGATGGCCAAAGTGCACGCCAGCCTCCAAGAGCTGACGCATGTTGTACTCGGGTAACGCCATAGTCTTCTCCGGTTGATCCGCCGCGGACCCTGTAAGCCCCTTTAGGGGGCACCGGACGGTCTTGTCGGCCCATTGTCGGGGCCGGGACCTGAAATCCGCGTGAGTGATGGCGGCGGCTTATATAGAGACGGTTGGGAGGGCGCAAGGTCGCCCTTGACGGGCAATCTCTTGCCGTTACGCAGAGGTGTAATGAGCCCTCGCCTCACCCGCGCCTTCTTCGATCGCTCAGTAAACAAGGTCGCTCCCGATTTGATCGGAGCGATGCTTTTGGTCGACGGCGTCGGGGGGGTAATCGTTGAGGTCGAGGCCTACCACCACAGTGAGCCGGCCGCGCATAGCTATAATGGCCCGACCGAGCGCAACTGCATCATGTTCGGCCCGCCCGGCTTCGCCTACGTATACCGCTCTTACGGCATCCATTGGTGCCTGAACTTCGTTTGCGAGGATGAAGGCAGCGCGAGCGCGGTGCTGATCCGCGCGCTCGAGCCGAAGGCCGGGCTCGCGCTAATGCGGCGCCGGCGCGGCCTTGCCGAGGAGCGGCAATTATGCTCTGGACCGGGGAAGCTGTGCGAGGCACTCGTCGTGACGCGTAGGCACAACGGACTGCCGCTCGACCGTGCGCCCTTCGAATTGCGCGCGCGCGAGCGCAAGCCGGCAATCACCACGGGCGTGCGCATCGGCATCACCAAAGCGGTGGAGCATCCGTGGCGCTACGGACTCAAGGACTCGAAATTCCTCAGCAAGCCGTTTCGCTAGTAGGAAACGATGAACTCACAGCCGGCGGCGGTCTTGAATTGTCCGGTGATGTGGCCGCCAGCAAGCTCGAACTCGAGCGTCACCGCCGCGTCGTGGCAGCACAACCCGTGCCGTCCGTGGCCGTCGAAGCCAAAGCCCATCGGCGCCTGCGGCGCGACGAAACCATCTGCTTAAGCGCGCCCACATAGAGGGCGGCAAAATTGTCGACGTGCGAGGACGCGCACACGTAACGTCCGTGCGGCGACACCCGCACGCGGCACAGCTGATTCGCTTCGCGGGGCGCACCTTCAATCGCCAGCGTCTGCATGCGTGCGCGTGTATCTGCATGCGTGCGCGTGTAGATGACATGCACCACGCCCTTGTTGGCGCGCAGACGAACAACATCTCGCCGTCTGGCGCGACCGCGAGGCCTTCTCCGTCATGCGGCGCGACAAAGTCGAGCGCGTCGACCTCGGCGGATCGCCACATCCGATCGCGATCAGTCACGCCACCGGCAAGCGTTCGCTTCGTTCAAGACCAAAGGCGTCGCGGTGGTCGATACGCAACGCTTCTGGGATCGATCGCCATTACGAGATCGTTGAGCTCGCCCGTCGACCACAAGGCGCCGTAGGCGTCCATCATCACCGAATGCGGCGCCACTGGCGCGCCGACGTCGATCAGGTGCTCGAGCGTACGCGAGGCGAGATCGATGACCGCGATGTGGCGGCCAGCGTCCTCGTTTCTGACGAAGGTGCCGCCGCCATGGACCGAGGCATAAAACTTGCGGCCATCAGGTGAGCGAACCATTTCGTGCGTTGAAGCCGGCATGTCGATATCGCTGGTGTGCGCCAGGGTGCCGGCCGAAGAACTGCACCTTGTTTTGCGCTCGACGCGGAGAAGATCCGCGTGAGTCCGCCACGCCAGATGTTCACGTCCAGCATTTCCGGTCCCAGCGTGGCCTCCACAACAGGCACCCTTTAACGAAACCAACAACACAGCGGTCTCCGGCGTGGTCCGCCTCGGCCGCAATCTAACCCGCGTCCTTCAGCCGCTCCAAGGCTTCCGTAATTTTCGCTTTGCGGGCCAAGGCCTCGTCACGCTTTTCCTTTTCCTCTTCGACCACTTCTTCCGCCGCGTGCTCCATGAATTTCGGATTGTTGAGCTTTGCATCGCTGCGGGCAACGTCCGCGTCGGCCTTCTGCATTTCCTTGCCCAGCCGCGCCCGCTCGACGGCGAGGTCGATGACGCCCTTGAGCGGTAGCGCCGCTACTTCTCGGCGGACCAAGAGCTGCACCGAACCCTGTGGCGCGGCGGCGGCGGATGAAATCTCCGATACCCGCGCCAGCCGTTTGATGAATTCGGCCCAGCGCTCGGCGCGCGCTTTGCTCTCCACGGAACTAGCGGCCAACACCAGCGGGATCGGTGCGGTGATGTTCATCTCGGCGCGCACGGAGCGGATAGCGGTGATCAGGTCGATCACCCAACCGATTTCGGCCTCGGCCTTATCGTCGGTGAGCCTTTCGAGTTTCGGCCAATCGCTCAGCGCCAGCAACGCATTATGGTTGCCGGTCACCGCCCATAGTTCTTCGGTGATGAATGGCATGAACGGGTGCAGCAGCTTGAGGATCTCGTCGCGCACCCAGACGACCATGGCCCGCGTTTCGCGCTTGGCGGCGCCGTCTGGCCCAAGCAGCAACGGCTTCGCCAATTCCAGATACCAATCGCAATAGATGTTCCAGACAAAGCGGTAGGCGGCGCCCGCCGCCTCGTTGAACGTGTAGGCCTCGATCGCCTCGGTGATCTCGCGCGCGGCGCGTTCCGTCTCATGCGCGATCCAGCGATTCAGTGTCTCCTTTACCGACGTCGGATCGAAGCCAACGACAGTCACACAGTCGTTCATTTCGGCAAAGCGCGCGGCGTTCCACAGCTTGGTCGCAAAATTGCGGTAGCCCTCGACGCGCTGGATCGAGAGCTTGATGTCACGGCCCTGCGCCGCCATGGCGGCGAGCGTGAAGCGAAGCGCATCGGCGCCGTATTCGTCGATTAGCTGCAGCGGGTCAATTACGTTGCCCTTCGACTTCGACATCTTGGCGCCGCGCTCGTCGCGCACCAGAGCGTGGATATAGACATCTTTGAATGGAATCTCCTCCATGAAATGGAGACCCATCATCATCATGCGCGCGACCCAGAAAAAGATGATGTCGAAGCCGGTAACCAGCGCCGAGGTTGGGTAATAGCGCTTCATTTCTTTGGTCTCATCTGGCCAGCCGAGCGTTGAGAACGGCCACAGCGCCGAGGAGAACCAGGTATCGAGTACATCTTCGTCACGGACGATGATCGGGGCGCGTTTTTCCTCATGCACCGCCATTTCCCGCGCCTGATGATGCCGAAGCGTGCCCGTCTCTTCGTAATAGGCAAGCGCGCGCGCAACCGCCTCGTCTTCGGTCTCTGCCACGAACACCTTGCCGTCCGGTCCATACCAGGCGGGAATCTGATGACCCCACCACAGTTGTCGTGAGATGCACCAAGGCTGAATATTCTCCATCCAGTCGAAATAGGTCTTCTCCCAATTCTTCGGGATGAACTTGGTCTTGCCTTCGTGCACGGCATCGATCGCGCGCACTGCCAGCGCCTTGGCGTTGACGTACCATTGGTCGGTGAGGAACGGCTCGATAACCACGCCGGAGCGGTCGCCGTGCGGCACCATGTGCGCATAGGGCTCGATCTTTGCGAGCAGACCCTGCTCTTCCAGCCGTGCGACTATTTTCTTACGCGCGACGAAGCGGTCCTCGCCGTCGAGGGCGAGGGTTGCTTCGAGTTCGGGTGACGGCGGCAGGTCTTCGAGGAAGGCGCTGTTGTCGCGCAGGTCAAGCTTGGCCTCGACATCGAGCACACTGATCTGCCGCAAGTGGTGCCGCCGGCCGACCTCGAAATCGTTGAAGTCATGCGCCGGCGTGATCTTCACCGCGCCGGTGCCTTTTTCGGGATCAGAATATTCC
>Ga0182036_10001527_pt1 | contig 10860 bp, 9 predicted proteins | sample sta12Cox44000080_FD_125966 | JGI IMG/M metagenome (GOLD analysis project Ga0182036, IMG submission 125966) | Lab enrichment of tropical soil microbial communities from Luquillo Experimental Forest, Puerto Rico - statoxic.12C.oxic.44.000.080 | ecosystem: Environmental > Terrestrial > Soil >...
ACCCGTTGTGCTCGAAGCAATAGCCGCCCCGGCGCCGGTAAACCAGCTTGTCGGTAAGGGCCTCCGGACTCAGGTCGTCGACCGGCACCCCCATCAGCGGATCGAGGTTCTCGAACGGAATCGTTTGCGTGTGCGCGGTCACCAGGCCCCGCAGCACATCGAGGTTCGGCTCGGCAACACCGCGATAGCCGATGCGGTCGAAGTATCCGTTCAGATCGAGCGTCATACGGCCATTCTGGCCCGACCGCGGCGGCCTCTTGTTTTGTATGTGCCAACCGGGTTAGCTGAGCAGTGAACTTCCGTTTGACGAACCCGATGGCCCGCCCCCTCAGCGGGCCATCGGGCATGTAGGGGACCGGTTACCGGAACACATTCCCGAAAACCCGCGGCCAACAAACATCGAGCGGTCCGCCGAGCGGGTGGCCCGATGATTCAGAGCCAGGTGTCCTGGGTGGTCGTGGTGAGGAACGCTTCCAGATCGTCGCGCCACTGGGCGGGCGTGGTCTTGTCCGGTTCGATGCCGGTGTAGTCACCGCGATAGAACAGCAGGGGCCGCGGCTTGATCTTGGGGGCCTCGGACAGCGATTGCACCGCACCGAACACCACGAAGTGATCCCCGCCGTCGTGGACCGACGCCACCGTGCAGTCGATGTGGGCCAGCGACCCGTCGATGATCGGAGAACCAAGTTCTGAAGGGTGCCAGTCGATACCGGCGAATTTGTCCGGCTCCTTGGACCCGAATCGGGCGGAGACGTCCTTCTGCTTTTCGGTCAGCACGTTGACACAGAACTGCTGAGTCGCCTCGATAGCCTTCCAGGACCGCGACAACTTCGTCGGACAGAACAGCACCAGCGGTGGATCCAGCGACAGCGCCGCGAATGACTGGCACGCAAAGCCGATCGGCACGTCGTCGTGCACGGTGGTGATGATGGTGATCCCGGTGCAGAACTGACCCAGCACCTGCCGGAAGGCCCGCGGATCGATCGGCGCCGACATCGCTAGCCGCGCATGCCCACGGTAAAGTCGTGGCCCCACAGGCTGACCGCGGTGCTTTCCCGGGCGATCCAGTCTTTGTCGTCGACTTTCCTGCCCTCACAACCGAATTCGACGTCGAACCCGCCGGGTGTCTTCATGTAGAACGACAGCATCAGGTCGTTGACGTGGCGGCCCAGCGTGGCCGACATGGGCACCTTGCGGCGCAGCGCCCGGTCCAGGCACAGGCCCACGTCGTCGGCCTCTTCGACCTCGACCATCAGGTGCACGATCCCGCTCGGCGTCGGGAGTGGCAGGAAGGCCAAGCTGTGGTGACGCGGGTTGCAGCCGAAGAAGCGCAGCCAGGCCGGCGCCCCGTCGGCGGGTCGCCCCACCACCTGCGGCGGCATCCGCATCGAGTCACGCAACCTGAAGCCGAGCACATCCCGATAGAAGTGCAATGCCTCGTCATCGTCGCGGGTGGTCAGCACCACGTGGCCGAGGCCCTGCTCGCCGGTGACGAACTTGTGGCCGTACGGGCTGACGACGCGGCGGTGTTCCAGCGCGGCACCGTGGAAGACAGCTAGGGGGTTGCCCGACGGGTCGGAGAATCGGATCATCTCGTCGACCCGACGATCCGCCAGCTCGGCCGCGGTGGCCTCCTTGTACGGCGTGCCCTCCACATCGAGGCGGTTCCGGATCTCTTGCAGCCCTGCGGCATTCGCGCATTCCCAGCCGGCCTCCGCGAGCCGGTCGTGCTCGCCGGGCACGATCACCAGCCGAGCCGGGAAGTCGTCCATCCGCAGATACAGGGCGCCCTCGGTGCTGCCCTTACCCTCGACCATGCCGAGCACTTTCAGGCCATACTCACGCCAGGCCGCCATGTCGGTGGCCTCGATTCGCAGATAGCCCAGCGACCGGATACTCATCGCGCGCCTCCCAGGAAATCAACGGTCAGCTTGTTGAATTCGTCGAACTTCTCCACCTGCGCCCAGTGCCCACATTGCCCGAAAACGTGCAACTGCGCACGCGGGATGGTCTTCAGCGCGACCAGCGCGCCGTCGAGTGGATTGACCCGGTCCTCGCGCCCCCAGATCAGCAGCACCGGTTGGCGCAGCCGGTACACCTCGCGCCACATCATGCCGAGCTCGAAATCGGCCCCGGCGAACGACATTCCCATCGCCCGGGTCGCAGTCAGGGATTCCGGCGTGCTGGCCAACGCGAACCGCTGGTCCACCAATTCGGGGGTGATCAGGTTCTTGTCGTAGACCATCACCCGCAGGAAGGCTTCGAGGTTCTCGCGGGTGGGCGCCATGGAGAACGCCCCCAGCCGCTTGACACCCTCCGTCGGGTCGGGCGAGAACAGGTTGACGCTCAGGCCCCCGGGACCCATCAGCACCAGGCGTCCGGCCCGGTCGGGGTAGTCGAGCGCGAACCGGACCGCGGTGCCCCCGCCCAACGAATTACCAATCAGCGGAACGCGTCCCAGGCCCAGTTGGTCGAAGAGCCCCTTCAGCGCCCGCGCCGCGTAGTGGTTGAACTGCCCGTGCTCGGCGCGCTTGTCGGAGTGGCCGTACCCCGGCTGGTCGACGGCCAGCACGTGGAACTGCTGGGCCAGCACCGGGATGTTGCGCGAGAAGTTCGTCCAGCTCGCCGCCCCGGGACCGCCACCGTGCAGCAGCACGACCGTCTGCTCGTTGCCGACGCCGGCCTCGTGGTAGTGCAGCTTGAGCGGCCCGCCTAAATCTGGGCCGTCCACTTCGGCGAACCGCGACGTGGACTCGAACGTCAGCTCCTCGATCTTGGACTGGCTGACAGTCATCAGACCATGGTGTCGCCGGGCGGCAACCCGAACTCGTGGTTCCCGAAGATCACGTAGGCGCGCTCGGGGTCGTTGGCCGCATGCACCCGGCCGGCGTGCGCGTCACGCCAAAACCGTTGCACCGGAGCGTCATTCCACAGTGCGGTGGCCCCGGATGCCTCGAACAGCCGGTCGATCGAGGCGATCGAGCGGCCAGTGGCACGCACCTGGTCACGACGCGCACGGGCCCGCAGCTCGAACGGGATCTCCTTGCCGGCCGACAACAGCGCGTACTCGGCGCCGACGTTGCCAATCAGCTGGCGCCACGCGGCGTCGATGTCGCTGGCCGCCTCGGCGATGCGGACCTTGGCGAACGGGTCGTCCTTGGCCTTCTCGCCGGCGAACGCCGCGCGCACGCGCTTGCCCTGGTGCTCCACGTGCGCCTCGTAGGCGCCGTAGGCCATGCCGACGATCGGCGCCGAGATGGTTGTGGGATGCATAGTGCCCCAAGGCATTTTGTAGACCGCGGCGGTGTTCGTCTCGTATCCCCCTGCGGTGCCGTCGTTCATCGCCTTGTACGACAGGAACCGGTGCCGGGGCACGAAGACGTCCTTGACCACCAGCGTGTTGCTACCGGTGCCGCGCAGGCCGACGACGTGCCACACGTCGTCGATGCGGTACTCGGAGCGCGGGATCAAGAAGCTGCCGAAGTCGACCGGGCGGCCGTCCTTGATGACGGGGCCGCCGACGAAGGTCCAGCTGGCGTGGTCACAGCCCGACGACCAGTTCCACGATCCGCTGACCAGATAGCCGCCGTCGACGACGACGCCCGCGCCCATCGGGGCATACGACGACGAGATCCGCGTCTTGGGGTCCTCGCCCCACACCTCTTCCTGGGCCCGCTGATCGAACAGCGCCAGATGCCAATTGTGCACCCCGACGATCGAACTCACCCAGCCGGTGGAGCCGCACGCGCTCGCCAGTCGCCGCGCCGCCTCGTAGAACATCGTGGGGTCGCATTGCAGGCCGCCCCACTGCTCGGGCTGCAGGAGGGTGAAGAAGCCGACGTCCTCGAGGGCCTGAACGGTCTCGTCGGGCAGCCGGCGCAGGTCCTCCGTCGCCTGAGCGCGCTCCCGAATCTGCGGAAGCAGATCATCGATGCCAGCCAAAATCGACTGGGCGTCACGCTGTTGAATGGACGTCACTTACGTTTGCCTCCCCATAGTGCGGACTTACAAGAGACTAGAACACGTTCCGATTTGTGTCGAGCAGGGTATTCCTGCGGCTGGTAGCGGTACCAATCGGCTTTTCTGTAACATGTTCTAGTTGCGATGAAAGGAAGGACGGGTCTTGACGGAAGCGATTCCCGACGAGCCACTCGGCGACCACGTCCTCGAACTGCAGATCGCCGAGGTCGTCGCCGAGACCGACGACGCGCGATCGTTGGTGTTCGCGGTGCCGGACGCCACCGGTGATCCCGGCATCCCGCCGGAGCGGTTGCGGTATGCACCCGGACAGTTCCTGACCTTGCGCGTGCCCAGCGACCGCACCGGATCGGTGGCCCGCTGCTACTCGTTGTGCAGCTCACCGTTCACCGACGACGCACTCACCGTCACGGTCAAGCGCACCGCGGACGGATACGCGTCGAACTGGCTCTGCGACCACGCCCACAAGGGCATGCGGATCCACGTGCTGGCGCCGTCGGGCAACTTCGTGCCCAAGACGCTGGACAGCGACTTTCTGTTGATGGCCGCAGGCAGCGGGATCACCCCGATCATGTCGATCTGCAAGTCGGCGCTCGCCGAAGGCAGCGGGCAGGTGACGCTGCTCTACGCCAACCGCGACGACCGCTCGGTGATCTTCGCCGACGCGCTGCGAGAGCTGTCCGCCAAATATCCCGACCGGCTCACCGTGGTGCACTGGCTGGAATCGCTGCAGGGGTTGCCGAGCGCGACCGCGCTGGCGAAACTTGCTGCCCCCCATACCGATCGGCCGGTCTACATCTGCGGGCCCGGCCCGTTCATGGACGCGGCTCGTTCCGCGTTGGAGGCGCTGAAAGTGCCTGCGCCGCAGGTACATATCGAGGTGTTCAAGTCGCTGGACTCCGACCCCTTCGCGGCGGTGAAGATCGAGGACAGCGCCGAAGGTGACGAGCCGCCGGCGACCGCGGTGGTCGAGCTGGACGGCCAAACCCACACCGTGTCGTGGCCGCGCAACGCCAAGCTGCTCGATGTCCTGCTCGCCAAGGGTCTCGACGCGCCGTTCTCCTGCCGCGAGGGCCACTGCGGCGCGTGCGCCTGCACCCTGCGCACCGGCAAGGTGAACATGGAGGTCAACGACGTCCTGGAGCAGCAGGATCTCGACGACGGCCTGATTTTGGCCTGTCAATCTCGCCCCGAATCTGATTCGGTAGAAGTCACCTACGACGAGTAGTCGGGTCAGCGAACCGGGAGGGGAGCACGATGAAGCGACTGATAACCGGGTTTGCGGTCGTCGGGGGCCTGCTGACCTTCCTGCCAAGCCCGGTCGCTCTGGCGGCGAGCAATACCGCCACCACCCTGTTCCCGCTGGACGGACCCAACCAGCTCGAGACGCACAGCTTCCTCAACTGCTTCAAAGCCGACGGCCACTGCGACTTCATCGCCGGCGCCGACATGCGCACACCCGACGGTGTGACCGGCTTCCCGCCCGGCCTCTGGGCGCGCCAGACCACCGAGATTCGGTCGTCGAACCGGATGGCTTACCTGGACGCGCACGCCACCAGCCAGTTCGAGCGGGTCAACAAATCGATGGGGTCCGACGAGATCACCACCGTGTACTTCGGCGAAGGCCCGCCCGACAAGTACCAGACGACCGGCCGCATCGACTCGACCGACTGGCAAACCGGCCAGCCAAAGACCGACGTCAACGTCATCGTCTGCACCCACATCCAGGTGGTCTACACCGGTGTGAACATCACCTCGCCCGCCACCTGCGCGCAGACCTCTTTTTCCTAGATTCTCTTAGCCAAGTTTCGCCGAGCCTGTAGATCCGCTCCGCGCGCGACGGCTTCGCTACCGATCAACACCCCGGCCATGGGCCGAGTAGTGGCCCACGGCACCGACAACCCGCCGAGGCTGAAAATCTGCAGACAAAGTGCGAGTAACGGCCTGCAAAAATTGCAGGCTCGGCGAAATGGACTGGCCGGCTAGCGAGGCAGCCCAAGCAGCCGCTCGGCGGCGAGGGTGAGCAGGATCTGCTCGGTGCCGCCGGCGATCGTGAGGCAGCGGGTGTTGAGGAAGTCGAATACCGCACGATTCGCGACGAGACCCCCACCCTCGGAGACGTCCATCGCGTATTCGGCCAGCGCCTGGCGGTAACGGACGCCGATCAGTTTGCGCACGCTGGACTGCGCCCCGGGGTCCTGACCGCCCAAGGCCAGCTGCGCGATGCGCTGATCCAGCAGCGCACCCGTCTGGGCGGTGGCGATCAAGCGCCCCAGCCGGTCCTGCTGGGCAACGTCGAGGTCCATCTCGGCCAGCACGTTGAGCAGCTCTTCCATCGGGTTGCCCAGCGCGGTCCCGGCGGCCATCGCGACGCGCTCATTGGCCAACGTGGTGCGGGCCAGCCGCCAGCCGTCGTTCACAGTGCCGACCACCATCTCGTCGGGCACGAAGACGTTGTCCAGGAAGACCTCGTTGAACAGGGCGTCGCCGGTGATCTCGCGCAGCGGCCGGATGTCGATGCCGGGCGAGGTCATGTCCACCAGGAAGTAGGTGATGCCCTTGTGTTTCGGGACGTCAGGATCGGTGCGCGCCAGGCACACCCCCCACCGCGCCTTGTGCGCCGCGGATGTCCACACCTTCTGCCCCGTCAGCAACCAGCCGCCGTCCGGATCCTGCGAGCGCACCGCTTTTGTGCGCAGCGACGCCAGGTCGGAGCCGGCGCCCGGCTCGGAAAACAGCTGGCACCAAAGGAATTCGCCACGCAGGGTGGCCGGCACGAAGCGCTCGATCTGTTCCGGCGTTCCATGCTCGAGGATGGTCGGCGCCGCCCACCAGCCGATCACCAAGTCCGGACGCACCACGCCGGCCGCCGCCATCTCCTGGTCGATCAGCAGCTGCTCGGCCGGCGACGCGCCCCGCCCGTACGGCGCCGGCCAGTGCGACGCCAGCAGCCCCGCCTCGGCCAAGGCCGGCTGGCGTTGGTCCGCGGGCAGCGTGGCGACCTCGGCGACGGCCGCGGCGATCTCGGGCCGCAGGCCCTCCACCTGCGAGAGGTCGATGCCCAGCCGGCGTCGCACGCCGGCCTGCGTGAGCGCGGTGATGCGACGCAACCAGGGCTCCGCGCCGCCGAGGAACCGCCCGATACCGTGGGCCCGACGCAGGTAGAGGTGTGCGTCGTGCTCCCAGGTGCAGCCGATGCCGCCGAGCACCTGGATGCAGTCTTTGACGTTGGCCTTCGCGGCGGCGATGCCGATGCTCGCCGCCAGGGCCGCCGCGATCGAAAACTGGTCAGCGTCCGAATCCGCCGCGGCGCGCGCGGCATCGGCGGCGGCCACCTCGGCCTGCTCGGCGCGGCAGAGCATCTCCGCGCACAGGTGCTTGACGGCCTGGAAGCTGCCGATCGGCTTGCCGAACTGCTCGCGCACCTTGGCATAGGCGACCGCGGTGTCCAGCGACCATCGGGTCACGCCGGCCGCCTCGGCCGCCAGCACAGTCGCGGTCAGTTCCTCGACCCGCTGCCGTGACTCCGCGATCACGGTGGCCGGCGCCGAGGTCAGTACCACCCGGGCCAACGGCCGGGAGAAGTCGGCGGCCGGCAGCGGCTCGATCTTTACCCCGTCGCTAAGGGTGTCCACCAGCAGCGACCTGCCGTCGGCGGGAAGGATCAGGAGGCCCCCTTCTGCGCCGCCGAGCACCCACGGCAGGGTGCCCGTCGCCCGCGACGTCTCGCTGTCGAACTGCACAGAGCCTTCCGGGCCTTCGATCGCGACCCCGGCGAAGCGTTCCCCGGAGGCCAGCGCGGCCAGCAATACGGGATCGTCGAGGACCAAGGTGGCCAGCGCAGTCGTCGCGACCGGCCCGGCTACCAGCGCCTTGCCGGCCTCCTCGACCATCGCGCACAGATCCTCGACACTGCCGCCCGCCCCGCCACGGTCCTCAGGAATCGCCACGCTGAATAGCCCCAGGTCGGCCAGCCCGGCAAAGACGGGCCGCCACGCGTCCGCGTCACCCCGCTCGACGTCGCGGATCGCCGCGGTCCCACCCGGCCCCGCGGTCGGATTGCGGGCCCAATCGCGCACCAACGCACGCGCAGCAAACTGTTCGTCGGTCACGGTCGCTACCACTTGAAGGTCCTCCGCGTGCTTGGTTCGAGAATTAGGGGCACTCTGACTGCTTGAAAGCCCACTAGAACGTGTTCTAATAGTGCCAGCGATCGAACGTCAAGTCGAACGCGATTACAGCAGTACAGATCGTTGTCTCTGCTGCGGGGAGGTGGGAAATCTACGTGCAGCGTGCGTATTGTTTGCGAACTAACCACCCGGAAAAGGAGCATCCGCTCAAATGTCGTCAGCGAACCCGGACTCGGCTCGCCTTTCCGAGCCGCGCGAGGTCGTGAACGTGGCGGTACTGGCTGAGTCCGAGCTCGGCTCCGAGGCGCAGCGGGAACGCCGCAAGCGCATCCTGGACGCCACGATGGCCATCGCGTCCAAGGGCGGCTACGAGGCCGTTCAGATGCGCGCGGTGGCCGACCGGGCCGATGTTGCGGTGGGGACGCTGTACCGCTACTTCCCGTCGAAGGTGCATCTGCTGGTCTCGGCCCTCGGCCGGGAATTCAGCCGCATCGACGCCAAAACGGACCGCTCCTCGGTCACCGGGGCCACTCCGTTTCAACGGCTGAACTTCATGGTCGGCAAACTCAACCGCGCGATGCAACGCAACCCGCTGCTCACCGAGGCGATGACGCGCGCCTACGTTTTCGCCGACGCGTCGGCGGCCAGTGAGGTCGACCAGGTCGAGAAGCTCATCGACAGCATGTTCGCGCGAGCGATGGCCGACGGCGAACCGACCGAGGATCAGTACCACATCGCCCGGGTGATCTCCGACGTGTGGCTGTCCAACCTGCTCGCCTGGCTCACCCGGAGGGCCTCGGCGACCGACGTCAGCAAACGGCTGGACCTGGCCGTGCGGTTGTTGATCGGCGACTCCGAAAGCACTTAGCGTCCACCGAGTCCTAAGAAGGCCTAGGAAGGCCTAGGCAGGCGGGCCCGCGGTGCGGCCCCGAATCAGCTCGGTGTCCAGCAGCTCGACGACAGGCAGGTTCGACCGCGGCGGCTTCAGCAACAGCTCACCCGCCCGCCGACCCTTCTGCAGGCTCGGCTGCGCCAGCGTGGTCAGCCCGCGGCTGATCGCCTCGGGCACGCCGTCGAACCCGGTGACGCTCATCTGACCCGGCACGTAAATGCCATGTGCGCGAAGGTAATCCATCGCGGACAGGGCCAAAATATCCGCCGTACACATCAGCGCGGTAATCCGCGGATTGGCCTCCAGCGCCACCTTGGCGGCGGCGCCACCCGACTCGGGCAGGTGTTCGGAGCTTTCCACAACGGTCAGGGAATCCGGGTCGAGTCCGGCGGCCGTCATCGCCTCCCACACGCCGATGACGCGTTCGCGCTGCACGTCAAAGGCCGGCGACCGCAGCCGCTCGGCGTCCACCAGGCCTTGGCGGCGGTCGTGGCCCAGCCGCATGGTCAGCAACCCGATCTCGCGGTGCCCCAGCCCGAGCACGTACTCGGCGATCTCGCGCGTCGCCGCCCGGTCGTCGATGCCCACCCGGGACACTTCCGACAGGCCTTTGGGCTGGTCAACCACGACAACCGGCAACCTCCGCTGCAGCACCACCTGCAGGTAGGGATCGTCGTCGCAGACCGAATACACCACAAAGCCGTCCACGCCGGCGGCGAGCACGGCGGCCGTTCCGTCCTCGAGGCTCCGGCTGGGACCGACGGCCACCAGCAGCAGCCCCTGCCCCAGCTCTTCGCACGATTGCGCCACTCCCGCAACGAAATCCCGCGCCGCCGGGTCGCTGAAGAAATAGGTCAACGGCTCGGCCATCACCAGTCCGACGGCACCGGCTTTGCGGGTCCGCAACGATCGCGCCAACGGGTCCGGCCCCGCGTAGCCCAGCCGCTTGGCCGTCGCGAGCACCCGCTCACGCAGGTCGGCGGACAGCTGGTCCGGCCGGTTGAAGGCGTTCGACACCGTGGTCCGCGAAACGTTCAGTTCGTCCGCCAGCGACGCCAGAGTCGCACGCCGGCGCGGTGTGGGACTCACGTTCGGTGAGGCTACAGCGTGGCCAAGATCCCGCAATAAGCTAGGCGGGTGGCCGGTATCGACCTCAACGCCGACTTGGGCGAGGGCTTTGGCGTCTGGCAGCTCGGTGACGACGACGCCATGCTCGGAATCGTGACCAGCGCCAACGTCGCGTGCGGTTTCCATGCGGGTGATCCCGCGGGCCTGTTGCGGGTGTGCCGGTCGGCCGCCGAGCGTGGCGTGCGGATCGGAGCTCAGGTGAGCTATCGCGACCTGGCCGGGTTCGGCAGGCGCTTCATCGACGTCGCCGCCGAAGATCTGGTCGCCGACGTGGTGTACCAGATCGGCGCGTTGCAGGCGATCGCGGCGGCATCCGGTACCACGGTGTCCTACGTCAAACCCCATGGCGCGCTGTACAACACGATCGTGACCGACCGGGAACAGGCTGCCGCCGTTGTGGAGGCGGTGCACCTGGTGGACGCCACCCTGCCGGTGCTGGGCATGGCGGGTTCGGCGTTTTTCGACGAGGCGAACCGCCGTGGCCTACGCACGGTGGCCGAGGCGTTCGCCGATCGTGCCTACCGGCCCGACGGCCGGCTGGTTTCCCGCCGGGAACCCGGGGCGGTGCTGCAGGATCCGGCGGCGATCGCTGAGCGCGTCGCGACGATGGTGACCTCGGGGCAGGTCACCGCGATCGACGGTAGCCGCGTCAAAGTCAGCGTGGAATCGGTTTGCGTGCACGGGGATTCGCCGGGCGCGGTGCAGATCGCGACCGCGGTGCGCGATCGGCTC
>Ga0182036_10001532_pt1 | contig 10855 bp, 5 predicted proteins | sample sta12Cox44000080_FD_125966 | JGI IMG/M metagenome (GOLD analysis project Ga0182036, IMG submission 125966) | Lab enrichment of tropical soil microbial communities from Luquillo Experimental Forest, Puerto Rico - statoxic.12C.oxic.44.000.080 | ecosystem: Environmental > Terrestrial > Soil >...
GAGATAGACGGAAACGCCGCCGAGTTCCATGCCCGCGGAAAATCCTTGCAGCAACCGCCCAATCACCACCAGCAGCGGCGCCAGCAGGCCAATCGCGGCGTAGCCGGGCATGCAGGCAATCGAAAAGATTCCCACGGACATCAGGCCAAGCGTAAGCAGCAACCCCGCGCGGCGCCCCTTGCGGTCCGTGTACGCCCCGAGCACGAGCGCGCCGAGCGGCCGCATGAGGAACCCCGCGCCAAACGTCATTAACGAGAGCATCAGGGAGACAAAGGCGCTGCCACTGGGGAAAAACGCCTTGCCAATCGCCGAAGCGTAGTAGCCGAAAACCATGAAGTCGTACATTTCCAGAAAATTTCCGCTGGAAACGCGTACCACGGACCAAAACTTCCCTCGACGTTCAGAAGGATTCATCATGGGGCCCATTCGTTCTCTAACTCGTTCTCTTTGCTTCACCGTGGAACTATCTTTTCCCCAGATGCCTTCCTTCCGTCTGAGGGAGTCTGCGGCAAAAGGACAATCTCAAGAAACGAATAGAGGCGCGAGGCCGGTCCCTGCGGACGCAGCCTGGCGCGGGGGGCGGTCGAAATCACCAGACCAGCTTCAGGCCGAGCTGAATCTGGCGGGAAGAAGTTGAGGTCTGGTTCAGGGCCGTGGGCAACGCGGTACCGTCAAAATCGTACACGGAATTGTTCTGGCCGAAAGTGTTCAGGAATCCCGGCGAAAGGAAGTTAGTGTGATTCAGGATATTGAAGAACTCTGCCCGGAATTGGGCGTTGAAAGTTTCGGAGATCTTCTTGATCGGGAAGTTCTTGAAGACCGAGAAATCAACCGTCGTGAGACCCGGCCCGTAGAACTTGTTCCTTCCGGTATTGCCCAGCACGTTGGAGCAGAACTGCTGCCCGGACGGCGGGGTTACCAGCGAATTGGTAAAGGAGAGTGGCGCGCATCCGTACGGATTTGCCGCAGTGGCCAACGGCAACGAAGCGGGCGCCGTCGGCGGCGTGAAGCATGCGGTGTTCAGGTAGTTGACGCCGCCGTGAATGGCTTTGCAGCCGGGGATGAGGCTTGCATAGTCCATAGAGAAATCCCCGTTGAACCCTGTGCCGAGAGGATCGTTGCCATCGCCCACGGTGGCCGTGAACGGCGCGCCGGTGGTGGCGGTGATGATCGTGCCGAGCTGCCAGCCGCCGGCCACGTAGGACTGCCATCCGGTCTTGGGGCCCGGAATATCCCAAATCACGGTGCCGGTAAACGTCTGGCGGATGTCGAAATCGCAAGCGCCGACTCTGGCGCTCTTCAGGAGCAGAAGGGGAACGGCGATGGAATTGAGGTAGGTGTCGCCAGTGACCGGAGCTGAACTGGTGTCACGGCACTTGCCAAAAGTGTACGAAGCTTGGCCCTGAACTCCGTGAGAGGAGGCCTTCTTCAATTGAGCCTGGAAAGCACTATAGGAAGCAGCGCCGTCGAACTGGACCGGCCGGATTCCCGCTCCGCCTCCCCAGTTCGAATCGATGCGCGTCCCGGTCTGATTGTTGGAACAGTTGTTTGTGGCGCTGTACGGTACAACTTGCGTTGGATCGCAGGGAAATACAAAACCAACCCCGCTGACAGAGGCAGGTTGCACGAGGTTCACATCGTCAGAAGCGACGGAAAGATGGACGGAACGCGAACCCACGTAGCCCACGAGGGCTGTCCAGTCCTTGGCGACTTCGCGCTGAATGTTAAAGTTCCAATTCAACACGTCCGCGCGATGCGGGTAAGGATCAATATACCGGTTGCGGATTTTCTGGCGGTTGAAATTGATGTTTGTGTCGGTGGTGCCGGTGCCTAGAGTCGCGTTGTGGTCGGCGCCAATAATCTGGAACGGTGCGGTGGCCGCTGTATTCAGACCAAACTCATAGGGCAGGGGCAGTACATCGAAAATGCCGAATCCCCCGCGAACCGCGGTCTTCCCGTCCTTGAATGGATCCCAGGAAAAGCCGACGCGCGGCTCATAGTTCAAGGTCGTCGGGTTGTTCCAGATCGGGCTGGAGGTGCCCACGGGGCCGCACGCGGTCGTGCCCGGAGCGCAATTCAAGAGGGTTTGAATCTGCTGGAAATTTGCCGTGGCCACGGTGTACCCGTTCACGGTGTAGCCCGGAACGGTATGCGAATCGGTAGGCCGCGTGGTTGCTTCGTAACGCAAACCGAGGTTGAGCGTGAGATTTGAGCGGAAGCGCCAGTCGTCCTGGATATATCCGCCGAACAAGCTCTCGCGCAGCCCAACCTCGTGCGACCCTCCGGGAGCGAGGGCGTTGAGTTGATGGGGGACGTTGGTCAGAAACGCCTCCAGGGAGGGATAGCTGTTCATGCGGCCGTTCGGACTTAGTTGCTCCAGGATGTTGTATTGCATGCGTTCGAAGACAAAACCAAATTTGATGGCGTGCGTGCCTTTGGTATAGAAAGCATCGTCGTAAAATTGGATGGAATTCCAGGCGTGGTTGAATTTGTTGAAGCCACCCAGTCCAAAAGCTGTGGTGATCCCTGAGACAGGAATTTGAGGTGTGGCTTGGCGCCGGGAGCGATGGCCAGCGCGGCATCCGTGGCGACGGCATCCCCGGAAACAGGAGTGTTGATTTTTCCGACGACGCGGCTGTAGCCAGCCCTCAGGGTGTTAGCAACCGCGGGGCTGAAGATGTGGGTTTCCTCACCGCTGATCATCTGGCGGCGGGAGAAGACTTCGTGAACCGTGTTGCCAAGCGGGTCGGTCTGGTTCTGCGGGCCGGAATCGAAAAAGTAGGCTCCCGAAAGATTGTCCTTTGAGGTGAGCTTTTGATCCATGCGGGTAATCACGTAATTTTCATTGGCGTGGTTGGGTGTGACGGAATCCAAGGCGACCGTGTCCGTAAAGGTCGCGCTCTGGCAAGTGGTGGAGCAGGGCCAGAGAGCGAGATACGGCACGATTTGGGGATTTACGGTGATGGTGTTGAGGGATGCACAGGGGTTACCTCCCGCGGCTACGCAAAGTTGCCCGTTGCGCGCCTCCTGCGAGGGGACGTGTATCGTTCCGGAAGAAGAAGAACTTTGGCGAAGGCCTTCGTAATTGGCAAAGACGAAAGTCTTGTCTTTGACGATCGCCGTGCCGCCGGAAGCGCCAAATTGGACACGGTGGAAAGTGGGAATCTTCGCTGGATCGAAGAAATTGCGCGCATCGAAAATGCTGTCGCGATCGAAGATGTAGCCGGTGCCGTGGAATTCGTCGGTGCCGGATTTGGTGATGGCGTTGAGGACCGCGCCGGAGGTGCGGCCGTATTCAGCGGTGTAATTGCTGGTGAGAACCGAAAATTCCTGAACCCCGTCTACGCCGAGATTTACGCCGGTCGCTCCGCCGGGAGCGGAGTTTGAATAATCATTGATGCTGATGCCGTTGACGCGATAGCTGTTCTCGTTGGCGCGATGGCCACCGTTGCTTAACTGGTTTCCGAAACCGCGATTGCCCTTGTTGGCGCTGAAGGATGTCGTGGCCTGGTTGGGGATACTGACCACGCCGGGTTCCAACGTAGCTAGGGAGGTCCAGTCTCGGCCGTTCAAGGGCAACTGGCGGATCGTAGTGGAATCGACGGTAGCGCTGATGGTTGAGGAAGTGGTTTGAATGTCGGGCGGCGCCGCGTTCACTTCCACTGTCTGAGTCAACTCGCCAACCTTGAGCGTAAGGTTCAGCGCCTGTTGCGCGCCGACCCTGAGGGTGATGTCTCTCTGGAGAAGCGCTTGGAATCCCTCGGCGGTCACGCGAACTTCATAGCTTCCGGGAATAAGGTTTGGCGCTGAGTAGAAGCCGTCGCTGTTGGTCGTCAATTCGCGGGTATCCCCAGTACCCAGGTTTTTGACCGAAACGCCGGCCCCTGCCACGGCCCCGCCGTTCTCGTCGGTTACCAATCCGGACAAGGTCGCACCCGCTACCTGGGCGCTGGCCGGAGCGGCGAAAAGGAGAGCCAGGGACAGGACAACAACCGGAACAAGCATCAACCACGAAATACGATTATTCCAACCATAATTCGTCATAAGTTTTCTCCACTGGCGCGCTTACCCCTAGGCCTCGACGTGCGTTCCTTGGAAGTGAGCGCCCGCGCGCTAGGCACTCCGTGCCGGACAGGCCGGCGGCTTATTTAGTTGCGCGAATGTGATGACAATCACTCCGTAGTGCAATCCTTGATGCGTCCAATCGGGAACCTTTCTAAGTCCTCGTCTTGAGCCTTGAAAAGACAGGAGTTAATTCACGATGTGAAAACAATCCTTTTGACCCGCGTGAGGGCGGGCGTTATACTTTGCAGCATCCTGGATTCCCTGATGGAGCAATCGCGTCGCTTTTGGAGGAACGTGCGCTTCGGCGTGTTCGAAACTGATCTGGAAACGGGTGAGCTCCGCAAACACGGTCTGCGCCTTAAACTTTCTGAACAGCCTTTCCAAATCCTTGCTCTGCTGCTGGCAAAGCCCGGCGAAATCGTCTCCCGGGAGGAACTCCGCGAACGCCTCTGGCCGAGCGAAACCTTCGTGGATTTTGATCACGGCCTAAACAATGCCGTGATGAGGTTGCGCGAGGTTCTGGGAGACTCGTCCGAACATCCGCGATTCATCGAGACACTTCCCCGACGCGGCTATCGCTTTATTGCTCCGGTCGAGCAGCTGTATGAGAGCGCTGCCGCGCCCACGCCGCAGGAAGCCGTCGCCCTAATTTCCAAGAGCGAGAGCGGATTTGCGAGGGCCGCAGCACCAGCCCCCGCAGTGGCTGGAGCAGTGGCGGAGGCGGCACATGGCCGCTTCTCATTTTCGAGAATCGCCTTATTGGTGGTGGCGGTGCTCGCCGGCAGCGCCCTAATTTCTGGCATTGCCGTTCACTATGTGCGCGGCGTAGATGCCAGCAAGGCAAAAGGGAACCGGACTAATTCCCTGGTCGTTCTGCCGCTCGAGAATCTTTCCGGCGACAAAGAACAGGATTACTTCGCGGACGGAATGACGGACGATTTAATCGCCAATCTGGCGAAGATCCGTTCGTTGCGTGTGGTTTCCCGGTCCACGGCCATGGCCTACAAAGGCACACACAAAACGGTTTCTCAGATTGCCGCGGAACTCAATGTGGACGCCGTGGTTGAAGGCACGGTGATGCACGTGGGGAACCGCGTGCGTATCACGGCGGAACTCGTGCAGGTGTCCACCGACCAGCACCTTTGGGCGGATACGTATGAAAGCCCCATTGGAGATGTTCTGGCGCTCCAAAATCGCGTTTCTTCGGCAATCGTGGACGAGATCCGCATCAATCTAACCCAAAAGGACAAAGAGCGCCTTGCGCAAAAACCCGCTGTCAGCCCGGAAGCGTATGAAGAATACCTGAAGGGCCGTTATTACTGGAACAAACGCTCCTCGGAGGGTTTTGCGAAAGCGATCGGATATTTTGAAGACGCTACGCGTCGCGACCCACAATATGCGCTAGCGTATGCGGGGCTCGCCGACTGCTACGGAATCATCGGCGCCACAATTTACGGCACAGTTCCCGCGGCCGAGGCGGCGCCCAAAGCAAAAGCCGCCGCTATTCGCGCCCTGGCGATTGATCCGTCCCTGGCCGAAGCTGAAACTTCGCTGGCCACCGCGAAATTCAATTACGACTGGGACTGGGCCGGTGCCGCGGAAGGCTTCAAGAAGGCCATGCAGATGGATCCCACCTACCCGACCGCTTACCAGCGCTATTCCCTTTACCTCAGCGCCATGGGACGTCCAGATGACAGCTTTGAACAGATCAAGAAGGCGCGCGACCTAGACCCACTTTCGATCAGCATCAACGTGAGTCTGGGTTGGCGGCTGTATCTTGCGCGAGAGTACGACCGTGCCATCGCGCAGCTTCGCGATACCCTGGAATTGGATCCCAACTATGTCTGGGCTCATGTGAACCTCGGGCAGGCTTACGAGCAAAAAAGCGAATACATGTCGGCTATCCAGGAGTTTCAACGCGCCGTCGAGCTCTCCAGTTCGAGCCCCTTGGCGATTTCAGCCTTGGCTCATGCTTACGCGCTGTCCGGGAATCATGCGGGGGCTACGAAACTCCTTGCTGAACTGCAGTCGCGCGCCAGGAAGCAATACGTGTCGCCCTATTATCTTGCGATTGTATATTTGGGCTTGGGGAAAAACGACCTGGCGATGGACTGGTTGGAGAAAGCTTATACGGACCGGTCGAATGGCTTGGTTTTTCTGAAGGTCGAATCGGAACTCGATCCTTTGCGAGCGAATCCGCGCTTCCTGGCTCTGCAAGCCAAACTAAACTTTCCAAACTGACCCGGCCAATCTGCTACAGCTGTGCTTTCACGAGAGGAAGTTGCGCCGACAATTGGAGGTCGATCAGCGCCTGCACCCGGCGTTCGATTGGAAGAAGGTCGATACTTTCGAGCCCGCTACGACTTTGCTAAAGATGGGGATGTATTTGCGTTAAGCCAACTGCACGTGACCTCCGAAGGTTCGACGTCTCACGCCTCATATATATAAAAGTGATTTCGTTTACAACCCACAAAAAGAGTTCATAGCGCTTGCAATTCGAAGTTGTAGCTCTTTTGCGAGAGCCAGAGGTGCCACACCCAAGAGGCTCGCTTTATCTTATTGCCGCCTCGCGAAATCGCTAAGTCATTCAGGGCATTTGTGGATGATTGGTTGGGGCGGTGGGGATCGGAACCACGTCCGCCGCCTCTTTCGCGGTTCGTTGAGTGCCTGGATTCCAACTAGACAATCAGCCACTCCATTTTGAGTCGGCACACAAGGGTAGGACCAACGCCGCTAGGCCACCCGTCGCCTTTATCCCAATTTATCCCAATACCCCGCCAGCCGTGCCCAAACCGTCCAGATCCAGCCGGACGGCGTCTTTGGTTTTCAAGAATTTACGAGCGAGCCGAAGCACAATCACCCGTTTAATTGAGGCACTCTCAGAGGAAACGGGGAGCAGCCGCTAGGCCGAACCTTCGGAGCACGGGGGCGTGTTGCCTCACGTAATTTTGTTACCGAATGCCTCATCAAGGATGTTACCAAGCCTGCTCCAGATCTCTTTCCGTACTTGGCTTTCGGGCTAAAACGCAACGCAGTCTGCCGCCGAAGGCGGCAGACTGCGTTGACGGGTGGTTCGACGATCATGACAAGGCATCTCGGGATGCAGAGACGTCTTGCGTTTGGTTGTTCATCTCACAGATTAACCGCTGCACGGCTTCTCGCCGCCACGCCATCACGCGCCGCTGCAACGTATGAAGCTGTCGGAGGCTGTATCGTCCCGGGTAGCGCGCCTGGAACTCGATGAGAAGTTCGAGCGCCGTCTGATCCGGTCGCTCCTCGAGGCTTTGCACCATCTCATCCCAGTGCTCGTTAAAAGTGTCGGGACGGCGGCCGCGAGGTTTGTCGCTGAGGCGTCGGTACGTTTTTGGTCCAATGACCACGCCGCGAGCACGAGCGTCTCGGCGCCAGAGGTTTACGCGCCGGAGAAGCGTTTTGTATTGCTTCGGGGTAAATCGCCCCGGAAATTGGATGCACAGCTCTTCGAAGAGGTGTGTAGCGTTAATGTTTGGGAGCCCTTCAAGACGACGGCACACGATAGGCCACGCCATCCGCAACGCCTGTATTCTGGCATGACCGCGCTCGGCGTAGATCGGATGAGATCTCTTTGCAGACGCTGACATCGGAGCTGGCGGAGTCACCGGTTGAGGCGCGACTGGCGATGGCAGTTCCTGCGCCGCGACTTTTTGCAGACTTCGAAGGTAACGCGGCTTGGCCTCGACTGAGAAAGTTGGGCGGATCTCACCGGCGCGCCATGCGCTCGAGAGGCCTGCTACGAACGCGGCAAGATCCGGCGGCTCAGACGTAAGATGAGGCAGGGTCTCGCCATCGGCCAGCGCTGCCAGGTAGGCCTGCACAGCCCTCATTTCTTCGAGCAGCTTTAATGGATCAAGTTCGGCTGCGATCTCGCGCAGCTTGTTCTTTACCGCCATCGGCATACTCTCCGCTTGCAAGAGTCGCTCGCAGGGCGTCTGCGGTGGATGGTAGCGTTTAGAGACCTGAGCGCCGTCGCGATGTTTGGTAGCCAGTTTGAACGACGGTTGGAAGAAGTTCACGAACAGCCGAGATGCACCATAGAGGCGCGTGATCGCCCTGGCCGCCGCTAATCCCTCGAAGCGCCGATAGCCCAATAGTTTGCGCACAATGGCGCCGTTTTTCTGCTCCACCCACGCTTGGTCATTTTTGCGGTATGGGCGCGAGCGAGTGAGCTCGATGCCGTGACTCAGGCAGTATTCGATCAGCCTGTCGTTCACGAATTCACTGCCGTTGTCCACGTCCAGCGCTCGCAGGGCGAAGGGCAAGCCGACGCGAATGCGTTCGAGCGTCTCTACCACGAGACTGCTTTCTCGGACCACGAGCGGCGCCGCTTCGGTCCATCCGCTTGCAATATCGGTCAAAACTAGGCTGTTAACATAACTGCCGCGGTTAACCTCCCCGCAATGAGCCACCAAATCCATTTCCATGCTGCCTGGAAGCGGTTCGCACCAATCCGCAAAGGTGCGGATCGGTATACGCCGTCGCGGCTCTGGCACGACCCGATGAGGCTTCTTGCAGCGCGTAGCTCTCCTAGGAGTCCGCAACAATCGGTCGATGGTCGATGCACTCATCGCCAAGATCTTTGGGCGGATCGTCTCATCGAGCTTCAGGTGTCCATTTCGCTCCAAAGCAGGCAACAAAATGGGTAGTAACGCTTTCAGGCGTTTACCGCAGACCCGATCGGAAGCTTCCCACAGCACGATCAATGCGCCACGTGCGGCCTCGTCGTAGAGCGACGGCCGGTGACGTGTCTGCTGGCGCTTCGGAGCTGGTTGGCTGTTCAACAGCCGGATTGCTGACTTCTCGTGATAGCCCGTCGCAGCAACAAATTCCTCCAAGATCCTACTTTTCTCCTTGCCCGCGGCCGCCCCATAACGTCGGCGAATGGCGTTGGCGAGCTCCACGCGTGCGATGTGCGTCATCTTGGTATCCATGGTGCCTCCCAGGTGGTGAAGGCGACATGGTGACACACGCGCTCATCGGTAACATTTCCCGTGAGGCAGCGATAGCCGTCAGGTAACAATTTTCTTGAAGCAATGCGACAAAAATGGCACTGGAGGAATTACGATTGATCGAAGAGCAGATCGCCAACTGGACCAGCAGCTGGCCAGTCTGCTCCGTCAGCATCAAGATGCTGTCGAGCGGCTGGCGGAAGTGCCCGGTCTGGGAGTGGACTCCGCGCAGCTGTCGTTTAGGGCCTTCGGCCCGCGAAAGCTCATGAAAATCGCCCAGAGTTAAGATAGCAACGGCTCGGAGTGGTGAGGTCGAATGATCAATGGAGATTTTGAAGCCGTGCAGCTGTCTGATCCGGAGCGTGCGTGTTTGAGCGAATAATTGGGCGTCGCTGTCTTCCCCTTGGGGGAGCGGCGATAGCCCGCGACCGTGGTTAAGGTAACTGCAGCACGCTCTCCGCTCCCGCCAGGAGGAAGACAATGCCTTATAGAATAGCGGGAATCGATGTTCACAAAAAGATGCTGGCCGTAGTTGTGTCTGACGTGGAAGTCGAAGGCGAGTATCAGTTTGAGCGGCGGACGTTTGGCAGCAACCCCGAACAACTGCGATTACTAGCCGCATGGTTGCTCGAGCAAGAGGTCGAGGAAGTGGTCATGGAATCGACGGCGCAATATTGGAAACCCGTGTGGGAAGCACTGGAACGGTACTGGAAACCGCTACGCCAAAAGCGGGAGGGCGCAAGCCGGAGGTCGGGAACGCTGCATCTGGCGCAGGCGCAATCGAATCGTGGGCCGCGCGGACGCAAGAAAGATTTTCGAGATGCCGAACGCCTGGTGAAGCGGCTGGTGGCCCGGGAATTGACGCTGAGCTTTGTGCCCGATGCCGAGCAGCGTCTGTGGCGGACGGTGACCCACAAGAAGTACCAGTTGCGGCGCGATCACGTGCGGTTGCAGAACCAATTGGAGTCTCTACTGGAAGAGGCCCACATTAAGTTGTCCAGCTTAGTCTCGGATCTGCTGGGCGTCAGTGCACGACGCATGTTGAAAGCGCTGGCTGACGGAGAAACCAACCCAGCAGCGCTGGCCATTTTGGCCGATCAACACTTGCGCGCCACGCCGGAACAATTGTGCGATGCGCTCGGAGCGTGCACAGACCTCAAGCCCGTGTACCGCAGGCTCCTGAAGATGGCGCTGGAGCAGTTGCAATTCCTCGAGCAGCAGATGAGCCAACTAGACCAGGAGATGGCCAGTCTGCTCAGCCAGCACCAGGATGCAGTCAAGCGGCTGGCGGAGGTGCCGGGTTTGGGTGTCGATTCCGCGACCCAGATCATTGCCGAAGTTGGCCCTACCGCAGCGACCTTTCCCTCCGAGAAATGCCTCTCCTCGTGGGTGGGTGCCTGCCCGGGCGACGAGGAGAGTGCGGGGGTGAACTATAGCCACAAGTCGCCGAAGGGCAACCGTCACATGCGGCGCCTACTCAACCAGGCTGCCAACGCTGCGGTAATGGCTAAAGGAAGCCTCTTCGAGATTGTCTATCGCCGTTCGGTTCTGCGCCTGGGACATAATCAAGCCATCGGGGCGATTGCCCATCGACAGTGTCGACTGATCTGGCTCATCCTGCACCAGGGAGTCCGTTACGAAGAACGTGGTCCGGCTGTCACTAAAAGGTCGAAGCAAAAGCGCACCGCAAGAATGATTCGCGAACTCCGAAGACTCGGCTACCGGGTCGAGACAGCAACTTCTCAACCCACTAACCAAGCATGAGAGCAGGGATTTTCGACCGAGATCATTGCCGAAGTCGGTCC
>Ga0182036_10001544_pt1 | contig 10807 bp, 8 predicted proteins | sample sta12Cox44000080_FD_125966 | JGI IMG/M metagenome (GOLD analysis project Ga0182036, IMG submission 125966) | Lab enrichment of tropical soil microbial communities from Luquillo Experimental Forest, Puerto Rico - statoxic.12C.oxic.44.000.080 | ecosystem: Environmental > Terrestrial > Soil >...
CAGAGCCTCGATGGCGTGGAAGGCGTAGTCGCGCAGCACCTGGCCGATGAGCATCCCCCACAGCAAGGCGGAGGCCGGAATCTGAGGTTGCACCCGGCCGTCGCCGGGAGATTGCAGGTAGGCGCGCAGGCCCAGACAACGCGTGACGTATTTCTGGAGTCGACGCGGTGTCGGCCCTTTCACCGCTGCTTCCGCCCTTGCTGGCGGGCCAACACCAACAGCTGAGCGTTGGCCGCCAGCACTTCCCGCACGGCGTCTTGGAATTCGCGCCCGGCTTCCACGCGGCGACGGACGTCGTCCACCCAGTCCTTCGGGATGTGCTGCACATGCTTCTTTCCCCGCACCATAAAGGTGAGTGACCAGACCGGATGGCGCGGGCCGTCCGCGCAATGGCAGGTGGGTTTGCCGCAGCGGAGACGTGACAGGGAGAGAGAGCCAGGAAGTAAATCCTCGGGAAGATGAAAACGACGCACGAGTTCGAACTTGCGTTGCCGCAGTCGAGAGGCTTGAGCACCCTTAGGTTCGATTTTCATCTTATTGTAGATATACCATAAGAGAAGGGCGAAAGCAAGCTCTTATTTCGAGTGCGAAAATAGGATGGCAAATCGATGGCCTGCGGGGGCGGGTGGATGTTAGGTTATCTCAAGGCGGCAATAGGCTGCCCCTCAGTGACGTTCCGAAGTAGCTGGCTGAACACGATCCTCTCAGTCTAGCCGCTGAAGTCCATTTCGGTGATCATCCGGGTATGGTTGTCCACCAAATTAATTTAGAAACGAAGTTTCATAAGGCACGCAGGACGGTAGTCACGCTCGCTCTCGTACCCTTCCACCTTTGGACGCCCGACGTGTACGACGACACCGCGTCGGCCACGGCATCTGTGCGACGGTTTCAAAAGGCAGCGTGTGTGCGCTGCTGATGCGGTTTTTTTTGAATGGGAGCGGAACCTTTCACCTCCGAGCGATTTTCCCTGACCTTCGCCATTCTCGCTTGCGCTTAGCGGAAGGTTTGTTCTGGTCGGGCTCGGTGTTGCCTTGACGTGGTTCGGGATTTACCCGAGCTTTGTCCTGAATCTTGTTAGAATAGCCCTGAGAAGCGTCGGCTGAACGGCCAGAGCCTGTGCTGCCGTCGCTTGACGAGGGTCGCCGGGAACGTTCGGGTAGGCTGGGAGCGTGGAGCGTCCCGCCCGTTTTCACTGGGGCCTAAGCGCTCGGGACCAAGCGGGGCCCCAGGTCCAGAAGCGGAAGCCGATTGGCCCAAGGAGAAAAGCGTGAAACACGGGCAAGAAAATGGGAGAATCGAGATCGTTTCGGGTGAGGGTCTAGCTGAGTTCGCCTCGAACATTCGCGAGGCGCTGGCACGTCGCGCCTACGAACTCTTTGAAGCACGTGGTTACCAGCACGGAAATGATCTTGCGGACTGGTTCCGCGCTGAGTCAGAGTTACTGCATCCCTTGAAAGTCGAGACTTGGGAGACCGATCGAGAGGTTGTGGTGACGGCGGAGGTTCCGGGCTTCAGGCCGGAGGAAATCAAAGTCGGCGTTGAGCCTCAGCGTGTCACCATCTCGGGGAAGCTGGATCCAAAGCCACCGCGTGCAGACAGGTACCCTAGCCGAGCTCCCGTAGCTCTGTTTCACACGCTTGAGCTTCCTGCCAAGGTCGATCCATCCAGGACGTCAGGTAGACTGGTGGACGGACTCCTCAAATTGGAGCTGGCGAAGGTTGTGCGCTAATCTGGCGGCAGAAAACCAAGACGTGGGCTGACAGCTAAACTGTGGCATCAACAAAACAGAATCTTGGCGCTCACACCCCACAGCCTTTTGCCTCGGCGCAGGCGCCGAAGCTCGCCATTGGACTGTGGTCGATCACAGCTTCGCGATTCCAGCGCGAGCACGGTCCTCCTCAGAATCACATGTCATCCAGAGGATTGCCGCGGCGACCGAAGGATCTGCTTTCCCGCAGCCGAAACGGGGTTCTCTGTGTCCTCCGGCTTCTCAAGCCTTAACACGGAGCGTCTCAGTGACCTCTGTCTTGAGGCCTTTCTGACCACCGAGGGCACAGAGGCATTACCGAGATCAAGGGCCATTGCAACTTCGAAATTCACGCGTAAGCCACTCGCTTTCAATAAAACGCTCCGCCGCGACTGCCGTCGGGGGAGGAGAGGGAGCATTGACAATTCATAACTTTGCTCGCCTCTACGGCATAATCGACGCCACGCAAGTGGAACAACGCTCTCCACTCGCCATCTTCGACATGTTCGTCTCGGCAGGCGTAGAGATAATCCAGTACAGGAACAAGGAGGGTTCGCCCCGGCAACTCTTTGACACCAGCCGGCAACTCGCCGAGCGGGCTCAGGAATGTCACGCCACTTTCATTGTCAACGACCGCGCCGACGTGGCCCTCGTGGCCGGGGCGGACGGCGTACACTTGGGGCAAGAGGACTTGCCTGTCGAACTGGTGCGTCGAGTGCTCCGCCCGAGCATGATCGTGGGCTCGTCAACCCATTCCATCACCCAGGTGGAGGAGGCAGACCGTTCTTCAGTCGATTACATTGCCTTCGGGCCTGTCTTCCGAACCGAGAGCAAGGAGCGGCCAGATCCGACTGTGGGCTTGGAGGGCGTGCGTGCGGCGAGAAAGGTAACCGGCAAGCCTCTGGTGGCCATCGGCGGGATCACGGTTGAGAACGCCCGCGCCGTGATCGACGCGGGCGCTGACGCGGTTGCCGTGATCAGCGACTTGTTGAAGCATCCGGATGTCGCTGCCAGGGCTCAGGAGTTCCTGCAAATCCTGGGCCACCCGCCGACGTAGGGGGCACCCCTTTTAGTTGTGTAGATTAGCGTATGTCTTGGACTGATTACGCAGATTGGCAGGACGGTGTATCAGGGGACGACTTTAGTCGTGCCGCAAGAACGTCGCCATTGATCGGGCTTTAGCCCCTGTCAGCGGCTAAAGCCGGCCTCCTTTCCCGGCGTGTTTCGGCACGGCTGAAGCCAGGCTGAAGCCGTGCCCTGGAGTTTGGACGTTTGCGGGCGCGGCCCGCCTTGGAGTGCGGCGGCTTGATGCCGCCTTCACACAATCGGACCGAGGTCCCCGGAGGCGCGTGGTTGAGGTTGAAGGTAAGATTGACCGAGTCGGAGAGAACGCGCTCTCTATCGAGAATCGGGGACACGCGATGCTCCAAAATTCGCGCCCGACCTATGGCGAAACAGGCAGCTTCGGCTCGCCGCAGGCGAGCCTGGCACGGCTGGGGCCGTGCCCTGATACAAATCCAAAGGTACGCTTATTTACGCAACGAAGTACTAGTCTAGTCAGGGCAGGCATGGTCACTTCTGGACCAGGGAGGGCTGTTTCCGCGCCAGCGCGCGCCGCGACAACAGGAATGCTCTTATGAAGGGGTCGACGTCGCCGTCGAGCACCCGATCTGCATCGCCCATTTCGAACTTGGTCCGGTGGTCCTTGACCATTCGATAAGGGTGGATAACGTAAGACCGGATCTGATTTCCAAAGGCGTTTTCACCCTTGGCCTCCTCGAGCTTCTGCGCTTCCTCCCGCCGCTTTTGCATCTCCAGCTCGTAGAGCTTGGAGCGGAGCATCTTCATCGCCATGTCCCGGTTGCGGTGCTGTGAGCGCTCATTCTGGCACTGTACGACGGTGTTGGTGGGGAGATGGATAATGCGCACCGCAGAGTCTGTTGTGTTCACGTGCTGGCCACCGGCGCCGGTGGAGCGGTAGGTTTCCACCCGAATGTCTTCAGGCTTGATCTCGATTTCAATATTGTCGTCGATCTCAGGGCTTACGAACACCGAGGCAAACGAAGTGTGTCGCCGCGCGGCAGCGTCGAAGGGCGAAATACGAACCAGGCGATGCACGCCAGTTTCCGATGCGAGCAAGCCGTAGGCGTATTCACCGGTGACGGTGAAGGTAGCCGATTTGAGGCCAGCCTCCTCGCCCGGCTGGTAGTCGAGCAAAGTGAACTTGAAGGCATGGCGCTCGGCCCAGCGCCGGTACATGCGAAGGAGCATCTCGGCCCAGTCCTGTGACTCCGTTCCTCCCGCTCCAGGGTGCAGGGTGACGATGGCGTTAAGGCTGTCGTTTTCTCCCCCGAGCAGCGTCGCGGTTTCGAGTTTGTCGATCTGCTCGCGAAGAGAATCCAGTTCAGTGCGCAGTTCGCTCGTGACGTCCTCGCCCTCGCGAGCCAGTTCGAAGTAAGCGTCGAGGTCGGCAAGGGCGCGGCCTAGACGCAAGTCGGTCTCGAGCCTCTCTTCGAGCCGGCGGCGCGCGGTGAGAACTCTCGCGGAAGAATCCTGGTCCTGCCAGAAGTCGGGCTGGGCTATCTGCTTCTCGATGGTCTCGAGTTGGAGACGAGCTGCGGGTGCGTCAAAGAAAACTCCTGAGCTCGTCGGCCCGACGTTTCTGTTCTTCAAACTCTCGTTCGAGTTCTTCAATCATGTTCTCTCCTCTGCCCAAAGGCGGCGAGCCCCACCATGACTCCACTAGAAACCACGCACAGCCAGGCAAAAGCATCGCCGTGGGCCTTGTAAAACGTCTCCTCCCCCAGAAAGCTGAAATTTCCTGCCAGGGCCATCGCCCGATGGCGGGGGATGGTTGCGAGAATCCGCCCGTAGGGATCGATGACTGCGGTAACGCCGTCATTCGTTGAGCGCAGCACGAACCGGTGGTTCTCAATCGCCCGGAATCGCGCCATCTGCAAGTGCTGATAGGCAGCCGAAGAATCGCCATACCAGCCGTCGTCGGAGATGGTTACCAGCACGCCAGGTCCCGCCGGCGTCAGGCGTCGCACCAATTGGGGAAAGATCGACTCGTAACAGATAAAGATCCCAATTGCCCCGTCAGGGGTCGCTGCTGGCTGGTACCTCGTGCCCGAGACAAAATTGCCAACTTGCGGCGTTGCCTTGCCAAGTGTACTGGGAAGCCAGCTGGGCATGTATTCGCCGAAAGGCACCAGATGTATTTTATCATACTGAAGGATGAGTTGACCCGATGGGTTTAGCACGACGGCGCTGTTGTGGGGCAGGGAATTGTCCGGACCCTCGAAGGTATTTGCGCCGACCACTACGTAGGCGTGGGCGCGTCGCGCCATGTTCTCGACGGCGGCGCGGAACACCGGGTCGCGACCGAAGAAGAAAGGCGCAGGGTTCTCGGACCATATTATGAGTGGTGGGCTAAACGACTGAAGGCCTTGCTGGCGAAGACTCTCTTCCGTCATGCCAACGAGTTCGACAAGCGGTTTAGGGTTTTGCCAAGGCGCCCACTGCTCCTGCGCCGTCTCATCCATGGGAACATTCGGCTGGATCAGTAAAGCGACGTTCGTGCCGTGCGGCGCGGGAGGAGGATTGAGCACATAGTTGGCGGCCACCAGGAGCAGCGCCCAGGCCGCCAATGGCCAGAACTGCTTCACTTGCCATTCGAGTATGGCCCAGGCTATCAGGGCACTTGACGCAACCGCCAGGAAAGATAGCCCATAGACAGCCGTGGTCGACGCCAACTGTCTCAATCCCTGGGGCTCGACAGCATAACCCAGCAGATTCCACGGAAAGCCGCCTATGAAATAGTAGGTTCGCGCCAGTTCGAGCGCGACCCACAAGAATGGGCTGAGCAACAGAGCAGCAGCAAGCGAGCGACGCGCCGCCCAAGCTAGGACCAGTCCAAACACGCCCCAGAAGCTGGAGAACACAACCAAGAAAGGAACCATGACGGCCAGGGCCAGCACGGGCGTCAGGCGGCCATAGACTGTCATAACCCCCACGAACCAGTACACGCTGCCGGCCAGGAAAATCGCACCTGAAACGGCCCCCAGGGCGTACGCCCGCCCGAGTAGAGGTTCACTGACGGCCGCCGCCAATAGGGGTACAGTAGCCACCCACACCAGCGGGTGCCAATTGAGGAGCGGGAAGCAAGCAAATAGAAGCACCCCGCTTAAAGAGCTCGCTTCCAGGCGAACGTACGCATTTGATAGGAGATTTTGAAACAGCGTGATGGGGAGGACTCTCCTTGGCGGAAAGTGGTTCGTAGTTTTTGGTCCGTTGTATTTTATCAGCGGCGCTTCGTCCGATTGTCAGCTAACCCGGTCCCACCAGATCGTGCAGGCATCCCCTGCCCTTAGGCTGCGGTCGGCGTGCCGTCTGGGTAGAGTAAGACCAAATCCTGCTGGAGTAGTGTCTCTCGCCCATCGCGGTGAACCGCCCTCGCATGGATTGTAAAGGTGCCCCAGCCGGAAGCGTCCAGACGGAACCTGTTGTACCTATAGCCGATGAAAACGCGCATATGGCTCAATGCTTGACGAACGGTTTGAAGCCCTCCGTCTCGAGCTCCTGGCGAGTCCTCTCCTCCTCGTCACGAGAAGCGAACGGCCCAACTCGAACACGGAACAAATTGTCATTGGCGTGGGCGTCTTCCGGACTTACGATAAACACTGGATAGCCACGCTCTTTCAATACCTTGACCAGCGTTTCAGCGTCCTGCCTGTTCTGCAAGGCTGCCACCTGGAGCGCACCGCTCCCCGTCGCCGCTTGCCTCGTTGGAGCCTCAAGGGATTCATGACTTGGCGTCGAGGGCGCAGCTTCCGCAGCTGCGGGAGCCGCAACCCCACCACCCTCCTTTGCGGATGCCTTGGTGCTGGAGGCCACGTTCCCGCGTTTCTGTTCTGACTCGGCCTCGGGCGGCGGGGCAGTCGAACCGACAGACATCGGATTCGCATCCTGCCGAACGCTGGTGTCTACCTTCGCCGGTGGCGGATTCACCGCGGGCGGAGAATCGCCCGTGGGTGTCACACGTTCCACTTCGGCCGTGTTAGTGGAGGAACGCTCTCTGTACCCCAGCAGAAAGCCGAAGGAAAAGAACACTGCACACACTACGACACCGAGCAGGAAAAGCAGAACCAGTGAGGATGTGGAAAGGCCTTTCTCTTGTTCTTGCATTGTTGCTCCACACTTCGAAACTGGAAACCGGAAATTAGAAACTGGGAACCGGCAATATCCAGCTTCGAGTTTCCGAGCGATTAGCCCTTGGCGGCCGGCACGCCAAGCTTGCTAAAGAGTGCCGAGAGCAAGTCCACCGGCAAGGGGAAAACGATCGTCGTATTCTTCTCCGTACCTATCTCCACCAGCGTCTGGAGGTAGCGCAGAGTTATGGCTGCCGGTTCGCGATTGATGATCGAAGCGGCTTCGGATAGCTTAGTCGCTGCTTGGTACTCACCGTCGGCGGCGATGATTTTAGCCCGGCGTTCACGCTCTGCCTCGGCTTGGCGAGCAATGGCGCGCTGCATCTCCTGGGGCAGGTCTACCTGCTTGACCTCGACCTTCGATACCTTCACACCCCATGGTTCGGTATGCTCATCGAGGATGGACTGCAACCTCTGGTTGAGTTTCTCCCGCTGCGAGAGCAGGTCATCCAGCTCGACTTCACCCAACACCGAGCGTAAGGTGGTCTGGGCCAACTGCTCGATGGCGTAGCGGTAGTTTTCCAACTCAACAAAAGCCTGCTGCGCGCTGATTACCCTGAAGTAGACTACCGCATTCACCTTTAAAGATACATTGTCCCGAGTAATGACGTCCTGCGGCGGGACGTCCCAGGCCACAGTGCGGAGCGAAACCTTGATGAGCTTGTCGATGGGCCAGAGAATGAAAATAAGCCCGGGACCCTTGTCCGGTCTCTGCAGTCGCCCCAACCGGAAAATGACTCCTCGCTCATACTCCCTGAGCACGTTCAAACACGCAGCCACCCAGAGAACGAAGATAATGAGAGCAACCCCTCCGAAGCTGATCATGTTAGCCCCCCTTCAGAAATTGCCGCTTTTCAGTTGCCGATTTTCGGTTGAATCGGTTCAGCCGAGGGGAATCAGTCGACAATCGGCAATCAGCCGTCCCTCACCGGGATTCGGGCACAGGTTCAACCTCGAGGGTCAGACCATCGACCAACGTAACCCGGACCCGAGCGCCCGCAGGGACACTCACCCTTGCCCGTGCGTCCCACAGCTCGCCGCGGACCATGACCTTGCCTTGCGGTTGAAGATCCGTCCGCGCTACTCCAATAGAGTCGATCATTCCCGCCTCGCCGGTTACCGCCTTCTTCCTCTTTGCCGCCAGGGCAGCGCGAACCAGGAGGATGGTTATCACTGCCAGGGGCAGAGTAACACTCAACGTTGTGGCGAGTCGAATCCTCGCGCCCGGCCAGGGAGAATCGATCAGGATCAACGAGCCGACCACCATGGCCACCACGCCTCCGGCTGCAAGAACGCCGTGGGTTGCGGCCTTGGCTTCGAGCACGAAGAGAGCCAGCGCCAGCAAGATCAGAATAACGCCCGCGTAGTTGATGGGCAGAAGGTGAAAGGCGAACAGCGCCAGAATCAGCGCGATGGCGCCTACCACGCCGGGGGCGACCAACCCCGGATGGGTGAATTCGATATAAAGGCACAACACACCCAGCGCTCCCAGAATGAACGCGATATTGGGGTCCGCTATGCGGGAAAGAAACTTCTCCCGCGTCGTCATCGCGTACGGCTCAATGTCAGCGTCGCGAAGGTGGAGGATGGTCGTCGTACCATCGAAGCGCCCAATAGTCTTGCCGTCAAACTGCGCTAGTATGTCACGTGGACTGTTGGCCACAGCGTTGATCAAGTGTCCCTCCAAAGCTTCACGCTCGGTATAGGACTTGCTCTCCCGAACCCCGGCTTCCGCCAACTGAACGTTGCGGCCACGCTTTTCCGCGAAGCTGCGCATGTAAGCCGCAGCATCATTCTCAATCTTCTCCTCCATTGTCTTGCCGATTTCGGCTCCGCCAATCATCACCGGGTGAGCAGCGCCAGTGTTGGTTCCGGGCGACATCACCGCCACGTCGCCCGAGAGTAGTATGAAGAATCCGGCCGAGGCAGCCCGACTGCCGCTGGGCGCAACATAGGTAATGACCGGGACACGCGAGCTGATGATCGCCTGCACAATGTTTCTCATGGAGGATTCCAGTCCTCCGGGAGTGCTTAGTTCAAGCAGCACGGCCGCGGCATTAACTTGGTTAGCATACATGATTCCGCGCTTCACGTACTCCTCGCTAACAGGTTGAACGACGTCGTTGAGGTCTACCTCAACCACGACCGGCCGAACTTCAGAAGCACGTGAGGGCTCGCGAGCTACGAGACCGAAAGCAAGATAGGTCAGGCAAGCCGCAAAACCCAGTTCGACAGGTGTCAATCTCCGATTCATCGAGCAAGAACCCCACATCAGCCAAGATCGCAACTCAAGGTGTTTTGCCTACCGGCGTCGTGTGACTGCGAATAGTCTCAATTAAGCGCTCGGCGTCATGGTTGCCAGGGTCAAGGGTGAGCGCGGCTTGGCTGTGGTCAAAGGCGGCCGTCGGCTGGTTTAGGGAGAGGTAGACGTGGGCCAGCCAGAGGTGCGTCACCGCGTTGTTATCAAGCTTCAGGGCAGTCTGCAGTTCCCGCGCGGCCTCCGTGTGCTTGCCCTGTGCCTCGTAAAGCTGGCCAAGAACCAGATGCGCTTCGCTGTTGGCGCCCAGTAACGAAGCCGCTTCGTTCAGTTCGCGCTCCGCTTCCGGAAGGCGCCCCGCCGAGAGAAACTGCTTGCCCCGGCTCAGGTGCACTTCGCCGTGCTCGCCCGGAGGCAAATTAGAGAGGCTCTCTTCCAAGGCGTTGCCGACGGCCAGGGTGAGCAGTTTGAACGCTCGACCGTCAAAGTGTTTCTTTATCCGAGGTTCTGGTACTGCGTTGCTCTCAACAACACTCGACACCGACCTCTCCTCGTTCGCGGCCAGCCATCGAAGCTGCGAGTGCTGCCCTTCCGAGTCCCCAAGCTTGCCCAAGACGAGCGCCAGCAAAGAGTGGCTTGCCAAGTCCTCATCGTCGACCTTGAGCGCCTGGTCGAGATACCGGGCGGCTTCGCTGTAACGCTTGAGGTACCAGTAACACAACGCGATGTTAAAGCAAAAGTCCGCATCGGCAGGGTCGCCCTCATAGGCTCGCTGAAAACTGGCTAAGGCCTCCGTGTAGCGACGGCGCCGACTGAGAATGACGCCGAAATTGTTCCACACCTCATCCAGGGGAATCTGCTGGGAGAGCGTGGAGAAAGCCTTCTGGGCGTCTTCCTCGTGACCCAGGAAGAATTCGTCGACGCCGACGAGAAATAAGGACTCCAGGTAGTTAGGGTCCTTGTGATCCAACTTGCGAAGCCACTTCACTGAGTTTGCGTAGTCCTTCTCGCCGAAGTAGTACCGTCCCAGCTCGAAGGCCGCCTGGTGATCCCGTGGATTCAACCGATCAGCCTCGCGTAGAAAACGAACCCGGCTTTGTTCGTCCGTCGCCAGTATGCCCCGAATGTAGTTCTCGAAAGCGTCGAGCCGTAATTCGGGAAAGCGGCCGGAAAAGTCTTCCTCTGTCCCCGCCGTGAAGCCGGCATCATGGGAAGCTAGTAACCTCCAGGCCAGCCTGGTCTGAAGATCAACCAGATCCGCCAGCTCGCCGCTGCCTTCGTAGGGCGGAGAGAGCTTCAAATCTTGCACGTTCAAGAGTCGTGCCCGCGCCGTCAGGCGATCGCCTTCCACTGTAAAGCTGCCTACTACCGCCCATCCTACACCCAATGTTTGAGCGACCTTGTATTCGCTCGCCAGGGTAAGGGGTGTGCCAGGCGGCATACCCAACTGCTCGTACGCCTCGTTACGCTCTTCTCTCCCCAGCACGTAACGGTCGGGACCGGCCAAACGCGTGGATATGATCTCGGCCGAGGCCTCCGAAATCCATCCCAGGTCTTGACGCGCACTCTCGTTCTCGAACGGGAAGACGAGAA
>Ga0182036_10001550_pt1 | contig 10797 bp, 12 predicted proteins | sample sta12Cox44000080_FD_125966 | JGI IMG/M metagenome (GOLD analysis project Ga0182036, IMG submission 125966) | Lab enrichment of tropical soil microbial communities from Luquillo Experimental Forest, Puerto Rico - statoxic.12C.oxic.44.000.080 | ecosystem: Environmental > Terrestrial > Soil >...
AGTTCTTGTTGTGCCAGTCAGGGGCGTTATCGCTGCGCACACCGAAGTTCGATCCACCGACGATTTCCAGATAGTTGGTAGAACTGGGGTGCCCAATGGCGAAGTAGTTGGTGGTGAAGTTGGCGATCTTGGCGTACTGGTTCGCGAACGGCGCGGCGGGATTCCCCACGATCTGACTGTAGCCGTGGTTCTCCATCAGGATCAGGAACACGTGATCCAGACGTGGAACACCCGTCGGCACTCCTTCGGCGGCGAACATCGTGCTCGCCAAGGCCAGAACCAGGATCCCCAAGGTGGCGACCTTTCGATTCATGTGCAGCTCCTCCATGCGAACAGTCGTCGGGCCACGCGCGGGCGCACGGGCGCGACCATGGGCACGCTAGCGGCCAGCTGTTACGGTTCTGTTAAGGAATGATGAACATTCGGTAAATATCAAAACGGTGCCGCGGCGATGGCCTTGCTGGACGGGCGTTTTGCCGGACCTCGCGCCTTACGAACGATGCCGCTGTTGATGGTTTCTGAACCGCATTTTCCGCAATCGGCGGCCCTGGCCAGACTGATCGCCCAGGTCCTTGGGCCGGGATGGTTTCCTTCGATTATCATTCCCTCAAACGCACGTTAGTCAGACCAAATTTCAATTTCAGGAGCGAACGTGAAATCCCTACGCGCACGACTCGCAGTGCTTCTCGTGTTTCTCGCAAGCGTCCTGGGAACGACCATCGCCCAAGATCGTTATGATCATGATCGCGACGATCGGGATCAAGATCGGCGCGCAGGCGCGTGCTTCTACAAGGACGCGGATTTTCGCGGCGATAAGTTTTGCCTAGGCCCGGGCGAACGGGTCCCGCAGATGCCGCCCGGATTCAACGACACGATCTCCTCCATCCGCATCTTCGGACGCACGGAAATCACTGTGTACCAAGACCGCAACTACAGCGAGCCCAGCCTGCGCTTGCGAGACGACGTCCCCAACCTGCAGGCCTACCAGGTCAAACCCGGCCACAGCTGGAATGACCGTATCTCCTCGATCGAAGTTGCGAATCTGAGAGATTACGGAGACTATGATCGCGACGGCGCCTGTTTTTTCAAAGATGCCGACTTCAAGGGCGACAAGTTCTGCGTGCAAAAGGGTGATCGCATGGAGAAAATGCCGTCCGGATTCAACGATTCGATCTCTTCTGTGCGTCTGTATGGTCGCGTGTGGGTGACCGTCTACCAGGATTCCAACTTTGGAGGACCGAATCTGCGTTTGCAGGAGGATTGCTCCAACCTGCAGCGTTTCCAGGTAAAACCCGGCCACAGTTGGAACGATCGCATCTCGTCGATCGAGGTCCACTGACGCGGTACTTGAAGGAATCGACCGTCGACGGAGATGACATGGGCCGGGCTTACGCTCAGCCCGTTTCTTTTCTGGGGTATGGGGTTCACTTTCCTGTTGGCGCGGGACCCTGGTTTCCTGCAATATCGACACGATCACCTTCACAGGCGGGAGGCTTCTTGGCCAGGTTTGCCGTGCAACTGATGCTGTGCGCCTGTAGCGCTGTGCTCGCGCTTGGACAGAACAGCCAGACGATTGACCGGCTCTCCGTCACCTCGCTCGCCGTTGCCGTTTTTCACGGGGAAGCTTCCATTGGCAGTGCAACCGGGTTCGTCCTGCAAAAAAATCAGAATTACTACCTGGTTACGACGCGGCACGTGGTCCTCACTTGCGCGGAGGATACCAGTCCGACAAACGTCGGCGGCTGGATGTGTGCCGACAAACTGAAGGTCCTGCACAACACGGCTGGCCGCCTGGGGGATTGGTTCTGGGTGGAAGAAACGCTTTACGACGAGCACAAGCACAAGCGCTGGCTCGAGCATCCCACCTTGGGAGCTTCGGCTGACCTGATCGCGCTACCTCTGAAGAATACCGACGGCGTTGCGTTTTACCCCCTCGACCTCGGGTTGCGCAATTCCGATATGCAGCTTGCTCCGGGAGACCCGGTCAACATCGTTGGGTTCCCGTTCGGCGAAACCCAGGGCGGTGGATTGCCCATCTGGAAAACGGGAACCATCGCCAGCGATCTCGACATCAACTACGGCGGCAAAGCCAAGTTTCTGGTCGACACCACGGCCCGGTCGGGAATGTCGGGTTCTCCCGTGTACGCACGCCGGTTCAGCCACGCCGATAAGAGCGGCGGCTCGACCGAGAGCGTGACGAAATTCCTGGGAGTGTACTCGGAAGAAAATCAGGCTCTGGAGCTGGGCGCAGTGTGGAAAGCTGAGGCGGTGGCAGCGCTCTATGAGGCCTTGCCCTAGGCAAAGGTCACAGCTCAGCGTTTCACTCGCACCGATTGCAGTTCCGCATTCACGAACGTGAATGTCACCATCGAGCCCTCCCGCACATTCAAGACCAGAGGCGGACGGAAGCAAGCAAGGCACACTCCCCCTGGCCGGCGGACGCTGGGATAGACAACCCCCGCCGAACCGCTGTTCAACAACTGCTGACCAAGCGCCTGCGACGAAGCATAGCTGTCGGGATCGAGACAGTTCTTGAAGGTTGCATCGCCACGAATGTCGTGAAATTCGTGGTGAAAGTCGGCAAGGTAGTCGATGTAGGGCGACACTTCTTCGTCCTTCCAACCGACTTCCTTTAGCTCGACAGCGCGATGAAAACTGACTTCCCGCTGCGAGGTCGGCAACTCAAAGGCTGCATACCACGCTCCGCGCTCCAGGCTATTGAATCGCCCACCGCCCGGACGGGAATGAGTAAAGGTGGCGTTCACGATGTGTGCCAGACGAAATCCGGAAACCAGTTCGATGGCGCTGATGCCGGGCAGCCTGCCACTTTCGCCGAGCAGGCGATCGTTGGTTGCTCCCTCCAGTTCGGTGAGATCGCGGAGCAGGTCGTCGTCGCCCTCAGCGATGCGATCGAGCACGGGACGTCCGCGATCGCTGTAGCGGTACGGAATGAGACGGTGGGTCCGGTCGCGTTCGACGAGGACTTGCTTGGGAACTTTCATCGACTGCTTGTGTTTAGCGACCGCCACGACGCGCGTCGAGCAGCTGCCGTATCCGGAGCAGGGCCGGGATCCCACCGCTCTTGGCATAGCGCAAAGGCTCGTCTCCGCCGAACATGGGATTCGAGTTGGGCAGGGTCATCCAGGCATCGGCCAGCTTGGCGCTGTAGAGGATGTTGAGGGCCTTGTAGATGCCAACCAGCAGCGAGATGCGGGTGAGTAGGTCCTCGTCGAGGGTTCGGGAGGAACGCCGTTTCAGGCCGTAAAAGCTGCCATTGGACATGCCGCCCAGCAAGACGCGGGTGTCTTCATCGCGCAGCCTCCAGTGCCGAGCGAGACGAAGCATCCCCCTGATTGCCGAAGGACTGAGGCGGACGCGGTTCTCCTTCCGCGAAAGATCAACCGCCAGGTCCCATTGGAACCCGACCACCGCCGGCTGGATCGTGGAGGTTTGGGTGTTCATTTATGGAGTCATATTACTACATTTATGAAGTCAAAGCAAATGATGGAAAAGTCTGCCCCTAAACAGCGCTGCAGAATGAAGGCTGCAGGCAGCAAATCTGGCCGGACGGATGCCCAGCGCTGGAACTTTTTTTTCATGGCCCCGGTGATCTACTCTCTACTCAACGATCTTTCTGGCCACGCCCAGCAGCCGAGCACTGATCAAGGCGCCTTCCCGATTCGCGGCCTTCTCGTTCACCGCAAACTGAACGCGCTCGTCTTGTAGAACAAAGCGAATCATCCCCCCGCGCGGCGCAAGTGATGTTTGTTGCCGCTACGGAGGAGAAACATTTTTGTTCCCTAACTCCACAAGCCAGGAGGCGCTCAAGCGGGCAAACGAACTCAGGGAGATGGTAGCTGGACACGTTTTCTCATTGGGCGGATCTGTCGTTAAGCTCACCGCGTCGTTTGGAGTGGCCAGCTATCTACATCACGGCAACACCCGGGAGGGGTGGGTAAGCGCAGCCGACGCAGCACTCTGCAAAGCGAAAAATGACGGACGCAACCGCGTGGAAGCGTTCACGGAAAGCTTGCAGATCCAGGAAACCGTCCCCGCTTCTCTTCCCTAAAGGTGACATCGGCCGTTGTCCCATGGTCGGAGAAATTGGCCGTCGGCTCTGGCCCCTCGCCGAGCGTGGACTATTGCGTGTGCTCGCCAAGCCGGACCGTAAGGCCGACGCTAACCCCAAGCGGGAAGCCGGGGGTCGCGTGCACTCGGGCGATTCCGGCCGCCGGGTCCGCAGGCAAGCGCGAAACGAAATAATTCTGGGTTTCCCAAAATCGCTTGTTGTTCAGATTGTCGATGGCGACGTTGAAGTCCACGCCATGGCGGATTCGCTTGGAGACGCTGAGATCAACAACATCGAGTCCGAATGCCAGTGGCGGCGGTGGCGCGAACCGTCCTCCCGTCAGGACGTGCTGATCGAGGATGTAGTGGCCGATGTGGCGATAGCGCAGGGAAGCGTCGATGCCTCGCCAGTCGGTCACTGTTAGGCCCGTTCGACACTGAGTGCGGCGCGCTGTCCACGTAGTCGCGAGGTGTGATTCCGCGATAGAACGCGTTCGAGACTCGCGTAAAGCCCCCGTTGAACACCAGGCGCGTGGACAGCTGGGCCGATGTCTTTGCCTCCCAGCCATAGGAGCGGCTGGGTCCTTTGAATTCGAATGTGCCGTCGTCCGGGATGTAGACCTGCTCGGCGGACCGGTCGATCAGGAACACGTCGGTGCTGACTGCGACACGCCTCAGCGCATGAGATGTGCCCAACTGATAGAAATCCGTAGTTGCCACCTTCGGAGCGCCCGGTCGCTGAATCACGCCGCGCGCATCTTCGCTGGAAATTCCGCGCCCATAACTCGCATGAAAGGTCAGAGGCGCTCGCGTCCAGGGCGTGTAGGCAGCGTTGACCTTGGGTTCGAAGCGGGACGCGCCCTGGATCCCGGAATGCGTCGAGTCGATATGATCATCGACGTCGAAACGGAAATTGTCGAAGCGCAGCCCGGCATCGAAGTGGAGTCGCTGCCCCAGAAAGTCGATTCCCTGTTGCACATAGCCGGCGCCGTTCGTCACGTGAGCGTGAGCGCTGGTGGTGACCGCAAGTACCTCGCGCGTCTTGGTGTGAAGCAATCCCAGGTTGATCTGATTGTCGTGGAAGTTTGAGCCGACGGTCAGAAGGGCCGTGTGGCCGAAAAGCTTGTAAGGATGCAGGTACTGTAAGTTGGCGCCCTCCTGCAGCCTTGAGTCGTGTTGCTGAATCTCGTCGCCGTTGACAGGGTCGTTCAGGTAGAACGTGAAGTTCGAATACAGATCGAACAGAGACCTCCCCAGGAACCCGTCGATCTTAAGGACGTCGCCGTTGGCTCTCTCTCGCCGATAGTAGGCGCCAAAGGTGCCGAGCCGCACCCGTCCGCCATCGTATGGGTCGATGAAGCCGAAGCGGCTGAGTTGGCCGTCATCGACCAGGTCGAGAGGAATCTGCCCCGATGAGTAGAAGTTGTTGGTCCCGGCATTCAGGCGGAAGCCCAGCCACTCCCGCTTGTTCAAATGGACGGTGTAGTTGCCGGTGATATTGTTTCGCCCATACCGGCCCGGATTGAGGAAAGGGCCATCGGTATGAGAAGCCTCGTAGGCGAGGAAAGCGTCGGCGTTCTTCAACTCCGGGCTGTAACCGATAAAATCGCGCCATGCGCCGAACGATCCACCTTGCAACCGCACCGTCAGAATGTTCTGCAGGCTTTCCCTCAGACGAATGTGGACCACGCCCAGCCCCGAGAAATCTCCGTACTCGGCGCTGAAGGGGCCGTTCAGAATGTCGACATCATCGACCAGTTCGGGAATCAGGCTCTTGAGCGAGCCCAGGTAGCCTTGGCCATGCCCCTGGCTCGCCTGGTTCTGCTGCACGTCATCGATCAGGACCTTCAGGCCGCCGTTGACTCCGCCGTGATCGAGGTTGAATCCGAAGCGGCGGATCTCCAGGGACTTTCCTCCGCCCTCGTGCTGGCCTGCGTTGATACCCGCCGCCAGCGTGTCGAAAATCTGGTCGTCGCGCGAAAACAGCGTGCTTTTGTAGACGTTGCCGTTGCGGCGGTCGATCGCCGGATCCAGCGCCGTCGCCGAAATCACCAGGCTCTCGTGAACGGAAGCGATCGCGTAGGTGACATGCAGCTCCAGGCCTTCACGGTTGTCGCCCTTTGCAAGATGGAGTGGCGCGAAAGTTAGATACTTTCCGCGAACGCGTAGCGTCAAACGCGCATCGGGAGCAGACAGGTGGAAAGCACCCTGGGAGTCGGTGGTTGTTTCACAGTTGCCGGATCCCCAGTTGGCTTCCACTGCTACTCCCGGGACCAATTCGTTTCGATCCGTGATCACTTCTCCGGAGATGGTTCTCAGCCTTGCCGTTTGCGCGGGCGCTGAGCCCAACGGCAGGCTGCAGAACCAGAGCAAACAGACACGGAACCACCACGATCGCAGAACGAGTTTGTCGGCGCCGTTCATCGCTGAATCGGCTCCGCGGAGTTTCCAGAAATCTGCGCCAGAGTGGCCTGCGCCTGTTCTGACTCCAGGGTGTTCAATCCCGCCGCTTGCCGGAAAAAGTTCTCCGCCGCCGCGCGATCCCCCTGCGAGAGTGCGATCTCTCCCGCGTGCCGGAAGAGGCGCGCATTGCGGATGCCCACAGCGAGGGCCTGGTCGATTTGCCTGCGGGCTTCCTGGTCCAGTCGGTTGGCGTGGAGTGCCCATGCGTAGCAGTCCAAGGTAAAGACGTCGCGCCGCCGCGAGAATTCTCGTTGAGCGACTTCAAGGGCCTTGCCCGGCTGCCGGGCGTGATCCGCAAAGTAAAGGATCAATTCGTGATTGGAGTTGTCCGCGATTCCTGTTTCTAAGAGCGACTTCTTTTCAAACTCCGCAAAAGCAGCCGCGGCTTCGGCTTTCTGGCCCGCGAGCTCCAGTACTTCGGCCAGATCGTACAGATTTTCCGCATGCGGAGCTGCGATGTACCTCACCCGAAGAAGCTCCACTGCCTCGCTATAGCGCTTCTGCTGGATGCGGACCTTGGCAAGATTCCCCAGGGCATAGTGGTAGCCGGGGAACAACTGCAGTGCCTGTTGCAATTGCTTCTCCGCCTCGGCGATCCTGCCCACGGAAAGGTTCAGATGCGCCATCTGGGTCGTGATCCAGGCGGCGTCTTCGACCTCGGTGGGAGGCGTTGAGGTAAGCGCCATATTCATCAGCTCCAGGGCTCCATCTACGTCTCCGAACAACTCGCGCAGGTAAGCGCCGCGCGTCATGCCCGGAGTGTTTCCCGGGCGGAGGTCGAGCATCATCTGGGCCGCAGATTCGGCGTCCTTGTAATTGCCGAGTTCAACGTTCGCATCCGTGAGGAAGCCGTACACCATGACGTCGTCCGGTGTCCTTTTGTTGAGCTTCAGGGCTTCCTCGCGCGCGGCGGAAAATTCGTGCTTGCCGAGCAGCAACCAGACATGAATCCGCGCCCCGTCGAAGTTGTGGGGCGAGATTTCAAACGACGTTTTCAAGGTCTCTTCCGCCTGGTTGTAGAAGCGGACATCGGACGTCTCGCGGGCGCGCCGGGAAAGCGCAAGCGCGAGTGCGTTGTAAGCCTCGAAGTTGCGCGGGCTCTTCTCAATCAGGCGGTTGGCGGCGGCCATCGCCTGCTCCGCCGGAGTTACCCTTTGCGCTCTATCGGATACAGCGGTCTGCGAAAACGCGGAGGTGGCCACCATCAGCATCAGGAGTACAGCAGCGGTTCTGCGCATAAGAATTCCTTGAGCCTTCAAGATTGTGGCCGCCCTCGCGAGCGGCCACGGATTGAGGGTTACTTCACTGGACAGACGCCGTTGGGCTGACCGTTGCATCCGGACTGCCCGGCGCCGACATGATGCCCGTTGCGCCCGCTGTTGGCGGGGCGCACATAGGGGAACGTTGGTTCGTACCCGTTCTCGTTGATGTTGACGCCGTCGCCGATCGCAGCTCCATACTTGTTCGGATCCGCGAGAATGCCCGCCACCGCACGGGAAGCGATGTCGACCACATCATCGATGGGACGGCGGCCGTTCGGGAATCCGGCAACGTCGCCGGCGAGGAATCCGAGGCGCTTCTGGTTCGTCACTGGAGTCGGGGGAATTCCAGTGTTCAGTCGAAGGAGGTCTGCGATCGGACCTGCATCATTCGGTCCGCACCCGGGGCAGATCGGAGCCGTGTACACGACCAGGGGAAGCAGGTCGGTTCGCGGCGCCGGAGGTACGGGAATGTTCAGGATCGAAGAGTACAGGTGTGCGAGCAGCGGATCGAGGAAGAAGTTTGCGAACTGCTTGTCATCCTTCGGATCCGAGACGCTGAACAGATCCTTCGATCCAGTTCCGATGATCAATTCGTTGATCAGGGAGTTGCCCTCGCGGTTCACCTGCCGCCACTTGCCCGCGCCGTCAATCCGACCGCTGCTGCGGCGGATGGAGATGCGCTGTCGCGAAGTGGCCCCGTAAGTGCCAATTACGGCCCGCTTGTCGGTAGCCGGATGTAACTGGCCATCTTCGGTCAGCATTGTGATGGGCACTTCGAGGACGATCGAGTTAACGTTGAAGCCGGCAACCGCATCCGGCGCGTAGTTGTGCTGGTCGTCGCTATCCACCTTGGGCGAAAGGATTCCGCCGACACCCATGCGGAAATTAAGAGAGTCGAAGGCGGCGCCCAGATCGATATAGAACGGATCATCGACAGTGCCCGCGAAGACGCGAACGCCGTTGCCGAGATCGTAGGTCCCCTGGCCGAACAGACCGCGATAGTTCGGCATGGTTAGAGGTCCGACGTTGGAGGGAACAGCAAACAGAGTCTGCCCGCCGGTGAGATCGGTTGCCACGCCGTTCCTAACCATCGTGACGGTGTAGGTCTGGCGCAAGCTGAGTCCTTCCGATCCCGGTCCGTCAAGAGCCGTGATCTGGGGAATTCCAGCAATGCCGCCGACAAAGCCGGTGAACACGCCGGGTTGGCGAATCTGCGTGTTGAAACGGAACTGAAACGTGATGTCCTCCTCTCCGTCGCGATTGTTGTCGACCTTCATCTCGTAGAGAACATTCGGATCGAAGGGGAAGTAGTTGGGACCGTTGGCCGGCTCGAGCAGCCCATCCACGTTGAGGATCATAGTGACGCGGTCAGGGTGGTCATAGCTGATGAACGCGTACCAGTCAGTCACGTCTGCGCTGTGATCGAGCGCTGAGATCGGCGCCTCGCGATGACTGGACGCAAACATTCCGGTTGGAACCAGAAGGAACGCAGTCATCAGCAGGGCGACCAGGGATTTCAGTCGATGCATAGAATTGTCCTTGGAGTTGAGGTAGTGAACGTCGCCCTCGTCTGGTGCGCGGGGCCGCGCCCCAGAGGTTACGATTTGGCTCCGTTTACAACCAGAAGTACGGGGGACCGGGCTTTTTGGATTTTCGAGGAGCTCAATGGGCAGGTACTGGCCAAGGGGGGCGAGTCGTTGGGGGCAAGTAGTCGAAGGGGACGCTAGGCCAGGCCGCCACCGTCGACCACCAGGCAGGCGCCTGTGATCCACCGGGCCATGTCGCTGGCGAGAAAGAGCACCGCGTTGGCGACATCCTCAGGGAGCCCAATCCGCGGGAGGGGCCGTTCCGCTGCTTCCTTTCTGAACTTTGCTGGATCCTCTCCCAACTGCTGGCACTCTGCCGCCAGCATCGGCGTTTCGATGTCGCCCGGACACACGCAGTTCACCCGAATATTGTCTTTGCCGTGATCGATGGCCATCGCACGAGTCAAATTGAGCACGCCCGCCTTGGCGGCGCAATAGGCGACGGCCTTCGGTCCGCCTTTCAGAGACCAACCAGACCCCGTGTTCACGATGCAGCCGCTCCCGTTGTGGATCATGTAAGGCAATACTTCGTGCGAGAGCAGGTAGACTCCCTTGAGAGTCACATCAATCACCGAGTCCCACTCTTCTTCAGACAAGGCGACCGCATCCTTGCGTACGATGATGCCGGCGTTGTTGCACAAAATGTCGACCTTCAGGAAGGCGGCGATCGTCTGCTCGGTGGCTTGCCGGCAACTCTGGCGTGACCGGACGTCGCAGGAAGCGGCCAGCGCCGTGCCTCCGTTCTTCTGAATCCATGCCGCGGTCGCGGTTGCGCCGTTGGCGTCGATGTCGAGCACGGCGATGTGGGCGCCCATCTCCGCCAGACGCAAAGCGATTCCGCGGCCAACGCCCGATGCTGCGCCCGTCACCATGGCCACTCGGCCTTCAAGGGACAGCAAGCTTCCGGCTGAGGTGAGAATTCTCGTGTGGTCCATGCGGGCTACCGCAGGGCGTCGAGCGCGCGGCCGAGCGCGGTGAGTGTGTATTCAATGTCGTCGCCGCTATGCGCAAAGGTGGCGATGGAGTGCAACCCTCCCGCGGGGCTGGTGTAGACGCCGAACTCAAACAACTTGTGCGACAAGCGCTGGTAGGCGGGCCGGTCAACGTAGGTACAGAAGTCGCGGCAGTCCCGAATCTTCTCTTGACCCGTAAACATGATCTGAAACATCGGGCCGACGCCCTGCACTATGGCTTTCACGCCTCGCGCCTGAAAGATTTGTCGTATTCCCGAGCAGAGTTGCTCTCCGATCTCCCACATGTGGCGGAAGCCCGTGCCGTTTTCGCGATCGAGCTTGCGAAGACTGGCACGCGCAGCATGCAGGCCAATGCGGGAGGCGTTATGCGTGCCATAGTGCAGAACTCCACCCCACGCGAGCGCCTGCATGATCTGACGGCGGCCCACCAGCGCTGCTACTGGC